>Ga0334722_10001573_pt1 | contig 28161 bp, 30 predicted proteins | sample C3_bottom_MG_FD_207210 | JGI IMG/M metagenome (GOLD analysis project Ga0334722, IMG submission 207210) | Sediment microbial communities from Yellowstone Lake, YNP, Wyoming, USA - C3_bottom | ecosystem: Environmental > Aquatic > Freshwater > Lake > Sediment | place: USA: Wyoming | collected... | reverse complement strand
CCTCGCTTGTGATGGCAGCATATTTTATAAATATAGCATTTTGGTGCCGGAAAATCTTCACCAATATGCCCGAAGAACGGCTGCATGGCAATTGCGGCTGGTGATGTTTTGTGATAGTAAGTAATGAGTGAGTTGCGGCGTAAGCGGTCGCGATGACGATACAGGTACAAGGAGCAACCATAATGAAACTGTTGGACGGCAAGGTCTGTGCGGAACACCTGGTGGCCGACATCGCCGGCAAGGTTGGCGGATATGTGGAGTCCGGCCTGCGCAAGCCCCATATGACCATCATCCTGGTGGGCAACCATGCCCCCAGCGAATCCTATGTCAAATCCAAGGTCGTCTCCTGCCAGAAGGCCGGGTTTGAAAGCAATCTGATCCGGCTGCCCGAGACCATCAGCGAGGCCGAACTGCTGGCCCGCATCAACGACATCAACAGCGACCACAGCACGGACGGCCTGATCGTGCAGTTGCCGCTCCCCAAGCATATCGACCAGCAGCATATCATCAATGCCATCTCCCCCGAGAAGGACATCGACGGCTTCCATCCCACCAATTTCGGCCGCATGACCCTGGGGCAGAAGGCTTTCCGGCCGGCGACCGCCTATGGCATCTGCAAGCTGCTGCAGTTTTACGACATTCCGACCAAGGCGAAGCACTGCGTGGTCATCGGCCGTTCCAACATCGTCGGCAAGCCGATCTCGATCATGCTCTCCAACGACTTCGACATCGGCAACGCCACCGTCACCCTGACCCATATCGAGACGCCCCGCGACCTGCTCCTGGACGAGACCCGCCGCGCGGACATTGTCATCGTGGCGGTCGGCATTCCCGGCTTCGTGACCGAAGACATGGTCAAGGACGGGGTGGTGCTGATCGATGTGGGGATCAATCGCCTGGAAAACGGCAAGATCGTCGGGGATGTGGACTTCGAGAACGTGGCGCCGAAATGCGCCTGGATCACGCCGGTGCCGGGCGGAGTGGGGCGCATGACCGTGGCGGCCCTGATGCTCAATACCTTGATGGCTTATCAGAACAATTTCAACCTGGCATGATCGCCCGGTTGGCGCTTAGTCTGCTGCTCCTACTGGCCGCCTGTGCCGTTACGGCGCCTGCGGCCTGGACGCACAGCGACACGCCAGCCCCGGAGATACAGGGACAGGCCGGACTGAACGAACGGCTCGGCCAGAAAATCCCGCTTGACCTCACGTTCCGGGATGAAGCCGGCCGGCCGGTGCGTCTGGCCGAACTGATCAGCGGGCCGACGGTCATCCTGCCGGTCTATTATCGCTGCACCAATGTGTGCAGTGTGCTGCAGACCCGCATGGCCGCGGCGCTGCAGTCGTTGGAGCGGACGCCGGTGACCGACTTCCGGGTGATCTCGTTCAGTTTCGACGATACCGAGACCCCGGAACTGGCCTCCCGCAGCAAGGCGACCTACCTGGCGGCCATCAGGAAGCCCTTTCCGGAGGCGGGGTGGCGCTTTCTGACCGGCGACCAGGCCGCGATACGCCGCCTGACCGATGCCATGGGCTTCGGTTTCCAGCGCCAGCAGGGGGATTTCGCCCACCCGGTGGTCAGCGTCGTGGTGGCCGGCGATGGCACCATTGTCCGCTATCTGAGCGGGGTTACGATCCTGCCCAAGGATCTCGCCCTGGCCATTGCCGAAGCCAAAAGCGGCATCGCCGGTGCGTCGATCCGAAAACTGGTGGATTTCTGCTTCAGTTACGATCCGGTGGGCAGGGGGTATGTGTTCAACCTGCTCAGGATCAGCGCCGTCGTGGTCGTGCTCTGTGGCGGAGGGGTCCTGACCTTCCTGCTGTTCGGGGGACGGAAACGGAAAAATTTGACGAAAAACTGACCACCCCTGTCCCCTCCTGAACCAGGAGGGGGACGTGTTGCGCCTCCTTCCTCCCCGTCCTCATTGAGGAGGGGGAGAGGAGTGGTCGTCTGGAGCGCCTTTCTCCTTCCGGAGGTTTGATGTCCACGGAACGCCCCCCACTCACCAGCTTCTGGAACGATACCGGCCGCACCGGCATCACCTCCTGGATTTTTTCCACCGACCACAAACGGATCGGCCTGCTCTATTTTTTCACCACCTTCGGTTTTTTCCTGGTGGGGGTGATGCTGGGGTTGGTGCTGCGCATCGAACTCATGGCACCCGGGCGGACCATCATGGGGCCGACGACCTACAACGCCGTATTCACCGTGCATGGCGTCGTGATGATTTTCCTCTTCATCCTGCCGGGTCTGCCGGGCGCTTTCGGCAACCTGGTGATGCCGATCCAGGTCGGCGCCCGCGACGTGGCCTTCCCGCGGCTGAATCTGCTTTCCTGGTGGCTCTACGTCAGCGGTGCGGCGATCGTACTGACATCGCTCTTCACCGGCGGCGGGCCGCCCGATACCGGCTGGACCTTCTACGTCCCCTTCAGCGCCCGCACCGGCACCAATGTCACCCTGGCGCTCTTCGGGGTCTTCATCATCGGCTTCTCGGCCATCCTGACCGGGCTCAATTTCATCACCACCATCCATCGCCTCCGGGCCCCCGGCATGACCTGGGGGCGCCTGCCGCTCTTCGTCTGGTCGATCTACGCCACGGCCTGGGTCCAGATCCTGGCCACGCCGATCCTGGCCATCACCCTGGTGCTGGTCATGGCCGAGCGGCTGCTCGGCACCGGCCTGTTCGACCCGGCCAAGGGGGGCGACCCGCTCATGTTCCAGCACATGTTCTGGATCTACTCCCACCCGGCGGTCTACATCATGATCCTGCCCGCCATGGGGGTTATCTCGGACATCATCCCGGTCTTTTCCCGCAAGCCGATCTTCGGTTACAAGATGATCGCCTTCTCCAGCCTGGCCATTGCCGCCGCCGGCTCGCTGGTCTGGGGACACCACATGTTCGTGAGCGGCATGAGCGACACGGCGGTGCTGGTGTTTTCGTTCCTGACCTTCATCGTGGCCATCCCCTCGGCCATCAAGGTCTTCAACTGGGTTTCGACCCTCTACAAGGGCTCCATATCTCTGGAGGCCCCCATGCTGTTCGCCCTCTCATTCATCCTGCTCTTCTCCATCGGCGGTCTCTCCGGGCTGATTCTGGGGGCGGCCGCCACGGACGTGCACGTGCACGACACCCATTTCGTGGTCGGCCATTTCCATTACGTCATGTTCGGCGGCGCCGGCTTCGCCTTCTTTGGCGCCATGCACTTCTGGCTCCCCAAATTCTTCGGCCGCCGCTACGCCGAAAAGCCGGCGGTTGTGGCCTGGGCGCTCATGTTCATCGGCTTCAATGTGCTGTATTTCACCATGCAGGTGCTGGGCATGAAGGGGATGCCGCGCCGCTATTACGACTACCTGCCCGAGTTCGCCACCCTCAACCTGGTCTCCACCATCGGCAGCTGGATTCTGGCCTGCGGTTTGGTGATCATGCTGGTCAACCTGTTCCGTGGGCTTTTGAAAGGCGAACCGGTGGACAGCAACCCCTGGGGCGGGGCCTCCCTGGAGTGGACCATTCCCACGCCGCCGCCCACGGAGAATTTCGTCGAGGAACCGGTGGTGACCCATGGGCCGTACGACTTCACCAGGGCCGGTGAAGCATGAGCCATCCCGAATCCAAGGACTACTTCGGCGCCAAGCTCGGCATGTGGCTGTTCCTGTTCACCGAACTGCTGCTGTTCGGCGGGCTGTTCCTGCTCTACGCCGTGTACCTCAGACGCTACCCCCAGGAATTCGCCGCTGCCGGCAAACAGCTCAACTGGGTGATGGGCACGGCCAACACCGTAATCCTGCTCACCAGCAGCCTGTTCGCCGCCATGGCGGTCAGCGCCGTGCAGCGGGACGAGCTGCGGCGCACGGTGCTGCTGATCCTGGGCACGATCCTCTGCGCGGCCGGCTTCATGGTCATCAAGTATTTCGAGTGGAGCGCCAAGATCGGCCACGGCATCTATCCCGGCTCCGAGCATTTGAAGGCGGGCTCCCCGGGGGAGTCGGTCTTCTTCAGCCTCTACTTCATGACCACCGGCATCCATGGCCTGCATGTGCTGATCGGCGGGGCGCTCCTGGCCTGGATCGCCCTGAAGGTCAAGGGGGGCTCGGTCACGGCCAACGACTTCGTCCTGCTGGAGAACGGGGCGCTCTACTGGCACCTGGTGGACCTGATCTGGATATTCATTTTCCCGTTGTATTACCTGGTTCTATAACGGTGGCATTCGGTAGTGTTTGAATGGGGAGAGTTCAGTGACACCGATCGTATGGTGCGGCGACATGGGTTGAAAATCACCGCTCTCGAAAGTTCTCGGACAAGCCTGGACCGGATTATCCATGGAGTGGCCCAGCATGATAGCTGATCCTGTCATGATGAGATGCGACGGGGATAGTGGGCACTTTTGACATCTAGGCAACGGAGGGTTTGTGAAGTCTTTCTGGATACTACTGTTAATCATACTACTAACGGGAGCACGGGTAATGGCAACTGAAGAAGCACCTTACACCCTAGTATATGAATCAGGGGACTTCGAGATTAGGGACTACGAATCGCACATTCTTGCGGAAACCATAGTTGACGGCACACTGGAAGATGCCGGCAATAAGGCCTTCAGGAGGCTCTTCAACTACATATCAGGTGCAAATCACTCCCGCAGCTCAATTACCATGACGGCTCCGGTGTCCCAGGAGCCTTCAGGGGAGAAAATCCGGATGACGGCGCCAGTGAGCCAGCAGCAGGCAGCCGAAAAGTGGGCTGTCAGCTTTATGATGCCGACAAACTATACGCTTGCTACGTTGCCCATTCCTGACGACAACAGCATCATTCTGCGCCAAGTTCCGGCTCAGCGGGTAGCTGCAGTCAGGTATTCCGGATTCTGGAGCGAAAGCCGGTTTCTGCGGTATAAGCAGCAACTGGAGCACTGGATCAAGGAGAATAACCTGAAAATAATCGGCGCACCGGTCTGGGCTCGCTACAATCCGCCGTTCACTTTCTGGTTCCTGAGGCGAAATGAGATACTGATCCCAATATCAACTGACAGCAACATTAGCCAACCAGCGATACGACCATGAATGATCACTCGCACCACATCATCAGTTACCGCACCCTGACCGGCATCTGGCTGGCGCTCCTGGCCCTGACCGCCCTGACCGTGGGGATCACCCGAGTGGAGCTGGGAGGCTACAAGGTGCTGGCGGCGCTGACCATCGCCTGCGCCAAAGCGGGGCTGGTGATCGCCGTGTTCATGCATATGAAGTACGAGGGGCGGCTGTTGCGCTGGCTGCTCTTCCTGGCGCTGGCCACCCTGGCCATATTTATCGGCTTCACCTTCTTCGACGTACTGTACCGCTAGCAGCGACCATCCCTCACCTCCTCTCCAAGAAGGGGGTGCAAACTGGTTCCTCTCCTGATTCAGGAGGGGACAGGGGTGGTGACAAGGAACCACCGTGGACCCTGCACGACTCATATCCACCGCCGAGGCGGTCAACCCGGTCTTCATGTTCCTCTTCGGTGCCTGCCTGGTGCTGCTGGTGGGCATTACCGTGGCCATGGGGTATTTCGTGGTGCGCTACCACCGCTCCCGGGCGCCACAGCCGACCTCGCAGGCCGACGGCAACCTCTGGCTGGAGATTGTCTGGACCCTGCTGCCGACCCTGCTGGTGCTGGCCATGTTCTGGTACGGCTGGCAGGAATACCTGGTGCTGCGCACGGTGCCGAAGGACGCCCTGCCGGTAACGGCAACGGCCCGCATGTGGGCGTGGGAATTCAGCTATGCCAACGGCAGGAAAAGCCCCAAACTGTATGTGCCGGCAGGCAAGCCGGTGCGGGTGGACCTGGTCTCCAAAGACGTGATCCACGGTTTTTTCCTGCCGGCATTCCGGGTCAAGCGCGACGTGGTGCCGGGCATGCCCAACCATGCCTGGTTCGTGGCCGACAAACCGGGCACCTACGACCTGTTCTGCTCCCAGTATTGCGGCACCGGCCATTCGGCCATGATCACCACGGTGGTGGCGCTGCCGGAAAAGGAGTTCGCGGAATGGCTCGAACATGGCGCCGGCGGCGGCGAAGAGGCAGGACACGTCGACGGCAGGAAGCTGGCTGAGGAAAAGGGGTGCCTGGGGTGCCATTCCCTGGATGGCTCGCCCGGTGTGGGGCCGACCTTCAAGGGGATCATGGGGCGGCGCGAGGTGGTGGTCACTAAAGGCGCTGAGCGCACCATTTCAGTGGACGACGCCTATCTGCGGCGGTCCATCCACGACCCCCAGGCGGATCTGGTCAAGGGGTTCCCGCCGATCATGCCGGCCTTCGCCGACCTGAAGGGCGAGGAGCTGGAGGCGCTGGTCACATTCCTCAAGGAGCAGAAATGATTCGACGCCTGTCCCGGCTCTTTCGCTGGAAACTGTCGCTGATGAACGGCGTTGCCGCCCTGGGCGGCGCCCTGCTGCTTCCGGCGCCCCGCGATGCCGTTGCCCTAGGGGCAGCCTGGGGCGGGGTGACACTTTTGGCCATGGGGGCATCGGCGCTCAATCAGGTGCTGGAGTGCGATCTGGATCGGCTGATGCAGCGTACCGAGAGGCGGCCTCTCCCCCGGCGGGAGATGACACCGGCTGCTGCTGCGGCTCTGGGTGGGGGCTCAGTGCTGTCCGGTCTGGTGCTTGTGGCTTCGGTGGGCGGCTGGGTAACTCTGCTGCTTGGTGTGCTGGCCCTGTTCTGGTACCTGGCCGTTTATACCCCGCTCAAACGGCGCACCTCTGTGGCGCTGCTGCTGGGGGCCATCTCCGGTGCCGCGCCGCCTCTGCTCGGTTGGTGCGCAGGGGGGGGCGCTGCGCTCGACTTCCGCATTCTGCTGCTCTGCGGGCTGCTTTATCTCTGGCAGATTCCGCACTTCTGGCTGTTTCAGCAACGCCATGCCGCGGATTACCGTCGTGCCGGTCTGCCGCTCATGACCTTCCGTCATGGACTGCTGGGACTCTGGCTTGTCGCCCTGCTGGCCGCCGCCCTCCTGCTGCCGGCGTTCGGGTTGGTCGGCCGCCATATGTTCCCCTGGTACGGCGCCTTGCCGCTGTTGCTGCTGACGGTCTGGATGAGCCGCTCGGAGCGTCTGCGGTTCTCCTGCCTCAATCTGGTGCCGCTGCTGGTCACCCTGGCGCTGGCAGCGCCGCCATAAGGACGAGGGGATCATGTTCAAAGCCATATTCTGGGACAACGACGGGGTGCTCATGGAGACCGAGCACCTGTACTACCGGGCCAATGCCGAGGCGCTGAGCAGCTTGGGCATCGAACTGACGCCGGCGGTATTTCAGGATATATCCCTGGGACAGGGGCAGAGCGTCCTGGCCCTGGCTGGCGCGGCGGAAGCGTCTCTGCGGCCATGGCGCGACCAGCGCTACCACGAACTGCTGGGCAGCGAGGCGGCGGTCATCCCCGGGGTGAACGCCACTCTGGGGCGGCTGCACGGCCGGCAGCCCATGGCGATCGTCACCAGCTGCCGGCGCGTTCATTTCGAGCGGATGCACCGCGACAGCGGCCTGCTGGATTATTTCGATTTTACCCTGACCCGCGAGGATTACGGCAATTCCAAGCCCGATCCTGAGCCGTATCTGACTGCCTGCCGCCGGGTCGGCCAGGAGCCTGAGGCCTGTCTGGCCATCGAGGATTCCCCGCGGGGCGTGATGGCCGCCGCCCGGGCAGGGCTGGCCGTGGCGGCTATTCCGGGCAGCATGAACCGGGGGGGTGATTTCTCGGCTGCCCGCTGGCTGCTGGAGAGCGTGCTCCAACTGCCCGAGCTGTTGGAGACCGGCAACCCATGACCGTGGAGTTGCGCGGCCTGGAACTGTTCTCCGGCATTGGCGGTTTTGCCGCGGCCGCCAAGGGGAGTAATCTGCGCATCATGGCCGCCATGGACCAGGACCGGGACGCCCTGGACACCTACCGGCTGAACTACCCGCAGCATACCTGCCGGCGAGTTGACCTGGAGCGGGTCAGCGCCTGGGAACTGAGCGCCGGCGGCATCGATTTCTGGTGGCTGTCCCCTCCGTGCCAGCCCTACTGCGAGCGGGGCGCCCGCCGGGATCTGGCCGATCCCCGCGCCCGCAGTCTGGTCCGCATCCTGGAGCTGCTGGCCACTATGCGTGACGAACACCTCCCCCGCCACCTGGCCCTGGAAAACGTAGCCGGTTTTGTCGGCTCCCAGGCTCACGGCCGCCTGCGGGAGGTGCTGACCGGGCGGGGGTATCACCTGGCCGAACACCAGATCTGCCCCACCATGCTGGGGGTGCCATCGCGGCGGCCCCGCTATTACCTGGCGGCGTCTCGCGCCCCGCTGGTGGATGGGGGCGAACCGGCGGCAACGACCGGGAGACCCCTGGCCGATTACCTTGCCCCGGAGCTGACGGGCAGTTGCTGCCCCGATGAACTCCTGCTGGACCGGGATCTGGTGGAGCGGTTCGGCAGCGGCCTGCGCATCCTCGATCCGTCCGATCCGGTCGCATACACCACCTGCTTCATTTCCGGCTATGGCCGTTCCTTGATGGGGGCCGGCTCGTACCTGCGGTGTGCGGACGGCGTACGGCGGTTCAGCCCTGAGGAGATCGCCCGGCTGCTGCATTTTCCCCCGGACTTTCGTTTTCCTCCCGGCTTGTCGCTGCGCAAGCGCTGGCATCTGGTGGGCAACAGTTTGTCCGTGGCCGCCGTGCGGCATATATTGGGCCTGTTTCCGGCCATTCGCCTGGCGTGCGGCAATGAGCCCCGACAACTAAGTATTGGACAGCCACCGATCCGTATCGTATAGTTACAACACGTTAATTTTACCGTCATGAGGAGGATGAACCCATGAAACGCGGAATGATTATGCTGGTGCTGGCGGGCCTGCTGGCTTGCGCCTGCCTCGCCTTTGCCGATAAGGAGCTGCCGGTTTTCAAGAGCGGCGACACGGTCTATGTGTGCGGCTGCGGCGAGGGGTGTCCCTGCCAGACCATATCGCGCCAGGAGGGGAGCTGCAGATGCGGCAAGAAACTGGTCACTGGCGTGGTCGACACGGTCGAGGGCGATAAGGCCAAGGTTACGGTCCAGGGCAAGCAGCAGACGTTCAGCGTCACGCCAAAAACCGGGTGTGATTGCGGTGGCTGCTCCTGCGGCGGCATGGGCCAGAAGCAGGGCAAGTGCGGCTGCGGCAAAGCCATGAAAGACGTCAAGTAACACCGCGTCCAGCAGCGGTACTGGTCACAGAAACAGTTATCAGGGAGGTTCCATGGCTCTGGAGTGGTGTGACGATCTGACACTGGGCATCGACGAGATCGACCGGCAGCACCGGGCGATATTCGACCATTTCAACCAGCTGTCGCTGGCATGTCACGGTGGCCATGGGGATGCCGTGGTGCTCAATCTGCTGGATTTCCTCGAAGGGCACATCCATACGCATTTCGAGACCGAAGAGCGCCTGATGGTGCAGTATGGGTACCCGAAACGGGATACCCAGATCAGGGAACATCGGCAATTTGCCCAGGATGTGGGGGAGCTGCGGCGCAAGGCCGAGTCGGATGGCCCGTCGCGCATGCTGGCGGCCCAGGTGGCAGGCAACATGGTGCGCTGGGTGGTGCACCATATTCGTAATCACGACACCGAACTGGTACGGTACATCCGGGGGTGCCAGGACGCCGACTGAACGTCCGGCCCCGCGAACACGATGCCGAGTGCGAGAGGAGGGACAGCGGATGATCTCAGGAAAAATATGGGCAATCGTACTGCTGCTGAGTGTAGCTGCCGTAGCTGGCTGCAGCAGGCAGGAACCTCAAAAGACGGCCGCACCTGCCGCCCCGACCGCTGCCAACTCCGCGGAGCAATTGGCTGCCGGCGCAGCACTCTTTAAACAGTACTGCTCAAGCTGCCACCCCGACGGCGGCAATGTGAGCGACCCTGCCCGGACGCTGCACGGCGCGGCGCTCCGCGCCAACCACATCACGACCCCTGAAGACATCATCAGGATCATGCGCCATCCGTTGTCGCGCATGATCCGCTTCGATACAGCCACGCTTTCCGACCGTGACGCCCGGGCCATTGCCGAATACGTCCTCTATGCCTTCAAATAGCGATTGCCCGGGTCATGCCGGCTTCGACTTCGACGCCCCGGTGGACCGCCGGGGCACCTCCAGTGAAAAATGGGACAAATACCGGGGCCGCGACATCATCCCGCTCTGGGTGGCGGACATGGATTTCCGTTCGCCGCCGGCGGTCCTGGAGGCGTTGCATGAACGGGTCGACCACGGGGTTTTCGGCTACACCGGCGTGCCTCCATCACTCGTGGCGGCGGTATGCACGGCACTGGCAGGCGGCTACGGCTGGGAGATCCATCCCGAGTGGCTGGTCTGGCTGCCGGGGCTGGTGACCGGCCTGAATGTGGCCTGCCGCGCAGTGGGGAGCGACGGCGATGAAGTGCTCACCTTTACCCCGGTTTATCCCCCCTTCCTGTCGGCCCCGACGTTGTCCCGACGCGTCTGCACCCGGGTGCCGCTCTGCGGTGACGCCAATCGCTGGTTTATCGACCGCGACCTGCTGGAGCGGACAATCACCCCGCGCACCCGCCTGCTGCTGCTCTGCAACCCCCACAATCCGGTGGGGAGGGTCTGGACCGCGGAGGATCTCGCCTATCTGGCGACCCTGGCCGAATGCCATGACCTGATCATCTGTTCCGACGAGATCCACGCCGGACTGGTGCTGGACACGGACAAGCGCCACATCCCCATAGCCGCCCTGTCGCCAGACATTGCACGCCGGACCATTACCCTGCAGGCGCCCAGCAAGACCTACAACGTGCCCGGCCTGGGGTGCTCCTTTGCCGTCATCTCGGACCAGGGGTTGCGCCGGGCGTTTCGCAGCGCCATGGGACGGATCGTGCCCCATGTCAACCTGTTCGGCTATACCGCCGCCGAGGCGGCCTACCGCTGTGGCGAGCCCTGGCGCCAGACGCTCCTCGCCTACCTGCGGGGCAACCGCGATCTGGTGGCCGGGGCAATTGCCGCCATGCCTGGCCTGTGCGCCGCCCATGTGGAGGCAACCTACCTGACCTGGATCGACACCCGTGCCGCCGGCATCGAGCAGCCGGGACGCTTCTTTGAGGCGGCCGGGGTCGGGCTCTCCGACGGCGCCGATTTCGACGGCAGCGGGTTTGTCCGCCTCAACTTCGGGTGCTCCCGAGCGCTCCTTGCCGAGGCGCTGGGCCGCATGCGCCGGGCGCTGGAGTCGCGGTCCGCATGACGTGATCGGTTTGTGTTTTGGGGCGAACCCTGCTACCGTATTTGGAGGCGTTGTTCCAATGGCGTCTGAATGCGCGCAACCCGGAGGTCAACCATGCAGATGAATTCCCTCTCCCTACACGCAGTCCACGCATGCAGGGCGGTGCTTTGTGCCGCAGTCGTCGCCGCAGCCCTGAGCGTTCATGCTGCCGATGGCGATGCTGTTGCGCCTGCGCAAGCTCAGCCGGCGGCAGCGTCCGAGGCGGCTCCACCCCCGGCCGAGCAGCCGAGCGTAGGGGCGGCCATTCCCTCTAACAGAAAAAAGGCGCTCAAACGGTCCCGGAAAGGGAACAAGAACAAGGGGGTTATGGCCGCGCCGGGTGAGAAGCTGACGCTCGAACAGCTGCGGCAGCTGCTCAAGACAAGCCGCGACCTGTCCGGACAGAACCTGAGCGGGATGAAGCTGGTGGGCATGAACCTGTCCAAGTGCAATCTGCGCGGTGCGGATTTGAGCGGTGCCGACCTGGAACGCGCCGACCTGGGGGAATCCGATCTGGAGCGGGCCAATCTGGCGGGGGCCAACCTGCTGATGGCCAGCCTGCGCCTGAGCGGGATCGTAGGTGCCAGTCTGGATAATGCAAGGCTGGACGGCGCCATCTGGATCGACGGGCGCGTCTGCGCCAATGGGTCGACCGGCAGCTGTCGCTGATGCGGATGGATTTCATCGCAGGAAAAATGAGAGGCCCGCTAACTGCGCGGGCCTCGGCTTTTTTTGTAATTCTGTGCACCCTCTTCAAGGGTATTTCCGGCATCAATGTTTCAGCCGGTTGGTCAACATCTGCTTCAGATAAGAGCCAGGTGGAATTATTTCTTCGATAGTGCCCTCCTTGGTCTGGCAGTCTGTTGCAGGTAGCGCTACCTGATTTCACTATACTACCGATGTGTCAATTGTACAGTCTGGTTTTTATATTTTTTTGCACTTATAATACGAGAATTGTGTTCGGGCGCGGCTGGGCCCGTGCCCATCGCAACGGCATCGACCTGGGTTGGTGCCGTTTTTCGTTTTCGCGGGTGCCGGGTCACCGCAACGGATCGAAGAGATGCTCCAGGCCGTTCACTTTGATCTCATGCAGCGAGCGGAGCAGGCTGCCCAGGCGGCCGGCAGGGAAACCGGTGCGGGCAAACCAGACCAGGTACGGTTCGGGCAGGTCGATCAGACGCCGCCCCTGATACTTGCCGAACGGCATGCGCATGCGGGCCAGGTCGATCATGTCCTGCGGGTCAAAGGGGGTGGGTGTTTCCATGCTCACTCCAGGGAATCCAGCACGGCGTTGAATGCGGCGAGGGTGGTGGCTTTCTTCAGTTTGCGTCGCAGCCGTTCGAAGTCCGGGTCGTCCATGGTTGCCAGGATCCCTTTTACCTTGTTGAGCACCTGCACATCGCCGCAGAACAGCCTGCCGTAGGCGCCCAGCATCGCGCGCAGATAGCGCTGTAACTCTTGGGCCCGCTCGTCCCGCCCAGGAGATGCGGCTGCCCGACCGCGCAGCCGCTCGAACAGCAGGGGATCGGCAATGGCACCGCGCCCCAGCATCAGCCCAGCGGCACAGCTTTCTTTCAGCAACAGCAGCCCCTGGTCCGCACTGCGGATGTCGCCGTTGGCAATGACCGGCAGCCGGGTGGCGGACACGACCCGGGCGGTGATGCCATGGTCGGCTGTGCCCGTATACTCCTGGACCACGGTGCGGGGGTGCAGCACCAGGAAATCGATGCCGCTCTCCTCGAACAGGGGAAGGAGGCCGAGGATCTGCAGGGGATCGTCATAGCCGGCCCGGATCTTTACCGACAGCGAGCCGGTGACGACCCGGCGCAGGGCCGGCAGGATCTGGGGCAGCACGTCAGGACTGCGCAATATGCCGCCGCCGGTCAGGCCGCTCCCCATGCGGCCATAGGGGCAGCCCAGGTTGAGGTTGATGTGGGCCGCCCCCGCTGCCTGGGCCTCGCAGGCTGCCGACACGAGGGGATCGACGCCGTGGCCGATCAACTGCACCACGAGCGGGATGCCGTTTTCGACGGCAACCGCATCACGCCGGTCCACGGCCGACAACCGCTTGGTGGTCGCGGCGGCATTGACCCGCATGAATTCGGTGAACAGGGTGTCGGGCCGCCCCATGTCGCTCACGATGCCGCGCAGGGCCCGGTTGGTCAGCCCCTGCATGGGGGCCAGCATGAGCGGTTTCGTTGCGGTGTCCCAGGGAAGTGTCCGTGATGCCATATGACGCTCTCGCTCCGTGATCGGTCGCACCCGACCATATGAAAACGGCGGCCTGTTCGGGCCGCCGCTGTCGTGTGGTCTGATGTTGCCCCGTATCCCTACAGAATTTCCCGCAGGGTGATGTCGAAGGTCAGCTGATGTCCGGCCAGCGGGTGATTGGCATCGAACGTGACGCTGTCGTCGTTCATGTCGATGACCGCCACGCCCAGTTCCTCGTCGTCCTCGTTGGCCAGGATCAGCTCGTCGCCGACCTCGGGGGCCATGTCTTCGGGCAGGTCGCTGCGCGGGACGGTGAAGACCCGCTCCTGGTCGTATTCGCCGAAGGCGTCCGCTGCAGGGATGACCACGGACTTGGTTTCGCCCGGTGCCATGCCGATCAGCGCTTCGTCGATCTGGGGAAACAGCTGGTGATCACCGATGGTGAGTTCCATCGGACCGGCCTCATGTCCGCCGCAGCCGCAATCATCGTCGTCGCAGTCGCCGCTGTCGCATTCTTCGGGGGTGCATCCGTCATCCAGTGTTGAATCGAAGATGGTGCCGTCTTCGAGTTTTCCGGTGTAATCGATAACTACTTTGTTGCCCTGTTGTGCCTGTGCCATGATGAACTGACCTTTCTGGTGTGGTACGGCCGCATGCCGTTGTGCTGCTCTATTAAAGTACGGGAGAATGCCCCCGGCCGTCTACAAAAATCGTGTATGTCAGCGCCATAGCTACGAAATAGTTGAAGTGACTTCGCTTGACTTGCCCCTGTGCAAAGAGGAAAATTAAGTCAGAGCCATGGAAAGACATGGGAAGGAGCAGACCATGAGAACCATAGGAGAAAAAGCTGAGATCAAGAACTTTACCAGGCCTGACGAGGTCAGGACGTTTCCCAAGGGGCGCCTGGAGCTGGTGAGTATCGGCGGAGCCACGGTCGGCAGGGCGGTGTTCGAGCCGGGGTGGCGCTGGCTGACCTCGGTGCAGCCGCTGGTCAACACCAAAAGCTGCGAAGCGCCGCATTTTCAATACCATGTTGCGGGCCGTCTGCATGTGGTCATGGATGACGGCAGCGAGTTTGATTGCCTTCCCGGCGATGTATCGCTGTTGCCCACCGGGCACGATGCCTGGGTCGTTGGTGACGAAGACGCGGTTGTGGTGGATTTCCAGGGCATGATCGATTATGCCAAGGCGGTCCGGTAACAGTCCGGGCAGGAGGGGAACGCGCGATGCAGAGATTTACGGACCTGGAGGAGATGCCGTGGCAGGCGGTGCGGCCGGATGTAGCCCAGGATGTCTGGGGCAAGACGCTCCTGTCCGGCGACCTGAAACTCGTTTTGACGCGGGTGCCGCCCGGCGGCGGCTTTTCGGCCCACACGGATGGCTACGGCCATCTGCTCTATTTTCTGTCGGGTTCCGGGCTGGTCGGGGTAGGGGGCGAGGAGTGCAGCGTCCGCCCCGGCCTGCTGGTGCGGGTGGCCGCAGGTGAGGAGCACCACTACCGCAACAGCGGCCACGACGACCTGGTGCTGGTCTCGGCCAATATCCCGGCGGACAGCACCGCCGCGTGATGCCTCTCTCTTGCGCGTCCCATCCTGCAGGGCATCCTGACCATAAAGGAGCGACAGAATATGTCATTACCACCGCAGCTGAAAAAAATATCCGACGTCATCTGGGAACTGCCGGTCAGCTTCCGGAAGGGGATGCTGGTGCCGGCCCGCATCATCGCCACCGAGGCGTTGGTGAGCCGCATGGATGAGGGGGTCTTCGACCAGGCCGCCAATGTGGCCTGCCTGCCGGGCATTCAGCAGTATGCCTGGTGCATGCCGGACGGCCACTGGGGCTATGGCTTCCCCATCGGGGGCGTGGCGGCCATGGACCCGGAGAGCGGCGTGATTTCGCCCGGCGGCATCGGCTTCGACATCAACTGCGGCATGCGTCTGGTGCTGACCTCCCTCACCGAAGCGGAGGTGCGCCCCCGCCTGCACCAGCTGGTGGACCTCATGTTCGCCCGCATCCCCACCGGGGTCGGCTGCAGCGGTGATGTGCGCTGCTCGCGGCAGGAATTCCGCCAGGTGCTGGAGCAGGGGTCGCGCTGGGCGCAGAAACGGGGCTATGCCTGGGACGAAGACCTGGCCATGACCGAAGAGGGGGGCTGCTTTGCCGGGGCCGATGCCGCCGCCTGCAGCGACAAGGCCATCGAGCGCGGCATCGATCAGATCGGTACCCTCGGCTCCGGCAACCATTACTGCGAGATTCAGGTGGCCCGGCCGGAAAACATCTTCGACAAGGCGACGGCCCGGGCCTTCGGCATCACCATCCCCAACCAGGTGGTGATCATGTTCCACTGTGGCAGCCGCGGCTTCGGGCATCAGGTGGCCACCGACTACCTGCAGGGCTTCCTGCGGGTCATGACCACCAAATACGGCATCCGTGTCCTTGACCGCGAGCTCGCCTGCGCGCCGTTCCGCTCCCCTGAAGGTCAGGCCTATTTCAGCGCCATGAAGTGCGCGGTCAACATGGGCTTTGCCAACCGCCAGGTGATCCTGCACCGGCTGCGGCAGGTGTTCGAGCAGGTGTTCCGGCGCTCCGCCGAGGAGCTGGGCATGGGCATGGTCTACGATGTGGCCCACAACACCGCCAAGCTGGAGACCCATCGGCTCGGCGGGGTGGAGCGCCAGCTGCTGGTGCACCGCAAGGGGGCGACGCGCGCCTTCGGCCCCGGCTCGGCCGGGATTCCCGAGCGCTACCGCACGACCGGCCAGCCGGTGATCATCGGCGGCAGCATGGAGACCGGCTCCTATCTCCTGGCCGCCGAAACGGGCTCGACCCTGACTTTCGGCACCACTGCCCATGGCAGCGGCCGCACCATGAGCCGGCATCAGGCCAAGAAGATGGTCAAGGGGCAGAAGCTGTTGGGCGAGATGGAGCAGCGGGGCATCTACGTGCGCACCGCTTCCTACGGCGGGCTGGCCGAAGAGGCGGGCTTTGCCTATAAGGACATCGACCAGGTGGCGGCCGCCACCGAGGCGGCCGGTCTGTCGCGCCGGGTGGTCAAGCTGGTGCCGATCGGCAATATCAAGGGCTAGCCATGGCCTATCGTTTCCTGGAGGACATTGCCACCGCCGATGTGGCCTTCGAGGCCGCCGCTGCGACGCGGGAAGAGCTGTTCGCCCAGTGTGCCGAGGCGCTGCTGGCCACCATGGTGGCGTCTCCTGGCGATGTCGGGCGGCACGAGACGCTGAACGTCACGCTGGAACATGACGAGCTGGATCTGCTGCTGTTCGCGTTTTTGGGGGAGTTGGTGTATTGCAAGGATGCGCAGCGGCTCCTGCTGCATGCCGCTCAGGTGACCATCGTGGGCAGTACCGGCAGCTTTCGGCTGGAGGCGGTGTTATGCGGCGAACGGATCGACCCTGCCCGGCATCGTCTGCTGGTGGATGTGAAGGCGGTCACCCTGCACCGTTTGCAGGTCGCGCAGGCCGCGGACGAGTGGCGGGCGACCGTAGTGCTGGATATCTGACCTGTCCGGCTATTTTCCCGCCTTGCGCCGCGCGGTGATGCTCTCACCGCCGATGCCCCAGTTGTCCGTATCCACCTCGTCGATCACCACCACGGTGGTGGCGGGGTTTTTCCCCAGCACGTCCACCAGCAGCTGGGTCGCCCCTGCGATCAGTTGCGCCTTCTGCTCAGGCGTGACACCCTCCCTCGTAATCCTGATGTTGACGTACGGCATGTCCGTCTTCTCCCTCTCGTTGGATTGAGCAACGCTATCCGAGTGGCAACGACGTACAGCGGCATCCCGTCACAGTCGCTACCGCAGCGCCTGATAGCCGTAACGCCAGAGCAGGATAGTCGCCGCTGCTGCCAGGGCAATAATCAGCCAGGCCAGCCATGGCCGCCGCTTTTCCTCGTACGGATCTGACAGAGAACGTGCCGCCCCCTGGGGCAGCTTGGCCAGGGCGGTGAGCGATCTGCCGAAGGGGATGTTGATTCGGGCCTTACTGTTGACCGCCCAGCCGGTCGCATCCAGCAGCCGGCCCAGGTTGCGCTGGCGCAGCTTGAACCAGGCGATCACGATGGATGGCCCGGATATGAGCACCAGCACCCCGCAGAGTGCCAGCGGCATCTGCCACCAGGCAAGTTTCAGAAAGCCGGTCAGGATGGAGGCGAGGGCCGTGCCGATGGCACCGATGGCCAGACCGATGGCCGCAAAGATTCCGGCGAATTTCCCGGCATCGAACGCCTGCTGCGCCGGTTTGACCTCGTCCTTTTTCTGGCCGGCCTGCATCATGCCGATGGCCGCCTTTTCCTCGGCCGCCCGGGAACGGGCCGCCGCCACTTTCTGCAACTGCTCCCCCACCATCTTGCCGATGCGCTTGTAGGGAGACCAGAATGCCTGGCGGATGCTGATGGGATGGTCGATGATCCGGACGATAGAAGCATCCCAGTCCTGCCCCTTGCGGTCGAAGAACACCCCGTTGCGCCCCACCAGCAGCTGATCGCTGTCGCCGTCGGTGATGGCGGCGGCGATGGTTATCTTATCGGCTCCGCCATTTCTCGTGCAGTCGCAGTAGACGAGATACACCCGGCTCAGATTGGCCAGCAGGGCATGTTTGGCCACATCGGTAACCGTAATGCAAAGCTCGAAGCTGCGGCCGTCCAGGTAGAGGGTGCCGGCCTGAAAGATCGCCGGGGAGCGGCGGGTATAGAAATCACGGAACGACACGAAGTTATTGGCCAGGGGGAGCAGGTCGCGGCAATAGCGGACCAACCGCTCCGCTTCGATCATGGCCTCGAAGGCGGGCGCGAGAGCCAGGTCCTGGTCGATCAGCTCACCCAGTTGTGTCTGCACCCCGTCGGTCACCCAGGCCCGGAGTCGGTCCGCACCCAGTTCCGCCACGGTTGTCTCCGGTTTGGCGCGCCACCAGGCCTCATAGTCCTGGACCGCCAGCTTGAGCTGCAGCCACTCGTCAGACGTCAGCAGCTCCGTGTCGCCTATGAACGGCTTCACGACCATCTGCCGCAGGCGGTTCACCGCCTCTTCCCAGGCCGGATTGAGCCCCTGTCTGAGATCGAGGGCGCCCGGTGCCGCAACCGCGGCCAGCGGCAGGGCGGCCATTTCCTCCTGTGCCTCGGTAAGGTTCCGGGGGGCCAGGGCGGCCAGGCTTTCGTCGCTGCTGTTCATGGCGATGGCGGCGCGGCTGTCGAAGGCGGCCATGCCGCAGCGCAGAAAGTAGTCGTCGATCTTGGGGCGCACCCTGTTCCAGAGCGCCAGCGCCTCCTCCCGCTCCGGTTCCGGCAGCCGACCCGCCCCTACGGCGGCATGGTCGTTCCACTCCAGCCAGGCCGCGGTCTCGGCGGCAAACCGGTCGAGCAGGTCGCGGCCGATGCCGGCCTCGCCGCTCCGGTCAGGCTCGCTCCCCAGGCACTGCATGATCTGGCCGAGCCACTCCTTGAGCCGCTCGTCGTCGGTCGCAGCCGGGGTGATGACCCCGTCCCCGTTGAAGCGGATCTGGTTCATGACGGTTTCGCTGCTGGCGATATCCTCCACCGAGATCGACTGGTTCCCCCCTTTGCCCAGGTTGTCCAGGATCGTGCGCACTGCCCCCAGGACCCGCTCCCCCTCTGCGGTCTGTTCGTTGATGGCCGCCACCGGGACGCCCGCCTGTCCTGCGGCCAGCACCGCCCGGTCTTTCAGGCAGCGCCCCGCCCACTCCGCCGCCGCCACGATCTCCGGCACGCGGATATGACCATCCTGGTCCGTATCGATCAACTGCAGGGTGCGCAGGTCGAACTCCACACCGGCTACGGGGCAGCTCAGGGCCGACCAGAGCTTTTTGTCCAGCTGTCCCAGGGCCAACAGGTCTTCGCCGCTCTCCAGCTGCACCTGGTCGAACCCACCGGCCCGAAAAAATTTCCATTGATGTGGCGTTGGGGTGGACGTATTTTCCGGCATGTTCCCTACCTCCTGAACCGATTTTGCGGTATAGTACCTGTAGCGGCTATGATGTCCAGCCAGCCGTATGTGCAGAGTTCAGTGAGGAGGCTACCGCCATGGAGTTGAAACACACCCGCACCACCATCCTCAACAGCGGCGACCCGGAGCAGAAACGCCGGGAGATTCTCGACTATTTCCACGCCACCTATGACATCGACGAGAAGCTCTACGAGACCCTGAGATACGACGAAACCTTCTACCTTCGTGCCGACCGGCTCCGTCATCCCCTGATCTTCTACTTCGGTCACACCGCCACCTTCTTTATCAACAAGCTTACCATCGCCCGGGTAATCGACAAGCGCATCAACCCGAAATATGAATCCATGTTCGCCGTGGGGGTGGACGAGATGTCCTGGGATGACCTGGACGAGCGCCACTATGACTGGCCCACCCGCCAAGAGGTCAAGGCATACCGCGACCAGGCCCGTCAGGTGGTGGACACGCTCATCCGCACCCTGCCGCTCACCCTCCCCATCACCTGGGAATCACCCTGGTGGGCCATCATGATGGGAATCGAGCATGAACGCATCCACCTGGAGACTTCGTCGGTGCTGATCCGCCAGCTCCCCATCGACCAGGTGCAGCAGCTCCCCTTCTGGGACATCTGCACCGAGGCGGGTGAACCGCCACACAACGAGCTGGTAGCGGTGACCGGCGGTCTGGTCACCCTGGGCAAGCCCAAGGACCATGCCCTGTACGGCTGGGACAACGAGTATGGCAGCCACGAGGCCGAGGTGGCCCCCTTCAAGGCGACCCGGTTCCTGGTCTCCAACCGAGAGTATCTCGAATTTGTAGAGGCGGGCTGCTACCGGGACCAGCAGTGGTGGACCGAAGAGGGGTGGCACTGGCGGGAGTTCAAACAGGCCGACTACCCGCTGTTCTGGCTCAAGGACGGGGACAACTGGAAACTGAGGACCATGGCAAGCGAGATTCCGCTCCCCTGGAACTGGCCGGTGGAGGTGAACTACCTGGAGGCCAAGGCGTTCTGCACCTGGAAGGCGGCCCGGACCGGGAAGCCGATCCGGCTGCCGACCGAGGACGAGTGGAACCGGCTGCGGGACGTGTGCGGCATCCCGGACCAGCCGTACTGGGACAAGGCGCCGGGCAACATCAACCTGGAGTACTGGTCCTCCTCCTGTCCGGTGGATAAATTCCGGACCGGCGAGTTCTTCGACGTGCTCGGCAACGTCTGGCAGTGGACCGAAACGCCGATCTACGCCTTCCGCGGCTTCGACATCCATCCCTGGTACGACGACTTCTCCACCCCTACCTTTGACACCAAGCACAACCTGATCAAGGGGGGCTCCTGGATCTCCACCGGCAACGAGGCGACTCGCGACTCCCGCTACGCCTTCCGGCGGCACTTCTTCCAGCACGCCGGCTTCCGCTACGTGGAGAGCAGCGCACCGGTGGTGGTCCATGACGACCAGTACGAGAGCGACAGCCTGGCGGCCCAGTACTGCGACGCCCATTACGGGCCGGAGCACTTCGGGGTGCCAAACTTTGCCGTCACCCTGGCCGGTATCTGTCTGGAGCGGATGCAAGGGCGGGCCATGGGGCATGCCCTGGACATCGGCTGCGCCGTGGGGCGGGGCGCCTTCGAGCTGGCCAGAGGGGGCTTTGCCCAGGTCACCGGCCTGGATTTTTCCACCCGCTTCTTCCGCCTGGCCACCCGCATGCGCGACGAGGGGTTCCTGCGCTACGCCTTCCCCGAGGAGGGGGAGGTGGTGTCGTTCCACGAGATCGGCCTCTCCGACCTGGGGCTGGACGCCGTGCGCGACCGGGTGCGTTTCTTTCAGGCCGACGCCTGCAACCTGCCGGAGAAATTCACCGGCTACGACCTGGTGCTGGCGGCCAACCTGATCGATAGGCTCTACTCGCCGCGCCGGTTCCTGACCACCATCCATGAGCGGATGAATCCGGGTGGTCTGCTGGTGCTCGCCTCCCCCTACACCTGGCAGGAGGAGTTCACCAAGAAGGAGGAGTGGCTGGGGGGCTACCGGGATGCGGGCGAGCCGGTCTGGACCATCGATGGTCTGAAGGAAGCCCTGGACCCGTACTTCCGCATGCTCGGCGAGCCGCGGGACGTAGCGTTCGTGATCCGGGAGACCCGGCGGAAATTCCAGCACTCGGTGGCGGAGCTGACGGTGTGGGAACTGAAAAAGTAAGAGGGTTCCAGATGTACAGCAAGCCTAATGTGATCAGGAATTGGCGCTTGACCCACCCGGAGGTCTTTTCAGGCTCCTGCGGCACGATCAAGCTGGTCAGCCTGCTGGTGCTGGCACTGATCGGCTGGCTGGACTACTTCACCGGGTACGAGTTCGGCTTCTTCATATTCTATTTCATCCCGGTGGCAATCTCTGCCTGGTACTGCGGCCGCTGGTCAGGCATCAAGATCGCCGTCGGGTCGGCAATCGTCTGGTACATGTCGGACAAGTATACGCATCACCCCTATTCCCACTCATACTTCATCTACTGGGAAATGTTCATGCGGCTGCTTTCGTTCTTGACAACGGCCATGACCCTGTCACGCATCCGGGAGCTGGTGCTGAATGAGGAGCGGCTGCTGTCCGAAGTGCTCAAGGCCAAGCAGGATCTGGAAGCCATCAGGAGACTGTCCAATGACCCAACCTGACCTACTCATGATGCCGGCCCTGTTCGTCGGCCACGGCAACCCGATGAACGCCATCGAGGAAACCGTTTACGCTCGGGCCTGGGCCGAGGCGGCGGCCGCGATCCCGCGACCCCAGGCGATCCTCTGCATCTCGGCCCACTGGGAGACCGAGGGGGTGTTCGTCACCGCCATGGACCGGCCCAGGACGATCCACGATTTCTACGGTTTTCCCGAGGCGCTCTACCAGGTGCACTACCCGGCCCCTGGCTCACGGGAGCTGGCCGAGCGGGTGCGTGATGTGGTCACATCCACCGCCGTGCGGCTGGACGACGGCTATGCCTGGGGGCTGGACCACGGCGCCTGGTCGGTGCTGCGGCGCATGTACCCACGTGCCGACATCCCGGTGGTGCAGCTCAGCCTGGACCGCACCCAGCATCCCCGTTTCCACTACGACCTGGGGCGTGAACTGGCGCCGCTGCGGGCCGAAGGGGTGCTGATCGTGGGGAGCGGCAATCTGGTCCATAACCTGCGCCTGTTACAGTGGGGCGCCGTCGAGCCGTTCCCCTGGGCGGCCGAATTCGACCGTCTGGCCGCGGAGCTGATCCTGGCGGGCGAACACGACCGGCTGGTTGCCTACCCGGCCCTGGGGGAGGCGGCCCGGCTCTCGATCCCGACCAACGAGCATTACCTGCCTTTGCTATACTGTCTGGCCCTGCAGCAGCCGGACGAGGCGGCCACTTTCTTTGCCGAGGGGATGCCGCTCGGATCCATCTCCATGCGGTCGGTCAGGATCGGCTGACTAGTTGTCCGACCCACATTCCGGTACTCTTAATATTCACCATACACTGCAACTAAAAGGGGACACATCATGGAAGAGCGCCTTACCGATCTGGAGCTGCGCTACATGCAGCAGGAAAAGATCATCCAGGAACTGAACGACACGGTCTACCGCCAGGAACTGACCATTGTCCGGCTGGAGCGGGATATGACCCTGCTGCGGGAACAGGTGATGATGTTGGCCCCTTCCGCCTCCGGGTCGCCCGAGGACGAAGAGCCGCCGCCCCACTACTGAGCTGCCTGAGGGAAAGGATGTTTATGAAAATTTCTGTCGCTTTTATGGTGCTGGTGCTTGCCCTGACAGGAGTTGCCCACGCCGCGTCCGAACCGGAGGAGATCACGCTGTTCAAGCAGGGCAAGGCCGCCCTGGAGCGCGGGGCGCCCCGGGAGGCGGCCGTCTTTTTCGAGTCCTCCCTGGCGATCTGCACGGCGCAGTACAACACCCAGTGCCGGGTGGTCAACCTCACCGAGCTGGGCGGGGTGTATGATCAGCTGGGCAAGCGCGACCAGGCGTTGGTCGCCTTCCAGGAAGTGCTGCGCCTCAAGCGACAGGCCAACGCCCCGCCAGAGGTGGTCATGGCCAGCCTGAACGCCGTGGGCGAGGCGCAGTTCGCCCTGGGCAGGTATGATGAGGCGCTCGCCACCTTCGAGGAGGCCAATGCCATGGCGGAACGGCTGGGCATCCGGGAGGTTTCGTCCGACCTGCTCAACGGCATCGGCATGGCCCAGTTCGGCCTGAACCGCCTGGACCGGGCGCTGGCGTCGTTCACCGCGTCGCTGCGTCTCCGCAGGGAACTGGGTGCGCCCAAAGAAATCGTGGTGCAGAGCCTGAACAATATCGGCAGCGTCTACCTCTCCTCCGGACAGCATGGGCAGGCGCTGCCGTACCTGGAGGAGGCGCTCGCCATCTTCCGGGAAGCGGGCAATGCCGAGGCTATTGCCACCGGCCTGAACAATCTGGGCTATGCCTATGCGTCGCTCAATCGCCATGACCAGGCCCTGGCCTGCTACGAGGAGGCGCTGGCCCTCAGGAAACCCCTCAACACGCCGCGGGAAACCGCCACCGTGTTCAACAACACCGGGCTGCTGTTCGTGGCCATGGGGCGGCACGACGACGCCGTTGCCCGCCACAAGGCGGCCCTGAATATCAGGACCGGCGCCGGCGACCGCAAGGGGATCGCCGAAAGCCTGAGCAACCTCGGCTTTGCCTACAATGCCGTAGGAGAGTACGACACGGCGCTGAACAGATTCGAAGAGGCGCTCAAGCTCCACGAGGCGCTGAACGACCGGCGCGCCATGTCCACCGGCCTTAACAATCTGGCGTCCGTGTACGACACCCTGGGCCAGTACGAGAAGGCGCTACAGTACCACGAACGGGCCCTGGCCCTGCGCCGGGAGCTGAACATCCCGGCCGATGTGGCGATTACGCTGAACAACATGGGGATGATCCAGCTCAACCTGGGGCGCTACGACAAGGCGCTGGCCCTGTTCGAGGAGTCCCTGGCCCTGAAGCGGCAGTCTCAGCTCTCGCCCGAGACCGTGGCGGTCTCCCTGAACAACATCGGCACGGTGTACGACGCCGTCGGCCGGCGGGACAAGGCGCTCGACTATTACGGCCAGGCGCTGGCCATCAGGCGGGAACAGCGCCTCTGGCGTTCGGTCGGCCAGAGCCTTTCCAACATCGGCACCGTCTACCTGGCGCTCAAGCGCTATCCCGAGGCCGAAGCCGCCTTTCGGGAGGCGGAGCAGGAGATCAACCGGGCCGACCGGGGCGTGAAGGGGAACCCCGGTCTGGTGGAGGTCTATCTGGCCACCGGCGCCCCGGAGCGCGCCCTGCGGCTTCTGGACACCATGGCACCCGACTGGCGCACCGACGATGCCAACCGGATCCAGTACCACACCCAGCGCGGGTTGGCCCTCAAGGGGCTGGGACGGCTCAAGGAGGCCACCGCTGACCTGCTCACCGCAATGGAGCTGTGCGAGGCGACCCGCTACCGGGTGAAGGACCGGGGCGGCATTTTCGCATCCGGCTTTGCAGGGGGGCGGATCCGCTCCTACCGGGCTCTCGTGTCGGTGCTGGCGGAACGGGCGCTGGCGGGTGATCTCGCGGACGCGCGGCTGACCGCCTTGGGCAAGGATACGGCCGAGAGCGCCTTTCGTGTGGCCGAGTCCATCAAGGCGCGCACCCTGCTGGAGTCCATGGCCGAGGTGCGGCGGGCTACCCGTCGGCGCGTGATCCCCGAGGAGTGGAAACGCAAGGAACAGTCGCTCGTGCACCGTCTGGCAGCGTTGGATGGCCAGTGGGAAACCGCGTTCCGCTCAGGCGAGGCGGCCCTGAAGGCGTTGAACGCAAAGCGGGCGGCCCTCGACACCCAGTTTCAGGAACTGATCGCCACGTTCCGGACCCGGTTCCCGCGCTACAGCGCCCTGTATTACCCGAGCCCCATGCCGGCCGGCAAGCTGCCGCTCAAAAGCGACGAAACGGTCCTGGAATATGTCTTCGGCGACGATGCCTGCTATCTCTTTGTGGTGAAAAAGGGGGGTGTCACGCAGGTTGTCAAGATCGCCATGCCCCCGGCGGAGCTGAATAAACGGGTCACGGCCCTGATGGCGCCGCTCTACGCCAACCAGCCGGGGCAGTACTCCGACAAGCTTGCCCGGGAACTGGGCGATGCGCTGCTGCCGGGCCAGGCCCGCGGCATCACCGCGGGCACCAAGGTGGTGGTCGTGCCCGACGGCCCGCTCGGACTGGTCCCCTTCGGCGCCCTCATGACCTCCGGGCCGGGGAGCGCCGGCTATCTGGACGACCGGTGGGTGCTCACCTACGAACACTCCGCCTCGGCCCTCGCCCTGGATCGGCTGCTGCGCCCCGTGAAAGCCAAGAAGCCGCTGTTCGCCCTGGCCAACCCGGTGTTCGACCAGAACGATCCCCGCTACGTGGCCTTCAAGCAGGGGAAAACCGCCGCGCCACCGGTTAAGGCGGAGGCGGGGCGCTACGCCTTTCGCGGCCTCTCGGTCCAGGCCAAGGCGGGGGGCGGGACAGGCGCCCCGGTGGCCTGGCAGCAGGCGGTGTTCAACCCGCTGCCGGAGACCGAGACCGAGGTCCGGGCCATTGCGGCCGGCCTGGGGGTCAAACCGGCGCCGCCCGACGTGCTTTTGGGCCTGAATGCCAACAAGACGACCTTCCTGAAATCGCGGCTGGAAGAGTACCGCTTCCTGCATTTCGCCACCCATGCCGACCTGCCGGGCACGGTGCAGGGGATCAAGGAGCCGTTCATCCTGCTGGGCCAGGTCGCTAACGATGCAGAGGATCAGGGCTTTCTGACCCTGTCCGAAATAACGGAGCTGCAGCTCAATGCGGACATGGTCATGCTCTCCGCCTGCGATACCGGCAAGGGGGAACTGGTGGCCGGGGAGGGGGTGGCCAACCTGGCAGCCGCCTTCCAGCACGCCGGGGCCCGGAGCGTGGTGTCGAGCCTGTGGCAGGTCGCTTCGGACGTGGCGGTGGACTACATGAAGAGTTTCTACGGGCACCTGAAGGGCACGGGCAACCGGGCGGTGGCGCTCTCCCGGGCCCGCCAGGAGATCAAGCGCACCCATCCCAGCCCGTTTTTCTGGGCGGTGTTCGCCTTCTACGGCGACGGGGGGCAGTGAGAACGGCTCAGGCGCAGAGGGCGTAGGGGGCGCCGCCGCTCAGGCAGCGCTCGATGGCGTCGAAGTCGATCATCTGCTCGGCCTGGCTGGTGAGCAGCGCCAGCTTTTCGCTGTCCTCGGCCGAGATCTTGGAAATGTGGCCGGAGAGCGCCGAAAAGACCTGGGCGGTGGTCTGCTCGATGCGGATGTAGGGGATGCCGCTGTCGTCGATGATGCGCTGGGTGATGGCCGAAACCGGGGCGTGGCCGGGGATGACGAGGCCGGCGATCAGGCGGTGGTAGGCGGGGATATGGTAGAGCGACGACAGGGTCACCAGCAGCTCGTCGCGGGAGCTGGTGGTGAGCAGCAGGGTCGATTCCTGCAGATGGTCGATGACCTTCTGGGACGAGGCGGCGCCCAGCTGGACCGTATGGACGATGCGCTGGCGCTGGGTCTGGTCCCCGTGCAGCGGCTCCCCCAGCAGCTGGGAGACCACCTGCAGGGTCGGATCGGCCAGCACCGGCGAGTAGTCAAAGGCGCCGCTGACCTGAATGTCGCTGCCGGCGAAGTAGCGTTCCAGGTAGGAAAGCGTCGAGGCGCGCTTGTCGGCCAGCAGCTTGTTTACCAGCAGCATCTGCACGTCCACCCCTTCCTGACGGTAGAGCGCCAGGTTGAGGCGCACCGAATCGATCACGCTGCCGATGCCGCCGCCGGTCACCATCACCACCGGGGCGCCGGTGAGCCTGGCCATGTCGGCGTTGTTCAGCCCGATCACCGAGCCGACCCCGCCGTGCCCCGACCCTTCGATGAACAGCACGTCACAGCGCGACTCCAGCTCCCGGCAGGCCCGCGATATTTTTTCCATGGCCCATTCCCGGCTCAGCTCACCGTCCACGAAGCGCTTGGTGGCGCCGCTGCCGAGCACTACCGGCGACATGAGCCCGATGTCGTCCTCCATGCCGAATACCTTGGCGATCAACGCCGCATCCATGTCCACGGTGCGGGAGCCGAATTTCAGGCATTTGGGACCGAGCGGCTTGAGGTAGCCGACCCGCCTGTAGCGCTGGCGGGCCAGGTGCATGAGGGACAGGCTGATGGTGGTCTTGCCGCAGTGCTGGCCGGTGGCGGCGATGAAGAGCTTCTTGCACATGGGACGTACTCGCTTCCTGAGATAGTGCTGAATCCGTGACGCCTCCACGCCTTCCGTTCGCTACGGCGTTCCAGCGCCACGGATTCAGGTGGATCGCATGCGCCAGTATATGCCCCCTTTATAGGCGAACCAAGCATGTATACCTGTAAACATGTATACATTCAGCCCTGCTGGCGCAGGAAAGACGGTGCATCCGGCTTTGCTTGCTGCTATAATCCCGCCCCATGACACAACCGCACAAGGAGAACCCCATGGATGATACGCGCCTGAACGAGGTGGAGGTCCGCGTCCTCGGCTGTTTGATCGAAAAGGAAATGACCACCCCGGAATACTATCCGCTGTCGCTGAATGCCCTGACCAACGCCTGCAACCAGAAGTCCAACCGCGACCCGGTCATGGCCCTGGCCGAGGAGGATGTGGTGCGGGCCCTGAACCGGCTCCGCTTCAAGCAGCTGACCGTGGTGTCG
>Ga0334722_10001572_pt1 | contig 28168 bp, 22 predicted proteins | sample C3_bottom_MG_FD_207210 | JGI IMG/M metagenome (GOLD analysis project Ga0334722, IMG submission 207210) | Sediment microbial communities from Yellowstone Lake, YNP, Wyoming, USA - C3_bottom | ecosystem: Environmental > Aquatic > Freshwater > Lake > Sediment | place: USA: Wyoming | collected... | reverse complement strand
CCTTTGTAGCTACCGTTCTGGTCGAAACCCGTCCCGTTCACGTATACGTTGGTCGATGGGGCGCCGGCGGACTTGTCGTGCGCCTCGCCCGACACGTTGTGGCATGTCAGGCAGTAGTTGCTGTAGTCCGGGGTGTGCGACTGGCCCAGGGCCTCGGGCAGGAATATGCCTTTATTCACGGTATGACATGCTGGGTTTGTCGCGCAACCGGTCGAATAACCCGTCCGGTAGTCCGAATGCGGTGCGCCCGCCCCGGATACGGCCCATGCATTGCTGGAAGCGCCCGCGAGAACCAACAGCGCGATCACCACACTCAATAAAGTCCTTTTCATATCCACACCGCCTTTTCTGGTAAATAGGTTTAAAAATTTGAAATCCGGTATCTCTTTATCTCGTCAGTTTATGGAACTCTTTGAATCTGTTGTTTTTTTGTTTATTCAGTACGCTTTATGCTATACTGGATACTACCTACATACAATACCGTACACTCTAAACTGTATGCAAATACTGTACCCGTCGGAAATCAGGTCTGTTTTTCGATGAGAACCAAAAGGCGGGCCGCCATACCTAAGCTATTGTATTAGTTGAAATACAGCAATATACCTACTACGCAATAGGTAATACTGCTTAGACGGGATTGTTGTGGAAAAACGTCGGGTTGCAAAAAAAGTGTGATTATATTACAGATTTTTGGAAATGCGGGCCCAGGCGGACCCTTTGGACGAAATTAAGCAGAATTTGTGCGCAAACACTCACGTCCGGGTGCGTGATTACACTCAATACACTAAGGTGCTCAGAGTATGCCGTATTTCTTCATGCGGCGGCGGAAGGCGTCTCTCTGCACGCCCAGGAGGTCCGCGGCGCGGCTCTGGTTCCCGGCGGCTATCGCAAGCGCCTGTTTTACAAGCTCTTCCTCGACCTTTTCGAGAGACAGGCCTTCCTTGGGTATGTTCAGGCTGCTAAAGGCCTGCGGTGCAGGCAAATTCCCGGAGACCAACTCGATCGGCAGGTGCTCCAGGAGCAGAATGTCTTCATTTTCAAGTATCATGGCCCGCTCGATGACGTTTTTCAGCTCTCTTACGTTGCCGGGCCAGTCGTATCTGATAAGGAATTCCCTTGCCTTCTCGGATATCTCCTTGACGTCCTTGTTGAACTCCCCGTTAAAGGCCTCTATGAAGTGCTTGGCCAGGGGGAGGATGTCCTCCTTGCGCTCCCTTAGCGGCGGCAGGTAGATGGGCACGACCTGCAGGCGGTAGTAGAGGTCTTTCCTGAACCTGCCTTCGTTCATCAAGGTCTTCAGGTCCTGGTTCGTTGCCGAGATGACCCTGACGTCCACCGAGATGTCCTTGACCCCCCCGACCCTTTTGAAGGTCTTGTTTTCGAGCACCCTCAGCAGTTTGGCCTGCATGCTGTACGCCATGTCGCCGACCTCGTCCATGAATACGGTGCCGTTGTCGGCCAGTTCGAGCAGGCCTTTCTTCTGCACCTTCGCGTCGGTGAAGGCCCCTTTCTCGTGACCGAGCAGTTCGGACTCGAGAAGCGTCTCAGGGAGCGCAGCGCAGTTGATGGCCATGAAGGGCTTGTCCTGGCGCGAGCTGTTCATGTGGACGGCCCTTGCTACAAGCTCCTTGCCCGTGCCTGACTCCCCCTGTATGAGCACGGTGCTCGCGTCCGACTGTGCGATCTTCTGTATCATGTCGAGGACAAGTTGTATCGCGCGGCTCTTGCCTATTATGTTGTATGAGCGGATCTGGCTTTTCTGCTGCTCCTTCAGGAGCCTTACCTCTTCCCTGAGCGATATGGTCTCGAGGGCCTTCTTGATGGTAAGGGTTATCTCGTCTAAGTTGAACGGCTTGCTTATGTAGTCGTACGCCCCGAGCTTCATGGCCTTTACGGCGGTCTCGAGGAGTCCGTGCGCGGTTATCATCACGACTATGGTCTCGTGGGCTATCTCCTTGATCTTGCCGAGGACTTCGATACCCGGCATACCGGGGAGCTGGTTGTCCAGGAGCACCAGGTCGGGGTTCACGTCGGGCAGCATCGCCAGCGCCTTCTCGCCGCTTTCTGCGGTAAAGACCTCGTAGCCCTCCTTGCCGAGATGCTGCTCCAGCGTCCACCTGATTAGGTGCTCGTCGTCCACGACCAGTATCTTAGCTCGCTCCATTAGTCACCCTCGTCTGAGAATTGATAGGTTATTATAAATGCCGCCCGTATATTACTGTACCGTCATGGCCGCCGGCATGCTGTCTTTGTCGACCGGCAGGTATATTGTAAATGTGGTCCCCTTACCGGGGACGGACTCGACGTTCACCCCGCCGCCGTGCTGCTCTATTATCTTGTGGGTTATAGAAAGCCCCAGCCCCGTGCCCTGCTGACGCGTGGTGAAGAACGGGTTGAATATCTTGTTCAGGTTCTCCTGGTTTATGCCCTTGCCGGTATCGGATATGCGGACCGAGACGACCTCGTGCCTGGGTTCGTCCTGGCCCTGCGGCTGGTCGTCCCTGTCCTCGGAGGGGCCGGACTTGTGGAGCATGTATTCGTACACGGACTCGCACCTGGTCTCGACCTTTATGTCCCCGCCGTCCGGCATCGCCTGCACGCCGTTAAGCATCACGTTCAGGAACACCTGCTGGAGCAGCTCCGGGTCGCCCTGTATCGGCGGGACCTCCGGCGCGTAGACCTTGGTCACCTTCACCCCGTTCTTGTTGAACTGCGGGGTCAGGAAGGCGGCTATCTTCTCGAGCACGGCGTTGACGTTCACGCGCGTCAGGTTCGGCGCGGGCGGCCTCGCGAACGAGAGGAGGTTCTTGACCGCCTTGTCCAGCCGGTCTATCTGCTCGAGCACCTCCTTGATTATCATCTGGCGCGGGTCTTCAGGGCCCAGGTCGCGGCCGAGTATCTGTATCACGCCCGCGATGCCTGTCAGCGGGTTCTTTATCTCGTGGGCGATGCCCGCGGCCATCTCGCCGACCGTGGCCAGCCTGTCCGCCTTCCGCATCTGCTCGTAGTGGAGCTTCTCGACCTTCTTCTTGGTCTTGTTGAGCTTTATTATCATCGAGTTGAAGCTGTGCGCAAGGCGTCCGAGCTCGTCCTCCGAGACCACCTTCGCCCTCACGTCTATGCCGTCCTCAGCCCGCGCCATGGTGTTCATCAGCTCGGTGATGGGGTTTGTCACGAGCTTGGAAAGCAGCACCGAGAGGGCGAACGCGAGGCAGAGCGTGATGGCCACCGCCCATATTACCATCGTCTTCCGGAGCCGCTCGACGTGCTCCTGCATCTCTTCGAGGGAGACGTCCACCTCGAGGACGCCGTTGAGCCTCTGCTGCGGGACGTGGCAGTGGAAGCACTCCGGCCTGTTCAGTATGGGCCTGAGGTTCCGCAGTATCCACTCGTTCCTGTCGTTTTTGTCCTCGAGTATGATGTTCGGCTCTCCCTCGAGGTCGAGCCCGGTGAAGTCTATGCTGGAATGCCTGCCTATCTCGTCGGCCCTCGCCGACCTCAGGATGTTGCCCTGGCTGTCGAGTATCCGCACCCCGTCAATCTTGTTGTGCGTCCCGACCATCTCCACCACCCTCTGCACGTCCTTGCTCCTGCCCTCGAGCATGGCGATGTTTAACGAGCGCTCGATGGTGTTGGCGAGTATCGTGACCTTCTCCTCGGTCAGGTTCCTCAGCTGACGGGTCTGGAATCCGATGTTGACCCACGTGCCGAAGCCTATCGCCAGTACGAGTATGGCGACGGTCAGGGTCGTTATCTTTGTCTTGAGGCTCTTGAACAGCATTAAAATCCCTGTGCCATGTTAATGCCCGGCAGTCCCTGTCGTCCCCGGGGTCGTCGCTGTCACTGCCGCTCCAACGGGCGGGTACTGGAACACCCATTCGGAATAGCGTTCCTTGCCCCGGAAGTCGGTGTCGTCCAGGTCGAAGTTGTCGCGCTTGAGCGGGGCGGCGTCGCTGTTGCTGTGCACTCCCTTTATATGCATGTTGCCGTCCATCACGACCACCCAGTCGTCCTTACCGGTCATCGGGTCGATGTATATCTTCCTCAGGTAGCGGTGCAGCCCCATGCTCCTGGGGTCTTTCAGCAGGTCCTTCAGGTCGGCCGGGTAGGAGGGCGGGTGTGATATCTCCTTGCCCTCGTAGTACCTGCGTATTGCCTGACGGAACTGCTTACCGGTCCAGATGAGTTCCTCCTCCTTCTCGGCCCTGGAGGCGACCTTCCATGTCTTGGACACCACCATCGTCATTATGCCTATTATGGTCATTATGACGAGGAGGCCGACAAGGGTGAACCCCCCGTTGTCCGCGGCCCGCGCCATTTTCGTCACCACTCCTTGTAAGGCTTGCCGTCCAGGCCCGTGCCCTCGGCGTAGCTGTGCACGTCGAATATTCCGCCTGACTCCTCGGTATCGGAGTCGGACGCCACAAAGAACTCAGGGTTCCAGTCGTTCTTGCCGGTGAACGGGTCGACCGGTATCGCCCTGATGTACCCCTTGTCGACCAGGTCCTCCAGCCGGTCCGGGTACTTCCCGGTATCCGCGGCGTACTGGTCTATGACGCTCCTCAGGTTGAAGAGGTTCTCCTTAAGCGCGGCCTCCCTCGCCTTCACGCCCGCCCTCCTGAAAGTCGGCTGGGCGAGGCTGACGAGAATCCCGATAATGGCTATGACGACCATCAGCTCGAGTAGCGTGAAGCCCCCGGCCCTGCCTATCCTCTCGTAAATCTTCATCTGCTACCAGTCCTTGTATTTTGTGCCGTCTAGTGCGGTGCCGTCGCTCTTGGAGTACACGTCGAAGACGTCCTGCCCCCCCCATGCCGTGCTGTCCGGGTCGTCCTCGTTGCTCCGCATGCCCCATTCCGCATCGCCCGTCATCGGGTCCACCGGTATCTTCCGGAGGAGCCTTATCTTGGACGGGAGCGACACGTTCTGCCCCGGGATAGGGGTCGTGTTGGTTATTGTGATAACCTCCGTCAGCTTGTCCAGCGTCTTGGGGTAGCCCGTGCTGGCGGCCTCCCTGGCAATGCGCGCCTCGTCCGTGAGCCGCTTGTATGCGTCTATCCCGTCCCGGATCGTCCTCAAGTCCCTCTTCAGCTCCATCTCCTTCGCCCTCCTTACCGATACCTTGAGCATCGGCATGGCCACCGCGGCGAGGATGGAAATAATGGCCATCACGGCGACAAGCTCGACTAACGTGACGCCTCTTTTGTCTCTGAAATTCAACAATTCAAACCTGTGTTTCCCCTATTTGACATACAGCGTGCCGGTCTTCAGGTCCGCGTTCACCGGCTGTTTGCTCTGGTCCTTCAGGGTGTTCTGCTTGAACACCAGCGGGCTTATGCCCGGCGCCTTCCCCTTGAACGTCAGGGAGAAGAGCTTGCCCGAGTTCGATATGCCCGGCACCTTGCCGAGCCTCGTCACGAACACGTCGATGTAGCCCACCTTGGGGTTGGCCGTGGCCATGAACGAGGTAGGCTTGCCGTCCGACTTGAGGAAGTTGCCTTCCGTCGCATTTACGAACTCGGTCAGCTTCGGGTTGTATATGATGGACAGCGGGGCCTCGAAGAGGCTGTCCATGTCTGATACCATGACATCAATCGTAACCTCCTGACCGACGTCTACCGGCAATATCTCCGGGGCGAAACTGACCGTCCCGACCCTGCCGGACGACCCTGACGTCGGCTGAGGCGGAGGTCCCTGGGGCGCGGGCGCTACCGCCGGGGCCGGCATCACCGCCGTGGGGGGCGTGCCTGCCGGAGCGGGCGTCACCGCCGTGGGAGGCGTGCCTGCCGGGGCTGGTGTCACCGCCGTGGGAGGCGCACCTGCCGGGCCTGCCGGAGCGGGCGCTACCGCCGGGGCGGGCGTTGCTCCCGGCGGGGGTGCGACGGGTATCTGCGCGACCTCTGGCTTCTTGACCGAGAGGCTTTCCTTCTTTTCCTCGAAGAGCGGCTTGGTGTCGTATCCCTCCTCTGTGCCGGACCAGAACGTCGCAATGTTGGCGGGCGGCATCATGAGCGCGCGCACGACGTGCGGGGTGAGGGTCAGGATGACCTCGCGCTTCGAGTTCGGGTCGAGGTTGTTGGACGAGAATATCTTGCCGAGTATCGGCACGTCCATAAGCCCGATGACTCCGCTCTGGCTTGATGTCTTGAGGTTTTCGAGCAGGCCTCCAAGTATGACCGTCTCGCCGTCCTTGACGGAAAGCGTCGCCTCCGCGGTGGTCGTGTTGAAAGTGTTCTGCCCTGTCGCCTTGTCCACAGTCCCGACCGAGCTTACCTCCAGCGTGACCTTCATCGTTATGTCGTTGGTAAGCCCTATGTCCGGCTCGACCGTGAGTTTAATGCCTACATCACGGTACTCAAAAGAATTTGTGACCGCGCCGCCGACTGTCGAGGTAACGGTGCCCGTCTGCACCGGTATCCTGCTGCCTATCAGTATCTTCGCCGGCTTATTGTTCAGCGTCCTTATCTGCGGGTTGGTCAGGACCTCCGCGTTGCTCTTGGTCTGGCTCCAGTCCGCGCTGACTTGCGGGTAGGCGAAGAATAGGTTACCCTCAACGTCGCCAAAGCCCTGCCTGAACGAACGCCATGACGAGACCTCGGTCGGGAACCCGGTGGCCCCGAGAGCAGGAGGCGGGGCAGGTGTAACGCCTGCGGGGGGGACATAAGTCGCCGACGCGCCTTTCGGCAGGTTGATGCCCCAAGTGGACTTGTCGCTCTTCTCGACCTGGAGCACCTCTACGTCTATACTGACCTCGGCGTCCCTCTTGTCGTTCGACTCGATGAGCTTCTCGACAAGCTTGAGCTTGTCCGGCGTGTCCCTTATGGTTATCGAGTTCAGCGTGTCGTTGACTATCACCTTCCTGGTCTCGAGCATCGTCCTTATGATATTGACCATGTCCTTTGCCGGGATGGCGTTCAGGTAGAACGTCCGCATCTGGAGGTCCTGGTACTGGTCCTGCTTGGACTTGGTCTTGGGTATTATTATTATCGCGTCCTTGGCTATCTTCTTCATGAAGAGCTTGTTCGTCGCAAGGAGGAGGTTAAGCGCCTGCTTGAACGATACGTCCCTTGCGAACACCGTCACGGGCGAGTCCTTCACGTCCTCGTCGAAGAGGATGCTGACGCCTGAGAGCTTCGACAGGAACTCGAAGACCTCCTTCAGCTTCGCGTCCTTGAAGCTTAACGTTATGGGCTGGTCCGAGCCGAGCTCGAGCTCGCCCTCCTCCTCTTCCGCCGCGCTACGCTTCGTGATAAGCTCGACGGACTCCTTCGCCTGGACGTTATCCGGGTCTATGTCGAGTGCGGCCTGGAACTCGGCCAGGGCCTCGTTGGGCCGTCCGGCGGCGAGGTAACCCTGGCCCGAGGCGACGTGGGCCTCGGCCTCCTTGAGATTCATGGCCTCGCCTACCTGCTGGCGCGCCCTGTCGTTCGTCGGCTCAAGGGCCGAGGCGCGCTGGGCCTCGTAGAGTGCGGCGGCGCCGTTTTTCTGCTTTATGTAATAAGCCGCGCGCTCGATGTGCGCCATGGCCGCCTGGTCAGTAGCCTTCAGGAGCCGGGTCTTGAAGGTGATGTTCTCGGGGTCGACCTGCAGGGCCTTCCTGTACTCCATCACGGCCTTGTCCCAGTCGCCTTCGACGGCGTACTTGTCGCCTTTGTTGAAGGCCAAGTTGCCCGAGCAGCCGGCCAGAATCATACAGGCCGCCAATACGGCCAGCACCCTGGGTTTTATTAACATGATGTACCCCCGGTCATAATTAGCTCCATGGTTGCCTGTATTCACCCCCCACCCTTCCCTCCCCCGCAGGTGGGGAGGGTAATCTATCAGGATGGAGAAAAATTATATACACTTGCCCGGCTATATCGAATGCCCGCCAAGCTGAACGGGCGCGGTGCCGCCCGTAACATCGCCCGTAACGACCGGGTTGTTCCCGGTATTGGTCGACGGGTTGTTCCCGTTATTCGTCGACGGGGTGGCCCCGGTATTCGTCGAGGGGATGGTCCCGGTACTCGTACCCGGTTGAGCCGGGGAATATGGCCTGTTCCCGGGGAAAACTCTACTCCCCGGCCTCTGTTGCGGCCGGTTGTCCGGCAGGCCCGGCGGGATCCCTGTCTGCGGACCGCCTCCCGGCCCGCTGTCTCCCGCGCCCGGCATCGGGGCTGTCGCCCCCGCCTTGCCGGACTCGAAGTCCGTGCTGAGCCTGACCTCCGTGTTGGTGTCGCGGTCGGCCACGATAACGTAGTCCTTGCCGATGTCCTTAAGGTAATATCCCCTGGTTATGGTGTCGCCCTTCGACGCTATGTACGAGTCGCTGCCAAAGGACAGAAACACGTCCGTCCGGTTCTTCCGCTTCAGGAAACCAAGTACCCTGACCTTGTTCAGGTCCTCTTTCGCGTTGTCCACCGCTATATCCGCGGCCGACCTCGGCGGCGGAGGCGGAGGCGGCGGGGGCAGGGGCGGCTGCGGGGTGACCGTTATCGGCCCGCCCTTCTTCGGCTTCACAAGTACCGGCTTCTTGTAGACCGGGTTGAATATGTTCCTGCCCGCCTTGTAGGCAACACCTTCGTGCTTGAGGAGGCCCAGGTCCACCTTTATAGGCGTGCTGAGAGAGACTTCGGGGCCTTTTCCTTTTCCCTCCCCTTTTCCCTTTACCTCCGCCGTAGGCATCTTTGATGCCTGGGGCGCGGCGGCAGTGCGGGCCGGGACGTTATCATGGGCGAAAAACAGCCTGTAACCCCAGTATACCGCAAGCAGCCCGAAGAGGGCCGCGACGACGATCGCCTGTTTTTTCTCCCTCGCCTCCATCTAAGACCTCACATATGTTGTAAGGTCTATGGCAAGGGAGATGTCGTCGGTGGTTTCGCTCGAGGAGATGCTCATGTCGTCTATGTTCAGGAACAGGTCCGAACCCTCCACGTCATGTATGAACTTCCTGGCGTCCATGTAGCTGCCGGTGATAGGCATTGAGAAGCTGAGCTGCTCCAGGTCGCCCTCGTGCAGGACCTCCCTGGTCTCGGAGGAGAACTCATCGCTCTTCATGCCGTCTTCCTTCGCTATCTTGATAACCCGCCGTATGAGCTTTATGTAGTCCGTCCGCGCGGGCAACTGCTTCTTGAATTCCGCAATGTCGGAGCGGCCCTTGTCGAAGGTGTAATAGACCCTGTACTCGGTTTCCTTCTTCCTGATATCTTCCCTGAGCTTGCTTGACCTCTCCTCGAGGCCTGCGACCTTGGCCTCCTCGGGCACGGTGCGCAGGGAATAGAAGCCCGCGTCCGCGATTACGAGCGCGACCAGCACGAGAAGCAGACCCTGCACCTTCCTGTTCTTCCTGATTATGTTAAGCGCGGCCCTCATCCCTTGCCGGCCCCCTTTGCCTTTGTCTTATCCTCGGCCCCTTTCCCTTCGGGAAGATACCGTATCTTGAAGTTGAACTCCTGCAGGGTCTTGCCCACGTCCTTGTCAACCACCGTCTTTGTCGTGTGCAGGATGGGCGGTATGTCCTCGAAATACGGCGACCTGGTCATCCTGTCGACGAACTCCACGAGCGGCTCCACGTCGAGCGCGGTGCCCGAGATGTCCACGTCGAGCGTGACGAAGTTGGGCTTAATGGACTTTATCCCCACCCCGTCCGGGACGACCTCTTCGAGCCGGTTCAGGAAAAGGGTCCACGAGAAGGTCCTCCGGGCAATCGCCTCGTTTGCGAAGTTCGCCTCCCTGGCCGCGGCCTTCACGTCTTCATCGCTGACCGTCTTTTTTATACGTTCGAGCCGGAGCCCGGCATCCCTGTACCATGTCTCCTGGGACTTGAGCCTTCCTGTCAGCCGGGCCTCCTTCTCGAGGGCGCTGTTGTAGCCCCTGTAGTTGGCTATGAAGACCAGCGCGGACACCGCGATGCAAAGCGCCAGCACGACGTAGGCCTTCCGTGCAATGACATAGTCGCGCGACGCGAAATTTATCTTTATCTGCACGTCAGCCCTCCACCGCGGCGCCGCAGGCGGCGCTATAGGCCAGGAGCCCCCCCGCGGGCCTTGACGCCGAGACAGGGGCCTGTGCCACCTTGCCCAGGTCGAGCACCTCCGCCTTCATGTCCGTGCTCCTGTTCACCTCCTCGGCCATGCCGCCGAGGCCCGTGTGGTCGCCGCCCATGTAGACCCTTGAAACGCGGGTATCGGAGTAGTTCTCCTTGTAGAACGTAAGCGAGGCGTCCAGCTCCTTCAGTACCATCGTAATGCCGAGCTGCCCTTCTCCGCTCACGCCCTGGTCCTGTTTACCGAGGTCTTTGAGCCTCATGAAACGCGGCGCGCCGCCGTCGAATATCATAACGGAGAGCTTGCCCCCGAAGATGTTCATCAGGGCGAAGCCCGCCCCGGGCCCAGCTTCCTTCAGTACCGCGTCCCTGAAGAAGTTCCACAAGAGGAACGAGGACAGCCCCATGAACCGCGGCCTCAGGCCCGCGGCCTTGAACGCCGCTTCGTACTGGGCGAGGATGTCGGACTTGATTATGGATACCAGGACGCGGTGCTGGTCCTTGCCCTCGCTGGTGAACCGGCCCAGGTGCTGGTACCGGAGGGCGGCCTGTTCCACGTCGAACGGGGAGACCTTTTTAAGCCGCCACCTTATCATCCGCTCCGCCTCTTCGTGGTTCCCCTGAAAACTGTCGAAGTCGAGCACCGAGACCCTCGACACGTAGTCGGGCAAGGCAACGCCCACGGTCTTGCCCCTGTGCCCGAGCGAGCTGGACAGCCTCTTCAGCGCACCCACAAAGGCCGCCACGTCGGTGATGTTGGGCGCGGTGAAGGAGTCGAGCACAAGCCCCGGGGGAAGCGCGGCCGACGCCGTCGCCTCAAGGACGCAGGAGCCTCTTCTGCGCCTCAGCGCCGCCGCCCTCAGTACGCCGTTGCCAACCTCCACCCCGACTGCGGGCCCAAGACCAAGAAAACCGTCCATCATCACTCCACGAATGTCACGCGGTTTATCTCACGGATGGTGGTCTCTCCCTTCAGGACCTTCTCGACCGCCGACTGCCTGAGCGTGGTCATGCCCTCGTCCATGGCGGCCTTCCTGAGTTCGGAGTTGGGCCTCCTGTCCAGTATCATCTCCCGTATCTTGTCCGAGAGGTCAAGGAATTCGGTTATCGCTAGCCTGCCCTTGTACCCGGTGCCGTTGCACTCCGCGCACCCCTTGCCCTCGTAAAGCGTCACGCCCTTGCGTATGAGTTCGTCGTAGTCGAGCCCGGAGTCGGCTATCTGCTCCCGCGTGGCCATCGCCGGCCTCTTGCAGTTGGCGCATATCGTCCTGACCAGCCGCTGCGCCAGGATGCAGTTAAGCGAGCTGACGAAATTGTACGGCTCCACGCCCATGTTGGTGAACCGGCCGATGACGTCGAAGGCGTTGTTCGCGTGCACCGTGGTGAACACGAGGTGGCCGGTTAGGGCCGACTGGACCGCGATCTGCGCGGTCTCCCCGTCCCTTATCTCGCCGACCATTATCTTGTCCGGGTCGTGCCGGAGTATCGAGCGGAGCCCCCTCGCGAACGTGAGGCCCTTCTTCTCGTTGACGGGTATCTGCACAACGCCCGGCAGCTGGTACTCGACCGGGTCCTCGATCGTGATTATCTTGTCTTCGGTTGTGTTTATCTCGCTTATCGCGGCGTAGAGGGTCGTGGTCTTACCGGAGCCGGTCGGGCCGGTAACCAGCACCATGCCGTATGGCTCGGAAATCGCCTTCCTGAACCTCCTCATGTCGTTCTCGTTGTAGCCCAGCCGGTCGAGCCTGAGCTCGTGGAGGTCGGCGGTTATGGACTCCTTGTCCAGTATCCTGATGACCACGTCCTCGCCGAAGATGGCCGGCATTATCGAGACCCGGAAGTCGATCTTCTTGTCCTTGAACTTTATCTTGAAACGTCCGTCCTGGGGTATGCGCTTCTCGGCGATGTCCAGCTCGGACATTATCTTTATCCTGGATATTATGGTGCTGTGGAACCTTGAGTCTATCGGGTCCATCGCCTGGTATAGCACCCCGTCTATCCTGTACTTGACGATGACAAACCGCTCGTCAGACTCTATGTGTATGTCGCTCGCCCTCTTCTGCACCGCGGTGAAAAGTATGGTATCGACCAGCTTGATTATCGGGCTTATCTCCTCGCCCAGCCGGTCCATCGAGAGGGTCTCCTCGCCTTCGTCCGTCTCCTTCACGAGGTGCAGCTTGAACTCCTCGGTGACTTCCTTCAGCACCCTCTGGGTGCCCTCGCTCCGCTTCAGGGCCTCGGATATCGCGGACTTCATCGCGACGCAGAGGGTGAGCGGCCTGTTAAGGAGCAGTTCCAGCTCGTCCACCATGACGATGTTGGTCGGGTCCGAGACCGCTATCACCAGCCTGCTTCCCTCCTCGTCGTACGGGATGAACTGGTAGCGCTCCATCAGCTCGTAGGGTATTGCCTCGAAATAACGGGGCTCGATGTGGAAGTTGAAAAGCGTGACGAACTTGACGCCGTACTGGAAGGCGAGCGTCCTTGCGAGCTGCTCCTCCGATATGACGCCGTCGTCAAGGAGCATCTGCCCCATCCTCTTGCCGTTCTTGACCGTCCTCGAAAGGGACGCGTCTATCTCCGCATACGTGGTGAAGCCCTTGCCGACAAGTATGTCGCCCAGCCTCCTCTTGCCCACCGTGCGGCTGACGTCCAGTATCTCCTGGCGCTCCGACTCCAGCCTTTCCTTCCTGTCGTGCAGGGCCCTCCTGACCGCCCCTATGAGCACATCCCTGTCAAAAGGCTTTGCGATGTAGTCCGACGCGCCCAGCTTTATCGAGTCGGCGGCGGTGCTCTCGCTCCCCCTGCCCGTTACCATGATGACGCCGGTGTCCGGCCTTACCTTCTTTATCTCCTTCAGGACGTCCAGGCCGTTCATGCCCGGCATCATGTAGTCGAGCAGCACCAGGTCGGGCGCGTTCTCCCTGACCTTGTCGATGGCCTCCCGGCCGTTGGCGGCGGAGAAGGTCTTGAAGTTCTCTTTGGAAAGCATCGCGGCCGTGACGGTGAGGATGTCCCTCTCGTCGTCCACTATCAGTATCGCGGCCTCGCTTGCGGTAACTTCTTCCATGTACCCCAAACCCCCGTCTGCTATTTTACGGTCCCCGCCAGCTCGAATATAGGCAGGTACATTATCAGCACTATCCCGCCGACCATTATGCCCATAAAGAGCATTATAACAGGCTCGACAAGGGTCGTAAACCTCTGCAGGCGCACGTCGACTTCATCTTCGTAGAATACCGAAATGTCGTCCAGCATGGTCTCGAGCGCGCCCGTCGCCTCGCCCACCTCTATCATCCTTATCGTCATCGGGGGCATGACCTCGGTCTCTTCGAGCGCATGCGCCAGGCTTATGCCCTCGCGCACCCTCTCCTGCACGAAGCGGAGCTTGCCCGCCAGGACCTGGTTCGTCACCGACCGCGACACCATCTCGAGCGCCTGGAGCATCGGGATGCCACCGGCAAGTATCGTCGCAAGCGTCCTGCTCATAGTGCTGATGAAATAGCCCTTTATGAGGCCTCCCGCCATTGGTATCCTCAGCAGGTATCCGTCCACCGCCTCGCGACCCTTCGGCGTCTTGTACCACGCCCGGAACGCCATGACCGACAGGACGACCAGTACGACGAACAAAGGCATGTAGCTCCTTATCAACCTGGTCGAATGCATGAGGACCATGGTCGGCATCGGGAGGTCCGCCTTGAAGTCCACGTATATCTCGGAAAAGGACGGGACCACGTATGTCAGCAGGAATATCATCAGCGCCGTGGTGACCCCTATCAGGAAGAGCGGATACGTAAGCGCTGTCTTCAGCTTTCTCTTGACGGCAAGCATCCTTTTCTGGTATTTGATATAACGTTCCAGGACTTCCGCAAGGCTGCCCGTACGCTCGCCTGAGCGGAGCGAGTTGCAGTAGAGCTCGGGGAAGAACCGGAGGTGCCTGGACATCGAATCCGAGAGGGCCTTGCCTCCTCTCACCTCGCTCTTGACGTCGGCGAGGGCATCCTTGAACACCTCGTTGGGCGTCCTCTCCATCAATATGTCGAGAGACTGCACTATGGGCAGCCCGGCACGTATCAGCACCAGCAGTTCCTGGTTGAATACGAGGAAGTCCTCGCTCTTCTGCTTTCTGCGGCCTCCGGAGAATGGTATGCCGAACCCGAACGCCTGGCTCTTTTTCAACTGGAGGACCAGGTAGCCGCCGTCCTCCAGTTCCCTTCTTAAGGCGTCTTCGCTGTCGGCCTCGGTCTCCTTGGCCAGTATGCTGCCGTCTTCCCTGGCAACTTTATAATAATATACCGCCATTATGCCCTTTCGCGCAATTGGGCCTACCGGAAACACAACCGGAACCTTTCAGGTCGTTATTATACATTATATAATCCAATTTATTCAAGCTAAATTTCGCAAAAATGCGCAGTCATATTATCCAGCAAAATAGGGCGGTTCCGAGTAGATTGCGCATTTATACGAAGAATGACTTACGGCATGAGCGATATTACACATACTTATCAATTTCTTGCAGGGTAACGCGCATAAAACATAACAGCCTGCAATCATAGGGAGTTCGTGTAAACAAAAAACCCCGGAGGCGTACCTCCGGGGTCTATGAAAATAAGTCATTTCACATTTACGAAAATCCGGGTGTAGCCTCTCCTATGCCTTTGTGAGTAGCTCGTTAATCTCATCCACGATGACCTGCGGGTCGAGGTTGTGCATCATCGAGCCGAACCCGATCGATTCCATGTTTATGCCCGGGCAGGTGAAGCAGCCGTTGCCGAAATGCCGTTCGATAACCTTCTTGGTATCCGGGCTGATCCTTATCACCTCGCCGATTATCGTGTTCTTGTCTACCCTTGTGGTCGTGGTCATGATATAACCTCCTTGCCTTTTAGTGCATGTTGACCGGCCATATTGCCTTCATAACTTTGATATTTTAATTATACCTGCATTATCAAAACCCGCAATGACAATTGTCAGTTTTTGATATATTATACGGAGCCGGAATTAAAATGCAGGGAAAAGGCGTGAACAGAGTAAACCTTTTGGCAAGCAGATACGTCTATAATTTTAAGTTGACATTTCGGGCTTTATGTCTTAGACTTTTGTCTTGTGTGCTACATCCTGATACGGGTGATAGCGTCATAAATAGGGGTATAGTTCTTGACCACTGAGTAAAACAACTGAGTTTGCTCAGAACAAACCACTAAGGTATGGAAAGGAGGTGAAACCATATATGAAAAAGTTGATTGTTTTGGTTTTGGCCTTAGTATTGACCGTCGCTTTCGCGGGCATGAGCTTTGCTTTCAAGAAGGACGTCACGTTCGAAGCCAAGAAGGACGAGGGCAAGGTCGTGTTCTCTCACGAGATACACACCGAGAAGGGCAAGATTAAGTGCACGGAGTGCCACGAAGCCGTCTTCAAGAAGAAGGCTGGCGCGGACGACGTCACGATGGCCGCCATCAACGACGGCAAGTTCTGCGGGACCTGCCATAACGGCGAGAAGGCTTTCTCGGCGAAGGATGCGGCTAACTGCGGCAAATGCCACGTAAAGTAAGCAGCATATACCAGTAATGCAAAAAGCCGGAAGGGCAACCCCTTCCGGCTTTTTTATATCCATGCGCCGCAAGGCGACGGGACTACTCGACTATGTCTTCCTTCCTGAAGTTCGCGGCGAACATATCCACAAGCTGCGGGTCGAGCTGCGCGCCGGCGTTCTTTTTAAGCTCGTCCAGCGCCTCCGAGAACCCCATGGTGGGTTTGTACGAACGGGCGCTCACCAGCGTGTCGAACACCTCGGCCAGCGAGATTATCCTCGCGCCGAGCGGGATGTCCTGGCCCGCCAGGCCCCGCGGGTAGCCGCTCCCGTCGTACCGCTCATGATGGCTCAGGACATACGGCGCCATGGGTTGCCACATGCTTACCCCTTTAATCATCTCATACCCGAGAGTCGGGTGAAGTTCGAACTTCTTCAGGCCCCAGTAGTCGTCCTGGTTGTACTTTAGCAGGCCGATGTCGTGGAGGAGCGCACCGAAGTATACCCTCTTCTGCTCCTCGTCGTTCAGGCCGAGGGCCTTGGCGAGTTTCACGGAGTAGCGCGCCACGCGGCGGGCATGGCCCTTCTTTTCGGGTATGTGGTAGTCCATCGCCGTCATAAGTATCTCGGTAATATGTATGAAGTCGCTGTGGGAAGACTCGTAGCTCTTGCTCCTGTGTATGGACAGGGCGGCGTGGTCCGCGAGCGAAAACAGTATCTTCATGTCCTGCTCCGAGAAGTTCTCGTCGCTCTTCTTATTCAGCACCTCGATTATACCTATGGTCTTGCCGTCTATGACGAGCGGGACGCAGAGGATGGATTTGGTCTGGAAGCCGGAATCCTTGTCGTACATGGCCGAGAAACGGGGGTCGTTCATTACGTCGTTTACCATAACCGGCTTGCCTTCCTGGGCGGCCCAGCCGGTTATACCCTCGCCGACCTTGACTATCTTGCCCTTCAGCTGGTCCGCGCCCGCGCCGGTAATGTACTCGAAGCGCAGGTTTCCGGACTCGTCGTAGAGCAGGATGGAACTCGCCTCTGCGTTAAGTATCTGGCTGGCGGAGTTGGCAATGGAGTCGAGCAGGAGGTCGACGTAGAAGCTCTCCCTGAACGTCTTGGTGAGGTCGAGCAGGCTGTCCATCCGGGTGTTCAGCTTCTGGAGAGTATTGATGGACTCGTTCGCGGCCCGGCTGGTCATGACAAGGCCCAGGACCGACAGGAAGACAGTCAGCCCCAGCAGGGCGGCCACCACGGTGACTACGGTCGTCTGGCCCTCCTTGAGCATCTCCGGCGAGATGTAGTTCAGGTACAGGTAGGTCATTACGATTATGGGGATGATGGAGGCTACGAAGTAGGAGAGCTTAAGTTTGTAGCTGACCCCTACATCGTTGAACGACTTTACGGACGTGCGTTTCTTCTTGGGCATGGTCCCTCCCAAAGTACTCGGGTTATGACGGGGAATGCGCAATTATCGGACTTTTTTCGGGGCTTGTCAAGAAATGAAATGCGTCAGGCGAGTCCGGTAAAATCAGGGTGGGCCCTTACCCGGTCGAAGTCCGGGTCGGAAGCCGCCCTTGACAGGGCGTTTTTGTCGAGCTGCACGGCCCGCTTCAAGGCCGCGGCTGCGGCCTTGGCGTGTCCAAGCCTCGCAAGCGCGCACGCCTTGTTGTACTGGGCCAACGGGTTTTTCCTGTCGGCCTTCAACACCGTCTCGAAGCACTCCAATGCAGCGTTATAAAGGCCCAGGGACATCAGCACGCTCCCTTTGTTGTTGAGCGCGGCCATGTTACCGGGGTCCTGCTCCAGGACCCGCTCGAAGTCCATCAGGGCTTCCTGATGCCTGCCAAGCCTTGAAAGGGAGATACCCCTGTTGAAAAAGACCATCATGTTGTCCGGCGAGCGTTCAGCCTCCCTGTTGTAGACCTCGAGGGCCTCGGCGTCCCTGCCTGCGTCGCCCAGGATATTGGCCTTTTCGAGCCCCGCGCCGGGGAACTCGGGGTCGAGCGCAAGCACGCGCTCAAGCCCGGTGAGAGCCTCGTCCCTGCGCCCTAGCCTCTCGAGCGTCATGGCCTTGTTGTAGCATATCGACGGGTCGCTCGGGAGAAACGATTCCGCCCTCTCGTACAGGAGGAGCGCTTCCTCCAGCCTGCCCTGGCAGCCGATGCTGAATGCCTTGCCCTCGAGTACCGCGGCGTCATCGGGATACTTCGTCAGCAGGCGGCTGAACAGGTCGGACGCCTCCCTGCACCGCCCTGCCCGGTTCATGGTCACCGCCTTGTTGAAGAGCGCTTCGTCGCGGCCGGGGTCAAGCCTTAGGGCTTCGTCGTAGGCCGCGAGTGCGGCCTCCGTCTGGCCCGTCTCGCCAAGCGCGTCCGCAAGGCTCAGGTATATGTCGGCCGAGTCTGGCGCAAGCGCGAGCGCCTCCCTGTATATCTTGATAGCCCCCTTGAAATCGCCCATCTTGTCGTACAGCAGTCCCAGGTTGTAGTACACCTCAGGCGTCTCGCCCTGTATGACGAGTGCCTGTTCATACAGGACTACCGCCTTCTGGTATTCCCCGAGCTGGGTTGCGGCCATGGCGGCTGTGTTCAGGGCCTTCAGGTTGTACTGGTCGCCTGCAAGCGCCTTCTCGGCATATTCGAGCGCCTTCTTGTACTCTCCCGCAGCAAGCGCCTGTTCGGCTATAGCGATATACTTACCCAAATGCAAAACCTTCCTTCTGTTTTGTTAAACCGCCTGGCCCGGCAGTCCGAGCGCGGCTATGAACGCCTCGTTGAAACCGGGGTGAAGCGAAAGCTCCATGTATTCCGCCCGTGCCGCGACACCGGCAGCCTCGTTTCGCTTCCTCATGGAGAGCAGCGCCATGCGTGCCCCGTCGGCCGCGGCGTTTCCCGCAAGGCGCACCTCTCCTGCGGGGCAGGGAGGCAGCATGCCGATGGCCGTCGCGTTGGCTATATCCATGAAGTTCCCGAAGGCCCCGGCCAGCACTATCCTGTCCACCTTGTCCACGCCGTATTCGGCCATCAGGACCCTCGTCCCCGCCGAGAGCGCGGCCTTCGCAAGCAGCACCGCACGCACATCGTCCGCAGAAACCGTGATGTCCCTGCCCGAGACAGTCTCCGCTCCCCAGGCTATGACATACTCAGGGCCGGAGCCGTCACCCGCCATCAGCCTCGGGTTGGCAAGCCCTTTGACGAACGCGCCCGCAGAACCTATTATGCCCGCACCAAACATCTGCGCGACTGCGTCCACCATGCCGGAGCCGCAAATACCTTTTGCGCCCGAATACTTCATCGGGGCCGACCATGCGCCGCCGCCTATGACCCTGTAGGACGCCTCGCCGGTGTCCGGGTCTATCACCACCCGCTCGATAGCGCCGTCCGAGGCCCGCATCCCGAAGCGCACCTGCGCTCCCTCGAAGGCTGGCCCCGTGGCGCACGATGCGACCAGCAGCCTGCCGGAGTTTCCGAGGGCTATCTCTCCGTTCGTGCCCGCGTCCAAAATCAGCGTGACCTGGTCCCGGTTGTACGGCTCGTCCGCAAGGAGCACCGCCGTATGGTCCGCCCCGACAAAGCCTCCGAGCACCGGCAGCGTGAAGGCGTATCCGCCGGGGGACACATCGATGCCTATGTCACTTGCAGGGAACTCCATGCCCCTTGAGAGCGCCGGGATGAAAGGATATACACCGAGCCCCCCGACCGGCAGACCAAGGAGCAGGTGGTGCATTACCGTATTGCCGACCAGCGCGACCTCGGAGACGGCACGGACGCCGCCCTGTATACCCGCGGCTTCAGCCATCTTCGCAAGCATGCGGTTGATGCAGCCCGCTATCGACGTCTGAAGTTCGCGCGCCGCTTCCTTGCCGGAAAGCGCATACGATATGCGCGACATCACGTCCGCGCCCGCAAATGCCTGGGGGTTAAGCGCCGCGTCCCGCGCCAGGGCTTCTCCAGTGCCGAGGTCGCACAGGCATCCTTCGATTGTAGTTGTCCCGACGTCGAAGGCCGCGCCGAGCGACTGCGGGCTGTAACCGCCAAGAATACCCGTCACCTCTTTGCCGCGCCGGACCGAGGCCGTGACCTTCCATGCCGAATCCCTGAGTGTGGAGGAGATGTCTTGCAGGACGGGAAATGAAATTGAGAGGCCCGGAAGCCCGTATTTGTCCTTCAGTCCATCCTTCAGGCGGTCCGAATCGGCGGCCGGGTTTTCGAGCACTGGCGGGGCAAGCTCGACGTAATAGTCCTTGACGGCGGGGTCGAGCCCGACCGGCCTCGACGTCGTACCGACGGCGACCACCTGAGTAACAGGGGCCGACTCATCGGGTATTGACACGGATAAGTCCCCGAGCGGCCTCGTCTCGCAGGCCAGCCTGAAGCCGCCCGCAAGCTCGTCCGGGCTAAGGCGCTCACGCTCATCACGTGTGACAAGAGTGGCCTCCCCGTCAAGCACCCTGACCCTGCACTTGCCGCAGACGCCGTACCCGCCGCACGGCGAGACAAGGCCCGCGCCGAGCCGTCTCGCGGCGTCTAACAGGGTCTCGCCGCCGTCCGCCTTGCCGCCTATGCCCGAAGGCTGGAAGTCGAGCTTGAAGTCCATATCCGGGGCCGCTACTTCCCGTCCTTCCCCAGGTCGGCCGGCCCCTTCAGGCCGCCTTCCCTGACGACGCGGTCGAGCCGCTGCCGCACCTCGTCCGCGAGGTCGCCTTCGGGGGAATAGTAGAGGAAACGGTCGTACGCCTTTGCAGCCTCCCTGTACTTGCGCATGTTGGCGTATGCGTTGCCCATTATGAAATACGGCTCGGTCATGCGCGGGTCCAGGGTGGATGCCTTTTTGGCCTCGGCCACAGCCTCTTCGTAGAAGCCTTGCCGTAGGTATATGCCCGCAAGGTTGCTGTGCGCGGACTTCATGTCCGGGTCCTGGGAGACCGCGACCTTCAGCTCTTCGACCGCGCGCGCAACCGACCCCCGGTTATAAAACGCGACGCCCAGGTCCGCGTGCGCCTCCGGGTAGTCCTTGCGGAGCGTCACCGCCCGCCTGAACGACTCGATGCTCTTGTCGAAATAGTCGAGCCTCTTCTTCGGGTCGCTGATGCCCGCGCCCATCATGCCGTAGACGAGCCCTATGTAGTAGTGCGCGTCCGGCAGGGCCCCTTTCAGCTGTATCGCCTTGTCGAGCGCCGTGACGGCGTCGTCGAACTCGGACTTCTTGTAATACACGTAGCCGAGCATCGCGTACGCCTCGGCGTAGCCGGGCCTAAGTTCGAGCGCCCGGTTAAGTTCCGTTATAGCCCCCTCGAACATCTCCTGCCTGGCGTAGCACATGCCGAGCCCCAGGTGCGCCTCCTTGTCCTTGGGGTCGTCGTCCAGCGCCAGCAGGTACTGGTCTATCGCATCGTTGTAGCTGCCCTGCCTGTAATATATGTCGCCAAGCCTCGTCTTTACCTGCGGCCATGACGGGTCGAGTTCCAGGACGTGTTTGAACTCGGCAACGGCCTCGTCGTATCGCTTGACCGCGAGGAGGGACGCGCCCAGCAGGTAGTGCGTCTGGGCGTCCGCGGGGTCTGACACCAGCAGCCCCTGGTAGAGCTTGACCGCGGAGGACGGGTCGCCGCCGTCGGAATAGGCCCGCGCCTTATCGAGCACCGCCCGGTACGCCTCGTAGTCCCCGAGCGTCTTGTCCATGTCGAACTGCGCCTTGTCGAACGCGGCCTCCCCGTTCTTCATCTTGAGGTAGACCTTGTCGCCTTCGACCCTGTGCCCCTCGACCTCCATCGTCGAGCCGTTCTTGAAATAAACAGTGTAAGGGTATGCGGACGCGGCGCAGGCAAGCGTTATGGCCACGGCCGTGGTTGAAAGGAGGAGCTTTATTTCCCGTTTCATTTGACCTTTGTGCCGGTTTTAACCTCTGCATCGAAACCGGCGAGCCTCAATGAGTCCACGTCGCCCGCGGCAAGCAACATCCCCTGCGACTCGACGCCCATGAGCTTCGCGGGCTTGAGGTTCGCCACGACGACGACCGTCCTGCCGACAAGCTCTTCTGGCGAGTAGGACTTGCCGATGCCGCCGACTATCTGGCGCGTCTCGGTGCCGATATCTACGCTCATCTTTATAAGCTTGTCCGACTTCGGGACCCGCTCGGCGGCCAGCACCCTGCCCGTCCTCAGATCGACCTTCATGAAGTCGTCTATCTTTATGAGGCCGCCCGCTTCGGGAGAGGCGGCTATTTTTTCATTTGAATCGGGAGGCGCTGCGGCAGGCCTGCCAGGCAACGCCTGCTTCTCTGCCTTAGAGGCCGCCTTGATATTACCGCCCGCCTCCGACGCGGCCTTCTTCGCCTTTACAGCATCCGTCTCTATGCGGGGGAACGGCGCGGGCCCACGCCTCACGCGGTTGACCTTCGGGGGTATGAAGAACACGGTCTTAGTGTCTTCCTCCACTTCGTCGGTCTGGACAACGAGAGTCCCGTCCGCCTTTAACTTCACCTTGGACAGAAGCACGTTCTCGCCGGACTGCTCCCAGACCATCTGCATCTTCTCCGGCATGACCGGGTACAATAGTATACAGGCGGCCCGCACGACGCCGGATGCGACTCCGAGCACCGTGAGCAGACGTTTCTTGTCCTCAGGCGTCTCGCCCTTGGCAAGCTCCCAGGGGGCCGCGTGGTCTATCATCTTGTTTGCCATCGAGACCGCCTGCCACACGGCCTGAAGCGCTTCGGAGAACGACTGTGCCTCCATCTTCTCCGAATACTTCATGAAGAGCCCCTCCAGACAGGCGAAGACCTCGGCCTCCTCGCCGGACCCGGGCCTTTCGTACGCGGGCACAAACCCGCCCAGGTACTTCTCTATCATGTTCAGCGTGCGGAAGTGGAGGTTGCCCAGGTCGTTTGCGAGGTCGGAGTTTATGCGCACCGACATCGCGTCCTTGGAAAAATCCCCGTCGAGTCCGAACGGGACCTCGCGGAGCAGGAAGTACCTGAACGCGTCCACGCCCAGCCCCAACTCGTCCATTTCCCTGACAACCTCGAACGGGTCAACGACGTTGCCCCTGGACTTGGACATCTTCTCGCCGGATATTGTCCACCAGCCGTGGGAGAATATGCGCTTCGGAAGCGGCAGGCCCGCGGCCAGAAGGAACGTCGGCCAGTAGACCGCATGGAACCGTAGTATGTCCTTGCCTATCACGTGCACGTCGGACGGCCAGAACTTCCTGTACCTGCCGGACGTGTCGGGGTAGCCGAGCGCGGAGATGTAGTTGGTCAGAGCGTCGAGCCATACGTATATGACGTGCCGCTCGTCGCCCGGCACCGGTATGCCCCATGTAAACGACGTCCTCGATATGGACAGGTCACGAAGGCCCGACTTCACGAAGCTCACTATCTCGTTTTTCCTCGACTCGGGCATTATGAAGCCGGGGTTCTTCTCGATATGGTCGAGCAGGGCCTGCTCGTACGCGGACATCCGAAAGAAGTAGCTCTCCTCTTTAATCTTGTCCACGGGCCGGCCGCAGTCCGGGCACCTGCCGCCTTCCTTAAGCTGCAGCGTCGTCCAGAAGCTCTCGCAGGGCACGCAGTACCAGTCCTCGTACTCGCCCTTGTATATGTCGCCCTTTTCGAGCAGCAGGCTGAAAAGGCTCTGCACGGCCTTGACGTGCCTCGCTTCGGTCGTCCTTATGAAGTCGTCGTTCGATATGCCGAGAGTCTTCCACAGCTCCATGTACCTGGGCGCGACCGAGTCCACGAACTCCTTGTTCGTCATGCCCTTTGAAAGCGCGGTCTTCTCGACCTTCTGGCCGTGCTCGTCCGTGCCGGTAAGGAAAAACACCTCTCGGCCGATGAGCCTCATGTAACGCGCTGTCGCGTCCGCGGCTACGGTGGTATACGCATGCCCTATGTGCGGCACGTCGTTGACGTAGTAAATCGGGGTCGTTATATAAAAAGTGTCGGGCATCTCTCCTCAGTCTTCCTTCTTCGGTCCTTCACCCTTAGGCGCTTCACCGCCGCCGCCCGGAGCCTGGTCGGACGGGCCTCCCTTGCCCTTCTTCTTGCGCTTACGCCACGCGCTCCTCTTCTTCTTGTGTTTGTCGGCAGCACCCTGATCGCCCGGTTTCGCTCCGGCGTCGGCCGCGCCCGCCCTCGGCTCCCTCGGCTCCCTTGGAGCCGTCTGGCGCTCGCCTTCGGGCGCCTTCGCCCTGGACTTCCTGGCATCCTTCTGGGCCTCGTCGTAGAAGCTGTACTCGTAGCCGAGGCAGCACATCAGCCTGCCGCATATCCCGGATATCTTGGCCGGGTTAAGCACGAGGTCCTGCTTCTTTGCCATCCTTATCGAGACCGGCTCGAAGTCCTTCAGGAAGGTCGAACAGCAGAGCGGCCTGCCGCACGGGCCGTAGCCGCCTATCATCTTGGCCTCGTCCCGCACGCCTATCTGGCGCATCTCTATCCTTATCCTGAACCTGTGCGCGAGGTCCTTGACGAGGTCCCTGAAGTCCACGCGCCCGTCCGCGGTGAAGTAGAACGTCGCCCGCGAGTTGTCGAACGCCCATTCAACGCGCACCAGCTTCATTACCATCTCGCGCTCGAGTATCTTCTGCTGGCAGACCTTGAACGCCTCTGACTCCATGGCGCCGTTTTTCTCGAGCCGCCTCATGTCGTCCGGCGTGGCCTTCCTGAGCACCCTCTTGAGCGGCTTGTTCTTGGGAAGCGTCTCCTCCTGCCTGACATCGGCCACGACGGTAGCCGCGCCGACACCCTGCTCCGAGTCCACGATTACCGTATCGCCTATGACAAGCGAGAGGTCGCCCGCGTCGAAGTTGTAGACCTTGCAGCCTTCCCTGTACCTTACACCTACTATATTATACATCTGGTTTAATGCACAGGCAGCGCCCGCGCCTCCTCCCTGAGCCTGAAAAACAGGTCTTCCGCAAGAAGCCTGCGGTTGTACGTCCTCTCAAGGGCCCTGCCCGCCTCACGGAGCAGGACCAGGGCCTCCTCGCAACGGTTGGGCGTTACAGTCTCGGCCCACCGCATAAGCTCATCGTCCAAGTCTTTATTATACGCCAACCCGGCGTCACCGCCCACTAAAATCAGGAGCAGGTCCCGAAACCAGAGCGTGCCGAAAAAAACCAGGTCGCCGAGCATGCCTTCATCCTTCGCCGCCTCTTCCGCGGCCTTCAGCACGTCCGCGTAGCCCTTTTCGGGGAGGGAGCCTATTGTGTCGAGGAATCCGCCCCGTCTGGTGGACAAGTCGGATGGGTCTGCCGCGAGGGCCGCGCCCACCCTGCCGCCCGTCATACGCGCGACGAACGATGCGTCGCCCCCGGCCATGCCCTTTTCCCTGACCAGCAGGCCCGCGACCAGCTCCTCGTTGAGCGGCTGGAACGATATTGCACGGCACCTCGACAGTATCGTCGGCAGAAGCGAGTTCGGCCGCGAGGTGACGAGCACGACATGCGTCCTGTCAGGCGGCTCTTCGAGCGTCTTCAAAAGCGCATTCATCGCCTCGGTGTTCAACAGGTGCGCGTCGTCTACTATCAGCACCTTCCCGCCGTCGCCCACCGCCTTCAGCGAGAGGAAGTCCTGAGCGGCCCTGACCTGCGCTATCACTATCTCCTGGCGCATCTTGCCCGTGTCCGGGTTCGGCACAAGCGTGAGCATGGATATGTTGGGGTGGCAGCCCGATTCGATGTTCCGGCAGTTTTGGCACACGCCGCAGGAGTCGCCCGGCTCCCGCTCGCCCGTGCAGTTCAGCGCCCTGGCGAGGTGCACCGCCGCGAGACGTTTTCCGACGCCCTCCTCCCCGTGGAAGAGATACGCGGGCGGCAGCTGGCCCGTCACGATGTTCCGTTTCAGGATGGCCGTCTGTCTTTCGTGTCCGAGTATGCCGGAAAAGCTCAAAGTCGAAACCTCTGTTTATCCCCCCCACCCTGCCCTCCCCCGCAGGTGGGGAGGGTATTTCTTTTTCTCCCCTCCCTTGATGGGAGGGGATTAAGGGGAGGGTGAACTCAGCCCATGGACCGGGCAGCTATCACTTACCCTCTATCGCTTCGTCCACCGCGGCACGTATCGCCAACTGGATTTCATCTATCGTGCCCGTTGCATCTATTACCTTCACCCGGTCGGACTCGCACCCGGCGATTCTCAGGTAGCCCTGCCGTACCTTATCGTGGAACTCCACCGCCTCCTGCTCGAACCGGGCCTCGTTATCGCTTCCGTTTTCGCTGTTCCTGCCGATTGCACGTTTAAGCCCAAGCTCGACAGGCAGGTCGAGCAGAAGCGTCAGGTCCGGCCTGCACCCCTTCGTGGCGATCTCGGTCAAAGACCCTATGACATCTAAGTCAAGACCACGCGCGTGACCCTGGTAGGCCGCGGTCGCATCGGCGTAACGGTCGCACACGACCACGCCGCCTCTTGCGAGCGCGGGCTCTATCACCTCGGAGAGGTGCTGGGCCCGGTCGGCGGAGTAGAGCATAAGCTCGGTCAGGCCCGTGATGGCACGGCTCTCCGGGTCGAGCAGTATCGCCCGGATGCGGCGGCCTATCTCCGTGCCGCCCGGCTCGCGGGTGAGCGTAACCGAAATACCTTTTCCAATCAGGTAGTCCGCGAGGAGTCTCGACTGCGTCGACTTGCCGCATCCCTCGATGCCTTCGAGGGTTATGAAAAATCCACCCATATTTAACCTGTGTTACTTTCTCTTTGGAAAAAGAGAAAGTAACCAAAGAGAAACCACTATTTATTTATCAGCTTCTTGAAAAGCGCTACCGCCTCCAGCGCATCCCTGGACGAGCCAGCCGCGCCTACCTTCTTCGCGTAGTCTTCCGTGACGACCGCGCCTCCGAGCACGACCGGGACCTTGATGCCGCGCCTGTCCCGCTCCTTTATCACGGCCTCCATCTGGGTCATGGTCGTGGTCATCAGGGCCGACAGCCCGATTACGTCCGCGTTATTCTTCACTGCCTCGTCGAGTATGACGTCGTTCGGCACGTTCTTGCCTAAGTCTATCACCCTCAGGCCGTGGTTCTCGAGCAGCGTCGAGAGTATGTTCTTGCCGATGTCGTGCACGTCGCCGAAGACCGTGGCCAGGACTACCGTCCCCTTCTCGCCCGCCGCGCCCGGCTTCATCTCGGTTTTCAGGCGTGCGAACGCAGCCTTCATCGTCTCGCCTGACTGCATCACCTGCGGCAGGAATATCTCCTTCGTCTCGTACAGCCTGCCCACCTCAGTCAAGGCGGGTATGAGGCAGTTGTTGCTTATGTCCATCGGGTCCATGCCGGATTTCAACGCCTCTTCCACGAGCGGGACGATACCCTCCTTGTCCCCGTCAACGACGGCACGGAGAAGGCGTTCCTCTATGGTAAGGGCCGCCAACGATGTCTTATCGGCCAAGACGGGGCCTTTACCTGCCTGCGCCTTGGCTTTATATGCCTTGACGTATGCTTCAGCGCGCACGTCCCTGCCTGTGAGCACCGCGCCCGCGGACATCGCTTCTTTTATACGCTGGTCGTAGGAATTTACCATAGCCGCGTCGAGCCCGTGTCCGAGCGCCATCGTAAGGAATGCCGCGTTGATGAGCGGCCTGTTCGGAAGGCCGAACGAGACGTTGCTGACTCCGAGCGAGGTCGAAAGACCAAGCTCGTTTCTTATCATCGAGACGGCCTTGAGGGTCTCGACTGCCTGTGCCTGTTCCGCGCTCGCGGTAAGCACGAGCGCGTCAATAACCAGGTCGTCCTTCGGTATCCCGTGCGCCTCGCATGCCGCGAGTATCCTTTTTGCAATATCCACGCGTTTCACGGCAGTGTCCGGGACGCCCGCCTCGTCTATCGTGAGGCCGACCACCGCCGCGCCGTATTTTTTAACCAGGGGCAATATCCTGTCGAGCCGGTCCTTGTCGCCGGTGACGGAGTTGACAAGCGCCTTGCCGGAGACTTCCTTGAGCGCGGCCTCGATTGCCGCGGGGTCGGTTGAATCTATAACCACGGGCAGGTCGGTGGACTCCTCGACCGCCCGGACTACCTTCGGCATGAGTTCGGACTCGTCGCCGCCGGGCAGCCCGACGTTAATGTCTATCATGGACGCGCCCGCCTCGGTCTGGCCCTTCGCCTCTTTCTTTACGAGCGACATCCTGCCAAGCCCAAGCTCCTCGGACAGGTCCTTCCTGCCGGTCGGGTTTATCCGCTCACCTATGATTACCGGCATGCAGCCCTTGCCGAAGCTGACCAGCCTCGTCCGGCTCGCAAGGCGTGTCACGCCTTTATTAACCCTCGCCCTCTGGGAGAGGCCACCACACGGCGGGGAACCCGCCGAAGATGAACAAATGCGGTGCGCCTGAGCACGTGAGGGGTGAGGGCTAATACTCCCAACTTCTCTTATCTTATCCGCCATCGCGCGTGTATGCGCCGGGTTGGACCCGCAGCACGAACCGAGCATGCCCGCGCCCAGCCCGAGGAACTTTTCCGCGTACGCGGCAAGGTCTTCCGGGGTGGCCGGGTAGATGGTCTTCCCGTCCACAAGCCTCGGCAGGCCCGCATTCGGCTGAAACACGAGCGGGACGGAGGCTACTGCCGCCATCGCCTTCGCTACCTCGTACAGCCCTTCAGGGCCGAGCGAGCAGTTCGCGCCTA
>Ga0334722_10001571_pt1 | contig 28181 bp, 26 predicted proteins | sample C3_bottom_MG_FD_207210 | JGI IMG/M metagenome (GOLD analysis project Ga0334722, IMG submission 207210) | Sediment microbial communities from Yellowstone Lake, YNP, Wyoming, USA - C3_bottom | ecosystem: Environmental > Aquatic > Freshwater > Lake > Sediment | place: USA: Wyoming | collected... | reverse complement strand
CATTACTAAGGAGTTCAGGAGTATCACGAAGGAGCGGAGTAACATTACTAAGGAGTTCAGGAGTATCATCAAGGAACTTACAGACACGGGTAAACCATAAAATAATCTCATAAAACTATACACAACAACATTTTTAAACTAAAAACAAATGACACCTATTATTTCAAAACTCGGATTAAGCCACATCAGCGATTCAGCTCTTGGCGAATACGCTCAGGACAAAATTGAAAAAATCAATGCTGCCTCTGCTTTTGCGGCAGTGAACCCATCCACCGCAACGGTGGGCGCGAAAAAAACTCAGTATGAAAATGCGTTGGTTGCTGCCGACAACGGCACCAAGGGCGCCACCGCGCTCAAAGACCAGAGGCGTACGGAACTGGAAGAACTGCTCACCGCGCAGGCGATTGACTGCGCCAGAATCGCCAGCGGTAATTTGGCGTTGTACCTCACCACAGGGTATGAAGCAAAAGACACCAAAGGAAATCCGGTTGGCGAACTGCCCGAAGTTACAGGAGTGGAACTTGGTTACGGAGCCAATAGCGGGGAGCTAAAACTGAAATTCAAACCCGTAAAGAAAGCGCTTAACTATACCGTGTGGGTTTATTCCGACATCAGCAATCCCGATGGCTCGCTGGTGAAAGAATACATAAAAGGAAAAATCGGCAGAAAGCAAACCACCCTGAACGGATTGCCGTCCGGGCAGATTGTGTTTGTAAGAGTGCGTGCAAACGGAGGAAGCACCGACTTTGGCGCATGGAGCAACTCCGCTGAAAAAAGAGTACCGTGAGAAGCCCCATCCCTAAAGAGTGAAATACAAAAGAGAAAATGCAACAACAAATCAACCAACAACCTGCCTCAAAGTCCCTTTAGGGATTTAGGGCAAAAAACTAAAAGTCCCTAACTCCCTTTAGGGCGGGGGCAAACAAAATGGCAGACATAGTTCAACCGACACCAAACCCCATCATTCCGAAACTTGAATTGCACAAGCTCCGCGATGATGAACTGAATGAATACGCTCAGGACAAAGTAGATAAAATAAATGCAGCGAATGCTGGAGGAGAACCACCTCCACCGCCTCCTCCTCCGCCACCTCCTCCTCCACCAACACCATCGGCTGCGGGTGCTCCGGGAGCAAGCACGCCCTTTGCTAATGTGAATCCGTCTGCCGCACAGGTGAATGCAAAAAACATTCAGTATGAAAACGCGCTGGTTGCATCTGATGACGGAACCAAAGCAGATACCGAATTAAAAAATCAAAGACGCAGAGAACTTGAAGCGATGCTCGCTCTGCAGGCGTGGGATTGCGCTAAAATCGCCAACGGAAACTTAGCCCTGTATCTTACCACAGGATATGAAGCAAAAGACACGCAGGGTTCTCCCACAGGAGAATTGCCTCCTGTAACAGGATTGGAATTGTTTTATGGCGACAGCGATGGTGAACTCCGTGCAAGCTGGGATGTGATGGAAGATGCAGAAAACTTTTTTGTGCAGGCATTTTCAGACATCGGCAATCCAGATGGCTCGGTGATAAAAGAATATATCATCGGAAAAATAGGAAAACAAAAAGCTATTCTCAACGGGTTGCCGTCAGGGCAAAAAATAGTTGTGCGCGTAAGAGCGAATGGCGGCAACACAGGTCATGGCGCATGGAGCGATATTGCAGAGAAGAGAGTGCCGTAAAATAAAAATCCATTTACTTCCTCGACTGTGCATCCACCACTGCAATCGTCACCATATTTACTATTTCACGCACGGAGCTTCCGAGCTGCAGAATCTGAACGGGTTTTTTCATTCCCAGTAAAACAGGTCCGATAGCTTCGGCTCCTCCTATTTCCTGCATCATCTTATAAGAAATATTTCCTGCCGCAAGGTTCGGAAAGATGAGCGTGTTCACTTTTTTATCCACCACTTCGCTGAAAGGAAAATGTTCTTTCAGCAGTTCATTATTCAGCGCAACATTTGCCTGCATTTCTCCGTCCACAATCATTCCGGGAAAATATTTGTGAAGCAGCTCCACCGCCTTCTGGGTTTTTTCAGGAACAATTCCCGTTACGGAACCAAAGTTGGAATAAGACAACATTCCGATTCTCGGCACCACGTTGAATTGTTTTACCGCGGTGGCGGTCAGCACAGTAATATCAACTAAATCCTGTGCATCGGGGTCCACATTCACGGTGGTGTCGGCAAAAAAGAAAGGTCCGTATTTGGTGATGAGGATGTACATGCCGGCAACTTTTTTCACGCCTTCCTGCACGCCAATCACCTGCAGTGCCGCACGCACCGGGTCGGCATATTTGCGCGTGAGACCTGAAACCATTGCATCGGCTTCGCCTGTTTCCACCATCATGGCGCCAAAGTGATTGCGCTCGCGCATGATCTGCATGGCTTCATATTTTGTAAATCCCCTGCGCTTGCGTTTGTCAAAAAATATATCCGCATATTGTTTTCTGCGCTCGTCTTCTGATGCGCTGCGCGGGTCAATGATGGGTACATCGTCAAGGTCTAATTTATTTTCCTCAATCTTTGCGCGGATTTTATTTGCGTCACCAAGCAAAATCGGCTTGGCTATTCCTTCGTCTTTCACCACCTGTGCGGCTTTCAGAATTTTATAATGGTCGGCTTCGGTGAAAACCACTCTCTTCGGATTTTGTTTTGCCTTTGTTGTGATCGTGCGGATGAGTTTGTTGTCAATGCCCAGCCGGTTGATGAGTTCCTGCCTGTAGGCATCCCAGTCGGTAATTTTTATCTGTGCAACACCTGAATCAATGGCGGCTTTTGCCACAGCGGGCGCCACGGTATAAATTAATCTTGAGTCAATAGGTTTGGGAATAATGTATTCTTTTCCGAAAGTGATGTTGCGCAGGTTGTAGGCGAGATTCACTTCTTCGGGAACACTTTCGCGCGCGAGGTTGGCGATTGCATATACTGCAGCGAGTTTCATTTCTTCGTTGATCTGTGTAGCCCGCACATCTAATGCACCGCGGAAAATAAATGGGAAGCCAAGCACATTATTCACCTGGTTGGGATTGTCGCTTCTTCCGGTTGCGATGATCACATCTTCCCTTGCCGAGGCGGCATCTGCGTATGAAATTTCCGGGTCGGGATTCGCCAGCGCGAACACGATGGCGTTCTTCGCCATGCTCTTCACCATTTCTTTCGACACTACATTTCCTTTAGACAGCCCGATAAAAACATCTGCTCCGTTCATTGAATCTTTTAAATCCTTTGCTTTTGTTTTAACTGCAAAGAATTTTTTGTTTTCATCCAAATCATCTCTGTCCACCGAAAGCGGACCTTTTGAATCAAGCATTAAAATATTTTCCTTCTTTGCGCCAAGCGATATATACAGTTTCGCACAGGAAATAGCCGCAGCTCCCGCTCCATTTATGATGATTTTTACTTTCTTAATATCTTTCCCCGCTATTTCGATTGCGTTCATCAGTGCGGCTGCGGAAATGATTGCAGTGCCGTGCTGGTCATCGTGCATCACGGGAATTTTCAGTTCGCTCTTCAGGCGTTTTTCAATTTCGAAACATTCCGGTGCTTTGATGTCCTCTAAATTTATTCCTCCAAACGTGGGAGCGATGGCTTTTACTGTATCCACAAATTTATTTACATCGGAAGCGTCCACTTCAATATCGAAAACATCTATGTCGGCATAAATTTTAAACAGCATACCTTTTCCTTCCATCACGGGTTTTCCTGCTTCCGGGCCAATGTTTCCCAGTCCCAGCACTGCAGTGCCGTTTGAAATCACCGCAACCAGATTTCCTTTTGCCGTATATTTATATACAAGTTCCGGATTGGCGGCAATCTCAAGGCAGGGTTCGGCAACTCCCGGTGAATAAGCAAGCGACAAATCTCTTTGTGTGCTGTGCGGTTTTGTGGGTGTAACTTCGATTTTTCCGGGTCTTCCTTTGGAATGATAATCGAGCGCGTCTTCTTTTCTTAAATTTGCCATACTGTATTGATATAAATATTAAGGAGTGACGAAGATACAAATTACAGGCAACACGCTCTATGATTTGTAATTGATACATACAAAAATAAAATGAAGAAAAAGAAAATTGTAGTTTTTTCCGGTGCAGGCATCAGCGCTGAAAGCGGATTGAAAACTTTTCGCGACAGCGGTGGCTTGTGGGAAGAATTTAAGGTGGAAGAAGTGGCAACTCCGGAAGCATGGGAAGCGAATCCGGTGATGGTGACGGAGTTTTATAATAAAAGAAGAAAACAGGTGCTGGAGGCAAAACCCAATGCCGCCCATAAAGCTATTGCGGAACTGGAAAAAAAATTTGATGTGCAGGTCATCACGCAAAATATTGACGACCTGCATGAACGTGCGGGTTCAAAAAGAGTTCTTCATCTTCACGGTGAAATAACAAAAAGCAGAAGCAGTGTTGATCCGACTCTTATTTATCCTATTAAGGGTTGGCAGATAAAATTAGGCGATGCCTGCGAACTTGGCTCCCAGCTGCGCCCTCACGTAGTGTGGTTCGGTGAAATGGTTCCGGAAATGGAAAATGCCTGTAAGATTGCCGCTACGGCTGAAATATTCATTATCATAGGAACTTCGCTCAATGTTTATCCTGCGGCAAGCTTAATAGATTTTGTTCCTTCTAAATCTCAAAAGTATTTAATAGACCCTCAAGCAGTCAGCAAGGACTACATTCAGAACATTGTCATTAAAAGAGAACGTGCCGGAACCGGAGTTCCGGAGCTTGTTAAAAACCTTTTAAAACAGTGTTGATTAATTTTAGAAAATTCTTCTTATCAACAATCTTTCTGTCGCTCAAATAATATGTTTAAACTTATGAGTAAAATCAGAACAAATTCTTAACTTTAAAAGTACATTATTATGAATGTTTTTATAAACAACCGGTTTAATTAACATATTGTTAATTAGAAAAGATATGATTGAAAATCAGAATATTGGGTTTTTATTTCGGTTGATTGCTTGTTATTATTTTTTAATAAGTGAACTTGTCAATAGTTTCTCTTTTTTTCTTTCAACCAAATTAACAACATAATAATTACATTAAATATTATATATAAATAAAAAAATACATTAATGATAAGTTGATGAACTCTGTAATTCATACTTCCGTAGATTTGTTTTCTGAAATTAAAAAAATGAAACAGGAAAAAAATGCAGTCATACTCGCGCATTATTACCAGGAACCGGATATTCAGGATGTGGCTGATTTTATCGGTGACAGTTTGGGTTTATCACAGCAGGCGGCAAAAACAAAAGCGGATATTATTGTTTTTGCAGGAGTTCATTTCATGGCTGAAACAGCAAAGATTTTATCTCCCAATAAAAAAGTTTTACTGCCAGATGTTAATGCAGGTTGTTCCTTGGCAGATGCCTGTCCTGCCGATACGTTTTCTGAGTTTAAGAAAAAACATTCTAACCACACAGTGATTACTTACGTGAATTGCTCTGCTGGAATAAAAGCGTTATCAGACATCATCTGCACATCTACCAATGCACAGAAAATAGTTGAAAGTTTACCGAAAGAAGAGAAAATAATTTTCGCACCCGATAAAAATTTAGGAAGTTATATTCAGAAACAGACAGGAAGAGAAATGGTGTTGTGGAATGGCTCGTGTATGGTACATGAAATTTTTTCATTAAAGAAAATTATTCAAATTAAAGAACAACACCCGAATGCGAAATTCATAGCACATCCGGAATGTGAAGAAAAAATATTAGAGATGGCGGATTTTATTGGATCTACAACAGCGTTACTTAACTACACTAAAAAAGATTCAGCTAAAGAATTTATAGTGGCAACAGAAACCGGAATTATTTACCAGATGCAGAAATCTTCTCCGGAAAAAGTTTTTATTCCGGCACCACCTGATAACTCATGTGCCTGCAATGATTGTCCGCATATGAAACTCAACACCCTTGAAAAATTATACAATTGCTTGAAAAATGAAAAACCAGAAATTATAATGGAAAAAGATCTGATAGAGAGAGCGGAAAAACCAATTCGGAGAATGTTGGAAATTTCAGAAAGATTAGGATTATGAAAACAGGCATAAGGTACATGGAAATAGGGTATAAGAGAAGGATTTTATATTTTCTTATACCCCTATACCTTATACCTTTTATTTCTTTCGCTCAACCCCAGCAAAATGTAAATCCAAATGGTTACAATAAGTTCTATTATGAGAACGGAAAAATTTCAAGCGAAGGATTTATGAAGGATGGGAAGCCGGACGGATACTGGAAAACCTATTCAGTTAACGGAAAAATAAAATCGGAAGGCAACAGGAATAATTATGAACTTGACAGCTTATGGAAATTTTATAATAGCAACGGAAAACTTCTTACCGAAATAAATTATTTAAAAGGAAAAAAGGAAGGAATAAAAAGAACATGGGATGCTGATGGATTTATTTTGCTCGAAGAAAATTATGCTGCCGATGTAAAGCAAGGAATAACAATAAATTATTATCCATCCGATGATTCTTTGCAGACAAAAGGGAAAATAAAAATGAAAACCCCATTCGACAAAGGAAAAGAAAACGGAACAGCATTTGAGTATGACAAGCAAGGCAACATTATCACTATATGGGAATATAGCTACGGAGTTTTGAAAAAGCAGGAAATAATTAATCGCATAGATAAAAACGGGCAGAAACAGGGCTCATGGAAAGAATTTTTTCCGGATGGAAAAGTAAAAACAGAAACCGCTTATGCAAACGGAAAAAAAACAGGGTATTCAAAAACCTTTACTGAAAGCGGAAGTTTATTAAACATCGAAAAATATATTGGCGACTCAATTCAGAAAGAAGCCCCGGAACTCACCACAAAACTGGAAGTGCGCAATGAATACTACGAAGACGGAAGTATAAAAAAAACAGGAACGTATCTTTACGGAGTTGCAGAAGGAACGCATAAAGAATATTCCCGCGAGGGAAAAATAACAAGTGCAAAAATTTATCATGAAGGAAATCTTATAGGAGAAGGAATAATTGATGAAGCGGGAAATCAGCAGGGCGCATGGACTGAATATCATGCAAGTGGAAAAATAAAAGGTAAAGGAAATTATGACAACGGAATAAAAACTGGCGACTGGATTTTTTATCACCCCAACGGAAAAACAGAGCAAAAAGGAACCTATGACAAAAAGGGAAGACCGCAGGGCTTGTGGCAATGGTATTATGATTCGGGGAAATTGCTTCGGGAAGAAAATTACCTGAACGGAAAGCGGGAAGGAGCCCTTACCGAGTGGAGCGATACAGGAGCTGTAATTACCAAAGGAGAATATATTGAAGGCATGAAAGAGGGAAAATGGTTTTATCAAATCCAGGATTACCGGGAAGAAGGAATGTATAAAAGCGACCAAAAGGACGGACCATGGGAATCGTATTATGTTGACAATAATCAGGTGAGGTTTGCAGGAAAATTTATTGAAGGTCTGCCTGATGGAAAACATTCCTACTACTATCACGATGGAAAACTGGAAGAAGAAGGAAAATATATAGTTGGGAATAAAGAAGGAAACTGGGAATATTACAATCCGGACGGAACACTTCTGTTGACCGTAACTTTCAAAAAGAACCGCGAAATAAAATTTGACGGCACCAAAGTAAAACCCCTTCTTCCGGGTGAGGGGAATAAATAAAGCGTATGCAGGCAACAGAAAACAAATCGGATGCGGAAGGAATTTTTCAAAAACTATTTGAAAGAAATCCAATGCCGCTATGCGTGTTCGATTCCGAGACATTAAGATTTTTACTGGTCAATCAGGCAGCTATAAATAAATACGGGTATTCATCGGAAGAATTTCTCTCCATGACCGTTCCTGATATACGACCACCGGAAGAAAAAAATAAATTTCTTGATTTTTATAAAAAAATTCAAAAAGAAAACCTGCTTTCAGCAAACCATGGAATCTGGAAACATAAAAAGAAAAGCGGAGAAATTATTTTCATGGAGGTTACTTCCAGCGAAATTGTGTATGAGGGGAAAAATGCAGTGGCTATTGCACTTGCAGACGTTACAGAAAAGGAAAAAGGGAAAGAAGATCTCATCGAAAGCGAAGAAAGATTCCGTCTGCTTGCCGAAAGTTCGCTGGAAGGAATTGTGCTGAGTGAAAATAAAATTATTCTGGATGCCAGTGAACAATTTGTGAACATGTTCGGCTATGAGAATCGGGAAGAACTGATAGGAAAAAACCTTGATTATTTTGTTCATCCGAATGATAAAGAGAAAGTGGATAAAAACATTCAGGAAATAAATCCCGAGCCGTATGAGGTCACGTGCCTGAAAAAGGACGGAACCGCCATCATTGTAAAATCAAAAGGCAGAATCCTCCCCTATCACGGCAGAACCATCCGCATTTCTGTTCTTAATGATATCACACAGCAGAAAGAGAATGAAAAAAATTTAAAACAGAGCGAAGAGCGGTTCCGGCATCTTTTTGAAAATAATCTTGCTGCAGTTTTTCGCTCGGAAGTGGGTGGAGCTCTGGTGGATTTGAACCAGGCGCTTGCTGATGTTTTCGGTTACGAATCCATTGAAGGGTTGAAAAAAGCAAAAGCTCAGGACTTGTATTTTTCATTGAAAGACCGTGAGCGGTATCTGAATGAGCTGAAGAAAAAAGGATATGTGAAAAATTATCAGATGCGGATGAAAAGAAAAGACGGAAGTGAAATATGGATTATGGAGAACGTGCAGATTGTTAATGATTTTAAATCCGGAAAAGAATTTATCGAAGGAACACTCATTGATATCACCGAAACCAAGCGCATCCAGCAGGCATTGCAGGAGCGGGAAGAGAATTATAAAAGCTTGATTGAACACACTCCGGACGGAATTCTCATTCATAACGAAAAAGGTAAAGTGCTGTTTGCAAATCCTGCAGCATTAAAAATGATAGGGATAAAATCATTAGATGAAGTTGCCGACACCAATCTTTTCGGATATGTGTTGCCGGAATACCATGATAAAATCCGGGAAAGAAAAGAAGAAATGGGAAAAGAAAAAGATGCGCCTTTTTTGGAAATAGAAATCCGCAGACCCGATGGAAATATCATTGAAACAGAAATAAAAACCAGCCGCATTTCTTACCATGGTCTGCCTGCCGTGGAGGTGGTGTTGCATGATATAGCCATTCAGAGGCAAATGCAGCGCGACCAGATGCGACTGCAGCTCGAAGAAGAAACAAACAGGGAATTAAAAAGAGAAATCGCCTCGCATATCCGCACGCGTCAGCGCCTGAATGCAAACCAGAAATACACACGCCTGCTTATTGACAGTTCGCTCGATATGATTTTCGCCTGCGACCAGGATGGAATGATTACAGAGTTCAATCCTGCTGCGCAAAAATTATTCGGCTATTCGCTGGAAGAAATTACCGGAAAGCATATTTCTATATTGTATGCAGAAAAAGAACAATCGGAAAGAATAAGGGATTTGGTTCTTGAAGAAGGCAATTATACAGGGGAAGCCATTCATATAAAGAAAAACGAGGATACATTTCCCGCGTATATAAGCGCATCAATTCTGAAAAACGACAAAGGGGAAATTATCGGCTCCATGAGCAACTCGCGGGACATTACAAGCATTAAAGAAGCGGAAGAGCAGCTCCGGAAATCCGTTCATGAAAAAGAAATCCTTCTTAAAGAAATTCACCACCGCGTTAAAAACAACATGCAGGTGATATCAAGCATTCTTAAGCTGCAGTCAACTTATGTAAAAGATAAAAAGACGGTGGAGTTATTTGACGAGTGCCGCAACCGGATTTCTTCCATGGCATTCATTCACGCTACTCTTTATATGAAAAAAGATTTCGCCAACATTAATTTTTCAGAATACGTGAGCAATTTGGCGAGCAACCTCCAGCAGTCATACGTGAGCGCAGATAAAAAAATTCTTTTAAGAATGGATGTACCCGATTTCAATTTGCATATTGACGATGCTATTCCCTGCGGGCTTATCATTAACGAAATTTTATCCAACTCTTTCAAATACGCTTTCGTGAACAGGAAAAAAGGAACGGTGGGCATTTCGGTGAAAGTTAAAAAAGAAAACATTATACTTGCAATCTGGGATGACGGAGCAGGATTTCCAGAAGAAGTAGATTACAAAAACACAGAATCATTAGGACTACAATTGGTTAATTCGCTGGTAGAACAAATTGAAGGGAAAATGAAAGTGGAAAGCGAAAAAGAAAAAGGAACAAAATTTATTATAGAATTTAATAAGTCAAAATAAAATATAATCACCATGACAAAAATAGGAATACTGGTTGTTGAAGACGAAAATATAGTTGCAAAAGACATTCAACATTCGCTGAAAAAACTGGGGTACGAAGTGCTTGGGGTTTGTGCAACTGGAGATGACGCCATGTCGAAAGCCGAACACCTGAAGCCCAATCTTGTTTTAATGGACATCATGCTGAAAGGAGATGTAAGCGGTATTGAAGCATCAGATTACATACGACAAAAATTAAACATCCCCGTAATTTTTCTGACCGCCTATGCCGACAGCAGCACGCTTGCAAAAGCAAAGGTGACTGAACCCTACGGCTATATCATTAAACCGTTCAAGGAAATAGATTTGCAGACAAATATTGAAATTGCTCTTTATAATCACGAAAAATCTAACGAAGCAAAAAAGGAGCGAGATTTTTTATATTCATTAGTTGAAGCGAAAAGCACACGGGAAACAATTTTTGTAAAATCAAACTTAAAACTCATAAAAATAAATACAAAAGACATTTATTATCTGGAAGCACTGAAAGATTATGTAACGATAAACACAAAGAACAATCGCTATATAATTCATTCCACCATGAAAGACATTGAAAAAAAATTTCCTCCGGCAGAATTTGTCAGGGCGCATCGTTCCTATATTGTTCGCATAGATAAAATTACAGCAATTGATCACCACTTTCTCGTGCTAGATGATATACAAAAACAAATTCCGGTCAGCTCCTCTTACAGGGAAGAACTGGAAAAGCGCCTTAATATGATTTAACCTCTTTCGTCCGAAAGATGAGCAAGAAAAAGCATCCAAAAAAAAATTCTCCACCCAAGCAAGCGGACAATAAAAAACAGCAGGCAAAAGTTTCGGGGAAAAAGGAATCTGTCAGCAAACAAAAACAATGGCTTACGCTCATTGTGCTTGCAATCGTAACTTTCATAGTTTTTTTTCCATCACTCAAATGTGAATTTACCAATTGGGATGACGGAACATACGTTACTGAAGATCCGATGATATGGAAATTAGACGGGCATGCTATCAAAGAAATTTTTTCCACGCCCGTTTCGCTGAATTACCATCCGCTCACCATGCTTTCTCTGGCGATTGATTACACCTTTGACAAGCTCAATCCGTATTATTACCATCTGAATAATGTGCTGATCCATATTTTGAATACACTTTTGGTTTTCGTTTTTATTCAACTGCTTGTTCGCGGATATAATCAGCGAGTGCCGCCAGAGACATTTCGTGCCAATCAGTTTATTGTGGCGCTTATCACATCTGTTTTTTGGGCAATTCACCCCATGCGCGTTGAAAGCGTAACATGGGTGGCAGAAAGAAAAGACGTTCTCTACATGTTTTTCTTTTTACTCTCACTGATTTTTTATTTACGATACCTTGATGAGAAAAAAATCAAATGGATGGTAATTTGTTTTTTAATGTTTATCTGTTCCTGCCTTTCAAAAGGAATGGGAGTAGTGCTGCCCGTAGTACTTGTTCTGATAGATTGGTTTTACGGTGAAACAAAAACCTTCAGGAAAATTTCGCAAAGCATAATTAAGAAAGCACATTTCTTTATAGCAGCCATCATTTTCGGGATTGTCGCATTTAAGATACAAAGCGGAGGCGCCATTGCTGCTATGGGAACTTTCACTTTATTTCAGCGGCTTACGTTCGGCTGTTATGGATTTATCATGTATATATGGAAATTAATTCTGCCGGTTAATCTTTCGGCATTTTACCCGTACCCGTTCACCGATGCGCAGGGAAACATTCCGAACATTTATTATGCTTCCCCGTTTATCGTACTGACAATAGCGCTTGCAATTGTTTTTCTTATGTGGAAAAAGCCGGAAGCCGGAAAAATTCTTGCGTTCGGATTTGCTTTTTACTTTATTGCTGTCGCGCTGGTGCTTCAGTTTGTTTCTGTCGGCTCTGTGATAATGGCAGACCGTTACGCATACGCATCGTACACGGGAATATTTTTCATCATCGGATATTTTTTTGATTATGTAAAAAAGAAAGTTTCTTCTTCGGCTTCAATCGTGTTCTTGATAGCATTAATTTCTGTTGCCGGATATTTTTCTTACCTCACACATGAACGCACAAAAATCTGGACAAATGCAGAAACACTTTGGACGGATGCCATGAATCAATATCCTTTCATTGAAATCGCCTATGAAAACCGCGGCATTTATTACAAAGACCACAACATGCTTGACAAAATGCTGAAGGATTATGAATTTGTAACGCAAAAACTTCATAGCAGGAATGAAAAAATATGGAGCAATCTCGGCAATCTATACGGGTTGCTGAAAGAATTCGATAAGTCGCTCAATGCGTATTCACAGGCAATAGATATCAATCCGAAAAACGCAAGCACGTATCTGAACCGCGCAATCACATATTCCATGATGGGTCAGTATGAAAAATCAGTACCCGATTTTGATACATCACTTTCGCTTGCGCCCGATGTTGCACTTACCTATAAAAACCGGGCATATACCTTAATGCAATTGGGTCAGTACGATAAATCTGTTGCTGATTACGACAAGGCAATCCAGCTTTATTCTTACGATACGCTTTCGTACCTTAACAGGGGGATTTCAAAATTCAATGCCCAGAAATATTCTGAATCATTAGAGGATTTTAAAAAATTTATCTCCATGAGTCCGAACAATCGGGAAGCATATTACAATGCATCCGTAGCTGCGAAAAACATTGGCAGTTTTTCAGAGGCATTGCATTATGCTCAGACAGCTCAAAAACTTGGACAGCAAGTCAGTCAGGAATATATACAGGAGTTACAGGTAAAAGCAAATATCAAATGAGAAAATATAGTTCATATTTTTTTGTTTATTACTTTTTATTTACTCCTGTTTTTGCACAGCAATTCAAAGTTGGATTTATTGGAGGAATCTCTACTTCGCAAGTTGACGGAGATACATATTCCGGATATAATAAAGCAGGATTTCAGGCAGGCGGGTTTGTAATAAAAAATATTTCTTCAAACAATAAATGGAGCGCAGCATTTGAAATTACGTATATCCAGAAGGGAAGCAGAAAAATCCCTCATCCCGATAAAGGAGACAACACCAGTTATTTGCTGAAGCTTAATTATGCCGAAGTTCCCTTGCTTGTGAAATATTCTTTTGTGATTCCCGATTCTGCAGGAGAGCAAAAAATCAGATTTTCTTTTGAGGGTGGACTTGCTATTGGCTCGCTTGTTTATTCAAGAGAGTACGATTCTTTCGGAGCTGTTTCAGGCGGCACTCCGTTTCAAAAGGCGGATTATTCCTATATACTTGGATTAAACTACCCCCTCTCTCAGCATTTTGCATTTGATGTGCGAACAGAGTATTCCATCATTCCCGTTCGCAAAGGAGGAACATCCTCTTATTATCAAAACTGGGCGTATAAATTCCTTAAACCGGGCTATTATAACAATCTGCTACTTTTTTCCTTCCGATACCAGTTTTAGCTTTTGATAACTTGCCCATTCTCTTGAAAAACAAATGTCGGTCGTATTGTATTTTGTTTATCTTTGACATCCTTTTCTAAAAAAAGTAAAACGAAAAGGGTTAAAATCAAAGTTACATGAACATTTACGTTTCAAATCTCAATTTCAAGCTTCAGGACGAGGACTTGAAGAACATTTTCACACCATTCGGTGAAGTGTCATCAGCAAAAGTAATCCGTGACAACCAATCGGGCCGTTCGCGCGGTTTCGGTTTCGTTGAAATGCCTAGTGATGAGCAAGGTCGCGCTGCCATTGAAAAACTCAACGGCAATGAAGTAGACGGAAGAACCATCGTAGTAAACGAAGCACGCCCTCGTAAAGAAGGCGGTGGCGGAGGCGGAGGATTTAAAAGACGCGGTGGCGGTGGTGGCGGCTACGATCGTAGAAGAGAGCACGACTTCAACAGGGATTAATTCCCACCCTTCAGAAGGTTTCTCCTCAATTTACGGGTAGAACACAAGAACGATCGCAAAGAATACGCGGTCGTGTAAATTTTTTTTGTTTATAGTCGCTGGTGGTAACGTATGAATTGATATAAAAGTCGGCTTGACGTTATTAGAAGATGCAGCACAAAAGAAAAAGAGAAGAATAGCTTATATTTTTTCGCACGACATCACAACGAACGGCACAGAAAGCTTAATAAAACCATTCTTTTCTGAGAGGGTATTCAATTCGGTCTTTACTAATCCAAAAATCATATCCTGTTTTTCTTTCGGCACAACACTTTTCCATCCGGGATAAAAGGCAAGCCGAATGAAAAAATGGTCGAACAAAGCCGTGCCGTCAATAAAACGATATTCAAATTTATCTTCAGAGATTTGATTTGTTTTGAATCCATGTTTTGAGAGCAAGGAAATCCACTCTTTAACAGGTTTCCGCTTGGAATAAATTTGCTCCTTCATTTTTTGCATGGAAGATTCAAGCTCGTTTTCTTTCAGAATTTTTTCCATTACATCATAAAACTCAATCATGGTTGTATCGAGGTTGAAGGAAAAAACCAATTGACAGTTTTTCTTTGCAATCCGTGAGCACTCAAATAAAGTTTTATCCAGATCGGAAACATTGTTTAATCCGTTGTTGCTTGTAATTAAATCAACAGAATTGTTTTCCAAAGGAATCTTTTCTGCAACACCTTGAATCAATTCTACATTCCTGATGGAGAAGACCTCGATTTTCTTTTTTGTTCTTTCAATTGCCGTTTGCCAGGGATCAATTCCATAAACCCTGCAAGTGTTGCCGAGCCGTTGCGCAATTTCCAGTATCGGGAACCCCGCGCCAAAACCAATGTCAAGCGCTGTAATATTTTTTTTGAGAGTAATAGCTTCGAGTAATTCCAATCCGAAAGGCGCTGCCCAGAGAGGCAGTTCGTCAAACACCGAAACCAGATCAGCATTGTCTAAGTCGAAGTCGGTGGGAAGATTATATTTTGTCATAAATAATCGGGAAGCCCGAAAGCTTCCCGATCAAAAATACCAAATAAAAATTCTGTCAACGGAGATAAACGCCTAAAGCCCGATAATTTTTTTAAGCTCCTGAATTGAAGTTGTGCCCGCGGTCAATTCTTTCAGGGGAAATGTATAGGATTTATTATCTGAAAAAGTTTTCCCTTTGAAATATTCAGGCAGAGCGACAGCAATGTTTCCATCATTTTTTATAGCAATCAGAACGGTTTCTGCGGTTTTAGAAAATGCAATTTGATTGTTGTAATACTGCAGCACACCGTTCAGGTTTTTATCAATAATGAAAGTGGCGGTGGCGTTTATAGGTTCTCCTTTTTCATTTGTATAGGCAGCCATCACCTGAACGGGATTTTTCAGTCGTTGAATCTGGTCGCAGTTCCACACGCCCATGCCGTCAATGGAAAAACTTCGGGTGATGTTTGTTGAATTTGAAGCGCTATAGGAGATGCTTGCTATTTCATCCTTTTGCTGCTCTTTAACGTAATCCCTCCATTGATCAAAAGCAAGCTGTTTTTCCTGAACATTCATTAAGGATTTGGATTTATTCCATGCGTATGCTGGCATTTCCGATGCTTTTACGTATTCCCTGTTGTCAGCAAGCTGACCTTTTACCAGGGCTTTGTTAAATTGTTTTTCCCTGTAGGCGAGCATGCGCGAATACATTTTATACATTCTGTTTGTAACCTTCTGGGAATAACCTTTTATCTTATAGTTGTTTTTATTTATTTTCACAGGCACCGCGGTAATTTCTTTGATGCCGTTAATTCCTTTCAGGCGAATAACAAAATTTTCTCCGTCCCTTTCAATCCGTACATCTGAAAAGCAATTTTTGTAATTGATTAACTGTTTGAATTCGTTGTAACTCATGTTGTCCACCAGTTTCCATGTCACATAAAAATAAGGCGCAAGTTCCGGATGAGTAACGGATATATTTCTCGTCATTCGGAATGTAATGGTATTATCTTTTGTTTTGTGTGTTTCAAAAACCCTGATCAGCGACTTGAACGCCTTTCTGCCGTACCACCATCTCACCTTTGAAATGTTTTGTTCCCTGCTTTTCTGGGTATAGAAATAATCGCTGCTTTCAAAACGGTCTTTAAAGAGCGTGGAATCGTAGGCGTTTAATCCGTTGCCATACGAAAGCATATTCATGTATTTTGAAATAGCAGGAGAATATTGGAAGGGCGGCTTCACTGTAGTTTGCACATTGCTTTTATCTGTTTTCATATCCCAGCTTCCGGTAGCATCATTGAATGCGTAAAGATTGTAATCAGGTTCTTTATCTACAGAAGACAATTGTACATTCACTTTACTGCCTTCTTTCAGAAATACTTTTTTGCCGTTCACCGATGCATTTATTTCGAACATTCCTGCCGAAATAAATTGTCCTTTTGCTCCGGCAGAATCAGCACCCATCGGAATGCCGCTTAACAAAAAGTCAAGAGGATTTTTGTATTCGCGGTAGGTGACAGTTACATTTCCCTTCACGGCATTTCCGTTTTCATCCACAAAAGCATCAGGAGGAATAGCAATAGTTGTTCCTGAAGAATAGGTGAGCGTTGCGCCATTTTCATTATTGATGGTTTTGTTCACGCTTGCCACCTTAACATCATCAAGCGGTGGTTTTATGTATTTATAAGATGGCTCATACACGAAATCGGACGGCTTTATTGTGCAAGGACGAAAGCGCGGAGCCGTGTTGTACGTGTAGTTTTCATTCACAGGTTTTTCAGCGGGGATTTGTGCGAGTGCGGCTGCTGTACATGACAGCAAGAATGCAAGGATTGCTGGTTTCATGTGATGAAGTTTTAGTTAGTAAGAAAAGAGCATTATTGTAACTGTAACGAAGAAGATTATAAAATGTTATGTATAGAACAAAAATATTACCAATCATTTTATCTTTGTCCCGATGAAACAAAACGAAAAAATTCTCACTTATTCTTCTGTATTTGGATTGATGGCTTTATTAATCGGTGCATTGGGGCTTTATACGGAGTTCGGTCGCTGGTTAAAAGAATCTAATGAAGCGCTTTTAAACACAGATGGCACCACAATACCTCCTTCTGCTGAAAACCTGCTTTACTGGTCGGGCGGGGCAGGATTAATTTTATCAGAAATGATTTTGTCACTTTGTTTTGTGCTGGCTTCAATGCTGATGATGCGCGCAGTTGAACGAAACGCAGGCATGAAAGAAACAATTCTCTCAGTAGGAATTTTCCGCATATTGATTTCGTTAAGTATGTTTTTGATTTTTTTTAAAGATGGATGGTATTACATTCTTGAAAATAATAAGTTCGAAATTTTTGTTGTGCTCTGTGGTGCCGCGCAAGGAATTACACTTTTCTTTGCGAAGAAAGAACAAACAGGCAACAGCATAGTTTAATAACAACAATAGAGAAATAACAACCATGAGATTTTTTTTCATACTGATTATTTCAGGAGTAATTGTATCGAATTTATTTTCTCAGGGCAAGAGCATTGGCGACCAATACATAATAGTAGGTGCAAGAGGCGCGGTAAATTCAACATGGCTTTTGAATCAAAATCAGTTGCACGACAAAGGAATCAAATATAAAGCTACCTGGGGCGGAACAGGAGGCATCATGCTTGGATTTCATTACACTGAATGGGGATCAGTCAATGTGGAAGCGCTTTATTCAACGTTTAATCAAAAATTATCAAGCGGTATTGACAGCATGAAATGGACGAGCAGCACCAAACTTGCATATTTAGAATTTCCAATCCTGCTTCATTTCGACACTAAGAATTTTAAATATGTGGAAGGCGGAATAAAAATTTCATCGCTGCTCTCGGCAAGCGGAACATATAATTCATCACAAACGAGCTTGCTCAATTATTCCGGCAAGGACATCAAAAATAATTTTGAATCATCAAATCTTTCTCTTGTGTTCGGGTGGGGCGGAGCCATCTGGGGAAGCGGAGGATTGCTCATTCACGGAGGCATTCGTTTTACCTATGGATTATCCGACATTCTCACCACTTATGGCGGGAAAGGAAGCGATTATATGCCACTTGCAGATGGAGTAAGCGCCAAGCCGAAACCGTATGCCAAAACAAATACTGCAAGCGTGGGATTTATCATCAGCGCTGATTATGATCTGGGCTGGTTCATGTCAAACTCATGCAACAGGAAATACAAATTCTTTTTATTTAATCGCTGATTATTTTTTCTTCTTAGAAGCTTTCGCCTTTGCGTTGAAATCAACCGACAATCCAATCCAGTGTTCTAAATCTTTTTGTGATGTTGTTCCCAATGGATTCACAAACACAAAACCTTTCATGGGCTTTTTTGTGAAGTCCATAGTGCGGCAGCCCTTTTTCTTTATTGCATCATTGTGAATTTCGGGATCAATTCTGCACATGAGTTCATCTTTGAGAACGCCCACGCACATTTTATCTCGGAGCATGAAGGTGAGCCCGCCCATCATATTTTTTTCTTCAATGTATTTTTTGTGAGGCGCGAGAACTTTTCTCAAGCGCTCGGCTAATTTTTCATCGTATGGCATGTTTTTATTTTGTTTCGTCATTGCGAGGGAGGAACGACCGAAGCAATCTATCTGTGGGATTGCTTCGCTTTGCTCGCAATGACGGTAGTTAATCTAACGACTGATTCAAAAATTTATCAAACGGCTTCATTGCTTTGAAAACTTTTGCAGCATGAGAAAGAAATTGTTTTGATGTTACTTGTTTCTCGTTCATGTTGTGGACCGCCAGCAAACTTTTATGTTTCAGCAACTCAATTTCAGGATGAGTTTTGTCATACCCGCGAGGAACAGATGAAAGTTTTTCTCCGGTTATTTTTCCAAAATATTTTTTAAAATCTTTTCCGTTGATTATTTTTTTCAGCTCTTTTGCGTTGTAATGAATTTCTTTTCGGATGGCAGTTATCCATTCCGATGGAGGCATGTGGGCGCCTCCCGCCAGAAAACATTCTCCGGGAGAAATATGCATGTAATATCCTGCCCGCGTTCCTTCTCCTTTCTTTCCGCCAGAAACGATGTGCGCGCCAAAATGTGTTTTGTACGGAGATTTATCTTTTGAGAAACGCACATCCCGATAAATGCGAAAAACGCAATCCTTCGGTTCTAGATTTCCCACAGCTTTATCAAACTTCGCTACTTCGCGAATTAATTTACCAACAAATTCTTTGAATTCATTGTTCGCTTCTTCATAGCGGGATTTGTTTTTATTGAACCAATCACGGTTGTTGTGTTTCTTCAGGTCTTTGAGAAACTGAAATGTTTTATTTGAAATCATTGGAATATTTTTCAGCAAAGATATAAATCCTCCTATGGAAACTCTCTGTGTTCTTTGCGTGTATTTACTTCGCGCTCTTTGCGGTTAATGGCTGTTAAAATCCAGAAACCGCAAAGCACACAGAGAAACAGCCCGCAAAGTGCGCAAAGAAATCCTGTTTAAATATCACCCCTATTTATTAGTATTGCATTAAATATTAATCATCATGGCAGCAGAACCCAAAACAAAAAAGACAAAGGTAAAGCCGAAAGATTTTATCAGCACGATAAAGGACGAACAAAAACGCAAAGACAGTCTTGCTGTTCTTTCAATGATGGAAAAAATAACCGGAGAAAAAGACGCCATGTGGGGAACGAGCATTGTTGGTTTCGGAAGTGTGAAACTAATGTATTCCAACGGGAAAGAACTTGACTGGCCCAAAACAGGTTTTTCTCCCCGTGCGCAGGCTCTCACGCTGTATGTTGTGAAGCGTTCATCCAAAAAACAGGCAGGACTTCTGAAAAAACTGGCAAGCACAAAACAGGTGGCGGCTGCCTTTACATTAAAAAACTTGTGGATGTGGATACGGATGTGCTGAAGAAAGTGATTGAGGAAAAGTGTAAGAAGTAAACGCCTTTTCCATCTTCTCCCTCCCCTGTTTTTATTTATCTTCGCCTCCCCTTTTAACAAATGAATTTATCCTACGACATAGTAGTTGTTGGTGCAGGACATGCAGGCTGTGAAGCTGCGGCTTCCGCGGCTAATATGGGCTCTAAGGTTTTGCTCATCACAATGGACATGACCAAAATTGCCCAGATGAGTTGCAATCCTGCTATGGGAGGAATTGCAAAAGGGCAAATCGTTCGCGAGATTGACGCGCTCGGGGGATATTCAGGAATTGTTTCTGATAAATCAGCTATACAGTTCCGCATGCTGAACAGAAGTAAAGGTCCTGCAATGTGGAGTCCGCGTTCGCAAAATGACCGCGCAATGTTCACCACCGAGTGGAGAAAAATGCTGGAGCAATCTCCCAATGTGGATTTCTGGCAGGACATGGTGAAAGAAATAATTGTAGAGAATGGAAAAGTAGTCGGGTTGCTTACAGGAATGGGAATGAAAATTTCTGCGAAGGCAGTAATCCTTACCAACGGAACTTTTCTGAACGGCATAATTCACATAGGAGAAAAACAATTTGGCGGAGGAAGAGTTGGAGAAAAATCTTCTACTGGAATTACGGAGCAGTTGGTTTCTCTTGGCTTCACTTCCGGCAGAATGAAAACCGGAACTCCTCCGCGCGTAGATGGGAGAAGTTTGGATTATTCAAAAATGGAAGCGCAGGGCGGAGATGAGGACCCGAATAGATTTTCTTTTCTTCCAACCATAGAAGGAGAAGAAACTATTTACGGACGTAAAGAACAAATGCCTTGTCACATCACTTACACAAATTCTGAAGTCCACGATATTTTAAAAACAGGTTTTGATAAATCTCCTATGTATTCGGGAAGGATACAGGGAATCGGTCCGCGCTATTGCCCGAGCATTGAAGATAAGGTAACGCGCTTTGCCGAACGCGAGCGCCACCAGATATTTGTGGAGCCGGAAGGATGGGACACTTGTGAAATTTATGTGAACGGATTTTCCACTTCGCTTCCCGAAGATGTGCAGATGAAGGCGCTGAAAAAAATTCCGGGCTTTGAGAATGTGAAAATGTTCCGCCCCGGTTATGCCATTGAATACGATTACTTCCCTCCTACTCAACTGCACTTAACGCTCGAGACAAAACAAATTCAGAATTTATATTTCGCGGGACAGATAAACGGAACCACCGGCTATGAAGAAGCGGGTTGCCAGGGATTAATGGCGGGAATAAATGCTCACTTGAAAATTAAAGAACGCGAACCATTTGTTCTCACGCGCTCCGAAGCATACATCGGAGTTCTCATAGACGATTTAGTAACAAAAGGAACCGATGAGCCGTACCGCATGTTCACTTCCCGCGCGGAGTATAGAGTTTTATTGAGACAGGATAACGCAGATGTTCGCCTCACGCCAAAGTCTTTTGAGCTCGGACTTGCCAGCAAAGAGCGCTACGAACGCGTGAAAGAAAAAAACTCGCAGGCGAAGCAGATCATGAAATTCTTCCGCGATGAAAGCATTTCGCCCGAAGAAATAAATCCATTCTTGGAAAGTATCGGCTCCTCTCCCCTATCACAGAAAGTAAAAATGTTTGGCGTGCTGCTGCGCCCCGGAGTTTCGGTTTTGGATTTTATTCGTTGCAGTTCGGCAGTAAAAGTTTTCGCAGAAAATTTTTATCCGGAATGTTTGGAGCAGGCGGAAATATTAATGAAGTACGAAGGATATATTTCCAAAGAATACGAGATGGCGGAAAAACTTCAGCGCCTCGAAGAAATAAAGCTTCATGATGATTTTGATTACCAGCGTCTCACTTCGCTTTCTACAGAAGCGCGTGAAAAACTTTCGCGCGTGCGCCCCAACACTATCGGGCAGGCGTCACGCATTTCAGGAGTGAGTCCTTCGGATGTTTCTATTCTGCTTGTGTATCTTGGACGATAATTCCTGCTTTTGCTTTCGTATGTTCGTGCAAATTCGTTTTTCGTTTGTTTCCAAAAATCCCTGAACGGACTTTTTACCCGAAAAAGTTTGTGTTTGGTTTTGGTGTGCTTTGTGCTTTCAGAAATCAATGTTTACCCTTAAAATCGTTCTGAAATTATATTATGATTGTATATATTCAACAATTAGTGTGATGTATTTAACAATTACTGTTATAAATATTCACACTTGGTGTTTGAAACAGAATAATTAATACTTTTGTCCCGAACAAGAAATCCAATGCCAGTACAGATAGGAAGCGTAATAAAAAAAGTAATGGAAGAGAAAAAAGTTTCTTCCACCGAGCTTGCTTCGCGCTTGGGAGTTCATCCGGGGAGCATAAGCAGGATTTTTAATTATCGCCACATGCATTCTTCTTTATTGCAGAAGTTATCTCAAGCATTAGGACATGATTTCTTTAAGTATTTCACACAGGATATACGCGTTGAGCGCCCCGAAGCAGATAAGCAACTAGATGAAATGCGTAAAGAGTTGGAGCAATTGAGAAAGGAGAATGGCTATTTAAAACAAATAAACGAACTATTAACCAATAAACAAGGTGGAACTAAATCTCCTGAGGAAACTTCTCATGAGGGATAATCCACAATAGTTCCACGTGAAACAAAAAAGAATATGGAAGAATTAAACAGGTGCCCGATTTGTTCAGGAAATAAGTTCAACCCTTTTCTTGACTGCATTGACTACACTGTTTCACGTGAAACGTTTCATATCGTTCAGTGCGAAGCGTGCGGGTTTCGCTTCACAAATCCCCGTCCGGATGAAAAAGAAATAGGAAAGTATTACGAGTCGGAAGAATATATTTCTCACTCAGGAACGAGCAGGGGAGTGGTAAATAAAATTTACGGGATGGTGAGGAATCATAACATAAAGAAAAAAGTTCAGCTTATAAATCGTCTGACTAAAGACTCAGGACTAAAGAATAAATACTTGCTGGATATCGGCTGCGGTACAGGGGAATTTCTGAATACTTGCAAACAAAGCGGATGGAATGTAACAGGTGTTGAGCCATCAGATGTCGCGAGGAAACACGCTAAAGATAATTTCGGAATAGAACCTTTGTCACCCGAGAAACTATTTGAGATAAACGAAAAGAAGTTTAATGTAATTACGATGTGGCACGTACTCGAGCATGTTCATCAGCTGGATAAAACAATTGAACAGATCAAAAAAGTATTACTTGATGAAGGTGTTTTAATTATCGCAGTTCCTAATTGCAATTCTTTTGATGCAGAAAAATACGGTGATAAATGGGCTGCATGGGATCTGCCAAGACATATTTATCACTTCATTAAAAAGGATATCGAAAAACTATTTTCTCGATTTGAATTTAAACTTCATGAGGTACTTCCGATGAAATTTGATTCATATTACGTTTCTCTTTTAAGCGAGAAATATAAAACCGGAAAATCTAATTTGCTATCGGGATTTTTCAGCGGACTAAGATCAAATTTATCGGCAAATGAAAGGAGTAGGGGGTACTCAAGTCAAATTTATATTTTGAAAAACAAATAACAATTCAATGATTATCAAATAGTTAATGACGTTATTACAAAACATAATACCATCTAATTATCATTTTCAGCCAAGTTGGGTGATGATGCTGATAGTTTTGTCGGTGATGATAATAGGTTATTTATTTTCAGCGTTTCATTCAAGATTTATTTCGGTTTTGAAGGCAGTTTTCACTGCTCGTTTTGCAAACGAATTGGCAAGAGAAGAGTATTCCCTCACGCATCCGGCTTCGATTTTTCTTTCAATAAACTTTATACTTACTAGTTCGTTTTTCATACTGCAATTATTTTCTTCAAACAAATTTTTTTCATTTGGTATAGAAACAAATTTTATTTCCTTTCTCGTGGTGATAGCGTGTGTTGTTTCAACATATGTCATCAAAATTTTGTCTCTGAAAATTCTCGGATTCATTTTTGACAAACCGTTTATAACAGGTGAATACACATTCATTATTTTCTTAGTCAATCAAATAGTTGGAATTGGATTAATTCCGATAATTATTTTCATAGCATATGGAAACATGTCATATACAAAAGGATTTATTTATGCAGGAATTGTTTTGATGGTTTTAGCATTTATTGTTAGAGTAGGGAAGGGGACAATCTCGGCATTAACGAGAGGAGAAGTGACGCTGTTCTATTTATTTTTATATCTTTGCACCCTTGAAATTTTACCCCTGCTCATAGGTTGGAAATTAATAGAAAAGCTGGTCTGAAGATTTATTAAATGTTTCATCCCCGGTAAACCCGGGATGGAAAAAACATCGAAATGAAAATCAAATCTATCCTAGTTACTCAGCCAAAACCCGAATCCGACAAATCCCCGTACCTTGAGCTTTCTAAAAAATATAAACTGAAAATTGATTTCACGCCTTTCTTTCATGTAGAAGGTGTTTCCGCAAAAGAATTCCGCCAGGAGAGAATTAATCTTGCAGAATATACCGGAGTAATTATCACCAGCCGCCATTCCATTGATCACTATTTCCGCATGTGTCAGGAAATGAGATTTGAAGTTCCTGAAGACATGAAATATTTCTGTACCTCAGAAGCCATTGCATATTACATTCAGAAATATGTGCAATTCAGAAAAAGAAAAGTGTTTCACGGAAAGTATAATATTTATGACCTCGTACCGATTCTGCGCAAACACAAGGATGAAAAATTTATTTTGCCTCATTCAAATGTTCACAATAAAGAAGTGGATGAAGTATTGAATAAAGAAAAGATAAATTACAAGAAAGCGCTTTTTTATCGAACTATTCCGAGCGATCTGTCGCACATAAAAGCGCTGAATTACGATGTGCTTGTTTTTTTCAGTCCTGCTGATTTGAAATCGCTTAGAAAAAACTTCCCTAAATTCCGCCAGCGCGAAACCAAAATTGCCGCTTTCGGCTCGGCTACTGCAAAAGCGGTGGAAGGAGCTGGATTTCATCTGGATATTCAAGCCCCCACACCCGAAGCGCCCTCTATGACTGCCGCTCTGGAGAATCACATCAAGGGGAAGAACGGGAAGAAATAGTTTTTACTGCTGTAACTTCTTCTTTGTAATTTCGTCTTACACCCAAAACCCCAATACCCGGAAATGACCGCAGAGGAATTTAACCAGTGTGTTGACCTTCATGCCGACAATCTTTATCGCTTCATTCTGAAAAACGTGAAGGATAAAGACAAAGCAAAAGATGTGGTGCAGGACACTTATGAAAAACTCTGGCTGAAAGTGTCGGACGTGCCGTCAACGAACGCGAAGTCATACATGTTCACCACGGCATACAGAACAATGATAGATATGTTCAGGCGAGATAAAAAGCAAACAAGAATGGAAGAGGGAGAATTTGATGAAATGCTGAGCCATAAAAAACAATATTCGGATTTGAAAGTAATACTGAACGAAGCGGTGAACAAACTGCCCGAGATACAACGCATGGTGGTAATGTTAAGGGACTACGAAGGATATTCTTACAAGGAAATAGGCGAGATAACCAACCTCACCGAATCACAAGTGAAGGTGTATATTTTCAGGGCAAGGATTTTTTTGAAGAACTATATTGGCGACATTGAAAAAGTAATATGAAGATTGATAAACATAACTGCGAAGCTGTCTTTTTAGATTACTACGAGAAGAAGCTATCTCCCGTTGAAGTGGCTGAGGTTCTGTTCTTTCTGGAAGAAAACCCCGACCTGAAAGAAGTGTTTGAGGCATACGAAGAAATTTCTCTTGAGCACGAAAAAATAAACTTCCCAGATAAAGAAGCCATCAAAAAAAAATCCCGCCTTGTCGAGGATCCGTCCTCTGGCGGATATAGCGCGGAAGAAATAACAGCTATTCTATCTTCTGATATCACCAGAGCTAACTGCGAGCAATTCTTCATAGCGAATGCGGAAGGAATTCTTTCTTCTTCACAAAAAGAAAAACTCAATCTTTTCCTTCTTCAATATCCCGAACTGAAAAAAGAACAGGAACTCTTTTTACAATGTAAACTCTCTACAGAGAAGATTTTATTTGAAGGGAAAGAAACATTGAAGAAAGAACTAATTACAATAGAAAATAGAGAAGAATATTTTGTTCGCGCAATAGAAAATGATTTAAATCTTTCCGAGCAAAAGGCACTCAATATATTTTTAGCAAAGAATTCTGAATTCAAAAAAGAACTTGAATTGTTCTCCAAGGCAATTCTCCCTGCGGAAGTAATTTCATTTGAAAATAAATCTTCACTCAAGAAAAGAGAACGCAAACCCGTTTTTGTTTCCATCTTCAACCAGCGCACAACATACTATGCCGCTGCCGCTGTAATTCTATTGCTTGTCGGCTTGTTTTTCATTTTCCGAAACAACGAAAACGGCAACAAACAAATGTTTGCAGATAAATCAAACAGCAGAACCAAAACTATTGTAAATGTAAAGAAGGAAAATTCACAAGTCACAAATACTAAATCCCAAGAAAACAGCCAGCAACCGAATGACGAACAATCGAACAATCGAACACCGGAACAATCGAAAGCAAACAATCAAAAACCGGAAGCGAAACCGGAAGAAATAAAACTTCAGCCGATAATCTTTGAAGACAACGAAAACCTCGTAGCTGAAAAAGAAAACGAAAAACCAAAAATGATGGAGCAAGAAATAATTGCAGAGAAAAAACAGGAACCTAAAAAAGAAGAGATTATAAATACGAATCAAGCCGTTGCTTCTGCTAATACAACCAAATCAAATAACGATTACCAAACCCTCGGCTCATTTGCAAAAAAGAAAATCCGGTCTGTTCTTGGAATTAAAGGAACAGCATGTGACCCGAATGATAAAATCACTGTGTGGGATTTGGCAATGGCTGCAAAAAACGGAGTTCAGAATCTTATCGGCACAAAAGCTGTTGATGTAAATAAGGTGTGTGACGGCACGGGCGATAAATCAGAATACGTATTTACTGCCGGTAATTTTGCAATCTCAAAAAGTTTATCAAAATAATATTGTCGCTCATTGTAACATTTCAAAATCACAGAACGTCATACTCCCAGAAACAAAAAACAACAATCAAATTATATAAACAATGAAAAAAATTATTTTGCTCTCCACTATCTCCTTCTTCTCTGCAAATCTTTTTGCGCAAGAAAATAAAGATGACGACACATTAAAAATAAAATGGAAAGATTCTCGTATCTGGATTTTTGATGATGTAAAAGCAGACAAAGACACTTCCGGTAAGGAAGAAAAGAAAAAAGATTTCACACATTGGGGCGGAGTTGATTTGGGAGTTTCCATGCTTACAACGATTGATAATAAATTCAAACTTTCAGACGCAGAGGACACCACACAGTTGAATTCTTTTCTTGATTTGAATTATAGCAAGTCAATGTATCTTTCGTTGAATCTTCTTGAAAAAAATATCCGCCTGTATAAAAATTATGCAAACATTGTTACAGGTCTCGGATTTGAATGGAGCTGCTATAATTTTAAAAAGAACATCACACTCGACCCGAACGCTCCGTATATCAGCGCGTCAAACACCGTTGTGATTCCGGATTCAATCAAGTTTTCAAAAAACAAACTGAAAGCAGCATATTTAAAAGCGCCATTGCTTTTAGAATTGAATACAAATTCAGAAAACCCCAGCAAATCATTTCACATAGCAGGAGGAATAGAGGTGGCGTATAAGATCGGCTCAAAAACAAAGCAAGTATATGAGCTCAATGGATATGAAATTAAATCAAAACGCTCAGGCGATTATCATCTTGCAGATTTCAAATATACAGCAGTAGTGCGCGCAGGATATGGCGACTACTTTACTGTATTCGCAAATTATGGATTATCTGGTTTATTTGAAGAGAATAACGGACCAAAAGTTTACCCGGTCACAGCCGGCATAGCAGTTAACTTCTGATTTTCCTTCCCAAACAAAGAGCGCCCCGGCAGAATTTTTTGTCGGGGTTTTTTCTTTTTATGATTAGCTTTGCCGAAACGCGTTATCAGAAAAGCAGCATGAAAAAAACCAGCATTATATTTTTGTTTATCGTATTTTATTTTTCACAATCCGATTTTCTTTTTTCACAAACAAAAACTCTCGATGCCCAATTCATAGCTTCCAG
>Ga0334722_10001570_pt1 | contig 28190 bp, 30 predicted proteins | sample C3_bottom_MG_FD_207210 | JGI IMG/M metagenome (GOLD analysis project Ga0334722, IMG submission 207210) | Sediment microbial communities from Yellowstone Lake, YNP, Wyoming, USA - C3_bottom | ecosystem: Environmental > Aquatic > Freshwater > Lake > Sediment | place: USA: Wyoming | collected... | reverse complement strand
CACAGGGCTGCACAACAAGCGTTCCACCGAGGAGTTGGCGAATGAAACATTGTCCACATGTTATCCGGCATGTCGCTGAAGATCTTCGTTGAGACGCTTGATGCTTGCGGCCAGGTAGGCATCTCGGCGCAGGGTCTCCCGCACCCGCTGGCACGCATGGATAACGGTCGTGTGGTCTCTCCCGCCGAACTCTTCACCGATGCGTGGCAAGGACGCGTCTGTCAACTCACGGGCGAGGTACATGGCAATCTGGCGGGGGAACGCGACGCCTTTGGTGCGGCGCTTGGCCCGCATCTCCTCAGGGCGGATGCCAAAGAACTCGGCGACGGCAAGCTGGATCGCATTGATGGTGACCACGCGGGCACGCGCGGGGGGGAGGAGATCTCGGAGCACGTCGGCGGCGAGGTCGACGTTAACGGATGAGCGCGTCAGCGAGGCATACGCCACGACCCGAACCAAAGCCCCTTCCAGCTCGCGGATGTTCGAGTGGATACGCTGCGCGATGAACTCGGCCACGTCATCGGGGACAGGAATCCGTTCCATCTCGCCCTTCTTGCGCAAGATGGCAATACGGGTCTCGAGATCGGGCGGTTGAATATCGGCGATCAACCCCCACTCGAACCGGCTGCGCAGGCGATCTTCAAGCGTCGGGATCTCTTTTGGTGGGCGATCCGACGTGATGATAATCTGCCGGCTGGATTCATGCAGGGTGTTGAACGTATGAAAGAACTCTTCCTGTGTGCGCTCCTTGCCCGCGAGAAACTGAATATCGTCAATCAAGAGGACATCGACGTGGCGATAGCGCTGGCGGAACTCGAGTGTCTTGTCGTCTCGGATCGCGTTGATGAGCTCATTTGTAAACTTCTCGCTGCTGATATAAGCCACCCTGAGCACGCTGCCGTCGGCCAGGACCCGATGACCGATTGCCTGCAGCAGGTGCGTTTTACCGAGTCCGACTCCCCCGTAGATAAACAACGGGTTATAGGCGCGCGCGGGGGACTCGGCGACGGCGGTGGCGGCCGCGTGCGCGAACCGGTTGCCGGCCCCCACCACGAACGTTTCAAACGTGTATTTGGGAGACAGGTGAAGCCCGTCGGGGTGGCGGAGGAACGGGACAGCGGCCGGCGGCGCCTGCGGGGCGGCGCGCGGAACGTCCCGGGGGTTCTCCACCACAGTAATCTGGACGTTCAGCGCTCGCCCGGTCGCGGTGGAGAGCGCTGTACGCACGACGGTGAGGAGCCGCTGCTCGACCCACTCTTTGGCGAAGCGGTTAGGCACCGCGAGCACAAACGTATCTCCCTGCAGGCCGACGGGGCGCATGATCTTGAGGAACGACTCCATCGTCGGTTTGTTCAACTGTCCCTCAATGTGCCGCAACGCTTCTGTCCACAGAGTTGTTGGGGGAACGTCAATCGACACGGAAGACTCCTCTCGGCAGAACGATTACGCTTTGAACACCTCATCCAAACGGGCCACACCCTCTTCGGTCAGGGTGCGCTTCCCGCGGCCCTTACCGGTCACGAGCCCGAGCGACTGAAGGGCCAAGAGCTCCCGGTAGGCTGTGCTGTGGCTGATATCCAACTCCTTAGCAAGCGAAGTTGGTCCTGCGGCGCCGAGCTCCGCGATGAGCAGCAACACTTTCTTCTGGCGCGGCGAGACATCCAGGCGCCGGGGCGCTGCCGCGTCCTCAGTGACCGGGACGGGTGGAGCCGGACTCTGCAGGCTGAGCGTGACCACTGTTCCATGCACCAGGTTGTCGTCAATCGTGAGCGTGCCGCCGAGAAACGCCAGCTGCTCTTTGGCCACCGGCAATCCGCTTCCTACGCCGCGGATAAAGCGGCGCATCTCGGCGGTGGCGGTCGAAAAACCGGGCAGTAACGCCCGTTGCTTGTCGGCGATCCCAGGCCCCTGGTCCGAGATGCGGATCGTGTTCCCCCCCTCGAGCACGGTCACGGTCGCGTTCCGGAAAAACGCATGGATGAGATTCTCAACAACCTCGCGAATCACGACGTAAGGAAGCTTACCGCCCCGCTCATGCGACGCAGCGTACGTCCGGGCAGCAAGATCTCCGACCAGCGCATTGAAGCTGTCCCCGCGCAGCGAAATCACCTGCGGCTCGGTGACAGGCGAGTCATAGACGGCCAGCCGGACTTCTGGGCCTTCGGCGCCGACAGAGGATGCCAACGGCGCCCGCTGCTCCTCGATCAAACGGGCGATAAGTTCCTGGATGGACATCGATCCCCCGGCTGTGGGTAACGATTGCGTAGTGTGGCCGAGAGTCCTACCGCAACGGACCCGCGACGCCCGATTTCACGACGATCCACGGGCGGTCACGCACGCGGCAGCGCTGTGGATGGATTCTCTGGGCAGCGCCGTAGATTCTCCCTCAAAGTGACGGGTTCCTGCATGAGAGAGAAAGGCGCAATCCCTCTCCCTACAAGGCTTGCAGCGGTTATCCACACCCTGCGAACATCCTGTGGATAATCCGGGCGCGGGTGTGGACAACCGGTGCTCTATCGCGGCGACTCCTCGGCCGATCGCCCTTGCGGCCCATTGTCGCGCACAAGAATGTGCACAAAGGGTGGTCTTATCCACAGGAAATCCCCACAAGCGCCGGCGACCGCGTGGCCAGCCGCCGCATTGCCGGTAGAGTGGGCCGTATGGTATATTGGGCCGCGTGAAGCGTACATATCAACCAAAGAAGCGGACGCGCAAAAGAGTGCATGGATTTCGCGCGCGGATGCGAACGCCTGGCGGCCGGCGAACGCTGAGTCGGCGCCGGGCAAAAGGGAGACACCGGCTCACCGTTTCGGGATAAGGGCGGGCTGGATGCCCTCCCGAACTGCGCTTGGGAGACTAGCACGAGACGGAGAGTACCGGGTCACCTATCGCGAGGGTATCCGCCACGCGACCACCCACCTGGTTGTCTACGCGCGACCCAATACTCTTGATACCGTTCGGCTGGGCGTCGTTGTTGGGAAACGATTTGGCCGAGCTACCGCCCGCAACCGGTTGCGACGCCGACTTCGTGAAGCGACGCGGTCCTTGGCGGCACAGATCCAACCGGGAGTAGATCTCATTCTGGCTCCGCGCGCCGGAATCGCGGACGTACCGTACAGCGTTCTTCTAGGCGCCGTGAGGGCAGGCTTGAACGGCACGAAAGTTCTGGTGCGGTAAGCCGGGCGGCGCGAATGGCGACACGGGTGTTGCTGGGATTGATAATCGTCTACCGGAGGGGCATCTCCCCCCTCTTGCCCAGGGCGTGCCGGTTCACTCCGTCGTGTTCGGTCTACGCCTCGGAGGCGATCACGCGGCACGGTGCGCTGCGAGGCGTCGTGCTGACGATCCGACGATTGGCTCGGTGTCACCCGTTCCATGCGGGCGGTTACGACCCTGTCCCCTGAGGAGGGCGTCGCGTGCTAGACCCGATCGTCCGAATCTTCACGCCGGCCCTCGAGGCGCTGCGCACGTTTACGGGGAGCTACGCGATCGCGATCATCCTCTTGACGGCCGCGATACGGTTGATTCTTCACCCGCTCACCCGGAAACAGCTCAGCTCGATGAAGGTCATGCAGGCACTGGCGCCGCAGGTCGAGGTCTTGCGACGGAAGTACAAGGACGACCCCAAGAAGCTCAACACCGAAATGATGTCGCTCTACAAGGCCAACAACGCCAACCCGTTTGGCGGATGTCTCCCGTTGGTGATTCAGTTCCCGATCCTGATCGCGCTGTACCGCGTCATCGTCAACGCTGGGACCTTCGGGGAAGAGAGCCTGCTGGGCGTTCCGCTCAGCCAACATCCTAACAAGGACGTCCTGCTGGCGCACCCCGTGTTGATCATCATCCCACTCCTAAACGGGGCCGTGAGTTATCTCCAGCAGAAGATCTCCGTGACCGACCCACAGCAAGCCAAGATGTTTATTTTTATGCCCGTATTCTTGGCGTTCATGTCGCTGCAGTTTCCTCTTGCGCTGTCCGTGTACTGGATTGCGTCAACCGCTCTCTACGTGGTGGAGTATCTGGTCGTAGTGGGACGACCCAAGAGTACCGGCGTGGCGCCTCCAAAAGAGGCGCGTAAGGCGGCGCGCGCGAGGGCAGAGGGCGGCGCGCAGGCGGGCCAATGACCCAGACAGAAGAAGCCAGCGGGAGAACGGTGGAAGAGGCAACGGCCGCGGCACTGCGGGCGATGAATACGACCTTGCAGGAAGTCGACGTCGAAGTTCTTCAGGAACCGAAGCCGGCTATCCTCGGGTTCGGCGGTCGCGAAGCGCGCGTCAAGTTGACCAGAAGGCCGTCCCACGGGACCATCGCATGTGAAGTCGCGTCAACGACCCTTGGGCTCATGGGATACTCAGTGAACGCCGAAATCGTTTCAGAAGACAGGGAGACAGCGGAAGTCGTCTTGTCCGGCCAGGATGCCCCCGCGTTGATTGGAAAGAGCGGGCAGACGCTTGATGCCCTTGAGTTCTTGGTATCAATGCACGTCATGAGGCGTCGGGGAGGGCGGGCTGGTATCACCCTGGACGCGGGCGGGTATAGGGCGAGACGCGAAGCGGCCCTGATTTCTGCGGCCCAAGACGCAAGCGATCGAGCTACCAAAGAGGGCACGCCGGTCGCGATGGAGCCTATGGAGGCGAAGGAACGCCGTATCGTTCACCTGGCCCTGCGCGATGACCCTCGAGTCACGACCGCAAGCGAAGGGGAGGGAGGCGCCAGGTTCGTCGTCGTCACACCCAGGCCCGCCTAGCAGGGTGTGGATCCTGCCTTCGAACAACTCCGAGCGGCTGCGGAGATCCTGCACGTCCCCCTGACACCCCGCGCGCTCGTTGGGCTCGGCGCGTATACCGCAGAACTCCTCCGCTGGCGAGAACGATTGAACCTCACAGGCGCCGATACCGCTGCAGAAGTGGTGAATCCGCATCTCATCGACGTGTGCCTGGCCGTGGCGAAGGTCAGAATTCCCGAGGGGGCCTCCGTTGTCGATATCGGCACCGGCGCAGGTCTGCCGGGGATTCCCCTGAAGCTGATCCGACCCGGCCTCGCGATGGTGTTGGTTGAGACATCACGAAAGAAGGTGTCGTTCCTTGAGCACGTCCGCAGTGTTCTTGATCTTGGTGATCTTCGGATCGAGCACGGGCGCGCTGAGGCGGTCGGGCACAAACCCGAGTGCCGTGAGCGCTTTGATGTTTCTCTCACTCAAGCCACGGCCGATCTGAGTGTCGGAGTCGAGCTCATCCTCCCGTTTGTGAGGGTTGGAGGTGCGGGGGTGTGTCTGAAAGGGGCCGGCATTCTCGAGGAGGTCTCCGAAGCAATGGCGCTGATCGATGTGCTTGGCGGACAAATAGAGTCCAGCGAGGAATATGCGCTGCCTACGACGGCGACGAAAAGGACGGTCGTGGTCATTCGCAAGGTCCGTTCTACACCCGAGGAGTTTGCGAGATCCTCGCGCGCATTGGGCCGTCCGCCGGCTTCACACAAGGGAACCTGAGGAACGGCCGCCGAATGATTCCATTGCCACCGTGCCGCGCATCATTGCCATCGTCAATCAGAAGGGCGGGGTCGGGAAGTCCACGACGGCGGTAAACCTCGGTGCCTGTCTGGCGGGAGCCGGTCACCACACCCTCCTCATCGACCTCGATCCTCAAGCGAACGCCACAAGCGGTCTTGGCATCCCGAGAAACAGGGAGAGCGGGTCGGTCTACGACCTGCTGCTTGGACAAGCGACACTGGCCGAGTGCGTGATTCAAACGGCGGTGCCAAATCTCGACATCGTCCCGAGCACGATCAATCTTGCCGGCGCAGAAGTCGAGATGGCGGGGATTGCGTCGCGTGAGACCTTGCTGAGGACCGCGATCGTAGGCGCAACGCAGTCGTTCATCCTCCTCGACTCCCCCCCCTCCCTTGGCCTCCTGACGCTGAATGCGCTGACCGCCGCATCTGAGGCGCTGATTCCGCTTCAGTGCGAGTACTATGCGCTTGAGGGTTTGACACAACTACTCCAGTCTGTCGAGTTGGTTCGCCGGCATCTCAACCCGACTCTCGAGGTGAGCGGTGTGCTGCTCACCATGTATGATTCCAGGACGAACCTCTCCGACCAGGTGGCAGCCGAGGTTCGGAAGTACTTTGGGGATCGCGTCTATGACACAGTGATCCCGAGAAGCGTCCGCCTTGCTGAGGCGCCAAGCCACGGGAAGCCCATCACCGCGTACGACCCGGATTCTCGCGGAGCGAAGGCCTATGTCGAACTCGCCAAAGAGGTGATCGCGCGTGGACACGAACTCTCCTCCGCCCCCTGACCCAACCAAGACCCCTCGCATGAAGGGTTTGGGCCGGGGCCTCGCCGCCCTTATTCCCGGGGCGGGAACCTCGCAGGAACAGTCGACCCTGGAGATTCCGGTGGACCGGATCCGACCCAACGCGCTTCAGCCACGCGGGGCGATCGATCGAACCGAGTTGGACGACCTCGAAGCTTCGATTCGAGAGCAGGGCGTGCTCCAACCGGTTCTCGTCCGTCCGTCTCAAGACGGATATGAGCTGGTCGCGGGAGAGCGTCGCTGGAGAGCGGCGGTTGCTGCGGGGCTATCCACCGTCCCGGCAGTTGTGAGACCGATGGACGACCTGGGGGCGCTCGAGGCCGCGCTGGTTGAGAACCTGCAGCGCGAGGACCTTACCGCGATGGATCGAGCGCGCGCCTATCTGAGGCTTACAGAAGACTTTGGAATGAGCCAGGAGGCTGTCGCCAAGCGCGTCGGTCGAAGTCAGCCGTCTGTCGCGAACACACTTCGGCTGCTTGCTCTCCCAGAGGAGGTCCAGAGTTCGGTTGACTCAGGACGGATATCTGAGGGCCACGCTAGGGCCCTGCTTGCGGTGCGCGACCGGCGGAAAATGCTGTCGGTGTGGAAGGCCATTGAGGAGAGGGGCTTGTCGGTCAGACAAACCGAAATGGCTGCAAAGCGCCTGAGTATTTCACGTGAAATGACGGGCCAGGGGCCCTCAACCACCGCGCGACAGGAGATCAAAAATATAGAACTTTCTATATCCGAGCGAATTGGTGCTCCGACCCGCGTAGTCTCATCAAGGTCCGGAAGGGGAGAAATAAGAATCTCCTTCTTTTCCCCAACCGACCTGGACCGTCTTCTGGTCGCGTTGGGTGTAGAGACACAGGGGTCGCGGTAGATGACGGCACACGGAGACCTGCCGGCACGGGCCGATGCGTGGGTGTTGCTTTGCGAGTGGACACCCAACCCCAATCTTCGGAAACACATGCTCGCCGTCGAGGCGGCCATGCGGAGTTACGCGAAGCGCTTTGGCGAAGACGAAGCCCTCTGGGGACTGACGGGGCTGCTTCACGACCTGGACTACGAACGTCATCCGTCACAGGAAGCCGGGCACCCGTTCAAGGGTGTTGAACACCTGCGGAGCCTCGGCTACCCGGAGATCGTGTGCCGGGCGATTCTGACCCACGCCGACTACTCCGGCGTTCCTCGCGAGTCGCAAATGGAGCGCGCGCTGCACGCCTGCGACGAGGTCACGGGGTTTGTGATCGCGGTTGCGCTTGTGCGTCCCTCACGCAGCGTGCATGAAGTGGACGCCCCGGCGGTGCGGCGGAAGATGAAGGACAAAGCGTTTGCGCGCGCGGTGTCCCGCGACGAGATGAGCCGTGCGGCCGAGACCCTGGGGTTGTCGTTCGACGAGCACGTCACCGTGGTCATCGACGCTATGCGAGGGATCGCGGACGACCTTGGGCTGGCGGGCCCCCCCGCGGCGGGGGCGTAGGACAGGAGAAGCACCGAGAATCGTGGAACAACGGAGAACCCGATGCTTCCAAGCAGTGAGTGGCTCACGTTCGCGATGCTCGCTGTGTCTCTGGCGCTGGGTGCGGGTCTAATCGTGATGGCCGTCAAGATGCAAGCCCTCGAGCGGCGGCTTGCTGCAGCGACCGGTGATCCGCGGTTGCTTGAACGCGTCGCATCTCTTGAGCGGGATCTTGGCGCCGTGGGGGGACGCATCGAGCACCTGACCGGGCGGACGGATCGCCTGGGTGACGACTCGCAGCGGTGCCTGAGGCGCGTAAGTGTCGTGCGGTACGATGCATTCAAAGAGCTGGGCGGGCACCTGAGTTTCAGCCTTGCGCTACTCGACGGGCGTCGGGACGGCGTCGTGATCAGCGTCCTCAACGATCGCAATGGGGCCCGGGCCTACGCCAAACCCGTCGCGGATGGACGGTCGACGGTGACGCTTTCGGAGGAAGAGCAGCGCGCCATCACAGAGTCCTGAGACGTACGACCGATGATTTTTTCGGACCGGCGTGACGCGGGCCGGCGCTTGGCCGCGGCCCTTGCGCATCACCGCGGGCAGCAGCTGCTGGTGTTGGCAGTGCCGCGGGGAGGGGTGTTGGTCGCTCGGGAGGTGGCGGATTCCCTTCACGCCACTCTCTCAGTTATCGTCCCGCGCAAACTGCGCGCGCCCTACAATCCCGAGCTCGCGATCGGTGCCGTCGCTGAGGGCGGAGCAGCGTTCGTCGACGAGGAACTGGCCGGGACGGCGGGACCGGCGTACCTGGCGCAGGAAATCGCGGCGCAACGCGCGGAAATCGCGCGCCGCGTTGGAGTGTATCGTGGAGGTAAGCCATTGCCAGATCTGACCGGGACCTGCGCCATCGTCGTGGATGACGGCATCGCCACAGGCGCGACGGTTATTGCGGCGCTGAGGGCGGTGCGAGCGCTCGGTCCGGCGCAGTTGGTCGTCGCCGTACCGGTCGCTCCTCCAGACGGTCTCGCGCGTCTGGCCAAAGAAGCCGACGAGGTGGTCTGTCTGCAGGTGCCCGGGGAGTTTCACGCGGTGGGACAATTCTTCGCCGACTTCACGCAGGTGGACGATAGGACCGTCCTTGCCGTTCTTGGAGAGCGCGGCCAGTGACCGCTGAGACACTGCGCCGCACATCGCTCTACGACGCGCACGTCGCGGCGGGAGCGCGTATGGTGCCGTTTGCGGGGTGGGAGATGCCGGTGCAGTATGCCGGCGTGACGGAAGAGCACCTCGCCGTTCGCACACACGCCGGGATGTTCGATGTCTCGCACATGGGTGAAGTGCAGGTCGAAGGACCGGACGCTCTCGCCGTTGTCCAGCGTACGATCACCAACGATGCGGGGCGGCTTGGCGTGGGGCAGGGCTTGTACAGCCCGATGTGCACCCCATCGGGTGGCATCGTCGATGATGTGACGGTGTTCCGCACCGGTGACCGCGCGTATCTGTTCGTGGTTAACGCATCGACTCGAGGGAAGGATGTAGCTTGGATCCGCACCCATGCTGAGAGGCGCGACGTCAGCGTGCGGGACGTGTCCGATGATACGGCGCTGCTGGCATTGCAGGGCCCGCGCGCCGCCGGCATCCTGACCGACGCCACGGGGGTCGATCTGTCAGGAGTGGCACCCTTCAACCTGCTGGACGGTGTGGTCATCGGCGGAATCGCCGCGCGCGTCTTTCACACGGGGTACACCGGCGAAGACGGGTTTGAGATCGCGTGTCCGTGGGACACCGCGCCGCGCGTGTGGACGACGCTCCTCGAAGCGGGGCGGGGCGCCGGTGCGCAACCGGTGGGGCTGGGCGCGCGTGATACGCTTCGACTCGAGGCGGCGTTCATGCTGTACGGCAACGACATCGACGAGACGACGACGCCACTGGAAGCGCCGCTGGCATGGACCGTAAAGTTCGAGAAGGGCGACTTTAGTGGGCGTGACGCGCTGCTGCACCAACGCACGGCGGGTGTGAGCCGACGTCTGGTTGGGTTTGACGTGACTGACCGCGCGATCCCGCGCCAGCACTGCCCGATCGAGTCGGGTGGGCAGGTTGTGGGAGAAGTCACCAGCGGATCGTTTGCCCCGTTCCTCAAACGACCGCTGGGGATGGGATATGTACCGAGTGCGCTGTCCGCGGCAGGGACGCCGATCCGCATCGACGTGCGCGGGAAACCGGCGGCCGCCGTTGTCGCAAAGTTGCCCTTCTACCGGCGCAAAAAGAGCTGAACAAGGCGAGGTGAGATATGTACCCGGACGATCGGCGCTACACTCGCGAGCATGAGTGGGCCAAACAAGAGAAGGGCCGTCTCCGCGTGGGGATCACGACATTCGCGGCCGAGCGCCTGAGCGATGTCGTCTTCATCGAGTTACCGGAAGTGGGCGCCGAGATCCGCGAACTGGAGCCCTTTGGCGTCGTCGAATCGGTCAAAGCCGCCAGCGATTTGTTTGCGCCGGTTTCGGGCAAGGTGGTGGAGGTGAACCGAGCCGTTGTCGACAACCCGGAGCTGATCAACCAGGATCCATACGACAAAGCCTGGATGATCGTTGTCGAACCGGCGGATCCGGGCGCATGGAACCGGCTGCTGTCGGCGGCCGACTACGCGAAGCTGGTGGGAGCTGAAGGCGCATGACGATGTCGTCGACGTGGCACCCGCACAAATACCTGCCGATGACGGTGGAAGACCGCGACGCCATGCTGCGCGTGATCGGGGCCCAATCGGTCGAAGACCTGCTGGCCGATGTCCCCTCAGGCGTGCGTCTCGGCCGGCCGCTGGCCCTGCCCCCGACGCTGGCCGATGACGAGCTCCTGAACCATCTCCGATCGTTCGCAGATCGTAACGGGCACGCGGACAAACTGGTCTGCTTCTTGGGTGGAGGTGCCTATGAGCACACCATCCCCAGCGTCGTCTGGCACCTCGCCGGTCGTGCCGAGTTCTACACCGCGTACACACCGTATCAGGCCGAGCTCATGCAGGGCGAGCTCCAGGCGATGTACGAGTATCAGTCGATGCTGTGCGAGCTCACCGGTATGGATGTGGCGAACGCCTCGATGTACGACGGCGCGAGCGCCGTCGGCGAGGCCGCGGTGATGGCGCGGGACTTGACCAAACGAGACCAGGTTGTCGTGTCGACGGCCGTGAACCCGCAGTACCGGCAGGTGCTCCGCACCTATGTCCGCCACCTCGGTATCGACGTGGTCGAGCTCCCGTACGATGCCGGCCGGACTGCCCCGGCGCGGGTTCGTGAGGCCTGCGGGAGCCGGACCGCGGCCGTGATCGTGCAGTCGCCGAACGTGTTTGGCGGCATCGAGGACGGCGCCGCGCTGGCCGAGGCCGCGCGCGCGGCCGGTGCGCTGCTGGTCGTCGCGGTGGCGGAGCCGATCAGTCTCGGGGTGCTCCAACCGCCGGGCGTGTTCGGGGCGGACATCGTGGCCGGCGAGGGTCAGCCCCTCGGCAACCACCTGAGTTTCGGCGGACCGTACCTGGGGATGTTGGCGACCCGTGACGCATACATACGACGGATGCCGGGTCGGTTAGTGGGAGTGACGCACGACCACGACGGGCGTCGGGGATTCGTCCTCACGTTGCAGACGCGAGAACAGCACATCCGGCGTGAAAAGGCGACGAGCAACATCTGCACCAATGAAGCGTTGAACGCGCTGGCCGCCGGGATCTACATGGCGGCGATGGGAAAGAACGGGCTGCGTCGGGTCGCAGAGGTCAATGCCCGGCGCGCGCACTATGCGCGCCAGCGTCTGACCGCGATCCCGGGAGTGCGGGCCGCGTTTGACGGGCCCGTCTTCAACGAATTCGTGCTCCGTACCCCGGCCGATCCGGAGCGCTTGAACGAATATCTCGCCGGTCGAGGCATCCTCGGGGGGTTGGCGCTCGGGCGCTGGTATCCCGAGCTGCCCGATGGGTGGCTCGTCTGTGTCACAGAAGCGCGGTCGCGGGCGCAAATCGATGCGCTGGTGGACGCGGTGCGGGATGGGGTGCGGGCGTGACCCCCGAGTCGTTCCCCCTGATCTTCGAGCGCAACACGCCTGGCCGTATCGCGGTATCGATCCCGGACGCCGGCGTCCCGGACGTCCCGTTGGACGAGATCATCGGCGCCACGCATCTACGCCGCGATCCGGCGGCGCTGCCTGAGGTCAGTGAACTCGACCTGGTGCGGCACTACACGCAGTTGTCACAGCGGAACTACGCGATCGACGTCGGTTTCTATCCGCTGGGATCATGCACAATGAAGTACAATCCCAAGGTCAACGAGGACGCCGCGCGCCTGTCGGGGTTTGCTCGGCTTCACCCCAACACACCGGCGGCGCTGGCGCAGGGCGCGTTGGAGCTGTTGTGGCAGCTTGAGCAGATGCTCTGCGAGATCAGCGGCATGCACCGCGTGACGTTTCAACCCGCGGCAGGCGCGCACGGCGAGCTGACCGCGCTGATGATGATCCGCGCCTACTTTGATGAACGCGGTGAACGACGGACGCGAGTGATCGTACCCGATTCGGCGCACGGCACTAACCCGGCCTCGGCGGCGATGTGCGGGTTTACGGTCGTCACCGTGCCGAGCGACAGCCGCGGCAATATCGATTCCGCAGCCCTCCGGCGGGCGGCCGACAGCTCGGTCGCGGCCTTGATGCTGACCAATCCCAACACGCTCGGGCTGTTTGAAGAACACATCACCGAAGTCGCCGACATCATGCACGGCTGCGGGGCGCTCATGTATCTCGACGGCGCCAACTTTAACGCCGTGCTCGGCGTGACGCGGCCGGGTGATCAGGGTTTTGACGTGATGCACATGAACGTGCACAAGACGTTTTCGACGCCGCACGGCGGCGGCGGGCCGGGTGCGGGACCGGTGGCGGTGAAGCGTCTACTCGAGCCGTATCTCCCGGCGCCCACGATCGAACGCGACGGAGACGCGTTCCGTTTGGACGAGGACCGTCCCAAAACCATCGGGCGCGTGCGGGCATTCAACGGGAACTTTGGCATCTATGTGCGGGCCTATGCGTATCTCCGCGCGTATGGCCCGTTGCTGCGGCAGGTGTCGGAGGCCGCGGTGATCAACGCGAACTATCTCTTGACCCGACTGCGTCCGTTTTTTGACGTCCCCTACGACAGGACGTGTATGCACGAGTTCGTCCTATCGGGGCGGCGGCAGAAGACGCGGTACGGTGTGCGAACACTCGATATTGCCAAGCGGCTGCTTGATTACGGCATTCACGCGCCGACCATCTACTTCCCGCTGATCGTTGATGAAGCCATCATGATCGAGCCGACCGAAACCGAGAGCCGGCAGACGCTCGACGCGTTCGCCGATGCCCTCATCCACGTCGCGCAGGAGTGCGAGACAGACCCTGAGACGGTGAAGACGGCACCGCATCGCACGGTGGTCTCGCGTCTCGATGAAGTCACCGCCGCCCGGCAGCCCAACCTTCGCTGGCGTCCTCCGACGACAACCGGAGTGGCGCGGTGAGCGCACCGCTCGCCGGCACACTCCCGACGATCGAGGACATTCGGGCAGCCGCCGCGCGGATCGCCCCCGATATCCGTCGCACGCCCCTGCACCCGGCCGACGGCGATGTGTGGCTGAAGCTCGAGAGCCTACAGCCGACCGGATCGTTCAAGGTGCGCGGGGCCGCCAATCATCTGCGCCAGGTCGCCGCTACCGTGCGCGGCGTCATCACGGCGTCGTCGGGCAATCACGGGCAGGCCGTGGCCTACGTCGCCGGCCGTTTGCGCGTGCCCGCCGTCGTTGTCGTGCCGGAGACCGTCACGCCGATCAAGGCTGCAAGGATCCAGGGGTTTGGCGCGGAGTTGATCCGCTGCGGCACAACCATGCCCGAACGGACGGAGTTGGCCAAGCGACTGGCGGCGGAGCGGGGATTGCACTTCATCCCGTCGTTTGACGACGCGATGATTATCGCCGGTCAGGCGACGTGCGGTCTCGAGATCGATCAGCAGGCGGACGGGGTCGCCGTTGTCGTGGCGCCGACAGGCGGTGGAGGGCTGTTATCCGGCATCACGCTGGCCTTGAAAACGCTGCGACCCGGTATCCGTATCGTGGGCGTGGAGCCAAAAGCGCTGAGGCGGTTTGCAGTCTCACGGGCCGCCGGCACCCGGACCATGGTGCCGTTTGCGGACACCATTGCCGATGGCCTCCGAGGTCAGCAGCCCGGGATCTTGACGCTGGCTGCCACGGCGGGTGTGGACGAGTTCGTGGGTGTTGATGACGAAGCGATCGGTGAGGCCATCCGGAAGCTGTATCTCGACGCCAATCTCGTCGTCGAACCCTCCGGCGCGATCACCATGGCGGCGCTGATGAGCGGTGCTGTGCCCCAGCGGCCTGCGGTCGCGGTGATCAGCGGAGGAAACCTCGACCCCCGGCTGCTGGCCGCCCTACTGTTGGGCGCCACTCGCTAGTCACTCGCACCGACGAGATCTGCCTCGAAATCCGGCGATTTACCGAGATAATACCCGAATTTCACCCATAGACCACCAAAACCGTACAAACGTTCGGTATGCTCAAGCTTGCGAATACGTACACACGTTCGGTATAGTGGGCGAAGGAGGTGAGACGTGAGCACCCCTTTGACCACGCGTCAGGAAGAGATCCTCAGGCACATCGCTGGATGCATTCGGCGCACTGGGATTGTCCCATCGGTGCGCGAGATCGGACAGGCGCTGGGCATGCGGTCGCCATCTACCGTACACCAGCACCTGACCGCCCTCGCCCGGAAGGGATACCTGCGCCGCGACGGCGACAGAATGCGCGTCATGGAGATCACGAATCGGACGGCCGTCCCCGATGCGGACGAAGTCGTCCATCTCCCTCTGGTTGGCCGCGTGTCCGCCGGGACGCCGATTCTCGCCGAACAGCACGTTGAGGACATGATCCCCATCCCTCGACGCTTTGTCGGATGGAACGAAGAATGCTTCCTCCTCACAGTTCGAGGAGACAGCATGATCGGCGCGGGCATCCACGAAGGCGATCTCGTGATCGTCCGATGCCAGCCGACGGCCGAACCCGGCGACATCGTCGTCGCCTTGTTCGAGGCGGAGGCCACGGTGAAGCGCATGGCCATCGATAGCGGGCGCCCGTTCCTGCGCGCGGAGAACCCGGCGTATGGCCCCTTGCATGGAGAGTTCGAGCTCTTGGGCAAAGTCGTCGGTCTCCTGCGCCGGTATCCAATAGGGAGTCAGGCATGATCCACGCATGTCCTCCGATGCCTCTCGCGGCTCAACGGGCTGCGCGGACGTTCAGGCCCCCGTTTTGGGACGACCGACAAGCCGTGCGGCTTAAGGTCTTCCTGATCGGCCTGTGTCTGGTCGCTGCGGCCGTGCTCGAGGGTCCCTGGTGAGACCCGTGCTCCACGTTGCCGCGGCCGCGCGGACCCGGGCCGACGGATCCCTCGCATCGGCGGTCGTCCTCCAATGGGACGGTAATGGGGCGCGGAGAGTGATGACACGCGCGCAGCAAAAGGGCCAGCTCATTGGGGTCTCGTATCGAGCCGTTGTGCAGGGGCTGATGGAAGCGCGGCGGCTGCGCGCCCGTGCCGTCATCATCTATGTGGACGACGCCCAGGTGGTAGCACATCTGCACGGGACTGAGCGACCCCCGGTCGAGATCTTGGGGCTCTACTTGCAGGTGAGGGCGTTGATGAACGCCTTCCGGTCCGCCGATGTCAGGCTGAGCGCGGCGCCTGCCAGACACGAACCCATCTTCGCGGCGGCCGCGGCGCTCCCCGCGAGAGGACACGCCTACGCCGATCTTCCGCTCTGGGCCGCCGCCTCGTAAGCGCAGGGCTGCGGCCGGGCGCCGCAGAAGTCTCTCACCCCACCATGACACAAGAGGCAGCTGCGGCGCGGCTAGCAGACGGCGAAAAACACCTGGAGGCCGGGGAATGGGAGGCCGCCGAGGCGGAGTTCCGGCGTGCCATTGAGGCCGACGAAAGGTCCGCGCTCGCGTACAGCAAGCTCGGCGTGGCCCTCGTCCACCAGCGGCGGCTCGAGGACGCCGGTCAGGTGTTCTCACGCGCGGTAGCGATCGATCCGAAGTATGCGCCGGCATGGAGCAACCTCGGGAACATCTATCGCGAAACCGGACGCACCGACCAAGCCCTCGACGCGTATCAGCGAGCGATTGCCGCAGATCCGGACTACTGGATCGCGCACCAGAATCTTGGGGGATTGTACCGGCAGATGGGACGCATGAGTGAGGCGATCGCCTCCCTCCGCAGGGCAACCCGCCTGTCGGCGCGGGCCGCCCTGCGTCCTACCGGGGCCGGACAGGGGCGGCGGATGGGATGCCTTGGGGGAGCCGCCCTATGGTTGATCGTGCTCGCGGCGGCGGCGGCCATTTTCCGCGCCTACGGATGAAGATGTCTCGATGCGCCCCAATCGGGCCGCATCGGGGAATAGGCTATCCTGGAGCGCGGTTATCGTGTTGGACCTTTCAAGGAGGACGTGTGGATGAGCAAGCTACTCGCCGTGACCGAAGAGACATTTGATCAAGAAGTCTTGAAGGCCGGACTGCCGGTCCTGGTGGACTTTTGGGCTGAATGGTGCGGCCCGTGCCGCATGGTGGCCCCAATCGTCGAGGAGCTGGCGGTCGAGTATGCCGGTCGGGTCAAAGTGACCAAAGTGGACGTCGACGATAACCAGCGCCTTGCGATGCGGTACAGCATCATGAGCATCCCCACACTCGGCGTCTTCAAAGGCGGGGAGCTGGTCGACCGGATCGTCGGATACACGCCCAAGCAGGAGTTGAAGCGCCGCTTGGACGGCGCGATTTAGTCGCGGCGCTCGCGGCTTAGTCGGCCGTTTGGAGCCAGCGCTCGACGTCGATCGCGGCAACGCAGCCAAACCCTGCGGCCGTAATCGCCTGACGGTACGTGTGGTCGTGCACATCGCCGGCGGCGAAGACACCGTCAACACTGGTCATAGATCGCGTTCGAAGCGCCACATAGCCGGCAGGATCGAGGTCGAGCTGACCGGCGAACAGCGCGGTGTTCGGCACGTGGCCGATGGCCACAAACACCCCGTCCGTTGAGCGCTCCGCAAGTTCAGCCGTCTTCAGGTTGCGCAAGACCACACCGTGGACCACACCATCGCCCACGATGTCTTCGATCGCGGAGTTCCAGACAAAACTGATCGCGGGATGTTTCATCGCCCGCTCCTGCATGATCTTGCTCGCGCGGAGCACGTCGCGACGGTGCACCACCGTCACCGACCGCGCAAGGTTTGCGAGGTAGAGGGCTTCCTCCATGGCGGAGTCGCCGCCGCCAACCACGACGACGTCTTTCTTTCTGAAGAAGAACCCATCGCAGGTCGCGCATGTCGACACGCCGCGCCCCATGAGACGATTCTCGCCTGGAACGCCGAGGAGCTTGGGCGAGGCTCCGGTTGCGACGATGAGGGCGCGGCCTTCAAACCGCGCCGACTGGGTCGTGACTACAAGCGGCCGGCGCCGGAGATCGACCGCCGTGGCGTCTTCCGTGATGAACGTGGCGCCGACGCGCTGTGCCTGCTTGCGCATGCTTTGCATCAACGCGGGGCCCATGATGGCTTCTTCGAAGCCGGGATAGTTTTCAACCAGCGTGGTAAGCATTAGCTGACCGCCGGCTTCGTTGCCCTCGATGATGAGCGGCGACAAGTTTGCCCTGGCGGCATAGATTGCCGCCGTGAGCCCCGCCGGGCCCCCGCCGAGAATAATCACATTGTGCATCGTGTACCCCCAAACACCCGTACGTGGTCGGCCAGTCGTGACCGCCGCGATCACGACCAACTCTACGGGTTCGCCGGGTATTCCGCTTCGACCCCCTGGCCACGCGGCCGACGAAAAGCGCTCTGGGAGGTTTCCCGGAGACTCAGACCCGAACCCCGCTGATTCTGCTAGAATATACAGTTAGACGTATCCGAACTCATCCCGTACTTCGGTGGCACTTCTTACTACTAAAGGATGAGTCAGGTCTACTCCTTTCGGATAGTCATGATCCCCTCCGATAGGCTGATAGGCTACCACGCCGCCTGGCGACGTGTGGATCATCCCGGCCAAAGGTCAAATTACCCCAGCCAGGGAGTTGGCGTAGAACGACGTAGGGCGTACGCTACGATCATCATCTTTCAAACTGGGCAGGGAGTCGCCTCTGATGTCTTCACAGATCACTGTGCGTGCGCGCGACTGTGTGGGTCGGCCAAGCCGACCACCTTTCATTGGTGACGTGTTAGACTATCGAGGACAGCCCTGGACGGTCGTGGGGTTGTTCATGGGTGCCGACCCGATCACGAGCGAGGTCGAAGAATATCTCATTCTTGAAGGACGGCAAGTGTTGGAGAGGAGGGAAGAAAGTGGCAGGGCGACGTAGGCCACGTTTTCGTGCCTGGGTGGCCGCGATCTTGGGTATCGCGGCCGTGGTGCTTTCTGCGCAAGTCGGGCCGGCCGGAGGGCCCGGATCGCGCGCGTTCGCTCAGCAGCCTCCACGCGAGTACGTCCTCAATCTCGGGGACGGGATCGACATCGCGGTATTCGGAGAGAGCGACCTTTCCCGCACGGTGACTATTGGTCCCAACGGGAAGATCACGTTGCCGCTGGTCGGGGAAATTCAGGCGGCAGGGCTGACGGTCCCTCAGCTCACTGAGAGACTGACCGAGGCGCTCAAAGCGTACCTGAGAAATCCGCAGGTCACGGTCACGGTGCGCGAATATCCGCGCTCCTACGTCTACCTCGTCGGGCAGGTGGGTCGTACGGGCCAGCTCGAGATTCAACGCGGGTGGACGATGCTCGAAGTCATGATCAGCGCCGGCGTCACGCCCCGCGCGGCGTTGAGGCGCGCGACCCTCACGCGAAAGAGCACAGGCGAAGTCATCCCGATCGATCTGGACCGTCTCTTGAACCGGGGCGACCGGAGCGTGAACGTGAGCGTCGAGCCCGGGGACGTCATCATGGTGCCGGCGCTGCAGAATAAGATCATGGTACTAGGGGCTGTGGCCAGCCCTGGCGCCTACGAGTTCGATGACGGTGCCAAGATCTTTGACGCAGTAATCAGAGCAGGAAGCCCGCTGGAACGATCGGCTCAAAACAACATCGGGTTGATCAGGCAGGGCGCTGACGGGAAACCCATTATCAAGACTGTCGACATGACGAAATTCGTGAGGGGGGACTTCTCCCAGAACGTTCCGGTGCAGGATGGAGACATCGTGTACATTCCGCGCGACAACCGGATTCGGTGGGCCGACGTCCTAACCTACCTGGGCAGTATTGGTCTGATTCGATCGTTGCTGGGCACTCCGTAGGGCGAGATCGTATTGGGTTCGGATCGGGAGAGGAGCAGGGGCAATGGGTGGACAGACTAACGAGCTAGGGATCTATCTTCATGCCGTCAAGAGCCGGTTCTGGTTGGTCATCTTGATGGTTATCGTCGCGGTGAGCGCGGCCTACTCGACAATTGGCCGCCGCCAGGCGCGGTACAGCGCCGAGGCCATGATGATGGTCACGGCGCCGGTATTGAATCCGCCGCCGACCGTCTCGGGTGATCCGAGCTTTCGGCCCAGCCAGCTGACCGTGACCGCGGACATCCTGGAATTGATTCATAGCCGGCCCATCGCCGCCCGAGTCGCCAAGCGGTTGGATATCCCCAACCCGGCGGTCGTCCAGCGGGCGGTGTCGGCGTCTCCGCAGCGCGGGACATCGCTGATCTGGATTTCCGCCAGTGATCGCGATCCCGAGCGCGCGGCCCTCCTGGCCAACACGACGGCCGAGGAGTTCATCGCCTACTTCCGTGAGACCAACCGCAGCTCGGTCACCGAGACTCGCCGGTTCGCCGAGGAGCAGCTCGCGCTGTCGCGGTCGCGGCTCGAGCAGTCCGAGCGCCAGATCCAGGCCTTCCGCGAGAGCCGAAGAGTCGTGACGGCCGGCGAAGCCAGCGCGCGTGTATTGTCCGCGATGAATACCGCGGAGACCGAGCTCGAGCTGGCGAACCGCACCCGCGCAGAAGTGGACGCGCGTCTGGCGACCATCCGCCAGCGGTTGTCGCAGGAGCGGCCGGTCATGGTGGCGTCGCGCGCGACCACCGGGAACCCGATCTTCCAGCGCATCCAGAGCTACCTGGTCGACCTTGAGATCCGGCGGACGCAGCTGGCGCAGCTTTACACGCCGCAGCACCCGCGGCTCCAGGCCCTCAACAATGAAATCGCCGATGTACGCAACCGCATGCTGGCGGAAGCCAAGACCATGGTGGGCGAAGAGATTACGACCACCAACCCGGTGCACGCCGGTCTCGTCAGCAACATCCTGTCACTGGAGGTCGAGCGGGCGGCCATGACGGCGCGTATCTCGGCTGTGCAGGGCAGCCTGCAACGCCGCCAGGCAGACGTGCAGGGGCTGTTCTCGACGGAGGCCGAGTTCACGCGGTTGATGCGTGAGAACCGGATCCTCGAAACCAACTACACCACGCTGGCAACGCGATATCAGGACCTGCTGCTCCGCGAGAACGAGGCAGGATACTCCCCCGCCAGCCTCCAGTTGATGGAAGCGGCAGTTCCTCCGATCGCGGCGAACGCGTCGTCTTTTCCAAAGACGGCGGCAGCCGCGGGCATGATGGGATTCGTGCTGGGAGTGCTCGGCGCGCTGTTGCTCGAGGCGTTTGACGACCGGATCCGAAGCGCACAAGATGCCGAGCGCGTCGTTGGCGCCCCCGTCTTGGCGCAGATTCCCGCTTTCGGTGGGCAGCCCAGAGTGACGCCGGCACCGGCGGTGTTTGTGCTCATGCTGCTGTTAGTGGCCGGGGCCGCATGGGTCGCGATAACGCGAGCCCATCCCCCCGTCGTGGTGAACCGCGTGACGGAAGAGGTGCGCAAGGCCACCGTCATGATCGCTGGAGGCACACCGGCGCGCACGTCTGAAACCAGACCCGCCGGGGAGAATCAATAAGTATGGACGGACGTAACGGGCACAGCAAGGACCCCGTGTCGGCAAACGGGTTTGTGACGGTCGCATCGGCCGACCCGGGGACCCCATTTGTTGAGGCCTACGGCATGCTGTTGGCCAGCTTGCTGTTGGGCAGCAACGGGAAACCGCCGAGCACCGTGGCTATTGCAAGCGCGCGGGCGGGAGATGGGTGCTCCACGACGGCGCTGAACCTGGCGATGATGGTCGCCCAGACCGGGCGGTCTACGATTCTGGTCGATGCCAACATGCGTAGTCCGGGACTGCACACGGCCTTCGACGTCCCGCAGGGCCCCGGTCTGGCCGAGGTTCTGACAAAGAAGATCGATGAGAAGAGGGCGGTCGTCGGCACAAGGATCGTGAACTTGTCCGTCATGCCCGCGGGACACGCTGAGATCCCTCCGCAGGCGCTGTTGACGCAGACGAGTCTGGCGGATCTCTTTCAGGCATTGCGCGAGCGGTTTGAGATGATCATTGTCGACACACCGCCAATCCTGAGCTGCCCCGACGTCTTGCACATCAGCAAGGTCGTGGACGGCGTCTTGATGGTCGTGTCACCCCACGGGGCATCGCGGCGGGATCAACAGGAAGCCCGCCAGCTGTTGGACCGTGTGGAGGCCCGCATCTTCGGCATGGTGCTCAACCGGGCTCGGTCACGAGCGGCGTCGCGGGCGTAAGATGGACAGCGCACAGATGCCGGTCGAGGCGTCCTGGTATGTCGTGCAAACAAAACCACGGCAGGAAGAACATGTCAGACATTGGCTTGAAGAGCGAGCTCAGCTAAACGTCTTCCTGCCAAAGATCCAGGACCAGCGCAAGCGCAAGTTCAAGCGGGTCACGATCGTCGAACCACTCTTCCCATCGTATGTATTTGTCGAGATGCGCCTCGAGCCCGGCCCATGGTACGCCGTCAAGTGGACACCGGGCGTGAAGCGCATCATCGGGACCGGTGATGTTCCAACACCGGTGCCCATGGAAATCATCCATCTCCTCCGTCAGCGGTGTGTCGAGGGTGAGATCATCTCCTGGTGCCCGCGGCTGCCCGCCGGCGCTACGGTGCAGGTGATCGAAGGGCCGTTTGCCGGCCTGCAGGGTATCCTCGAGCGGCCCGCCAGCCGAGGAGAACGAGCCCGCGTGTTGTTGCGGTTGATGGGCGCCACCGCGCGGGTGGAGTTGGACGGCACGGACATCGAACTCGTCGCCTAACGGAAGGACGGCGGGCAAAGCGCGATCAGGCGCCGCCCCGCCGCAGAGCACAATTCGAATCAATTAATTACGCCGGAGAATGGGGAGCCGGTAGGGCGGAGCTGTACCTATGACGCTAGCGACACTCGAGCAGATCAAACCCAAACGACCTGGAGACGTCGAATTTGACGAAAAGCTGCTGAACCGTCACGCGTCCATTGCAGTGATCGGTCTTGGATACGTTGGGCTGCCCCTCGCGCTGTCGTTTGCGCAAGATGGCTTTGACGTGCTCGGGATCGACGTCGATTCGGCCCGCGTCGAGGGCCTGCTCCGCGGGCATTCCCCCGTCGGCGATGTGTCATCAGCAGACCTGGTGACTGCTCGGGAGTCGGGGCATCTGAAGTTCGAATCCACGTATCATGGGCTGCCCCGCGCGGACGTGAGCATCATCTGCGTCCCGACGCCCTGTACGCGAAACAGACAGCCTGACGTATCAATGATCGCCGGCGCGGCGCGGGGTATCGCGCAGCATTTGCGCCCGGGTCAGCTGATCATCCTGCGGAGCACGTCCTACCCTGGGACGACTGGTGAGCTGGTGTTGCCGATCCTCGAATCCGGTGGACTGTCTGTCGGGCGCGATTTCTTCCTGTCCTTTGTCGCGGAGCGGGTCGATCCTGGGCGCAAGGACTACACGATCCGTAACACCCCTGTCGTGGTTGGGGGATGCGAGCCCGAGAGCACGCGCCGGGCCGCGAAACTCTTCGAACAGCTCGGACCGCCCATCATGTCGGTGACCTCGCCGGCAACGGCCGAGATGGCCAAACTGTTGGAAAACGTGTTCCGGAACGTCAACATTGCCTTGGTCAATCAACTCGCGATGCTGTGCGACCGCATGGGACTGGATGTGTGGGAAGTTGTCGAGGCCGCCGCGACAAAGCCGTATGGGTTCTTGCCCTTCAACCCGGGGCCGGGAGTCGGCGGACACTGCATCCCCGTGGATCCGTACTACCTGGCCTGGAAGGCCCGCGAGTACGATTTCCATATGGACTTCATCGAACTGGCCGCCCGCGTCAACGAGGAGATGCCGTACCATGTCGTCACGAAGACGTTGCTGGCGCTCAATGGACAGCGAAGCCGGCCACGGGGCCCGCGGGTGCTTGTCCTAGGCGTGACGTTCAAACGCGATATCGATGACTACCGAGAGTCCCCGGCGATCAAGATCATTCAACTGCTCATGCAGCACGGGGTCAAAGTCAGCTACCACGATCCGTTTGTTCCAAGGATTGCGGTCGGTGGGACCGCGTTCACGAGCCGCCCGCTATCTGCCGCGACGTTGAAGGCCGCGGATTGTGTGCTGATTGTCGCCGACCATTCGTCCATCGACTACCACCACGTGGTGAAGCATGCGCGGCTTGTGATGGATACCCGTAATGCGACACGCCACGTGGAAGAGGGCCGGAGCAAAATCGTCAAATTGTAGGTCCGGGTGGGTCTAGACCGCTGACGCTTCGGGCATACCCAGATCAACACCCGCCCCGCATGAGCCTATTGCCCGCATGAAGAGGTTGGGACAAAAGCCGCTGTAAGAGTCGGCCGTTTAGGTGGCCGTGCCACGACAAAGGCAAACCCGTCGCAAGACGGGGACGCAAAGCCACGGGACCCGTTCACAGGGTCAGCCGGGTTGCCGAAAGGAGACAGTCACCGTGAGGGTTCGAACGGTTCTTGGCTTGGTGCTTTGCACGGTTCTGATCGTCAGCGCGTTTCCGGTGTTTCGCCAGACCCCTCAACTCCATGCGCAGGTACCGTTTACCGTTAGTGCGATTCGCAGCGGCCGCTGGTCGGATGCCGCGGTGTGGAGTACCGGACGGGTCCCTGTCCAAGGGGATTCAGTGTTGATCGCGGCTGGGCAGGCCGTCACCTATGATGCCTACAGCGACGTCGAAGTGGGGCGGCTGCAGATCCAGGGGACGTTGGCGTTTGCCCGCGATCGCGCGACGCGGCTCGATGTCGGGAACGTCGTCGTGGACCGCGGCGGCACCCTCGACATGGGGACGCCGAGCAGCCCGATCCCGAGTACGGTGTCGGCAGAACTGCGGCTGGTCATCGCCTCGGGCGCGACCTGCACCGGCGGCACCGCGTTTGTAGAGGGCGACACAGGCATCTGGGTCTATGGTCGGTGGGACGTGCGGGGTACGCCAGTCCGAGTGACGTGGACCAAGCTGGCGGCGACGGCCTCGGCGGGCTCGACCGTCGTGCAGGTCGCCGACGATGTGACGGACTGGGCGGTCGGGTCGTGGGTAGTCTTGACCTCGACGGCGCTCGGTAGCGAAGCGAATAACCGCACCAACCCTCAGTATGATGAGCGCCAGATTCGACAGGTCGTGCGGCGTGGAGCGGGCGCCGAACTGACGCTGAGCGCCGGGCTGCAGTTCGCGCACGAGGCGAGCGGCCAGACGGTCGGCGAGGTGGCCTTGCTGACGCACAACGTGGTCGTCACGAGCAAGTACCCCGGACGCACCATGCAGGGACACACGATGTACCTCAGTGGGTCCACGGGCAGTATCGGGTATGCGGAGTTCCGAGACCTTGGGAACTTTGGGTGTCTGGGCCGCTACCCCGTGCACTTCCACCTGATGGTTGACTCGTCTCGGGGGATGTACGTGCGTGGCGCGTCGATCTGGCGGTCCGACAACAACTTCATGAACATCCATGCGTCGAACGGGATCACCGTCGAAGACACGGTAGGCTACCGGACGACGGGCGTAGGGTACTTCATCGGAGAGCCGGTCGACGAAGACACGCCGTCAATGATCTCGGTCGACAACGTGTTCGTCGGGAACTTGTCGGCGCGGGTGGTGTACCGGGAGGGGGCGCTGCGGAGTCCGGCGGACAGCCGGATCCGGGCGGCGGGATTCTGGATCCACTCGTTCAATACGGCGATAATCGGGAACGTCGCATCAGGATCGTGGGCGATGGGGTGGGACGATTCAGGGTACCACATCGCCGAGCGCATCCGGTCGCAGGTGGGATTTGCGCCGCTGCGGATGGTGCACAACGAATCGCACTCGAACAGCGGGACGGGCATGTTCACGTGGACGAATAACGAAGGGGCCACGAGCATCGTAGACCTGCGCGCGTGGCGCAATAACGTGGGGCTCAAGGTCGGCGCCTACGGGAACGGCCTCCGGTGGCACCGGGAGCGGTTGTACCAGAACGGCGACGCCAACTTCAGCTCGTCGATCATCTCGACGTATCTGGTCGACAGCGAGCTAACCGCGACGCCGGGCTCATCCACAATCGGGTGGTTCCTGGCGGGATACTTCATCTCGCCGGACCCCGCACTCCCCTCCGTGATCTCGCGGAACACGTTTACGAGTCACCAGGTCGATGTCGCACAGGACCACAGCGCGTGCACCAATGGGTCGGAGAGCGATCCCTTGAACTTCTACTGCGCGCCGACCTACGTGCAGTTCACGGACAACCGGTTTAGCGCACCACGTCCGTTCGATTTTGGGTGGCAGCGGAACACGAACGCGTGGTGGGTGGTGAACAACTACTCGGGGACGACCTCGCTGCCCTCGAACTTCCGGCTGACGCGGCGGGATCTGCCGCGACCGGACACGGATGCAACCTACAACGCCGGGACGGATTCCTGGCTGGATCCGCTGCCCGGACCACGGATGGTTCGCCCTGGCGTCCCACAGGCGACGCTCGCCGGCGCTACTGACGGCGCTCCGATCACCGGAACGGTGAACGTGCAGGTCAACGTCGTGCCGGCCGGCGGTGCCATCACTCAGGTAACGTTCTACGTCGACGAGCAGGTCGTGGGGACGCGGACAAGCGCGCCGTACACGTTCAGCTGGTCGAGCACGGGCTGGACGAGACGCTGGGCGCATCTCTATGCGGAAGTGACTGACGCGAACGGCTTCAACGCGTTTACGCAGGTCGTGCAGCTGCAGCGGAGCACGACGGCAGCGGCACCGGCGCCATCACCCACCTCCACACCGACCCCGGCACCGGCGCCGACGGCAACGCCGACGCCGCGTCCGACGGCGACCCCGACGGCGGCTCCGACACCCGTGTCGGCCCCGGCGCCCGCGCCGACCGCCACGGCGACGCCTCGACCCACGGCGACACCGACTGCAACACCGAGACCGACTCCGACGGTAGTTCCGGCACCCGTGTCGGCCCCGGCGCCCGCGCCGACCACCACGAGAACGCCGACGCCCAGCGGGTCCGGGACGTATAGCGGGCGATTCGTGACATATGTCAATGGTCGGCTGGTCCCAGTCGTCGGAGCGTTTGTCCAGATTGGATCAGTCTGGAGCGGGGTCACCGACGCGGCTGGGTTTGTCCAAAGCCCAGCGATTCCGGCAGGGAGCTATGTCCGCACGGTCAGTGCGCCAGGGTTCACGAGCGACTCGCGGACCATCACGATCGTCCCTGGGCAGCTCACTCATGCCGGCGCCATTCTGAGACGGGCTCCGTAACGGCGTAGCGGATACAGACAGAGAACCGCGCCAGGCAAGTTGCGAGAGGAGGACGGCCTAAACGGCCGATCCTCCTCTCTGCACGCCGGCGCCGTTGTCGATGCTTCCTTCAGTCATGACTGACAACACTCGAGTTCTTCAAGTCATTCAGGCCCCCCAACGGCGCGGCGCGGAGGTGTTTGCCGTGCAGCTGTCGGTGGCGCTGCGCGGTTTGACCTGCCCCGCGACGGTTGTGAGCCTCTTTCCGGGCGACGACGCATTCGCGAGCCAGGCTACAGAGGCCGGGGTGTGGGGCGGATCCCTTGGAGCCCGTCGCCCGCGGGGTCCGTTGTCGTGGCCGCTGGTGCGCGCGCTCGGCCGACGCATCGCCGCGGCCGGCAATCCTGTGGTTCAGGCCAACGGGTCGGCGACACTCAAGTATCTGGCGATCGCACGCCTGATCGCCCGCGGGCGATGGCCGCTGGTCTACCGTACGATCGGGATGCCGTCGTACTGGCGGCGGGACGCGTTGCGGATGACCACCTACCGTTGGCTGTTTGGGCAGGCGGATATCGTGGTCGCGGTCTGCCGTCGCGCGGCGGAAGATCTTCAGGAGCAGATCGGCATTCCTTCGCATCGGGTGCGGGTGATTCCAAACGGCGTTGACGCGCAGCCATTTGTGTCGCGCCCGGCGGCGACTCGAAATCGGGTGCGGACGCAAGCCGGTGTGCGCTCCGATGACGTCGTGTTGATCCACGTCGGCAGCCTGTCCGCCGAGAAGAATCATGGAGCCCTCATCCGGACGGCGGCGGCAATGCGTGATGCCGGCCAGCCCATCCGTCTGTGGCTGGTTGGAGAAGGTCCGGAGCGCGAGGCGATCCGGGGCATGATCGACCGCGCCGGGCTCCAGCCGCTGGTCTGGCTGACGGGGACACGGAACGACGTCCCAGAGCTCCTGGCCGCCGCCGATGTGCTCGTGTTGCCCAGCCTGACCGAGGGCATGCCTGCGGCGGTGATCGAAGCGGGGTTGTCTGGTCTCCCGGTCGTGGCCTACCGCGTCGGCGGGATCGACGAAGTGGTCCGACACGAGCACACGGGGCTGCTTGTGGCCGCCGGCGACGAGGCAGGGCTTCGAGCGTCCCTGACGCGGCTGGCGGCAGACCAGACGCTGCGCGAGTCGATGGGCGCGGCGGCGCGCACGGCGTGTCAGGCGTACGAGATTCACCAGGTTGCCGCCCAGTATGCCGATGTGTACGCCGGATTGCGCAACGGACAGAGGCCGCATGTCTGAGACGCCGCGCGCGCGGATTCTGCTGCTGATCAAGGGGCTCGGCGTTGGGGGCGCGGAGCGCCTTCTAGAGGCGTCGCTGCCATATCTCGACCGCGGCCGCTTCGACTATCATGTCGCATACCTGTTGCCGTGGAAGAACGCTCTGGTTCCGGCGTTTGAGGCGGCGCATGTTCCTGTGCACTGTCTCGGCATGCGCTTTGCCGTGGACCCTCGCCCGCTGCAGCGTTTGATCGGATTGTTGCGACGGGAACACATCGATTTGGTCCACGCGCATCTGCCCGTCGCCGGTGTCTGCGCCCGAATCGCCGCGCGCTGGGTGGGCGTGCGGCACGTCGTCTACACCGAGCACAATGTCCCTGATCGATACGCCCTGCCCACCCGCATGCTCAACCAGCGGACGTATCGCATGAACACGCTGGTGGTTGCAGTGTCCGATGAAGTGCGTCGTGCCGTGGAGGCCTATGCCAACGGCCGCCCCGCGATCGTGACCGTGCAGAA
>Ga0334722_10001569_pt1 | contig 28192 bp, 23 predicted proteins | sample C3_bottom_MG_FD_207210 | JGI IMG/M metagenome (GOLD analysis project Ga0334722, IMG submission 207210) | Sediment microbial communities from Yellowstone Lake, YNP, Wyoming, USA - C3_bottom | ecosystem: Environmental > Aquatic > Freshwater > Lake > Sediment | place: USA: Wyoming | collected... | reverse complement strand
CCACTTTCCGCGATCCCCGTTTCACCGGCTTCGTCCCCGCCCGTATCTCTTCGACACGGACCGCTGGGAGGCACGGCCCCGGAAGCCCGAGCGGTCGTCGGGACAGCACATGCGCCGAAGCCCTTATACCCAGGAGGGGGTTCGACACGCCGAATGCGGGCCGTCATGGTCCTCGTCGCCGCCCTGATCCTCCTGGTCCCCGCCGCCTCGGCGAGCGACGACCTACGCGACCCCGCCAACGTCACCGCCATCTTCGACCACGAGGGCTGCCAGATCGTGCCCGGCGGCTCCTGCGACCTCGTCATGCACTTCACGAACCCGTTCGGCCAGCCCCTCAACGACACGAACCTCACCATCGAGATCTACCGCTACTCGACCGTCGAGGAGGCCAGGGACGTCACGGACGCGTGGCCGTACGACTACCCCGCGTTGAACACCACCGGCGTGCAGCGCCTCGAGATGGACCTCGGCGACGTCCCCGCCAACCTCACGACCGGCGGCCGGTTCACGACGAACCTCACGGTCACTCTCCTCACGTCCGTCGACATGCCGCACGGCTCCCCGGTCTCCCAGGGGTCCTACTTCCTCCGGTTCTGGATGGAGTTCCTCTTCCCGGGCGAGATCAACCGCACGCAGTACGCGTCGTGGTCGCACTTCTCCCGCGAGACGCTGATCACCGCCACGACGGCCCCCTGCCCTCCGCCCTGGTGCCGAGGCGACGTGAACCTCACCTACCTCGGGATCGACGGTCTCCTCCCCGACGCCGCCTTCGGCGTGCGCGAGGGCTTTCCGTCCTGGCCGCTCTACGTCCTCGCCGGCGGGACGATCTTCTTCCTCCTCCTCGGCCTCGCGTTCCACGCGGAGGAGAACCCCGACCAGCTCCCGAAGACCGCGCGCGTCTGGGCGTCCCTGAAGGGGAAGTTGATCCAGGCGGTCCCCCGCCGCCGAAGGCTTTAAAGGGGGAAACCCCTACAACAGCCCGTGACCGAGACGGAGAGCGAGTTCCCGAAGCGAGTGGCCTATTGGTTCTACCTCCTCCTCGCGCTCGGCGGCCTCGCGTTCTACCTCGGCTGGGGGATCTACTACAACTCGTGGAACCTCTTCGCGCGGGAGAACATCGGCGTCTACGCCGTCACGGTCCTCATGGTCGGGTTCGGCCTGACGGGCATGCTGCTGTACGGCCGCAAGCGTCAGTAGGTCTTCGCCGCGTAGGCGGTGGCGGCGGCGGCTTCGCCGCAGACGATGCACTTCCCGGCGGGGGCGTCTCCAGTTGGCGGGGTTCCGAGGATCTTCATATCCGCCCCCTGCTCGACGGAGTGACCGCACGACTCCCGGCCGCACCAGGCGAAGGCGTTGATCCCGGGGACCGTGGCGGTGAGGGCGGTGATGGTCGTCGTCCCGGCGGCGAGGACGGACTCCGCGCGGGCATACAGCTCCGTCTGCACGAGATCCAGGAGTGAGGTGAGGGCTACGGCGGCGTTGGCCCGCGGGATCGTGGCCTTCGCCCCCATGTCGCGCCGCACGGCGGTGACGACGCCCTGCTCGAGGTCCCGCGGACCGATCTCGACGCGCACCGGCACGCCCTTCGCTTCCCATTCGTAGAACTTGTTCCCGGGGCGGAGGTCGCGGAGATCGAGGTGCACGCGGAGGCCCGAGAGCTCTTCCGCGAGCTTCGTCGCCGCGTCGACGATGCGCGCCTGGTCGCCCTTCGCGAGAATCGGCACGATCACGACCTGGATGGGCGCGATAAGGGGCGGGAGGGTGAACCCCTTCGCGTCCCCGTGGAGGCCGACGATGGCGCCGAGGAGACGCTCGCTCATCCCGTAGGTGGTCTGGTGCACGTACGAGTGCCTCTGGAACGGAGGGGCGTGGCTCTTCACCGCCAAATCGCCGAGATGCTGGGGATCCCAGGCCTCAATCCCTCCTTTCGTCAGGGACGCCGCCACCTCAGCGGGGATGGCGGTGGCGCACAACGCGACACGCCCCCCCGGGGACCCGGAGCGCATCGCCGCCATTCGCTGCACGTCGCCGGCGGCCGCCTCGCGCTCGAGCACCTCGACGAGGATCCTCTCGGACCCCCTCGTCCCCGCTACCGAGGGCGTGAGGCCGCTCGTCGCCGCCGGTCTCTCCTCAACGGAATACCCCATGGCGGTGAGGAGCAAGGGCACGTACTTCACGAGCGAGTTCTCATACTTCACGTCGTACGCCTTCGCGAAGTTTTCCCGGTACTGGTGGATCGTGGCGACCTGCAGCGTCTTCCCCGTCGGCATCAGGGCGTCGCAGGCGAGGGAGTAGTACGCCCCGGGGAACTTGTCCCAGTCCGGGCGCTTGGAGAGGAGAAAGGGGATCCCGAAGGTCCGCGAGAGGTTGCGCATGACCGCGATGTCGGTCTGGATCTGCCGCTCCGCGTCGTCGAAGTCGGCGTGGCAGGTGTGCGCCTCGAAGAAGTGGATCTCCCGTACTCGCATGAACGCGCGCGTCTGTTTCGTGTCGTAGCGGTAGGTGTTCACGATCTGGAAGGTCCTCAGGGGGAGGTCGGCGTGGGAGCGCACCCAGAGCGCGAAGATCGGATACATCGCCGCCTCGCTGGTCGGGCGCAGACAGAGGCGGATGTCCAGTTCGTTCTTCCCTGCGTGCGTGACCCAGTAGACCTCCTCCTCGAACCCCTTGATGTGCTCGCTCTCCTTCTTGAACTCCGATTCCGGGATGAGGAGGGGGAAGGCGACCTCCTGGTGGCCGGTGCGGACCATCTCGGACCGCATGTGCTCGTCCATGCGGTGCATCACGGCAAAGCCGTGCGCGGTCCAGATGTTCATCCCCTTGATCGGATAGCGCTTGTCCGTGAGGTCGCCCTTCTCGATGGCGGCGTTGTACCACTCGGAGAACTCGTCCTCGGGGCGCACGTTCGGCGTGCAGGAGTCCCCCTACCAAAAGGGTTTGGGCGGGACGACTCGCCTCAGAGCTTCGTCCCGCACATGAAGCACTCGGTGTCTCCGGCGGTGACGATCGTCCCGCAGGACGGGCATTCGTGGGTCGCGCCCTCGGCGGAGGGCGGCGGCGGTGGGGCGCCTCCCGGAGGCGGTGGCGGGGGGGCGGCGGCTCCCGGCGGCGGCGGGACGGCCTCGTCCTCGGCAGGCTTCTTGCGGCGCTTGGCCACGAGCAGGAAGAGGAGGAGTCCCACGACGATGAGGACGATCAGGATGATCAGCCACCAGGGGGTGACCCCCTCCACAGGCTGTTGGACCGATCCGGAAACGACGTCCGAGTCGGGGTTCCCTGAGGGGTCGCGGAGGGTCAGGCTGACCGTGTACGGCCCGCTGTTCGGGAAGGTCACCGTGAACGTGTTCCCGTATCCCGTCGCGATGAGGGAGTTACCCTGACGGGCTTCCCAGGTGTAGTTGAGCGTCCCGCCGCTGTCGTCCGTGCAGGTGCAGCCGAAGGTCGCAGGCTTGCCCGACTCCACGGCGCCCGGAGGCGTGATGGAGGCGGAGGGATTCGTTGAGTCGCCCGAGGTGAAGGAGATCGTGTCGGGGACCATCGTGTTCCCCGTGTCGCTGTCGTCCTTCGCGGACGAGCTCACGGTCACGGTGTAGGCGGTCGACGCGGCCAGCGTCGCGTGGCCGATGGACAGCACGGTGTTCCCGCCGGACCAGGTGAACGTGATGGCGCCGGGGTTCGGGGTGAGGGTGACCGCGCCCTGGGTCGCCGTTGCGTCCATGGGTTCGCTGAACGTGAGGACGATGGCGGCGGCGAGGTTGAACCCCGTTGCTCCGCGCGTCGGTGTCGACGCCGAGATCACGGGTGGGGTCGAGTCGATCTCGAAAGCGGCGCTGCTCGCGAGGGGGCTGGCCTTCGCTCCCTGGGCATCCACCGCGTCCACGGTGACAACGACGTTCACGGCGTCGATGGCGGGAGTGTTCCAGGGGAAGGAGCTGAGGCCCGCCCCGCTGGTGATCACGCCGTTCCCATCGCTTGAGGTGTAGTTCGCGTAGATCATGACGGTGGCAGCGTTCTCGTCCGTGATCGTCCAGGAGATTGTGTGGCTGGTTGCCCCCGTCCACGAGTTCCCAGAGACCGGCGACGTGATCGCGATGGAGGGGGGCGTGTTCGCGCCGGTCGTGAAGACGAACACCGTCGAGTAGGGGCCGTCCTCCCAGCCGTCGTTCGCGCGGACCATCCAGTGGTACTGCGTGCCCGGAGAGGTCGTCGCGGTCGCCGTGGACACCGTCGGCGTCCCCGTTCCGTCGCTGCAGGGCAACGGATCCAGGTTGATCCGCATGCAGTACTCATAGGAGACGATGGGATCCGTGTCAGGGTCCGTGGAGTCCTGCCAGTCCAGCGTGGTGGAGCCAGCCGCGACACCCGTCGCCGCGTTGGCGGGCAACAGGAGGACGGGCGCGGTCGGCAGGCTGTTTACGGTGAAAAGCAACGTCGCCGCCGAGCTCCAATCCGTCCCGTCGCGCACGAACACGCGCAGCTCGTAGGTCGTCCCGCGAGAGAGCGCCGCACCGACGTAGGTGTCCGAGGCCGCCGCGCTCGCGCCGGTGTTGAGGTCCACGTTGGCCCCGCCGGACACGTTCAGGTACCAGGCCCAGTTGGACTGGACGCCGCCGTCCCCGTCCGCGTAGGTCCAGGAGAACGTCGGGCTCACGGTGTCGATGATGTGGGTGATCGCGGGAGCCGTGTTGACCGCCTCCACGAAGATCGGGGCGGCGGTGGGGAGCTGGTTGCTGGAAGCGCTCGTGGTGAACGTCCACATGTTCGCGCCGCAGCCGGCCACGGGGTTGCCCGGGTCGGAGTCGTCGACGAGGTTGCACGAGATGAACCAGTTGTACAGGGTGCTCGTCGCGAAGGCGGGGTGGCTGCCAACGTCCAGGCGAGTGCTGGTGCCGTAAACGACTCCGGTCGGCGTGATCCCACCGGAGATCGTCACGTCGCCGTTGCCCGCCGCCGGGTTCATGGGCTCGCTGAACGTGACGGTCATGGCAGCGTTCACAGCCACACCAGTTTGCGCGTTCGTGGGGTTCGGCGTCGCGGTGGGGGCCGTGCAGTCGATCGCGAAGGCGTTGCTCGTCGCGACGGTCTTCTGGTTGGCGGTGTCGGTGACGTCGACGAGGATGTGGACGTTCGAGTCTGTGATGCAGGGGGTCATCCAGGTGAACACCTCAATCCCGGTGGTCGGGCCGGTGACGACACCATTTCCTGCGCCTGAGGTGTAGTTAACCCGAACCGCCAGCAGTGGGTCCGCGTCGTTGTCCGTCATTGTCCACGCGAGCCCATGGTTCGAGCTCCCGCTCCAACGCTCGCCGCCGGCGGGGGCGGTGATGGTGACAACTGGCGCCGGGTCGGCGCTCGTTGTGAATGTCCAGAGGTTCGCCCCGCAGCCCGCGACCGGGTTGCCGGGGTCCGAATCGTCCTTCACGTTGCAGGACACGTACCAGTTATACAGCGTCCCCTGAGCGAAGGCCAGGTTGTTGACATTCAGGACTTGGAGACCCGTCCAGGTGGGGTTGCCACTGCGGGCCACGGCTGGAGTGAAAACCACATCGGCCTGAACTAGCGCGCCGGTGTTCATGTCCTCGTTGAAGTCGAGGGTGGCGAGGGTCGAGGTAGGCACGTTGTTGGCGGCGTCAAGTGGATTCAGGGTAGGCACCGGGGCGGTGCAGTCGATCTCGAAGAGGTTCGAGGTCGCCCCACCCGTCGATGCGCCTTGAGTCGCCTCGATCCTCACGCGGACCGTCGTGCTATCGATGCACGGCACCGTCCAGGACCGTGTGAACGCCCCGGGAGGCACGGACCCCGCGGAGAGGTCGAAGTTCGTCCAGCTGAGGCCGTCCGTGGAGTAGTTGCCCCACCAGTTGACATTGCCGCCGGCGGTGATCGTGAACATGACGTTGTGCGCGGAGTTCCCGCTCCAGGACTCGCCGCCCGCGGGGCTGGTGATGGAGATCAGGATCGCGCCGGGGCGGTTGCAGGTCGCCTCGGAGGTCTCCGTGAAGTCGCCGCCGGTGTTCGTGTCCGTGGCGGGCGTTGGGGTCCGCTCGAGGACTCGGCCCGCGGCGGAGAGCGAGGCGTCGGTCATGATCAAAGTGTTGCTAGCCTCCCAGTAGTGGGTACCCGAGGTCGAGCCGTTGAACTCCACGCGGTCGACGACCACGTCGTTCCCGCCGAACGCGGATCCAGGGGCGTTGTTCCACACGAGTTCGAGGTCATCGCCCGTCGCGTTCAGGCGCGTCCCGCTGCCGAGCGAGAAGTACTCCGAAGTCCCCGCCGCGATCATTCCGGTCAAAGGCGTCTGCCAGGCGTTGTAGGCCTTCGCTCCGACGCCGTCCTTCTTGACGTAGTAGTTGGAGAAATCGACCGTCGCCCCGGTGGGGTTGTGCACCCAGACGTACTGCGTCCCCGCATCGCTTGGCCGAAGGTTCATGCAGTCGATCTTGAGGAGGGCAGGCTGGTTGCCCGCCGCTGCCGGCGCGATGTCCACGTTGTCGCTGTTCCCGGTCCGCCACAGGAAGGTCTGCTGGAACACGGTGCCGGTGCCGACGGCGGTCATATCGCCTTGGACGAGCATCACCGAATCGTTCTGGTCCGCGCCCTCCTTGACCGTGATCGTGTTCGGGTTGGACAGGTTCGTGTACCAGTTCCCGTACACGTCGAGGTCGTACGCCCCGCCGACCGTGTAGGTCAACGTGTCGTTGCTGTAGTCCACGCCATCCACCCAGCCCGTGATCAGCGCCCCGAGGCCGACACCCGGCGCGGCGAGGCCGTACACGTTGTGGGGCTGCGGGGGCGCCGCGCGGACCGTCGGCACGAGCGCGTAGAGCGCGGTGGCGGTCACGGCGACGGCGATCAGGGCAGTCAACAGTCGTCCAATCAGCTTCATCGTCTTCCTCCTCCTAATTCTTTCCAGTGGGGGGTAGCGCCTCCGATTCGAGGTACCCTATTTAAGGCTGCCCCGCCCGGCGCTAGCCCCTCCGACAGGGGGGAGGCCATAAAGGGTGTTTGGTACAAAGGTCGAACCCCTTCACTCCGTTGCGACCTGGCCCGGGTCACCGCCAAACTCTACCCCCAAGCCCCTCCCGGCCCCTGGGGAGGAATTGATTACCGCCAAGAGCCCGCCGTGAGCCTAACCCTTTATCCCCGCCAAGGAGTTCCCGCGGCGTGAAGCGCCTCGTGGAGTGCGTCCCGAACTTCAGCGAGGGCCGACGCCGCGAGGTCGTCGACGCGATCGCCGCCGCCATCGCCGCGGTCCCCGAGGCCAAGGTCCTCGACATCGAGATGGACGCGGACCACAACCGCAGCGTCATCACGTTCATCGTGACCCCGGAACGCGCCGTCGAGGCCGCCTTCGCCGGAGCCCGGAAGGCCGTTGAACTCATCGACATGGAGAAGCACCGGGGCGAGCACCCGCGCCTCGGGGCCATGGACGTCTGCCCCTTCGTCCCCACTTTCGGCGTGACGATGGAGGAGGCCGTGGCGATGGCCCGGTCCCTGGGAGAGAGGATCGGCAAGGAGCTCCAGGTGCCGGTGTACTACTACGAGGCCGCCGCGACCCGACCTGAACGCAAGAACCTCCCGGACGTGCGGAAGGGGGAATATGAGGGTCTGAAGGCGGAGATCGCGACGAACCCGGAGCGGAAGCCGGACGCCGGCCCGGCGGTGATGCACCCCACCGCGGGCGCGTTCGTCATCGGGGCGCGACCGCCGTTGATCGCGTTCAACGTGAACCTGGCCACGAGCGACCTGCACCTCGCGAAGCAGATCGCGAAGGCGGTGCGCGAGCGGGATGGGGGGCTCCCGGCCGTGCGGGCGCTGGGAATGGACCTCCGCGACCGGGGGATCGTCCAGGTCAGCATGAACCTCGTCGACTACACGCGTACACCGCCGCACGTCGCGTTCTTGGCGGTGAAGGCCGAGGCCGCCAAACGAGGCGTCGAGATCGTCGGGTCTGAGATCGTCGGCCTCCTCCCGCTCGCGGCTGTCGTGGCGGCGATGGAAGGGATGCTGGCGGTGGAGAAGTTCGCGGTCGACCAGATTCTGGAGACGAGGCTGTGGGAATGACGAGCGAGACCCTGGAGGAGTTCCTTCGGCGGTTGGGGGATGCGACGCCGACCCCGGGCGGCGGGAGCGCGGCGGCGTACGGCGGGGCGATGGCGGCGGCCTTGGCGGGGATGGTCGCGAACCTCGCGCTCGGCAAGGAGGGCTACGAGGGCGTCCAGCTGGAGGCCCGCGAGGTCGTCCTGAAGTCCCAGGCGCTGCAGCGGCGGCTGCTCGAACTCGTCACGCTCGACGCGGACGCCTACGAGAGCGTCATGCTCTGCTACAAGATGCCGAAGGCCAACGACGAGGAGCGCCGGAAGCGGAAGGATGCGATCCAGCACGCCTTGAAACACGCGACCCTCGTGCCGCTGGAGACGATGGAGCGCGCGGTCGAGACGTTGGAGATCGCCCTTATCGCCGCCGAGAAGGGCAACCGTTCCGCGTTCACCGATGCGGGGGCATCGGGCTTCCTCGCACAGGCGTGCGTCCGGGCGGCGGCGCTCAACGTGAGGATCAACCTAGCAAGCATCGCCGACTCCAAGTTCCGCGACGAGTCGGACCAGAAGATGCAGTCGTTGATCGGCCGGAGCGAGATCCTCGCGGACCGGGTCAGCAACTCGGTGAACGCCCGGATGTAGGCACGAAGCCCGTCCATATTCACCCACCTCTCCCCTCCATCTTGACATGGGGGGACGACCTGCCATGCCCACCCCCGGGGATTGCCTACACATGGAGGTTGGAATGAACGCCGACGCGAATCTCGACCAGGCCATACACCACATGGAGAGACTGATGGATGCCCAACTAGACTCCGTCGCTGGACTGTCGAACAAGGCGGGGACCCTCCTAGGGTTCGTGTTGGCGTCGTTCGGGATCATCTTCGCCGTGACGAGAGACCTGCTTCTGACCCACTTGGCGGCCGCATCCCTGGCCGCGAGCTTTATGATCGTCTCGTCGGTGGGCTTGGGGTATTCTTACCGCCTCACGACCTATGTGAACCCACCCCAACCCCGCAAGCTCGTGATTCTGCTGGAGGAGGAGCCTTCGGACCTGAAGCGCGCCGTCCTTGGCGCCTTGGTCGAGGCCCACTCCAGAAACGAGGAGACGATTCGCCGGAGGTTCCAGTTCCTGAACGCTTCCTTGGCCTTCTTTATATGGGGGGTGAGCCTATTCGTCCTGACCGTGGTGATGATCTGACGAGAGTTCCCTTGTCGAAAACCAAAGGACGACTTGGAGAGGACGGTCGCGACATCTACGAGATCTTGGGCATCGAACGGGACGAGGAGCTGGTCAACAACCCGCTCGTCAAGGGCTGGGAGCCGTTCCGCCGCAAGCCGAAATGAGCCCCATCGAGAGCCGAATCAGAGGCGTCCAATCCTTGTGGCGGCCTCCCTGGGAGTCCCCGGGCAAGGGTAATGCCGCAAGGAGGCTCTGTCACTGAGCATGGCAGCCCTGTTTGACAGCCGTGTCCAATACCTGGACACGATCGAGCCCTCGATCCTCTTCTTCGCTCTCGGGCTGATCTTCTTCGTCGCGGGCCTCCTCTTCCCCCCGTTCCTCCTCATCAGTCTCGCGTTCCTCGTGGTCGGTGCCACCTGGGGCTGGGCCGCCAAGCCCGCGAGGCGTCCTCCCGAACTCCCGTGGATCTCCACCCCCGGGGCGTGGTGCCCCACCTGCGGAGGGCCTGCCCTCTGGATGCCCCGGTACATCCGGTGGTACTGCAACTCGTGTTCCCGCTACCTTGCCGCGGAGATCGCCCCGCCTTCGCAACCGGCGTGGCCTCCCGAGTAGACCTCACCGGAAGGATTATCCGCGGCCTGAAAGGTTGACCGCCGATGGCGGGACAGGTCGACCATTGGTCCGTCTCTCCAGGATGGTTCGGGCCGCCGGCGGTCCTTCTGGGGGTCGGCCTCTCGCTGTTCTTCCTCGGTCTCGTGTATCCGCCGTCAATGCTGGGGGGGCTCGCGCTTCTGGTGCTGGCCCTGGCGTGGGCGAACGTCGACGATGTTCAACAGCGACGGGCGAGTGCCCCCCTGACTCCGGTCCCCTGGGCGTGGTGCCCCGCCTGCGGAGCGCCGGCGTTGTGGATCCCGCATCAAGGGCATTGGTACTGCAGCGCCTGCCCGCGCTACTTCTCGAGGAAAGTCGCCCCGCCATCGTGACCGGCGCGGTGGCCTCGTGAACCACGGGTCGGACCTCAGAACGGCCAGTTCACACGTTGGGCCAGGGATGTCGGGAGGGCGCGCTTGAGAGCCTCCTCAGCCGTCTTCACGTATTCCACCGTTGTCTCCTTCAGCTTGGCGCCCTGCGCCTTCCGGGCCTTGATCATCTCCTGGGGAGGCGTCACCCATGCCTGGACCTTCTTCGTCTTCCCTTCCGCGTTCGCATACTCTATCTCGAGCACGTACACCGCCATGCTCTTCCTGAGGCGGAAGCCCGTGATCCGGGAGTGGGGGACCACGATGTTCTCTTCCTCCCGGGCCAGCGCCTCCGGGTCCGCCACAGCGTAGTCCACCGTCCGTTTCGACGTCATGCTGTAGGCCAGCATCGCCCCGACGACGCCGCCGATGACGGCGCCCGCCGCCGTGTTGGCGGACTTCTCCAGGACGAAGATTGTGCGCTCGTTCGTCAACAGCACCCCGTACTCCTTCTGGCCGAACGCGCCCGGGACGAGCACGTAGGGGATCAACCCCACCTTCTGCTCCATCGGATTTCCTTCAGCCGGACGAATCCAGTCTGGACGATTTGATGCCGCTGGAGGATCCGGGCCATAGTCGTCGTTACACAATGTTTAGGGTTCGGGTCTCGCGTGGGTTCGACGTTGTCCTTCCTCGGTCCGCTGGAGCGACTTGGGTACTTCGGCGGCATGCTGATTCTTGCCCCAGGGGTGATACTGATGGCGTTCGTCGTGGCCATCGCCCCGGCCATGGTGATTCTCCCCTGGTACTCATGCGCCTGCACACCCCTGTTGATCCCCACCGTGTTGGGGACTTACATACTCCTCGTGACCCGCAAGCGCCGGCGTTTGGCCGGTTCGTAGACAGCGGTAGGTTCTTGGCGCCGACCGTGTTCCTGGAACGTTGCCTCCCATCACCGCCACGCGCGGCACACAGATCTCCTGCAAAGGGTGGCGGCAAGAGGCCATCCTCCGCATGCTCCAGAACAACCTGGAGAATGCCGAGAAGCCCGACGACCTCATCATCTACGGTGGGACGGGGAAGGCCGCCCGCAGCTGGCCAGCGTACCACAAGATCGTGGAGACGCTCCAGGGACTCGGAGATGACGAGACGATGCTCGTTCAATCGGGGAAGGCCGTGGCGGTGTTCCGCACGCACACGCAGGCCCCCCGCGTCCTCATCGCCAACGCGAACCTCGTTCCCAAGTGGTCCACCTGGGAGCACTTCCGGGAACTGGAGACGCTCGGCCTCACGATGTACGGGCAGATGACCGCCGGCGGTTGGTCTTACATCGGGTCGCAGGGGATCGTGCAGGGGACGTACGAGACCTTCGCGGCCTGCGCGCGTGACAACTTTGGCGGTGACCTCTCCGGTCGCCTCGTCCTCACCGGTGGGCTCGGCGGGATGGGCGGTGCGCAGCCGTTGGCGGTGAAGATGAACGGCGGCGTCTGCCTGGTGGTCGAGGTGGACGAGGCACGCATCCGCAAGCGTGTCGAGAAGGGGTACTGCGACGTCCTCGTCAAGGAACTCGATGAGGCGCTGCGGATGGCCTTGGAGGCCAAGCGTGATCGGCGCGCGCTCTCCATCGGTCTTCTCGGCAACTGCGCGGAGACGCACCCGGAGATCGCCCGCCGCGAGGTCGTACCCGACATTGTCACCGACCAGACCTCGGCCCACGATGCGTTGAACGGCTACGTGCCCGGCGGGAGGACGTTGAAGGAAGCGGCGGAGATGCGGGCCGACGACCCCGCAGGCTACATCGAGGAGAGCAAGGCCTCGATGGGCCTTCACTGTCTCGCGATGCTCGCCTTCCAGAAGAGAGGGAGCGTCGTCTTCGACTACGGGAACAACCTTCGCGGCCAGGCGCTGGAGGCCGGCGTGAAGGACGCGTTCGCCTACAAGGGGTTCGTCCCGCTCTACATCCGCCCGATGTTCTGCGAGGGCCGCGGGCCGTTCCGCTGGGTGGCGGTGACCGGGGACCCCGAGGACATCCTGAAGACCGATGCGGTCGTGAAGCAGGAGTTCGCGGACAACCGCCAACTCGTGCGGTGGATCGACCTCGCGGAGGAGAACCTCCCGTGGGAGGGCCTGCCGGCGCGCGTGTGCTGGCTCGGGTATGGGGAGCGAGCGAGGTTCGCGGGGATCCTCAACCGGATGGTCCGGGACGGCAAGCTCTCCGGGCCAATCGTGATCACCCGGGACCATCTCGACGCCGGCAGCGTGGCCTCGCCCCACCGGGAGACGGAGGGGATGCGGGACGGCAGCGACGCGATCGCCGACTGGCCGATCCTGAACGCCCTCGTCAACACGGCCGCAGGCGCCGATCTCGTGGCGGTGCACAACGGCGGCGGGGTCGGCATCGGGCTCTCGACGCATGCGGGGTGCCTCGTCGTCTGCGACGGGACTGAGGAGACGGGCGGGCGCATCGAGCGCGTCTTCACCACCGACCCCGGGATGGGCGTCGTGCGGCACGCGGACGCGGGATACGAGGAGGCCGTGGCCTTCGCGAGGAAGCATGGGATCCGGACGCCCAGCCTGGAGTAAGCCCGGCGTCGCCCCCTGGTCCTGGGGCGATCCGCGGCCGTGGACGTGGCTCCTGAGGGGGGTCCTCGGCAGCATCGTCTTCGGTGGGGCTTTCCTGGGGGCGGGCGCGAGCGCGTGGGCGCAGCCTCTTGGCGTGCTGTTCGCGCTGATGCTCGCGATGGCGGTGCTCGCCGCCATCTGGGTTCGGCGGACCAAAAGGCCAACGGGTCTGCGGCGCTGAAGGGCCGCCTCTCGGTGACCAGGCGCGGCTCCGGCTCAGGCTGCCGGTTCTTCCTCGGGCGATTGCGCGAAGGATTCCTTCCGCCGCTCCTTGCGGATCAACCAGATTGGGACCGCGATCCCGAATGCCAAGAGGACGACATCGAGGGCGAGCCCGAGACCAAGGAGGGGCGGGATCATCAGTGCCTCGAGGAAGAGTGCCGCGACCCCGGTCGCGAGCTCGACCGCGACCCAAGGGAGCGTGAACCGGGCCCATGCGCGGGTTGCGCGGGGCTCCCAGCCCGGCGATTTCTTCCGGAGCGCGAGGGCTCCCGCGATGGCGATGACCACGGCGAAGACCAGAGCAAGAACCGGCTTCCAGTTCGGTACGACGACGGTCGTCGTCTGGGCGGGCTCCGCGTTGCCGAGATGGTCCTCGCTCCAGTATGTGACCACATAGGTGCCGGGGCGTGTGAACGCGAGAGGACCGGAATACTCCGCGGCGTCACCGCCATTCACGGAGTACCGCGTCCCCGCCACGCCGCTGAGGGCGTCCGTCGCCACCAGCTCGTATACGATCCCCCCGACGTCTCGCGGGATGAAACGCCCGAGCGTGCGAGGTGGCGTGTTGTCCACCACGAGGGTGGTCGTCCACGCCGTCTCCGTGTTCCCGAGGAGGTCGGAGGAGCGGACCTCGAGGTCGTGCGCCCCGTCCACCTGTCCCGCCAGGGAAACCGCCCCGGCGGTGGTGATCCAGGTCCCGTTGTCCACGCGATAGGAGTTGTCCCGGATGCCGACGGGAATCGGGCCGCCATCCGCGGTGGCCAGAAGGATCGGGGTCGCCCCGAGGACCATCCAAGGATCTTCCTCCCGCGCGCGGAAGCGCGGCGACCCGACGGTCAGGTTCGTCGTCGGCGCCGTGTTGTCCACGACGACGGTCATGTTCTGCTGGACCTCCATATTGTAGAGGAGGTCCCAGCTCTGGAAGGTGACGAACGCCCGTCCCTCCGAGGCAGGTGCCCGGAACGCCCCTGTGTACCGCCACGTGCCCTCCCAGGACCCATTGGACCACACCTGGTAGGACGTCCTCCACAGGCCCACCGCGAGCGTCGGGCGGTCGACGGCGGCGAGCCCGAGCTCCGTGGCCGAGGTGACCCACACCCACTCGGCCGTATAGTTCGGCGCCCCCGGTTGAAGCACCGAGTCTGGCGGCGTCCCGTCGACGATGAAAGTGTCATTGTTCGTGGGCTCCATGTTCCCGAGGAAATCCTCGGCCCGATATTCGACGTACGCCCGCCCCTCCCGGGAAATGTTGAAGGGAGCGGTGTAGTTCTCCCAGAGACCCCAAGCCCGTTCGGAGAACACGCGGTAGGTGACCGAAGAGACCCCGGAACCCCCACCCGGGATCGCGGTGGAGATCACGAGCTGAGCGGAACAAGGCTCATTCACGACGCTAAAGCCGAGGATGGCGGCGACGTACAGTCCAGGGATAGGGGCCAGGAGGGACACCTGCTCACTGGCGTCGGCGTCGGCCTGGAAGTCCACCAGTTCCTCGGGCTCCAACGTTCCGTTGAGGTTGGCGTCGCGGAAGATCCCGAGGTCCAAGTCGTTGCAGTTCGGGGAAAGATAGGGGCGCAACGTGAACACGACCGCGTCGATGCCGGGGAGGACTGTCCAGTTGATGCGGAGGCTCGCGTTGATCATGTACCAGAGGAAGTCGTCGCCCGTCACGTTGTCTTGATACACCCAGAGGTCGAACGTTGTGTTTAAGATCGGTGAAGGCGGGTTGTCCTCGGCGGTGAGCGTGAGGCGAGTCCTCGGAGTGATCCAGAGGTCGCTGCCGTCGTCGTACTTCGGCGAGCCGGGGGCGAGGGTGGTCTGAGGAGGCGATCCTTCGACGACCAGCGTGACCTGGTTGAACGGTTCGATGTCGCCCACCGTCGTCACGCTCCTGTAGTCCACGGTGTGGGCCGTTTCCCCTGGGATGGTAAAGGGGCCCGAGTACGTCGTCCAGGGGAGACCGTCGACACGGTATTCAGAATAGGCCACCCCGTTGACCGTTGGGTCCGTGACGTTGAGCGTGAGGGGCGTCAACGAGGTGATCCAGGTGTTCACGCCGAGATGGCTCGGAGTACCGACCAATAACGCCGTGGTCGGGGTCGGACCCGCCCGGGAGGCTGGGGAGAACAGGACCAGCCCGAGTAGAAGCGCCACCGTGACCAGGGCCGCGACTTGGCCGTGTCGTTCCTCCATGACATCTCCCGCATCCCCAAAGGGTCTCCCATTACATAACGGCGTCTCAGTATAGGGGGGACTGCCTCCCGTTGATGCTCAGGAGGACCGCCACCCTTCAGACCTCGGAACCGAAGGGGTACGTGCAGCGGCCCCTGCGGTCAATGACGGCGCACTGCCCCGCAATTCGGCATCTGGATGCCTTCCCGCGCGTGAGCGCCAGAGTGTCGGCCGTCAGCCTTATCGTGAGTGTGCGCCCATGCCGCCGGGCAACGGAAGCGCATGAAGTCCGAGTCGCAGGCGGTCCTGGGCGGGGTCCTCATCGCGTTCGGGGTGCTGTCGTTCATCGCTGGCGTGGCCATCGGGATCATCGGGGTGCGCGGCGCCTGGGATGTGTTCTGCTGCGGCCTCGGGTTCTTGATGTTCTTCGTGGGCCTCCTCCTCGCGACGACCGCGTCCAAACAAAGGAAGGCCGTCCCCCCTATGCCCGTCGTCGTTCCTCCACCGGCCCGCGCGCCGCCTCCCCGAGTCCCGTTCTGCCCGAAGTGCGGATCCGCGACTTGGTGGAACCCCGTGGAAACGGTCTGGAGCTGCACGAACTGCGGGCACATCCTCCCCGAGTACGTCCCGCCGCCTGGGACCCTGTAGGACCTCGGTCACTGCGTCCAGGTCGACACCGTCGTGCTGCGTACCCAGTACGCCTCACCCCAGAGGAGAGCCTCCGTGGGTCCGACGGCCCGGAGCTGGTACGGGTCCCCGCCGAGGGCAGAGGTCTCGACGCGCTCATAGGGAATCCCGGACATGCTCAGCCCCAGCAGAGCAGGCGTTACCCGAGAGTAGGAAACGAGGTTCCATCCCGCCACCAGATTGACCGTGGGGTCGTACACCACACCCGCCACGGTATACTGTCCCCCGGTGGTGAGCTCCGCCCAGAAACCCGTTCCCGCGGGGAGGGCCAGCAGGTCGCCCGTCCGCCCGGAATAGGAGGCCTTCCAGGGGTCGAGGCCGTCCGCGGGCTGGAAGGTGCGCAGGGTCGAGATCGAGGAGGAGAGGGTCTGGACTACGGTTGCGGCCGTGTCGTCGGCCTGGAGCAGGGGCACGGTGAGGAGGTTCGAACCCGCCACGACCGACTTCGCGTACCTCGCCGCCAGATTGCTGACGCGCGTCGCCAGTCCCGCGTCCGCCTCCACGCGGAAGAACAGCGGTGTCGTGTCGCCGGGCGTGTGTCCGCACCCGGGGCAGGTGTAGGTGTAGGTGGCAGAGCCGTCGGCGGTGACCGTCGTGAGCAGTCCGAACGGCCCCGTCGGATCCGAAACGGACATCATCACGCGGTACGTCGACGGTCCGCCCGGGGCCCCGTCGTCGGCGGTCTTCCCCCAGTCGATCGTGAGGTCGGCGAGCGCGGCGCCGGTGAGCCTGGCCCGGACGATGGTCGGATCGAGGGAGATCCCCGTCCATACGGTCGCACTGTCCTGGAGACCGTCCCGCGAGGCGGTGACCGTCCCGGATCCGGAGGCGGTGGCGGTGAAGAGCCCGGTGCCGTCGACGGACCCAATTCCTCCGGCGGTGGTCCATGCCACGGTCGCCGGCCAGATCGTCCCGATGCGGTCGCGCACGGTGGCGGTGAAGGGCTGGGTGGCCCCCACGGTCAGGACGGCCGAGGGCGGCGCGACCGCGACGCTGGCGGTGTCGAGGCAGTAGGCGTACGTGATCAGTCCTGCGGCCTGGTCCGCCTGCGCGCCGCTCCCGAAGAGCGTGTCGAAGTAGGACCCGTCCCGCTCCAGATAGTAGTGGACCCACGCATCCACGTACTTCGAGACGAGCGCCCGGTGCGCGGGGTTCGAGAACGAGTGGTCGGCCCCGATGATGGTAAACTCGGACTTGGGGCAGTTGCCGTTGGTGTAGACGACGTCGGCGTTCAGGGCGGGGACGGCGGTGGTGTCCGCGCTCCCGACGATGACCTGCATGGGGAGGATGAACTCCCCGACGTGGTCGGCCGGCAGGTTCGGCGCCCAGAACAGCGGGGCGATGATGTAGGGCGAGATCGGGAGCACGGCGTCGAACCGGGGGTGCTGCGCGGCCGCGAGCACGGAGATGCCGCCGCCCATGGAGTGCCCCGAGCTCACGAGCCTCGACCCATCCACCATGGTGTAGAGCAGCGAGCTGACCGTCGTGTTCTCCAACTCCAGGTAATCCAGCGTGTAGCCGACCCGGAAGGCCATGTCGGCGGTGTCCACGAAGACCCCGGGGTTGTAGTCGACGCCGATGACCACGGTGCCGCCCGACGCCATGCTGACGAGCATGCTCCAATAGTCGAGGCGGGTGGCCCCGTAGCCCGGGGCGAACTCGATCGTGGTCCAGGGGGCGAGGCTCGTGTCGGAAGGCGCGCCATCGCCGCCGGTGGTCGAGGGGTAGAAGATTGTTGCAGGCGCCGCCGCTCCGCCCGGGCCGGCCTGCGGCACCGTCACGTTGCTGAACCCGACGGGGAACGGCCCATGGGAGAGAGGTGCAGGAGAGGTCTCCCCGCCGGCCGCCGTCACCGCCAAGGACTGGGCCAGGAGGAGAAGGATGACCCCCGCCAGACGATAGCCCCTCATCGTGAAAGCACTCGACTAAGGTCGGATGAAGCTTGTGGTCGGTTCTTGAGAGGCCAGCGTTGAAACGGTACGAATCCTTGGTGGCGATCCATGGCCTCCCGTGCCCGAGCGTCCCCGCGATTGGCGGTGGACGGGGTGCTGCTCCTTCGCGGCACGCTGGTGGCGGTGACCCGGAAGAACCCGCCGTTCCAGGGGATGGCGGCGCTGCCGGGAGGGTTCATCGAGCTCGGTGAGACCGCTGCCTCGGCGGTGACGCGCGAGGTCCGGGAGGAGACCGGGGTGCGGACGGAGGTCGTGCGCCTCGTCGGCGTCTACTCGGACCCGGACCGGGACCCCCGGGGACACGTGATCAGCGTCGCGTATCTCCTGCGACGGATCGGCGGCGCTCTCCGCCGGGGGAGCGATGCCGCCACGGTCACCCTCCTGGATCCCCGCCGCCTGCCGCCAATGGCCTTCGATCACCGGAGGATCGTCCTCGACGCGCTCAGGACTTCTTCGTCGCGAGGGCGTAGCGCACGCCCTTCCCCTTCAGCGCCTCGTGCATCTTCAGCACCGCCTCGCGGTACTCGTCCGGCTTCTCGAAGTCGAACGCGAAGTCGTAGTCGCCGAGGACCGCGCGGTAGCCGAGCTCCTTCATCATCGTGACGATCGTGAAGGGGTCCGTCCCCTCGGGGCTGAACTCCAGTCTCACATAGAACTTCATGGCGCCCCCGGCAGCAACCGCCAATATTTGAATCAGCGGTGTGCGGCACGGGTTCAAGCCGCCGCCCCCGTATCCCCCCGTCGTGCCTCATGTGGCGGTCCTCGACGCCAATGCCCTCCTCCTCCCCTTCCAGTTTCGTCTGAACCTGGAGTTGGAGCTCCGCCGCCTCCTGGGGGAGTGCCGCATCGTCGTCCCCGAGCCGGTCCTCGGCGAGCTCGACGTCAACCTCGCGAGCGACCGGTGGGCGAAGGCGGCCCGCCAACTCGCCTCCAAGTTCCCGTCCGAACCGGCGCAGACGCGCGGCGATGACGCGGTGATCGAGGTGGCGCAGCGCCTGGGCGGGGTCGTCGTGACGAACGACGCCGCCATGATCGACCGCCTTCGCGACCTCCGCATCCCGAGGATCTTCCTGCGTTCCCGCAACCATCTCACCGCCGAGGGTCTCGACTAGGTATTTCCCGGCGTCCGGCCTTGCCTCCCGCATGCGGCCGCAGGACCTCCAGGCGCTGAAGGCCATCGCCCTGCGCGGGGCGCTCCTGGGCTACGCCGACCTCAACTCGAGGGAGCTCGGGCAGGTGCTCGGGGTGAGCCAGCAGGCCGCGTCCCAACGCATCCTCGATCTGCTCAAGGGGGGGCTTGTCGACCGGGACATGGGCGGTCGCCGCCCGCGCCTGCGGATCGCCGCCAAAGGGGCCGAGGTGCTGCGGCGGGAGTATGCGGATTACCGCCGGCTGTTCGACGTGGACGCGGTCCTCGTCGTGCGGGGGCGCGTGACCACCGGCCTCGGGGAGGGCGCCTTCTACATCCGCCAGGAGGGGTACCGCGCGCAGTTCCTGGCCCGCCTCGGGTTCGAGCCGTACGCCGGGACCCTGAACCTCCGCGTCGAGGGGGAGGGCCTCGCCCAGCTCGAGGTCCTCCGCGCGGCGGACGGCGTTCCGATCGAGGGATTCACCGCGGGAGGGCGCACGTTCGGGGGTGCCAAATGCTTCCCCGCCACGGTGAACGGCGTCGCCTGTGCTGTGATCGTCCCCCTCCGCACGCACCACACCGACGTGATGGAGGTCATCGCTCCGGACCACTTGCGCACGCGCCTCACGCTGAAAGACGGCGACGAGGTCGAGGTCCGGGCGCGCCCGTGAGATGTTCTCAGGAGTCCTCACCACGGTTTAAATACCGCCAATCTCAATAGCTGCGCCGGGTTTGGCATTGGGGAGTGGAACATTGACGCCCACATCTGGTAATCCGAACGCTCTGGCTGTGTTTTTCGCGACAGTTCTCGTGGCCTCTGCCCTGGGTGCCGGCGCCCCGGGCTTGATGGTGAGTCATGCGCCCCCGGCGCCCATTGTCCTGAGCCACACGAACAGCACCGGAGCGCCTTACCACGCGATCCCGAGCGACAACCCGGACGATGGGAAGTTCCTGGCGATCGCGGGAGAAGGCCTGCAGACGCTCGCCGACCTGGAGATGCATTTCTTTGTTGCGGTCTCCGCGGGGTCCTCCGGTTTCGAGCTCAGCGTCTTTGACGCGGACACCGGGGGGTCGTGGGACACCGGGGGCCTCTCGCCCGAGCCTCTCTTCCTTCGCCTCTACAGGGATCCGTTGAAGTCCGGGACCTCGACGGCGAGCCTCGTCACCTCGTGGACCGGGTCCGGCACCCCCGACGACGGCTGGGACGTCCACAACTTCGCCACGGACGCCGGCGCGCGAGCGCCGAGCGGGAATTACTTCTACCGCCTGGATATCGGTTGGCTGAATCCCGCCGGATCGAGCGACAACTTCAACAACTTCAAGCTCCGGAGCACCGGGCAGTTGAGCGCCGTCCCCGGCCAGAACATCGGCTTCTCGGGCGGCCCGCAGAACGGCGATCCCCCGGTGGGAAGCGGCGACCCTAACCCCGATCCGGAGTCGAACGACGCGAACGCGAACTCCTACAACGGGGCCTGGGACTGGTGCTTCTACCAGCCCGCTGCCCTCACGAGCCTCACCTTCACGGACGGGGACGCGGACTACTTCGACGACACGGACGATTTCAACACCCCCAACAACGACCCGCCGGGCGACCCCGAGCCCGAAGGGGAGAATCACGGGTTGCCGGCGGATGGCGGGCCGAGGGACCCCGCTTACAAGGTCGACCCCGCCATCTTCTACCAGATCGCCTCGCCGGATGGCGCGGTGTACAACAACATGGACCCTTCTGGGAACCGTGAGTTCGAGGACTACATCATCGGACCGACGAACGCGGACGCCGTGGTGAACACGACGCTCCCCGCGGGCCTGTGGCTGGTCCGCGTCCGCGGCATGGACGCGCACAACTTCAACGCGATCCGGGCCACCGCCGAGATTTGTTCGGACACCGATATCCCGCTGACGGTCAATCCAGCCCCGGAGGTCGAGCCCGACCACGTGTCCCAAGCCTCTGCGGGGGACATCGTCCGGTACGCCCACACGGTCCACAACCGCGGCGTCGGCAATGACACCTTTGCCCTCACCGCCTCGTCCTCACGCGGATGGAGCACGCGCATCTACCATGATGCGAACGCCAACGGCCTCCTCGACTCCGGGGAAGGCCTCACCGGCAGCACGGGCATCCTGGGGACCAACGGGACGTACTACCTCATCGTGGAAGTCGTCGTCCCCGCAGGCCTGACCGCTGACACGATCGATGTCACCACCATCACGGCCTCCTCGACGGAGGAATGGGCACTGCAGGACTCCGCCAAGGACACGACCGAGGTCCACGTGAACACCGCACCGAACATCCAGTCGTTCACCGCCACGCAGGCCCCGGAGGGCACCGCGGTGACCTTCGAGGCGCACGCCAGCGACGCGCAGGGCGACGCCCTCACCTACAGCTTCGACTTCGACGATGACGGCACGTTCGACGTCAGCGGCCCGAGCAACCTGGCCACGTTCACCTGGGGGGACGACTACGTCGGCACGGCGCGCGTGCGTGTGAGCGACGGCTCGCTCTTCTCCGACAAGACCGCGATTGTGGAGGTCCTCAATGTCGCGCCCGTCGCGGCAATCACCGTCGGCCTCGCGGACGAGGGCCAGGGCCTCACGCTCTCCTACCGCCTCACCGATCCCGGAAGCGACGACCTGACGATCGTGCTCGACTGGGGCGACGGCACCGTCGAGACCCGGTCCTATCTACTCGGCCCCTCGCCCGATGGCTTCCCGAGCCCGGACGTGTCCCCCCGGGACGTGTCGGACTCCCTGACGCATGTCTACGGGGACGACGCTTCCCTCGGCGGGCTCCTGAGCGTCTTCGACGATGACAGCGGCCTCACTCAGTACAATGTCGTCTTCGTGATCAGCAACGTGGCTCCGATGGCGCTGGCGTTGGCGGTGAGCTGCACCCCTGTCCTCGCGCCGGGCGTCGGCCTCGACTCCCATGCATGCTTCGAGGGCGAGGACCTCTACTTCACCGCCACGGCGACCGACCCGGGGAGCGACGACCTCACATTCTTCTGGGACTTCGGGGACGGCCTCTCCGAGTCCCGCACCTACTACAACGACGGCGTGGGCCCGGACCCCGATCCGTCCACCGGCGGGACCTTCCCCTTCCAGGTCCAGGACGCCGGCACCCACATCTGGGGTGACAATGGCGTGTACACCGTCACGCTCACCGTCACGGACGATGATGGCGGCATCCTCACCCTCGTGACCGTGGCGCGCATCGCCAACGTTGCGCCGATGCTCACCGTCGTCCTCGACGCCCTCGCCTACGATGAGGCGGACACGGCGACCGCGCTCGCCTCCTTCGATGACCCCGGGAGCGACGACGTCACCTTGAGTTTCGAGTGGGAGCTCGGACCGACCTCGTCCCCGTTCGTATTCCTGAACGACGGGGTCAACCCGGATCCCCCGCTCTCGCCACGCGGAACCTATCCGTTCGTCGGCTCGCAGACGATGGCGCACGCGTACGATGACAATGGCGAGTACCTGCTCCGTGTCACCGCCACGGATGATGACGGCGGCGTCTCGACCATCGTCCAGCCCGTGACCGTGCGCAACGTCGCGCCGAGGGTCACCTTCGCCGATGCGTGCGACCCCTGCGTCGAGGGCTCGACGTACCCCTTCCCCGTGGACTTCTCCGACGTCGGCAGCGACGACGTCCTTCTCGACTTCGATCTGGAGTTCCTGCCCTCCCAAGAGCAGCTCTACTTCAATGACGCGATCGGCCCGGACCCCGTGAAGAGCCCCGACGGCGTCGCGCCGTTCATAGGGACGGCCACCGCCACGGCGGGCTGGGGGGACAACGGGCGCTTCGCGTACACCGTCACCGCCACAGACGACGATGGCGGTGTGTCCGTCATCACCGGAGTGATCGAGGTCCTCAACGTCGACCCCGTGATCGAGGACGTCCAGATCTATGCCGCCGCCGAGGTCACCCTGCGCGTCGCCGGCGAGAAGTGGCACGACGTGTGCCTCGAGGTCGTGGACTCCGGCGCCGTCACCTCGGGCGCCTGTGTCGTGCGCTACCCGGGCAGCCCCGACGAGCAGTCCGCGACCATCACGGGCACCCGGATCCAGCTCTTGGGCGACACGTCCATCGTGATCTACTACACGCCCCCCGACGACCCGATCAACGGGCAACTGAACGGCGACAACCCGGTCTGGGTCATCCTGACGTTCGCCGACGGCAGCGAGGTCCGGCTGAAGCACAACTTCAACGTGCAGCACCCGGGCACCTGGGTGTGGACTCTGGACGATCTCTCTGTCCTCCTGGTCGGGAAGCCCCTCACGTTCGAGGTGTCGGGGAGCGACGTCGGCAGCGACGACCTCACCTTCGCCTTCGACTTCGGCGACGGGACCACGGCCTCCCTCACCGCCTTCTGGGACGGCGTCGCTCCGGACCCGGCCCGGTCCCCGGACTTTGGCGGGATGCATTACGTCGCGAAGACGACACACACCTACGCCTCGGCGGGCGGATACTCGACGACCATCACCGTGACCGATGACGATGGCGGCAGCACCGCCGAGACGCGGTCCTTCACGATTGGCTGAACTGGCCGCTCGCGCGTTCCGTCTCAGAAGTGGCGCTCCACGTGGGAGAGCACCGACTCGAAGATCCGCTGGCCATCCCCTGCGCCCATCGGGTCCCTGTGGCTCCGGGTCCAGTCCGGGTGCAGGTAGCGGAAGAAGACGCGCTCCGGATGCGGCTGAATGCCGAGCACGTTCCCCTCGCGGTTGCAGACGGCGGCGATGTCGTCGAGCGCGCCGTTGGGGTTCCAGGGGTAACCGCCCGGCTCGCCACGGGGATCGACGTACCGAAAAACGACTTGATCGTTGTCAATGAGATCCTTCAACAGGCCCTTCGAGGCCTCGGCGGGGAACTGCCACTTCCCCTCGCCGTGCGCACTGCTGATCGTCATGATCTCCCCTTTCTTGAAGGCCCGGGATGCCGCGCAGGATCCGCCGTTCTCCATGCGCAGGAGGCTCGGCCGGCATTCGTAGTGCGCGGAATCGTTGGTCCCGAGGACGGCCTGCGGGGTGTCTGCCATGACGCCACCGAACCCGGGGAGCATGCCGGACTCGACGAGGACCTGGAACCCGTTGCATATCCCGAGGACCGGCTTCCCCGCCTTCACGAACTCCGTGAGCTCCCCTTGGAGCCTCGCGCGCATACGTGCCGCGAAGATGGCCCCGGCCCGCACGTAGTCTCCGGCGGCGAATCCTCCCGGGATCGCGAGGACATCGAAATCCTCGAGGCGCCTTCGAAGGGCTGGCGCGGAGACGTCCCCCGTGAACTGCTTGAGATGCACGGTCTCGGCCTGCGCCCCAAGGACGCGGAAGAATGCGGCGGTCTCCTCCTCGCAGTTCGTCCCCTCGATGTACACGGCGGCCGCGCGGATGTCCGCCCGCTTCACAACCCCACCACCAATCGGCTCATCCCCTTCCCCCACGTCTCCCGCGCGGCCGGCAGGGCGACGGGGATCTTCCGCTTCCCATGCTCGAAGACGGCGTCGTAGCCGCCGACGGAACCGATCTCCTTCACTGCCACGTCCTGTAGATGCCGGAGGAACTCCGCCCGATGTCCCTGCGCGACCTCGACGAGCCATCGCCCGTTCGATTCGGAGAAGAGCTGGACATCGGGCGCCGAGGAATCCGTGCCGCCCTCCAGCAGGATGCGGCATCCGATGTTCCCCCCGAGGGCCATCTCGATCGCGGTGATCGCGAGCCCGCCGTTCGAGACGTCGTGACAGGCGCGGACCGTCCCGGCCTCCATGGCGGTGACGAGTCCGTGCGTCGCCGCCAGCAAGTGTCCCGTGTCCACCGAGGGCACCGTGGCGGTGTACGCCCCCGCCATCCGGTAGTACTCGGATCCTCCCAGCTCGTCCTTCGTCGTCCCGACGAGGTACAGGGCATCGCCCTCCTCCTTCAGGTCCGAGGTCACACACCGCCGGATGTTCCTCACGATCCCCGTCCCCAGCACCACCGGGGTCGGGGGCACCGGACCGAGCGGGGACTCGTTGTAGAACGAGACGTTCCCGGAAGGGATGGGAAGGCCCATAGCACGGGCGACCTGGCCGATTCCCCGGACGGCCTCACGGAACGAACCGAGGCGGTCGGGCTTTTCTGGGTTCCCCCAGTTGAGGCAGTTCGTCAGCGCGTGCGGGCGGGCGCCCACCGCCACGAGGTTGCGGCAGACCTCATCGACCGCGCTCGCGCCGCCGCGGAAGGGGTCGATCGCGGTGAGGAACGGGGTCGAGGCGACGGCGATCGCGAGCCCCTGATCGCTCTCGAGCGTCGGGCGGATGACCGATGCGTCCCCGTGCGCCGCCTTCCCGATCCTCCCGTGGAGCGGCTTCACGACCGTCGAGGCTCGGACCTCATGGTCGTACTGTCGGATCACCTGCTCCTTGCTCGCGATGTTCGGGTTGGCGAGGAGGCGGAGGATCGTGGGGGCGAGGTCTTCAGTCACCGCCGGACGCACCTCCTCCCCACGCACGGGGAAGCCCGAGATATCGTACGGCCGCCGGTATTCCGGCCCGCCGACGTAGAACTCGAGGTCCATCTCCAGAACGACCTCGCCGTGGTAGCGCACCCGTGAGACCTTCTCCGAGATGACGCGGCCGATCGGCACCGCGAGGACGTCGTGAAGGTCGAAGACCTCGAGGACCGCCGCGAGGTTCGCCGGCGCCACCGCCAGCATCATGCGCTCCTGCGACTCGCTGACCCAGATCTCCCACGGGGCGAGGCCCTCCTCCTTAAGCGGGACCTGGTCGAGGTCGACCTCAGCGCCGAATCCGGCGGCCAGCGCCATCTCCCCGACGACGCAGGAGAGCCCACCGCCGCCGAGGTCCTTCAGGCCCTGGAGGAGCCCGCGCCGCACGCACTCCCGCACCGCGTGGATGAGCGGCTCCTTCAGTATCGCATCGCCGATCTGCACCGCCCCGCCGGTCCAGGCCTCGGCGGCCTTCTCGGTCAGATCGACGCTCGCATACGTGACCCCGTGGATCCCGTCCCGTCCGGTTCGGCCCCCGCAAAGGACATAGAGGTCCCCCGGGGCCTTGACCCGGTTCCTCTGGATCTCCGACCTTCTTGCGAAGCCGACGCAGCCGACGTTCACGACGACGTTCCCGACGTAGCCCTCGTCGAAGACGATGCAGCCCGCCACCGTCGGGATGCCGACACGGTTCCCGTAGTCGCGGATGCCGGAGACGACGCCGCCAAAGAGGTACTCCGGATGCTTCGTCCCCTTCGGGAGCTTGCTGTAGGAGTAGTTCAGCGGACCGAAGTGCAAGGGGTCGACCAGCGCCACCGGCTGCGCCCCCATCGCCAGCACGTCGCGCAGGATGCCGCCGATCCCCGTCGTCGCGCCCCCATAGGGCTCGATGGCGCTGGGATGGTTGTGCGACTCGATGCGGAGGGCGTACGCATGGTCGGCGTCGAACTCCACGACCCCGGCGTCCCCGCGGTCGAGGACGTACGGGGCCTGCACGGGGAAGATGAACTCGCGCAAGTGGACCTTCGAGGACTTGTAGCAGCAGTGCTCCGACCACGCCTGTGCGAGCGCCTGGAGCTCGACATCCGTGGGATCGCGACCGAGCTTACGAAAGTGCTCCCGGATGCGCTGCGCCTCTTCCAGGGAGAGCGCGAGCCCCATCTCCTCGGAGACGCGGCGCAGATCGTCCTCGTTCGCCTCGCGCAGGGCGACCTCGACAAGGGGGAACACGACGGACCGACGGCGGTAGAGGTCCTGCACGCACCAACCCCGTCGCCGGAATCTCCGCCGATAGTTATAGTTGCTCGGAGAACCCCCGGGCGCACGCGTCCGGACAAGCTTAAATAGCGACCGACCCCTAGACGCGGATGCGCGCCAGACGGCCGCCGATGAAACGGATGTCACGCAAGGAAACCTGGGTCATCAAGTGCCCCCACTGCGGGAAGATCGACGGGCCCTGCAAGCATGTCACGCGCGGCGACATCCGGCGCATCATCCGCCTCCTCAAGCTCGGCATCGAGGTGTTCGAGAGCGAGGACGAGTTCCTCGAGTCGGAGCACGACCACGGGCACCCGCCCGAGGTCTCGAGGGCGACCCTCTTCGAGATGGTGAAACCGCGCTACAGCCTGGACGACGTGATCCTCACCCCGCGCACGCGGGACGCGGTCGAGGACGCCCTCGTCGAGATCCGCCACGCCGACCTCATCTACCGCCGCTGGGGGCTGCAGAAGGTCGTAAAGCGCAAGCGGGGCGTCACGCTCCTCTTCGCGGGCCCGCCCGGCACCGGGAAGACGATGACCGCGGAGGCGCTCGCGAGCACCCTCGACCTGCCCTTCATGGTCGTGAACTACGCCCAGCTGGAGAACATGTGGGTGGGCGAGACGGAGAAGAACATCGAGTCCCTGTTCGCGGAGGCGACGAAGCGCAAGGCCCTTTTGTTCTTCGACGAGGCCGATTCGATCTTCTACCAGCGCGGCGCCTCGACCGCTCCCTGGACGAACCGGGACGTGAACGTCCTCCTGCATCACATCGAGAACTTCGGCGGCGTCGCCATCCTCGCGACGAACATGCCGGTGAACCTCGACCGGGCGCTCAACCGCCGCGTCGACCTCGCGATCGAGTTCGAGATGCCGACCGCGGACCTCCGCGAGGCCCTGATCCGGAAGCTCCTCCCGGCGCGCGCGCCCCTCGCCCGTGACGTGAACCTCGGGGAGCTGGCCCGGCGCTACACGCTCTCCGGCGGTCATTGGCTGAACGTCGTGCGCCAGGCGATGCGCTCGACCCTGCGACGGAAGAAACCCCGGCGGATCACGATGGCGGACCTCCTGAAGGCCGCCGAGATCGAGTCGGCGAAGGGCACCGTGCTCTCCAAGGACCACTTGATGACCTGGGGCGTGGACGGCCGGCAGCGCATCGGCGGGTACAGCTAAGCCGTCGCGATGACGTAGTCGTGGATGACCGGATTCGCGAGGAGCTTGCGGCACATCTCCTCGGCAGTGGCGCGCGCCTTGGCGGGGTCGGTCTCGGCGACCTCCAGCTCGTAGCGCTTCACGTATCGGACGGCGGTGACCCCGTCGAAGCCCAGGAGCTTGAGGGCCTTGGCGGTAGCGGCGCCCTCAGGATCCGTCACCCCCTTCTTGAGGTGGACCTCGATAGTGACGGTGACCATCGGGTCCGTCGGATGGATGAACGGTACTTAAGGGATTCGCGGGCACCGGCGTCGGGGCCTTCCGTCGATACGTTCAAGCGG
>Ga0334722_10001568_pt1 | contig 28193 bp, 29 predicted proteins | sample C3_bottom_MG_FD_207210 | JGI IMG/M metagenome (GOLD analysis project Ga0334722, IMG submission 207210) | Sediment microbial communities from Yellowstone Lake, YNP, Wyoming, USA - C3_bottom | ecosystem: Environmental > Aquatic > Freshwater > Lake > Sediment | place: USA: Wyoming | collected... | reverse complement strand
GCTCCGCGAACCCCGTGAGCTACCTTGAGCCCGGCGTCTACTTCTTCGACCAGGGGCTGGACATCTCGTACTCGTTGTACGGTGGCGTGGAAGCCGGGAAACCGGGCGTCGCCCTGGTCATCCCCCAGGACCGGACGTTCGCGGCCAACAACGCGGACGTCCTACAGCTGAACTTCGGTCCGAGCACCTGCCAGAACGATTCCTGCCGGGCCACCCCTGCCGTCGATGCCGTCGGCCCCGTTCAGACGACGGAGGGACTGTCGTTGACCCTCGTCGTCCCCCGGGACCCGGCCTGCTTCAACGGAACGCTGCCGCAGCTGTGCTCGGACAACCAGAACGACGTCATTCGGATCCCCGGCAACGCCCAGGTTCGCGTGGGCGGCGTCGTCTATGCGCCCTCCGACAGGGTGCAGGTCAACGGTGACCTGACCGACACGGTCGGCACGATCGGCCAGATCATCTCCTGGACCGTGACCTACTCGGGCGGAGCGCACCTCAACCAGGAGTACCCCGGGGGCGAGGAGCGCGGCGTCCTGCGCCTGGACGAGGCCTGCTCGCCGGGCACCGCCTGCAACAGCCCGTACTAGCGACAGCGGTACCTTTCGGGTACTTGAGCCACCCATCCTGCCGGCGTAGGGTGCCGGCATGGGCAAGCGTGTCGTCGCCGCGGTTCTCTGGTCGTACGCCGGCCTCATCGCGGCGTCGCTGGCCGAGTTCGTCTTCGCGATCCCGTTCGGTCTGACGGCCGCGGTCGGCTTCGCAACTGCCGCCTGGGTGGCGATGGACCCGTCAGGTCGCATCTGGGCCAGGGCTCGGCATGAGGAGCGGCCAGCCCCGCACGTCTCGGCGCCATCTGTTCCCGAGCTCGGCCCCACACCGACGCACCACCCAGCCTGACGTCGCCCGGCCTGACGCCGCTCGCGGTTCAGCCGACCGCGAGCAGCGCCACGCCGATCACCACGAGTACGGCGCCGGCCAGCCGGCGCCGGCCGACCCGCTCCTTGAGCACGACCGCCGCCATGACCGTGGCGATGACCACGCTCGACTCGCGCCCGGCCGCGACCGACGCCGGAGGGGCGATGGTCAGCGCCGCCAGCGCCGCCCCGAAGCCGGCGAACATCGCCGCGCCGATGAACGCCGTCGACGGGCGCAGCTCGGCACGGACGGCGGCGCGGCCCTTGATGCGCGCGATGGCGGCCAGGTAGACGAGCCCCGGGACGGCGAGGGCCAGCACGACGTAGGCGGTCGGCGAGGCGAACTGCAGCCCCTGGCGGTCCACGAGCGTGTAGCCGGCGATGGTCGCCGCCACGGTCAGCGCCAGCAGCGTCCCGGCCCGGTCGCCCGACCCGGCTGCCCCCCGCCCGAAGCCGCGCACGAGGAGCACGCCTGCCCCGACCCCGAGCACGCCGAGGGCCTCGAGCGGCGTCGTGGGGATGCCCAGGGCGAGCGCCGCGACGAGGAGCACGATGACCGGCGCCAGGCCGCGTGCGAGGGGGTAGACGAGGCTCATGTCGGCACGCCGGTAGGCCGCCGCCAGCAGCGCGAGATAGGCGGTCTCGAGGACCCACGTCGCGACCAGGTAGGGCCAGACCCCGGCCTCGACCCGCCACGTCGGCAGCGTGAAGGGCAGCACGAGCAGGGCGCCGATGGGCACGGCCAGCGCCGTCGCGGCCTCGGTATCGCGGGCGCGGGCGATGAGCAGGTTCCATGACGCGTGGAGGACGGCGGAGAGGAGGATCAGCGCCAGCGCGAGCGGCGGCATCGGGCGGCTCAGCCCGCGCGGGGGCGGTCGTAGACCTCGGGGTTGACGGGGGTCGGCAGGCGCTCGCCGCGCAGGCCGGCGAGGAGGTTGGCGGCGGCCATCTGGGCCATCCTGCCGCGGGTGGCGTGCGTCGCCGACGCGATGTGCGGCACGATGAGGCAGTTGGGCAGCGCCAGCAGCGGGTCGTCCGGGGCCATCGGCTCGGGGTCCGTGACGTCGAGGGCGGCGGCCGCGATGACCCCCCGGCGCAGCGCGTCGGCAAGCGCGACCTGGTCGACGACCGGCCCGCGCGAGGTGTTGACCAGGACGGCCGTCGCCTTCATGCGCGCCAGGGCGGCGGCGTCGATGAGGTGACGGGTGTCCGGCGTGAGGTTCACGTGCAGGCTGATCATGTCGCTCCGCGCGAAGAGCTCGTCCTGCGAGACGGCCGTGACCCCCAGTGCCGCCTGCTCCTCGGCCGACGGCGGGTAGGCATCGTGCACGAGCACGGTCATGTCGAAACCGTGGGCGCGCTTCGCCATCTCCTTCCCGATGCGCCCGAAGCCCACGATGCCCAGCGTGGCGTGGTGGACGTCCGGGCCGAGGAGCAGCATCGGTCCCCAGGTCTGCCAATGGCCGGCGCGCACGTAGTCATGGCCTTCGGGGATGCGCCGCACCGCCGCCAGGAGCAGGGCGAAGGCGAAGTCGGCGGTCGTCTCCGTGAGGACGCCCGGCGTGTTGCCCACCGGGATGCCCCGGCGCGTGCAGGCGGGGATGTCGATGTTGTCGAAGCCCACGGCGAAGTTGCTGACCACGCGGAGCTGCGGGCCCGCGGCGTCGAGCAGCTCGTCGTCCACGCGGTCGGTGAGCAGCGAGAGCAGGCCGTCGACGCCCCGCACGCGGCGCAGCAGCTCGACGCGTGGCGGCGGCAGCGCGTCCGTCCAGAGGTCGGCGTCGGTCTCGGCGAGGACGCGCGTCAGCCCCTCGTCGGGGATCCGTCGCGCCACGAAGACGCGCGGCCGGCCCGCGCCCGCGGCGGAGCTCACGCGACGCCGACCCGGGCCACGACGTCGGCGATCCGCTCCACGGCACGGCGCAGGTTGGCCTGGGAGTTGGCGTAGCTGATGCGGGCGTGGTCCACGCCGACCCGCCCGAAGGCGCTGCCGGCGAGGACGGAGACGCCGGCCTCGTAGAGCATCTTGTCGGCGAACTCTCCGCCCGTGAGGCCCGTGCCGGACACGTTGGGGAAGACGTAGAAGGCGCCCTGCGGACGGCGGCAGCGGATGCCGGGGATCGCGTTCAGGCCGTCCACGACCAGGTCGCGCCGGGCGTGGAACTCGGCGACCATGGCGTCGACGTCGACCTGCGGGCCGGTCAACGCCTCTACGGCCGCGATCTGCGAGAAGGCCGACGTGCACGAGACCGAGTTGATGATGAGCCGGCTGAAGGGCTGCACGAGCGCCGGCGGCAGGATCGCGTAGCCGAGGCGCCAGCCGGTCATGGCGAAGGTCTTGCTGAAGCCGTCGAGGATGATCGTGCGCTCGGCCATGCCGGGCAGCGCGGCGATCGAGTGGTGCTCGCCCTCGTAGATGATGCGGCCGTAGATCTCGTCGGCGAGGACGATGAGGTCGCGCTCGATGGCGATGGCCGCGATGGCCTCCAGGTCGGCTCTGTTCAGCACCCCGCCGGTCGGGTTGGCGGGGCTGTTGAAGATGATCAGGCGGGTCCGGTCGGTGACCAGCGAGCGCAGCTCGTCGACGTCGAGCCGGAAGTCGTGCGCCTCGCTGAGCGGGATGGGCACCGGGCGCGCACCGACGAAGCTGGCCATCGACTCGTAGATGGGGAAGCCCGGGTCGGGGTAGATGACCTCGTCGCCGGGGCCGGCCAGGGCGGTGATGGCGTAGTGCATGATCGGCTTGGCGCCGGGGGTGACGACCACGTTGCCCGGGTCGACGGCGAACCCGCGGCGGGCGGTCGAGTCGGCGGCGATCGCCTCGCGCAGCTGGGGCAGCCCGAGCGCCGGCCCGTAATGCGTCCAGCCGGCGTCGAGCGCCCGCTTGGCCGCCTCGCGGATGTTGGCCGGTGTGTCGAAGTCGGGCTCCCCGATCTCGAGGTGGATGACGTCCACGCCGGTCGCCTCGAGCGCCCGGGCGCGGGCGGCGGCCTCGAAGGCCGTCTCCGTGCCGATATCGCGCATCCGTTCGGCCAATCGCATGGGCGGCATGCTAGCAAACCGGGGGGGGCCGCGGAGGCCTCGGGGCGGCTCCGGGCGGGGCGCCCGAGCGGCGTGCGAGAATCGGGCCGTGACCCGCTTCTACAGCATCGACCAGGCCAACGCCCGACTGCGCGATCTCGGCCCCATCCTGCACAAGCTCAAGGTCGATCGCGACGCGGTCGCCGACGCACAGCGCGAGCTGGTCCGCTTCCGCGCCACGAACGGCAACCGCCACCATGCGGAGGAGCTGAAGACCCGCGAGGATGGCATCCGCGACCTGGTCTTCCGCATGGAGCGGTACGTGGCGCAGATCGTCGCCTGGGACGTGACCCTGCGCGACATCGAGACGGGCCTGGTCGACTTCCCGGCCCTCGTCAACGGCCGCCAGGTCTTCCTCTGCTGGCGCCTTGGCGAGGACGCCGTCGCCTGGTGGCACGAGCTGGAGGCGGGCCTGGCCGGCCGCAAGCCGCTCATCGATCTCGCCTGAGCCCGAGGGGAGAGCATCCGGTGGAACGTCCGCGCGCGGTCGAGGTCGTCGACGTCCTCGAGGCCGCGCGCCGCATGGCCGAGGCGCCGGACGGGGTGGCCCCGCTGCTCGTGGACGTGCGCGAGACGAACGAGTTCGTCCAGGTTCGCGCCGAGGGGGCCGTGCTGCTGCCCTTGAGCTCCTTCCTGGCGCGCTTTCGGCAGCTGCCGCCCGACCGGCCGCTGCTCCTCATCTGCGCCTCGGGCAGCCGCAGCTTCGGCGCCGCCGACTACCTGCTGCGCAACGGCTTCCCGAACGTGGCCAACGTGCAGGGCGGGACCGTCGCCTGGGCACGCGCCGGCCTGCCCGTGCGCCAGGGGCCGCCGGCGCCGCGAGAAGGCGAGCTGCCGCGGTCCTGATGCCCGGGCGGCGCGTGCCCGGTGCCGCTACGGGGTGTACTCGTCCTCGGGCGGGAGGCGGTAGCGGCCGCGGCTGAGCTTGGCCAGGATCCGGCCACGGAGCCGAGGACGGGAGAGGATCACGGCCAGGGCCACGAGCAGCGCGAAGTCCACCAGGCCGAGCGTGAAGGCGTTGATCTCCCCGATCTGGATGCCGATCTCGCCCTTGATGGCGAGGCCGGGGATGGTGAGGCCGACGAGGCCGAGCCGGAAGAACGGGGCCGCCGGGGCGAGGTTGGCGCGGAAGCTGTCGATGAACGTCGTCGTGCCGTCCGTGCCACCGATGACGAAGGCATAGGAGCCCGCCACCACCGCCGCGGCGCCGGCACGGGGACCGGGCAGATCGTCCAGCTCGAGGCGCTGCCATTCGGAGATGGCGCCGGTCTTCGCCTCCGGGACGGCCCACCAGGTCGAGACCGTCGCGGTGCCGCTGCCGTCCCTGCCGCCGATGGCATAGATCACGCCATTGTTCGTGAGACCCGCCGCGTCCATGCGCGGCTCGGGCAGGTTGCCGGCACCTTCGGCCAGGCGCAGGTAGTCGCCCTTGTCGTTGGCCACGATCTCGCCCTTCTCGTCCACCTCGAACCCGAGCACCTCGCCGGTCGGCCCCAGCGCGCTCTCGCCACCGATGAGGTACACGTGGCTGCCGACGAGGGAGCCGATGGCATCCGAACGGCCGTTCGACGCGCCGTCGGCCGTGCGCAGGGCCAGCTCCGGGTGCTCCTGCCACGCGGTGAGCTTGGGCGGCTTGGCCGCCAGGTCGCTCGCCGACCGGTACACGGCGGCCGCAAGACCGTCGGCCGTGCGACCACCGATGAGCCAGATCCCACGCGCATCCGCCACCGCGGTCGCCCCGCTCAGGGCGACGGGCAGCTTCAGCTCGGTCGACTCCGACCAGCCGGTGAGCTTGCCCTTGTCGATCGTTCCCACCATGACGGTGTCGGTCGGGGCGCCGCCGACATCGAGCCCGCCGATGAGGTAGGGCACCCCGTTGAACATCGCCAGCGCCGCATCCGCGCGTTCGGCGGGCAGGGGCGGCCCGTCGCTCCAGGGTCCGAAGCTGCCCTTGGACGTCGTCGTCGTCGTGATCACGGACGAGGTCGGATGCCCGTCCACCAGGCCTCCCGCGAGGTAGACCTCGCTGCCGGACAGGATGGGCGCGGCGTCCGTGCGCGGCCGCGGTAGCGCGATCTCGAGCGGGGACGGCTCCCAGGGGACCACCGCGCCGGGCGGAGCCGGGCAGGGCAGGCCGTCGTTCGAAGCGTCGCACAGGTTGATCGGGCTGACGATGTTGGCCCCGAGGTCCACGGTGCGGCCCACGGTGAACTTGTACGCCGCGTTCGGCACGTATCCCAGCAGGAAGAGGATGACCACGAACCAGAACATCCCCTTCATGAAGGCCAGCGTCCAGCCGTCCGCGTCGAGCAGTCCGAAGAAGGCCCGCCGCTGGACCGTGCCGCTGGGAAGCGCTCGCTGGGCCACGCTGACTCCTGTCTGCCGCGGACTTACGGGAGGATCTGGAAGTCGCCGTGCATCGGGCCGTAGTGGCCGGGCACGATGCAGGCGTACTGGAGCGGCCCGTCGGAGTCCACGGTCCACACGAGCTCCTTCGTGCCCGCCGTGAAGTCCTCGATGCCCTTCGTGTTGGTCTTGTCGCCGGCCTGGAGCTGCTCGGCCGTGCCGATGAAGAAGTTGTGCGCGAAACCGGCGCTGTTCTCGACCTCGAACTTCACGGTCTCGCCCTTCTTGACGGTGATGGACCCGAGCTTCACCCCGGCCTCGTCGGTGATCTGGAGCGTGCCCGTCAGCTTGACCTTGATGACGCGCGGGCTCTCCGGCGTGCCGGGGTTGTCGACGGTGCCGGTGCCGCCACCGCCTCCGCCCGTGTTGGGACCGCCGATGCTCGGGCCGTCGGCATCGCGCCAGCAGGCGGGGTAGGGCGTCGCGCCCGGCGCCGGCTTGTAGTCCGGGTCGCGCCAGCCCTGGACCTGCACCGGGGTGGGCTTCGGCCCTGTGGCGCCTTCGGGCCTCGGTGGTACGTAGTTCCAGGTCGTGTCCTTGCTGGCGTTCAGGAAGGCGACGATCTCCTCGATCTGACGGTAGTTCAGCGCACCCACCGGCTGCGCCCAGATCGGCATCAGGCTATCCGCCTGGCCGCACACGAGGCGCCCGCCGTTCTGGAGGACGGCCTTGATGTAGTTCGCGTTGAGGTGCCCGGTGCCGACCTGCCCCTTCTTGGTGACGACGTTGTAGAGCGCGTCCTGGTTGTTGAGCGGCGCGCCGACGCCACCCTCGCCGTTCACGCCGTGACAGCGCGAGCAGTTGGCCAGGTAGAGCGCATAGCCGCGCGAGACGTCCCTGACGTACTGCTCCTGCCCCTGGTTGGCCAGGTCGCCGGTGAGCCCGAGCGCGGGCACGCCGATGTCGTAGAACCAGTAGAGCGGGATGAACAGCACGACGAAGAGGGCGGCCAGGAAGGCGATGCTGCGGGCGTTGCCGCTCTGTCGCACGATCTGGGCGGCCCGCTCCTCGGTCAGTTCGACGCGGTGGGCGCGCTCGCCGGCGGCGAAACGCTCGACGCCGAGCGGGGCAGCCTCGCGCGGCGCGACCTCGCTGCCCGGCTCGCGAGGGGTCAGCTCGCGCCCGGTCGGGCCCTCGCTCATATGCACCCCGTGGGGGTCCTGGGGGCGATGAGCCCGGGCTGGCCGAGCACGACCGGCAGCGGGCCGAGGTTGATCTTGGCCGTGTTGACGGTCAGGACGCCGTCCGCGTTGACGCTGGCGGCGAACCAGTCGAGGCCGCGCAGGGCGGGCCCGAAGCCCTCCGCCTTGATGCCCAGGCGGTCATAGCGCGAGCCGTGGCAGGGGCACTCGAACCAGTAGTTCTTCGTGCAGAAGTTCGGCTTGCAGCCGAGGTGCGGGCAGCGCTGGTAGAGCGTGCGCACGTTGATGGCGGTGCCCTCGCCGTCGGCGCTCTCACCGGGCGCGAAGCCGCGCGTCGGGTCGATGAGCTGGACGTACGTGCGCGCCGCCTGGAAATAGGACGGTGCGCCGTCGCGCAGCGAGGTGCCCTGCACGGCCGGCGCCGCGTCCACTTCCTCGAACGTGCCCAGCACGACCTCGCTGCCGAAGCCGCTGCTGAGGTTGGGCCACATGAAGCCGATCGTGCCGGCCAGGGTCTCGGTCAGCCAGAGGGCCACGCCGGCGCCCAGCGAGCGGCGCAGGAGCGTGCGCCGCGAGAGGCCCGCCGCCCGGCCGTGGCGCAGCGCGGCGAGCGCCTCCCGGGTGAGCGCCTGCGGCTGCTGGGCGGTGGTCAGCTTCCAGTTGCCCATGTCGCGGATCAGCTCCTCAGAGCGCGAAGAAGAGGCCGTTCACCCAGGGCAACGACCACTCGTAGCCGGGGCCGCGGAAGAACGCGCCGATGAAGGTGACGACGAGGCCGGAGATGAGGAAGATCGTGAAGATCATCACGCCGGTCTTGCGGTCGCTGGGTCGGCTGGAGCCGCCGTCGCCCTTCGGTCCGCGGTCCATGAACGGGATGAGCATCGCACCGCCGAGGATGTAGATGGGGCCCAGCACGCCCACGACGGTGGGGTGGAAGTACTTGAGCAGCTCCTGGAGGCCGACGAGATACCACGGCGCCTTGGTCACGACGGGCGTGACGGCGTTGTTGGCCAGCTCCTCCAGCGGGGCGTTGATGAAGACGCCCATGAGGAGCATGAAGACGCTGATCATGGCCGCGGCGAAGAACTCGATGGCGAGCAGGTGTGGCCAGGTCAGGACGGTGTCGTCCGGCTCCTTCTGGACGCGCACCACGGCGTCCTGCTTGACCAGCGCGAGGAGCCGATAGGGCTTGGCGGCCATCGGCACGCGCTGCTTGTCGATCTCGGTCGTGCGCCGCTCGGGCGGCGCGGCGGGCAGCGTGCTGCGCCGGGCGGACGCCTCCGGGGTCGCGGGCTGCGGCGGGCGGGTCTCGTCGGTCATCGGCGTCCTCGACTGCCTACAGCGGGCCCGAGATGCCGCCGTCCTTCCGGATCCGCCAGAAATGGACGGCCAGGAAGAGGGCGGCAGCCAGCGGCATGAAGATGACGTGCAGGACGTAGAAGCGCAACAACGTGTTCTGGCCCACCTCCAGGCCGCCGAAGATGAGCAGCTTGGAGATCGTGTTGAAGACGGGCGCGCTCTCGGCGAAGTTGAAGCCGATGGTGATGGCCCAGAAGGCGATCTGGTCCCACGGCAGCAGGTAGCCGGTGTAGGAGAGGAACAGGGTCAGGAAGAGCAGTACCACGCCGACCACCCAGTTGAACTCGCGCGGCGGCTTGTAGGCGCCGTGGTAGAAGACGCGCATCATGTGCAGGAAGACGAAGAAGACCATCAGGTGCGCCGCCCAGCGGTGGATGTTGCGGGTCAGCAGCCCGAAGACGACCTCCGACTGGATGCGCAGGATGTCGTTGTAGGCCGACGTCGCCGAGGGCACGTAGAAGAACATCAGGTAGACGCCGGTGATGGTGAGGACGAGGAAGAGGAAGAAGGAGAGCCCGCCCAGGCAGAAGGTGTAGGCGAACTTGACAGCGTGCTGACGGACGCGCACGGGGTGGATGTGCAGGAACACGTTGTTCATCACGGCCATCGCCCGCGAGCGTTCGTCGGCCGGGTAGGGCTGGCGGAAGATCGACCGCCAGGCCGCGCTGCGGCGGATCGTCTGGTCGACCCGCTCCAGGAAACTCACCGCGTGACACCTCCGCTGACCGCCGCATCGCCGAGGCCCGCGAGCCCAAGCTGCGCGTCACGGTAGCTCTCCTTGTAGAGCCGTCCGTCGCTGCTCACCTCCTGCAGCTCGAACCGCTCCATGGTAATGGCGTCATAGGGGCAGCGCTTGACGCACAGCGCGCAGCGGATGCAGCGCTCCTCGTCGAGGACCATGGCCGCGCCCTGGTCCCAGCCGTAGGCGTCGACCAGCTCCGGCAGGGTCCCCTCCGCCTTCATCTGGTTGACGTCGATCATGTGGATGACCCCCTCCGGGCAGACGTCCGCGCAGGCGCCGCAGAGGACGCAGCGGAAGGGGTCGAACCAGATGTTGTAGTTGCACATCAGGCAGCGCGTCGACTCGGCCACGGCGTCGGTGGCGCCGTAGCCGCGCTCGACCTGCGTGTTGAAGTTGACCACCGGGTCGCTCGAGGGCAGGCGCGCCGCGAGCGGGGTCATGGGCACGTGCTGGCGGGGCAGGACGTCGTAGAACTCGGGCATCTCGTGGCGCCACGAGCTGACGATGCGCACGTTGGCGTCCACAGACACCGTGCTCCGCCCGGACAGGTAGCGGTCGATGGCGTAGGCGCACTTCTTGCCGTGGCCCGCCGACTCGATGAGCGTCGTGGGGCCGGTCACGAAGTCGCCGCAGGCGAATACGCCACGGACGTTCGTGGCGTACGTCCCCGGGTCCACCCTGACGCGGCCGCGGTTGATCTCGAAGCTGGACTCGACGGGCAGGAAGGTGTTGTCGGCCGCCTGGCTGACGGCCGGGATGACCGTCTGCGCCGCGATCACGAACTCCGAGCCGGGGATGGGCACCGGCGAGCGCCGGCCCGTCGCGTCCGGCTCGCCCAGCTTGTTGCGGATGAAGCGGACGCCGACGGCGCGGCCGTTCTCACCGAGGACCTCGATGGGGCTGGCGAGGAACTCCATGCGCACGCCTTCGCGCTCCGTCTCGCCCAGCTCTTCCTCGTCCACGACGAGCTCGGACCGCGTGCGGCGATAGGCGATGGTGACGTGGGCCGCGCCGTGGCGCAGGCTCGTGCGGGAGCAGTCCATGGCCGTGTAGCCGCCGCCGATGACGACCACGTCGCGGCCGACCTCGAGCGGCTCGCCGAGGTTGGCCTTCTTCATGAAGTCCACGCCGTACTGGATGCCCTCGAGGTCGCTGCCGGGGATGTCCAGACCGACCGCGTTCATCGCTCCGGCGCAGATGGCGACGGCGTCGTTCTCCGCCTGCAGCCGCTCGAAGGTGATGTCGCGGCCGATGCGGGTGTTGAAGCGGAACGTCACACCCAGCCGCTCCACGAGACGCATGTCCATCTCGATGGCCTCGCGCGGCAGGCGGAAGGCGGGCACGCCGATGAGCATCGTCCCGCCGGCGTAAGGCAGGTCGTCGTAGACGGTCACCTGGTGGCCGGCCACGGCCAGCTCGCGGGCCACGGCCAGGCCGGCGGGGCCGGCGCCGACGACGGCCACCCTGGTGCCCCGCGGCGTGATGACCGGCATCTCGTCGGGGATGCCCGACGCTTCGTGCCACTCGACGAGGAACCGCTTCATGGCCCGGATGGCCAGCGGTCGATCGATGTCACCGCGCCGGCAGGCGCGCTCGCAGGGGGCGGAGCAGACGTACGAGCACATGGCCGCGACCGGGTTGGGCTCCCGCGAGAGGATGTAGCCCTCCTCGAAGCGGCCCTCGGCGGCGAGGTTCAGGTAGCCGCGGCAGTTCGTCCCGACCGGGCACGCCTCCTGGCACTCGATGTTGCACTGGAGCCAGGACGCGTCGACGGGCTGGACGAGGAATTCCTGGTCGGTCTCGATGGCCACGGGCAGGAGCAACGCCTTTCCGTACTCGGGGAAGCTGGGCCGGGGACTCGCCACCGCCGCGGAATCTATCATCCCGCCGAGTTGACGCGCGGGGAATGCGCAGCTACGCTCGCCGCGACGATGCGACGCAACCCCCGGTCGACGGCCCGGAGCGTCCGATGAGCGCCACGGAGGTCTTCTTCCTGGCCCTCGGGCTCTGCCTCGGCGTCGCTGTCGGGGCCGCCTTCCTCGACGTCGTGCGGGCCAAGCCGGCGCGACCCGAGGTGCGTCTGACGATCACGCACAACGCCCTGCCGCGACGTGACGCCGTCGACGCGGGAGCGGCGGCGATCTCCTCCCCCATCGCCTCGCTGCGCGAGGCTGAGATCTCGGCGGACGTCGACCGGGAGCGGATACCGATCCCCGTCGGGCGCGGCGTCGATCCGGTGCTGGCGGCATTGCGCGAGCCGGCCATGGCGCGCGTCGCCGCCCCGACCGCGATCGCTGCGGCCACGGGCGGGGCGACGGTCGCACTCGCGGAGCGCAAGCCCGCCGCTGGCCCGCCGGGCGCCCATACGTCCGGCGCACGCCAGGGCGCCTCCGCCGCAGCCGGGGAGAAGTCGGCGAGCGCGGCCGATGCGGACCCCTGCGCCGGCCAGCGGCTACAGGTCGAGGATCGCTGCGGTGTCGCGGCGCGGGCGCACGAGCAGGCCGAGGCGATCGCGGTCACCCTGCGCGAGGCGCGCCGGGCGTATGACGACGCCGCGGCCCGCCTGGACGGGGCCATGCGCGCGAGCGATCCGCGAGCGACCCATGAGGCGAAGGAGTCGGCCAGGCACGCGTTCCGTAGCGGAAGCGAGCGGGCCACCAGCCGCGCCGACCTCGAGCGTGCCGCGACCACCTGGCTGAGCGCCATCAACGACATCAACCGCGCCACGCGCGAGGCGGCCGAGACGATCACCCGCGAGAGGCGCGTCGCGGCGGACCTGCTGATGGCCATCGACCGGATGACCCTCGACGTCGACGCGGCACGGATCACCGCCGAGGCCGCCGCGGAGGCCTGCCGCGAGGCCCGCCAGGCGCTGGTGGCGTGCGAGGAGAGCGGGGCGATGCCGGCCGCGAGCCCACTTCCCGCACCGGTCGGCGTCGATGCCCCCGGCGCGGCATCGGCCTGGGCCGGCGAGGGCGGCGGGCCCCCCGTCATCGTGCGCCTGCTCCAGGGCGACCGCGAGGTGCTGGGGCAGGCCGTGATCGCGCTGGCGGGGGACGACCCGGTCGAGCGGCGGCGCTTCCAGCTGCTCCTGAGCGAGCTCGTCGACGCCATCGTGGCTGGTTCGATCGCGCAGGCCGTGCTCGACTTCCCGCCCGGACATCCGTTCTGGAGCGACTTCGACCGCTCCCAGTGCCGCGACATCGTGGTCGGCCTGGCCTCGCTGGGCTACCGCTACGACGGCGTGGGCGGTTTCGTCGACGGCCGCGTCCCCAGCCAGCGGGACCTCTCGCTGGCCGTGGGCTATGCCGGCCTCGATCCGATGCGCATCCGACGCTGGCCCGACCAGGCCGCCATGGCCGAACTCTTCCGCGGCGTTTCGGTCGGGGCTGGCGACTACCTCGCGGCGGCCGCACCCCGACTCGAGCTGGGCGACATGCTCACGCTGCTCGGCCGCCGCTCCGAGGCGCTGGCCGACCTGTGGAACGCGTGGGGACGGGCGCGGAACGTGCTCCTCGAGCCTGCGGCCCAGGCGCCTTCAGTCGAGGCGGATCACCCGTAGGGTCTCGGCGGCGGGCACGCCCAGGCGCTCACCCTCCTCGCGCGCCCAGCCGAGCACGCGCTCCTCGAGCTTCTCCGGCTCGCGCACCTGGCTGCGATGCTCGCGCAGGGCTGCCACTTTGCGGCCGACGGTGGCGCTGACGTCCACCCAGGCGTTGGGTTCCTCCGTCCAGAAGAGCATCAGGCGCCCGACCTCGTGGGGCGCCAGCCCGGCTCTCGCGAGATGCGGGAAGGACATCGCGTTGCGCGCCGCCGGGTAGACCGAATCCAGAGCCGCCATGGCGGCCGCGCGATGGTCGGTGTGCTGGATGTAGCCGTCGCTGTGGAAGATGAGCGTGGGGTCCATGGTCAGCACGGCGTCGGGCCGGAACTCCCGGATGAGGCGCACGAGCTGCTCGCGCAGGGCGAGGTCGTTCTCGAGCGCGCCGTCGGGCCGGTGCAGGAAGGTGACGCCTTCGTAGCCCACGATGGCGGCCGCGGCACGCTGCTCCGCCTCGCGCAGACGGGCCAGCTCGAGGGGGTCGGTCTCGGGGTCGTCGGCTCCCGCGTCGCCGCTCGTGCAGCACACCAGGTGGCCGACCGAGCCGGCGTCGATCCAGCCGGCGACCGTTGCCGCAGGTCCGTAGTCGGCGTCGTCGGGGTGGGCCACGATGACCATGACGCGCGCCGGGCGCTCGGTCAACTGGAGCGGCTGAGGATCGGGCATGCTTCGCCGATGCTACCGCGGTCGGGCGCGAGGGGCGTCCTGCGCGGCGGGTGCGGGCGTTGTACTATCGCGCCCGAGGCGTCGCTCGTTTCCCCCCACGAGCGATGCCTCGTTCGTTTCCCGGCCTCGGTCAGGCGCCGGCGCGGGCCTCGTCGAGCGCGGCGAGGACCTCTGCCGCGTGACCCTCCGGGCGCACCTTCTCCCACGTCCGCGCGATGCGTCCCTGCGGGTCGATGAGGAAGGTCCGGCGCGCCGTCCCCATGTACGTCCGCCCGTAGTTCTCCTTCTCGACCCAGCTGCCGTAGGCCTCCGCCACGGCGTGGTCCTCGTCGGCCAGGAGGAGGAAGTTCAGGGCGAACTTCTCGCGGAAGGCCGCCTTGCTCGAGGCCCCCTGCGGACTGACGCCCCAGACGACCGCGCCGCGCTCGGCGAAGATGTCGATCGTGTCGCGGAACCCGCAGGCCTCGACCGTGCAGCCGGGCGTGTCGTCCTTGGGGTAGAAGTACAGCACGGTCCACCGGCCACGCTGGTCGGAGAGGCGGTGGATCGTGCCGTGCTCATCGGGCAGCGCGAGGTCGGGGGCCGGCTGGCCCAGCGTCGGGATCTCGCTCACGGCGCGAATCTACACCCCGGGGAGAGGGCTGCCGATGGGGCCAGGCCCAGGACCGTCAGCGCCCGACGAGCACGAGTGCCACGGCGCTCCCGACGGCGCCGGCGATCACGACCCCATCGAGCGGGCCGACCGACACGAGCCGATAGCGGCTGCGCGCGGTGCCGCTGTCGAAGCCGCGGGCGTCCATCGCCAACGCCGCCCGCTCGGCACGCCGGATGGCAGCCACGAGGAGCGTGAACAGGCGGCCGATGGCGGCGACCACGCGACCGGGCAGCCAGCGCGGTTCGAGGCCCCGCAGCCGTCGCGCGGCGCCGACCGCGGTCCAGTCGGCCGCGATGAGCGGCGCAAGTCGCAACGCGGCGATCGTGCCGAAGGCGAACCGATCCGGCAGGCGCCACTGCTGGACGAGCGAATCGGCCAGACGCGTCGTGTCCAGGCCGCCGAAGACCAGGAGGCTCGTCAACGCGATCGCGACGAGGCGCAGCCCGAGCCCGAGCCCCGCGGCAAGACCGGGCGCCGTGAGGCGGACGGCACCGAGGTCGAGGAGCGCGGGGGTGGCCGGGTCGCGATTCAGCTCGCTGCCGAAGGCTGCCACCAGGGCCAGACCGGCCGCACCGATGACGATCGGCGCCATCCGACGCGGCACGGACCGCCACGGGATCCCAGCTGCAAGCGGCAGGGCCACGAGGGCGGCGAGGCAGAGTCGCAGGCCCACCCCGACGTCCGTGGTGGCCACGGCGCCCACCAGCCAGGCGCTGCCCGCGACCAGTCGCGTCACGGGCGCGACACGGTCGAGCAGCGCCCCCGGGCGGGCCGTCAGCGGGGCGGGGAAGAAGCTCACAGGACGGCCCGCGAGGACCCCGGCATCTCGGCTCCGGTAACGGCCACTCCGGAGCGCCATGGTTCCGCCGGGCGGTAGGGTGGGGCCGCCAGGAACTCCGCGACCGCGCCATCGAAGACGACGCGGCCGCTCTCGAGCGCCACGACGCGATCGCAGGCGGGCAGCAGGCGTGGGTCGTGCGAGGCCAGGAGCTGGGCCTGACCACCGCCGCTCGCTTCATCGAGCAGGCCGAGCACGCGCTCCGCGCCGAGGCGGTCGAGCCCGAAGGTGGGCTCGTCGAGCAGGAGGATCGCGGGCGGATCGAGCGCATATGCGGCCAGGCTGAGCCGGCGCTGCTCGCCCTGGCTGAGCTGGTACGGATTCCGGTCGTCCGACCCGGCCAGGCCGAAGCGGGCAAGGACCGCGGTCGGGGAGATCCCCTGCCGGCCACGTCGTCGCGCCGCCCGCGCCACCGCCTCCCGCCCGACAGTCGGTGCCACGAAACCCAGCTCGGGATCCTGGAAGAGGAGGCCGATGAGATCGGCAAGGTGGTCGGAGCGGAGCCGGGAGGGATCGGTCGCCGGCTCGGCGCGGCCGCCGCCCACGCGAACGGCGCCGGAGTCCGGGCGTCGAAGCCCCGCCAGCACGGAGAGCAGCGTGGACTTGCCCGACCCGTTGGGGCCCACGAGCGCCACGCGTTCCCCCGGCTCCAGCCGCAGGCCCACGCCGTCGAGCGCCGTTCGCCAGCTCCCCGGCGTCTCCGCCGGGTTGCGCACGACGACCCCCCTGGCCTCGACCACGGGGTGCTGCGGGAGCCGCCCGCCGGCCGGCCGCCCGCCTCCCGCGACCCTCGACCGCCCGGCACTCCAGCCGTGCCCATCCGTGGCTCCGCCGAGCCAGGCCCCGGGCACCCATCCCCCGCTCCGCTCGAGCGTCGCGGCATGCCGAGGTCCGACCTCCGCGGGCGGGCCGAAGGCGATCTGTCGCCCCGCCTCATCGAGGATGAGCACGAGATCGGCCAGGGGAAGCGCCGCCTCGACGCGGTGCTCGACGATGACGATCGTGTGCCGCCGCTCGGCCGCCAGCGCCCTGAGGACCTCGAAGACGGCGGCCATGCCCGGTGGATCGAGGTTCGCGGTCGGCTCATCGAGGACGATGCAACCGGGAAGAGGGGCCAGGACGTCGGCGATGGCAAGCCGCTGCTGTTCGCCGCCCGAGAGCGCCTGCGTCAGGCGCGGCTCGAAGCCGCTCAGGCCCACCTGTCGCAAGGCCCGCGGCACCGTGTCGAGCATCACGGAGCGCGACCACCCGCGGTTCTCCAACCCGAAGGCGAGCTCGTCCTCGACGCGGGGCATGACGAGCTGGCTCTCCGGGTCCTGGAAGACGATCCCGACCCGTTCGCCGAGGCGAGCCGGCGCCGTGTTCGGGACCTCCTGCGCGCCGACCGCGAGGCGCCCCTCCCAGCGACCCCGAAGGGCATGCGGGACGATGCCCGCGAGGGCGCGCGCGAGCGTGCTCTTGCCCGATCCCGAAGGACCGAGCACGAGCAGGACGGACCCGGGGGGAAGCCGGAACGTCAGGCCACTCAACGCCGGCGACGGTCGGCCGGCGTAGGTCCAACCGAAGCCGCTGGCGACGACCTCTGGCGGTGCGACGCCTCCGGCGCGCGCGATCACGTCCCGGTCGGGAACGACTCGAGCACGCCGGCCCTCCGCAGCGCCCGCACGAGGTACCAGCCACCCAGACCCGCGATGACCGTGCCGGAGACGACCATGGCGAGGACGAGTGCGGCCTGGAAGTCCAGGCCGAACTGGTCGGCGGGGAAGTAGATGGGCAGATCGTGGAGGGCCTCGCCGATGGACGCCCCGACCCCGGCCAGGACCGCCGTGGGCGGTCCCCACGAGCGGTACAGGCCGAAGGCGAAGACGAGTTCGGCGCCGGCGCCCTGGACGAAGCCCGAGAGCAGGACGTCGAGGCCCCACTGCGTGCCGATGAGAGCCGACGTCGTAGCCGCGACGATCTCCGCGAAGAGGGCCGCGCCGGGCTTGCGAACGATGAGGGGCGCGATCACGGCCGGCATCAACCAGACGCCGGAGATGACGTATTGAGCCGGCTTGAAGGCCTCGAAGAGCGGCCCGCTCCAACCCCAGACGTAGGCGCCCCAGAACCAGAAGACGACGCCGAACGCGACGCCGATGACGGCCGAAACGACGATGTCGATGGTCCGCCAGCGCGCGTCGGCGGTGCTGATCCCGGTCATGGCAGGACTCCCTCCTCATGGATCTCGATGACGATCAGACGGCCCGCGCGCACGGCGACGCCGGCGCGACGGTCGAGGCGCACGTTGGACAGACCGCGGCTGGGCCCCGCCGCCAGTGGCTCGTCCCGCAGTGGATAGGCGAGCCCCTCGGTCGTCACGCCGTCGGCGTCACCGCCGAAGGCGAGCAGGGTGACGAGGTCGCCGGGACGCCCGGAGAGGTCGAGGCGGCCGGGCGCCGTGAGCAGGCGGACCCGGGTCCGCTCGTCGAGGAGGGCCACCTCGCGGCCGGCGGCCTCGGGCAGGGCCAGCAACCAGAGGTTGGCCAGGGCGTGATCGAAGCGCGATCCGCCCAGCGCGCCCAGGATCGTCACGGCCACGGGATCGCGCGCCACCGCGGCACGGAGGGCCAGCTCGGCGTCGGAGGCGTCCTTGGCGACGGGCCAGGCCTCGACCTCGATCCCCTCGCGCCGGAGGCGCTCGACCTCCTCCGGCGCCAGCGAGTCGAGATCGCCCACGACCAAGTCGGGCCGGAGCCCGAGGTCGATGGCCCGCGCCGCGCCCCCGTCGGCCGCCACGATGAAGCCCGCTCCCTCGTCCCAGCCGGGCCACGTGGCGTCGAGGACGGGGCGCGGGGGAACGTCGCCGTCGGCGATGACGATGGCGCGGGCGACGCGGGGGGCGGTCGAACGGCCGGACAAGGAACGACCTCCGTCGGTGGCGGGACGGAGGTCGCGGCCTGGACTCCCTTCGCTGGTACGAACCAGATCAGGTTCCGAGGGTCTGCGGGCGATGCCGCACTCTCAGCGCCTCGTGGGCGCTCCCCTGTCCCATCTTCGATTGTGCCCGAATCCTACACCCGCCTCCTAGGACCGGCCCGCGGCGCCGACGGTCGCGGCGACGGCCGCGGCGACGGTCGGGGCCACCCAGTGCGCACCCGACTTGCGCAGCCGGCCCCGCTCCGCGGCGCCGGTCAGGACGCCCACGGCGGTCGCGCCCGCCCGACGGGCCATGGCCATGTCGTCGTCGGCGTCCCCCACCAGGACCAGCTCCGCGGGCTGGAGCCGCAGGTAGCGCGCGGCCAGCTGCACGGGCGCCGGATCCGGCTTCGAGTGCGGCACCTCGTCGCCGAACACGAGCGCGTCGAAGGCGCCCTCGAGACCGTTGGCGCGCATCTCCAGCTCGACCCGGGCGCGGTGCCCGGCCGTGACGATGGCGAGCCGCACGCCCGCCTCGCGCAGCGCCGCCAGCGCCTCCTGCGTGCCCGCCACGAGGCCCGCGACCTCGGTCTCGTAGAGGGCCACCCAGCGCCGGTCGGCCTCCGGCCAGAACTCCTCGGCGAGGCCGACACGGCGGTAGATGCGCCGCCAGTCCGGGGCGTAGTGGGCGCGGAAGTCGGCCTCGTCGAAGGGGATGCCGAACTCCCCGAAGAGCTGTCGGTACGTCGCGTGCGTGCGCCCGATCGAGTCGATCAGCGTGCCGTCCCAATCGAAGGCCCAGGCGCTCGCCGCGTGGAGCCGCGCGGCCACGGAGCGGGGTGGGCGAGAGCGGTCGAGGAGGCGCATGGGGCCGCCATCGTAGCGGGTGGGGGCGGGGTCGCGTGCTAGACTCCCGCCCGTGCCCGAGACGCTCCACCCCGCACACCAGCGCGTCCTCGACGCGGCCGCGCGGAAGGGCGTGACCCTGCAGGTCGTCACGTTCCCGGAGAGCACGCACACGGCCGAGGAGGCCGCCCGCGCGGTCGGCGCCGAGCTGGGCCAGATCGTCAAGAGCCTCGTGTTCGTGGCCCCCGACGATGACGGCGCAGCCCAGCCGATCGTCGTGCTCGTGAGCGGCGCCAACCGCGTGGACGTCGCCCGCCTGGCCGCCGTCGCCGGCGAGCCGGCCATCCGCCGCGCCACGGCGCGCGAGGCGGACGAGCTGACCGGCTTCGTCATCGGCGGCATCCCGCCCATCGGCCACGCCCGGCCGCTGCGCGTGATCATGGACCCCGACCTGGGCCGCTTCACCACCGTGTGGGCCGCGGCCGGCACGCAGAACGCCGTCTTCGAGGTGCCGCCGGCGACACTGCGCATGCTGGCCAACGCGATCGTCGCGCCCATCGCCGAGGATCGCGCCGAGAAGGGCTCCGGGCTCGCGGACGCCGGCGCCTCGTCGCCGGCTGGCGCGCCGTCGGGGGCGTGACCGCGACCGAGGCGCAGCGCTCGTCGGTCCAGTATCCCGGCGGCCTCGCGGCGCGCTACCGCTGGGCCGGCAGCGGCCGTGCCGCGGCGGTCTTCGCGCTGACCGAGGCGGGCGGCGCCCTCGTCGACCACGGGGGCCTCGTTTCCGATGACCCCGACCGCCTCTGCCGCGCGGAGCTGCGGGTCGAAGGCCCGCTCGGCGCGTGGACGGCCCGCTTCGCCTCGCCCATCTTCGACGAGCCGCTGGGGCTCCTGTGGGACACGACCGGGCTGCTCGTCGTGAAATTCGGCTTCCGCGTCTACGCCCTCGTGGGACGGACCGGCGAGCTGCGCTGGAGCCACGCATGCGGCACGCCCATCGTCGCCCTGCTCGGCTCGTCGCGGCTGTCGCACGTGCTCGTGCAGGGGGAGGTGGAGACGCTGGCGTTGGGCGAGGACGGCCGGGTCGCCTGGAGGGTGGCGCACGACGACGTCGTGACCGCGGCCGAGCTCGTCGGCGGCCGGCTCGTGCTGACCCGCTACGACGGGCGACCGTTCGCCCTGGACCCGGCCTCCGGGCGTGCGCTCGACTGAACCAGGACTCCCACTGTGGACGGACGGTGGACAAGTCGAGCCGACGGCCGGGAACTTCGTGGACGATGCCCGTTGACCGGGGGGGCCAGCCGGCCCTAGCGTCCCTGGTGAGCCCCGAGGGGCCCGAGAGCGATCGCTAACGGCGGAGATCACATCGAGGCCCACGCGACCGCGAAGGTTCCTCTGGGCTCTTCGATCCGCCACGGGATCCGCCACGGCGCCGCTGCTACCATCCGGCCGTGCCTCCCCTCCTACTGGCTCTCATGGGCCTCGCCGCGTGCGCCGCGGGGCTGCTGGCCCTGCGACGCGTGGGGCCGGGCTACCGCATCGCGCGAACCCTCATCGCGGCGCCCGAGGTGGCCATCGCCGACCTGCCCGCGGCCATCGAGCGCGGCGAGCCGTACGTCCGCGTCCACGGGCGCGTCGCCAGCGATGAGGAGTTCCCCGACGAGAACGAGCGGCCGCTCGTCTACCGGCGCCGACGCCTGGAGCTGGCCGAGGATCCAGCCGGCCGCGGCTGGCGGGTCCTCGAGGACGAGATCCACGCCGTCCCCTTCGGCCTCGAGGAGCGCGCCGCCTATGCCGCGGTGGATGTGGCGCGCCTTGCCGAAGGGCTGGTCGTGATCGCGCGCGAGTCCGCTGGCACGGCCGCCGACGCGCCCGACCGCGTCCCGCCCGGCACGCCCTCGGCGACGCCGCTGCGCCACCGCGTCCACCAGGTCTCGGCGGTGGAATCGGCCTACGTCGCCGGCGCACCGACCATCGCCCAGGACGGCACGCCGACGCTGACCGCGGGCGCCGGCCGGCCGCTCATCCTGGCCACGCTGGAGCTGGACGAGGCGATGCGGCTGCTCTCGGCCGGCCGGAGACGCACGGTCGCGGGTGCCGCCGTCGCCCTGGTGACCGGGCTGGCCCTCCTCGCCCTGGCGCTGGCGTTGGCGATCGCCGACCTCGCCATCGCCTGACAGGGGCCGGCGACCGGCTGTCGGGTCCTGTCGTGCTAGGCTCCGACGGTGCCGACCCCCGGGCTCCGCCGCGCCATCGCGGCCGGGCTGCTCCTTGCCGCCCTCCTGTTCCTCCCGACGGTCGCCTCTGCTGCGACGCCGTCCCCTGCGCCGGCCTCGAGCGGCGACCCGCGCGGCGGCACGGCGCCGTCGCTGACCGGGGATCCGCTGCTGGCGGCAGCGGGCGTGCTCCTCGTCGGCCTCGCCGCGGCCGGCCTGGCGATCCTCTACGTGCGGCTCGGCCGGGAGTGAACCGCGCCGCGCGCGGCGGTCGGCCGACGGCCCTCCTGCTGGGCCTGGTCGTGCTCGTCCTGGCCATCGCATCGGTGGCCTCGGCGGCGCTCGCACCGGCCCCGAGCCCCTCGCCGTCACCGTCGCCCACGGCCAGCCCGAGTCCGTCGCCGTCACCCTCGCCCTCCCCGACCCCGAGCCCGAGCCTCTCGCCGTCACCATCGCCCACGGCCAGCCCGAGTCCGTCGCCGGGCCTCCCGGCGGGGTCCGCACCCACCGGCGCGGAAGGTTTCGCGCTGCGCAAGACGGTCGTGCCGATGGGCTTCCCGCTCGCGCGCAAGGTCCGCTACCGCTATGTCAGCAGCTTCCTCGTGCCGCGCGTCGGCCAGGTACGCTGGTACAACCACGCCCGCGGGACCACGAGCGGCGGCACGCTCCTGCGAGCGCACGACGGCGTCGACATCTACGCCGCGAAGAGGACGCCACTGCTGGCGGTGGTCAGCGGCACGATCGTCGATCCCGCCACGCTCTGGAAGCCGTGGAACCCGGCCCGCTACGGGCTGACCGTGGTGATCGAGTCCGACGAGCCCACGAGCGTCGGGTACCGGGCCCTCTACGCCCACCTCGACAGCGTGGCGGTGAAGATCGGGCAGCACGTGGGGCGCGGAGACGTGCTGGGTCGGCTGGGCATCACGGGTAATGCCAGGGACACGAACCCCCACGTGCACTTCGAGCTGCGGGCGCCGTTCCTCATCCCTTTGCGGGAGGCCGGCCGCACGCGACGCCTCGATGCCTTCGATCCCTACCCCAGCCTCGTGCGGGCGGACCCCAAACGCTGACGCGGCCCCGGCGCCGCGCATGGTCCCAGGACCATCCGGTCATGGCAAGTTCTGGTAAGTAGGCCCCATGCTCGCCCCGAGCAACCTACCAGAACCTCCAGCCGGAGCCCGACGAACGAACCTTCAGATCCTCCCCGACGCCTCCACCGTTTCGGTGACGAAGGCCGCGCGCATCCTGGGCGTCCACGCCAATACGGTGCGCACGTGGACGGAGCAGGGACGCCTGCGCTGCCTGCGCATCAACGCGCGGGGCGATCGGCGCTACAGCGTCGGCGACCTCGAGGCCTTCATCGCGGCTGTTCGCGTCGAGGCGACCGCGACGACGCCGGGCGCCCTGGCGGCGGAGCCAACGGCCAGCGCGTCGCGCCGCGCTGCCGAGTTGCGCGTGCTGGGCGACGTCGCCCGCCTGACCGCCCGTGTGGCCGACCTGGACGTCACCCTGCACCAGGTCGCCCACCTCCTGCGCGAGGCCTTCGGCTATCGCCTCGTCGCGTTCGCCCAGGCGCGCGGCGGACAGCTCGTGGCCCGCGTCGCCGACGGCGTCCCCGTCGACCGCCTGCCCCCGCTCGTGCTCGGCGCGGGCCTCGTCGGGGCGGCCGTGCGCGATGACGCGCCGATCTTCGCCCCGGACGTCCGCGACGATCCCCGCTATCTCGAGGTGCTGCCCGAAGTGGTGGCCGAGATCGCCGTGCCCGTCCGGACGGCCGGCGAGCCGTGGGGCTGCCTGCTTGCCGCCGACGTGCGACCCGGCGTCCTCGCCGGCGCGGACGTCGCCCTGCTCACGGCCGTCGCCGACCAGGTGGCCGTGGCCGCCGACAACGTCGCCCTCGTCGAACGGGTCCAACGCCAGCTCGACCTGGCCGAGGCCCTGCGTCGCGTCAGCGCGGACATCAGCTCCCGGCTCGACCTGCCGGTCATCCTGGCCGAGCTGGTCGACCAGGCCATGGGACTCTTCGGGGCCGACCGTGGCGCCGTCTTCCGACAGGGCCCCGACGGGACGTACCACGCTCCTGTCGCGCGCGGGCTCTCGGAGCGGTTCCTGCGCCACGTCTCGACGATGCCCCGGCCCTCGCTCGCCGCGCTGGCGCTCGAGAGCCGCGAGACGCTGTTCAGCGTCGACTACGCCAGCGACCCGCGCTCGGGCGGCGTCCGTCAGCAGGTCGTCGAAGAGGGCTTCGACACCATCGCCGTGGCACCGTTGCTGGCCGACGACGAGACGCTGGGCGTCCTCGCCCTCTACCACGACCGCCGCCATCCCTGGGCGCGCCCCGAGCTGGAGGCGCTGCGCGCCCTCGCGGCGCAGGCGAGCATCGCCATCGAGAACGCGCGGACGTATGCCCAGATGGCGCGCTGGGCGGCGCAACTGCAGTCGATCCAGCAGCTCGGCACGCGCCTCAACCGCCTGACGAGCGTCCGCGACATCGGAGCGGGCATCGCCGCCGAGCTGCATGAGCTCATCGACTACCACAACGTCCGCGTCTACCGCGTCGTCGGGGACGACTGCGTGCCCGTCGCCTGGCGCGGCGAGATCGGCGAGTACACCGACGAGGTCGAGGAGGAGCTGCGCCTCAAGGTCGGGACCGGCATCACCGGCTGGGTCGCCGAACACGGTGTCGCGCAGTACCTGCCCGACGCCAGCAACGACCCGCGCTCCCGGACGATCGCCGGCACGGAGGTCATCGACGAGTCGATGCTCATCGCGCCGATGACCTTCGAGGACCGCGTCATCGGCGTCATCGTGCTCTCCAAGCTCGGGCTCCACCAGTTCGCTGCCGACGACCTGCGGCTGCTCGAGATCTACGCCTCGCTGGCCGCCCAGGCGATGGCCAACGCCGACGCCACCGAGCAGCTCCGCGCGCAGTCGCAGGCGCTCGAGCGTCAGTTGCGCAGCCAGCGCGAGCTCGTCCGCCTGGCCGAGTCGATGTTCGCGACCCTCGACCCCGAGGCCGTGCTGGGCGAGATCGCCGAGCGGCTCGGCTCGCTCGTCGCCGTCGACAACATCCGCATCGACCATCTCGACCGGGACGCCGGACTGCTCGTCCCGAAGGTCGCGCGCGGCATCCAAGCGGCGGAGTACCTCGCCGCGCCGCGCCGCGCCGACGAGGGCATCTCGGGCTGGGTGGTGGGGCACGGCGAGGGCCAGCTCGTCCGCGACCAGCTGGCGGACCCGCGGGTCGGGTACCTCCCCGAGCTGGGGCCGGAGGCCGGCTCGCTCATCGTGGTGCCGCTGCGCAGCCGGGACGGCATCCGCGGCGTCCTCACCCTTGAGCGCCTGGGGGGCTCGGTCCCCTTCAGCGTGGAGGAGTTCGAGCTGGTGCAGCTCTTCGCCGCCCAGGCCTCGATCGCCATGCAGAACGCCGAGGAGTACGACGAGGAGAAGCGGCGGGCCGAGACCGACCTGCTCACCGGGCTCTACAACCACGGCACCTTCCAGGAGGCCCTGCGCCGCGCGAGCGCGCGGGGCGAGCGCTTCAGCGTGCTGATGCTCGATCTCGACGACTTCAAGGGTTTCAACGACGAGCACGGCCACCCGGCCGGTGACGCCCTCCTCCAGGGCATCGCGCGCGCCCTGACCGCAGCGGGCCGCGAGGGCGACACGGTCTACCGCTACGGCGGCGACGAGTTCGCCCTGCTGCTGCCCCACGCCGACGCCGCCGGTGCGCTGGTCGTCGCCGACCGCGTCCGCGGCTCCGTCCGCGAGCTGAGCGGCCGGGGAGGCGCCGGCGGCTGGCGCCCGGTGACGTGCTCGACCGGCGTTGCCACCTTCCCCCTCGACGGGCACGATGCCAGGACCGTCCTGGAGGCCGCCGACCGAGCCCTCTACGTGGCCAAGGGCGGCGGCGGCGACCAGATCGCGACCGCCGCCGAGGCGATGACCGTGGCGTCCGACTTCTCGCCCACGCCGCCCACGCCGGTGGACGTGCCCAGCCTGCTGGAGCCGACCGGCTCGTAGGCCCGCGCCGTACCATCTGCGGGTGAGCAGCAACCGTTTCCCGGGGCCCGCCCCGCGCATCGTGGTCACCGTCCAGGCGCCCGGGCGCGCCGCCGATCCCGATCTGGCGCGCAGCAAGAACGCCCGGTATGTCGAGCGTGTCGTGGCCGCCGGCGGCGAGCCGGTCGTGCTCGACGAGACCGCGACCGTCGACCAGCGCGACTCCGCCTTCGCGGCCATGGACGGGCTCCTGCTCTCGGGCGGCGCCGACGTCGACCCCGCGCTGTACGGCCAGGCGATCGACGGCGCGGTGGACATCGAACCGGGCCGCGACGCCCTCGAGCTGGCGGCCTGGCGCGTCGCCCGCGAGCGCCGGCGGCCGGTGCTGGGTGTCTGCCGCGGCCTGCAGGCCATCAACGTCTTCGCCGGCGGCTCGCTCATGCAGCACCTCGAGGGCCACGCCAGCCCGGCCTACCTCACCGGCCCGGCCAACCGCCACCCGCTGCGCGTCGCGCCGGCCTCGCGCATGGCGCGCATCCTGCGGCCGACCGACCCGGGCCACGTCGTGCTCTCGGTCAACACGTACCACCACCAGGCCATGCGGCGCGACCAGCTGGCGCCGGGCCTCGTCGTGGCCGGCACCGCGCCGCACCCCGAGGGTGAGCTGGTGGAGGCCATCGAGTCGGCCGACCCGGGCGAGGTCATCCTGGGCATCCAGTGCCACCCCGAGCGGACCGAGTCGACGCCGCCCGAGTTCCTGCGCCTGTGGGCCTTCTTCGTGGACGCCTGCCGCCGGCGTGGCTAGCGCCCCGGCTCAGCCCGGGACCAGGAAGGGAAGCACCCAGAGGTTGCTCGCGCCGCCGAAGGCGAGCAGCGTCACGACGACGAACAGGAGCACGAAGCCGGCGAGGAGCGCACGGTCGGTCCGATCCATCACGAGCTCCCGCAACCACGTCCGACGGCCCGTGCCGAAACACCGCAGATCCATGGCATCGATGGTGTCCTCGGCCCCCACGATCGCGTTGATCGTCACCGGCACGAGGACGGGCACGGTGCGACGGATGCGCCCGAGCGGCCCGCGACCGGCGCGCTCGTAGTCGTAGCCACGGATGCGCTGGGCGTCGATCGTGGTCTGCATCTCGCCCGCCAGCGACGGGATGAAACGGAAGGTCAGGTCGATGGCGTAGGCGAACCGGTCGGGGACGTGCAGGCGCGCGAAGGCCGGCCCGATGTCGGAGGGGCCGATGGCGAAGGCGATCGGGAACCCCAGCGCGGCCATGGACAGGAAGCGGAGCAGCTGCGTGATCGCGTAGGACGTCGACTCGGCCGAGACGGGCGTCCCGACGAGCGGCAACGCGAAGTACGTGTGCACCGAGCGCGGGTCGATGCCGCGCAGTTCGCCACCGGTGATGATCGTGTTGGTCGTCACGATGAAGCCGATGAAGATCAGGACGTAGGCCCACTGGTAGCGCACGGCGCGGAAGGGGATCCCGGCCGTGCGGTAGTACAGGAAGGCGACGACCGCGAGGACGGCCATCAGCCGGCCGTCCCAGACCTGAACGACCGCGAACACGAAGAGGGCGATGGCGAGGATCAGGACGCGGGGGTCGCGGCGCGCGAGCCACGACCCCCGGCCCAGGTAGCGGGGAGCGACGTTCATCGTCGCTCCGGCCTCAGCGGCCGAGTTGCTCTTTGATCGGTTGCCAGGCGGCCACCAGGATCGGCGTCAGGATGACCACGGTGATGACGTTGGAAACGACGACCGGCCCGTAGTTGTCCGCGAAGACGACGCTCAGGTTCTCCGCCGTGCCGAGCACGATGTCGGAGATGACGATGAGGTAGCCGACGATCACCGCGACGGCCGGCCCGATCGCCGCGGCAGCGAGCATCCGGCTCGGCGTGCCCATCCAGGACTTCAGGAACGACGGGGTCAGCCCGGCCAGGAGGCCGACGACACCGGCGGCGACGCTCCAGTTCCACGAAGTCAGCAGCCCCCAGCCGCTGATCTGGTCGGCGAGGGCGTTCCCGACGAGCCCCGTGAAGAGGCCCGCGACGGGACCGAAGGCGAAGCCGAAGAACGTGACGAACGCGAAGCCCGGCCGCACCGACACCGACGCGGTACCCGGGATCAGCATGCTGAATTGAGCGGAGATCGCATACAGCGCGGCCCCGATGGCCGAGTAGACGATCACGCGTGAGGAGACCTCCCAGAGGCCGCCTCGCGACATGCCCATCGTTGACATCTATTCCCTCCATCCACTCCTGTACGGCGGCGGCGGGTCCGTGCCGCTCACCGATCGATCGACGTGAGCCCTCCTCCCCTCATTTCGGGCGCACCGGCGCGCCGCTCCCTCGTCACCACCCACTCGGCGAGCGTGGTCGCATCGAGGAAGCCCGTCTGACCGGCGCGCCATCGGGCGTTGGCGCGCATCAGGGAGGTCGGGCGGAGGTTGCAGGCGATCCAGCGATCCTCGTCCTCGATGACCCAGGTCGGGGGACCGTCGGCGACGACCCTTCCGTCCCTCAGGAGCAGGATACGGTCCGCGTGCGTCAATGCAAGGTCCACGTCATGGGTCACGAAGTACAGGCTCTCCAGTCGCGGGATGGCCGCCACCTCGGCCATGAAGCGTGTGGCCGTGAGATGGTCCTGGCCGGCGTTCGGCTCGTCGAGGAGCAGCGTCACGGGGTGGAGGGCCAGGGCGATGGCCAGCGCCAGCCGCTTCTGCTGGCCGAACGACAGGGTGAGTGGGGGCCGCTCGAGGATCCCCTCGAGCTGGTCCAGGGCGGTCCGTCTCAGCACGTCGGCGATGAGGGCGTCGAACGTCTCCGG
>Ga0334722_10001567_pt1 | contig 28197 bp, 19 predicted proteins | sample C3_bottom_MG_FD_207210 | JGI IMG/M metagenome (GOLD analysis project Ga0334722, IMG submission 207210) | Sediment microbial communities from Yellowstone Lake, YNP, Wyoming, USA - C3_bottom | ecosystem: Environmental > Aquatic > Freshwater > Lake > Sediment | place: USA: Wyoming | collected... | reverse complement strand
TGCTGTCCATGAGGAACGCGTTGCGCGCGTCGATCACGCGCAGGCTTTCGTCACCCGCGCGCGCCGGCTGTGCCTGGGCCAGTATGTTTCCGCGATCGTCGACGATGCGCTGCACCACGTAGGGTTCGACGCGATAGCCGCCGCTGGCAAATACCGAATAGGCGCGCGCCATCTGCCACAGCGTGACCGAGCCGGCGCCCAGCGCCATGGTGAGGTAGGGCGGGTGTTTGTCGGCGTCGAAGCCGAAACGCGTGATGTAGTCCTGCGCGTACTGCGGGCCTATCGCCTGGAGCACGCGGATCGAAACCATGTTCTTCGATTTGGCCAGGCCCATGCGCAGTCGCATCGGCCCCTCGTACTTGTTGTCGTAATTGTGCGGCTCCCAGGTCTGGCCGCCGGTCTGGGCGGCGTCGACCACCACCGGAGCATCGTTGACGATGGTGGCCGGGGTGAACCCCTTTTCCAGGGCGGCGGAATAGATGAACGGCTTGAAGCTGGAGCCGGGCTGGCGCCAGGCCTGGGTGACGTGGTTGAACTTGTTGCGATTGAAGTCGAAGCCGCCCACCAGTGCGCGCACGCTGCCGTCGCTCGGGCTGACCGCGACGAGCGCTGCTTCGACTTCCGGCAATTGCACGATCTGCCAGCTGTGCTTTTCGTCCTTTTGGATGCGGATCAGGGCGCCACGCCGTATCTTTTTGTTCGGCGAGGCTTTTTCGTCCAGCATCTTCTGCGCAAACTTGAGGCCATCGCCGGCTATGGTCACGATTTCCCCGCCGCGTCGATAGGCCCGCACCTGCTTCGGGTTGGCCTCTAGCACCACCGCGATCAGGAGATCGTCGCTGTCGGATTCTTCCGCCAGCGCCTCTTCCAGATCCTCTTCCGCCTGGGTCTCGGGCGGCATTTCGATATAGCCCTCCGGCCCGCGGTAACCGTGGCGCTTGTCGTAGTCCAGCACGCCGCGCCGTAGCGCGGCGTAGGCTGCTGCCTGATCCGCCCGGGTGATCGTGGTGTAAATGCGATAGCCCTTGGCGTACACGTCTTCGCCGAAACGCTCGAACAGCATCTGCCGCACCATTTCGGCAACGTACTCCGCACGCACGGAGTACTCATTGGTTTCGTGCTTGACCACCAGCTGGGCGTTCTGCGCCTCGGCGAACTGGGCGTCCGTGATATGGCCCAGTTCGTGCATCCGCCGCAGCACGTAGAGCTGGCGTTGCTTGGCGCGCTTGGGATTGACCACCGGATTGAAGCTGGAGGGGGCTTTGGGCAGCCCGGCCAGCATTGCCGCCTCGGGCAGGCTCACATCCTTGAGCACTTTGCCGAAATAGATCTGTGCCGCAGCGGCGAAGCCGTAGGCGCGCTGCCCCAGATAGATCTGATTGATATAGATCTGCAGAATTTCGTCCTTGGACAGGCTCGCCTCGATTTTGAACGCGAGCAGGGCCTCGTACAATTTGCGCGTAAGCGTCTTTTCCCGGCTGAGGAAGAAGTTTCTAGCCACCTGCATGGTAATGGTGGAGGCCCCTTGGCTCTTTCCGCCCGATGTGAGGTTGGAATAGGCGGCCCGGATGACCCCCTGGTAGTCCACCCCGATATGCTGGTAAAAGCGCTCGTCTTCGGCTGCGAGGATGGCCCGCTTCATCACTTCGGGGACGTCGCCGATCGCGACCACGGCGCGGCGTTCCTCGCCGAACTCGCCGATCAGGGTGCCTTCCGCGGTGTACACGCGCAGCGGCACTTTGGGCCGGTAATCGGTGAGCGCTTCCAGCGAGGGCAGGTTGGGATAGGCGAGCAGGACCATCAATCCCAGCAATGCGCCGGCGATGATGCCCAGTCCGGCCAGCAGCAGCACCGGGAAGGCGATCAGACGTAACCACAGGAAGGATTTGGCGGCCAAGAGTCGTTTTTTCCGCGCCAGGTGCGGGTACAGGTTCGGTTTTGAAAAAGGGCCAAACAGGCCCCTTGGTTTAGGGGCCGCGCCTATTGCCGTGCACTGGCAGCACCCGTAGCGCCAGCATTATAGAGTATCCCCGGCCATGGAGCGCGGCAAAGTCCCCTGCTGCCCGTCAATTCCCTTATGCATTATTTGCTTTACATCGTCTAGACTTGTTGCTAGCATTTAACGTAAATTATATGTATCGTGCCTAACCGGGCATAGATCAAAGGGAAATTCGCCTTGGACCTTGATATCTTCAAGCCTAAAGCACCACCGCTTTTCGGGATGGACATCAGTTCGTCCGCGGTGAAGATGGTTGAGCTCGTCGATGCCGGCAAGGGCGCCCTGCGCATTGAGCGTTATGTGATCGAACCGCTGCCGAAGGACGCGGTGGTTGACGGCAATATCACGAACCTGGAGGCGGTGGTGGAAACGGTGAAGCGCGGCTGGAAGAAGCTGGCCACGCGCACCAAGAACGTGGCCATGGCACTGCCTACCGCTGCGGTGATCACCAAGAAGATCGTCGTACCGGCCGGCCTGCGCGATGAAGAACTGGGCATCCAGGTCGAGACCGAGGCCAACCAGTACATTCCCTTCGCGCTGGAAGAAGTCAATCTCGATTACCAGCTGGTCGGTCCCGCCCCCTCCAATGTTGAAGAAGTCGAGGTGCTGATCGCGGCTTCGCGCAAGGAGAAGGTCGAGGACCGCGTGGCGGTGGCCGAGGCGGCGGGCTTGAAGGCCTTGGTCATGGATGTAGAATCCTACGCAGTCCAGACGTCTTTCGAGCTGATCAAGAAGCAGTTCCCCGAAGACGGCAAGGAGCAGAACATCGCCCTGGTCGATATCGGCGCCAATGTCATGAATGTCACCGTGCTGCGCAACGACCAGACCGTGTACACGCGGGAGCAGGCGTTCGGCGGCAATCAGCTTACCCAGGACATCATGCGCCAATACGGCATGAGCCAGGAAGAGGCCGAAAACGCGAAGCGCAGCGGCGGTCTGCCCGATTCGTACGAGGCGGAAATTCTGCGTCCGTTCCTCGAAAATCTGGCGCTGGAGGTGCAGCGCGCCATGCAGTTCTTCTTTACCTCGACGCAGTACAGCAGCATCGAGCACATTCTGCTCACCGGAGGCTCGGCCGTCATCCCGGGCCTGGAGGACATCGTCGGCTCCCGTTCCCAAGTCAATACGCGGGTGGCCAACCCGTTCGCGAGCATGCAGGTGTCGCCGCGCATCCAACCGAAGAAGCTGCTGGTCGATGCGCCGTCGATGATGGTCGCCTGCGGCCTGGCCATGCGGAGGTTCGATCCATGATCCGCATCAATCTGTTGCCCTGGCGCGAAGCGCGCCGCAAGGCCCACAATCTGCAGTTCTTCATTCTGATGGGGATGGTCGCCGGCTTGGCGGCGTCCATCGTCCTGCTGGTTCACGGCTATTACGCCACGCGCATTTCCACGCAGGTGGAGCGCAATCGGTTTCTGAAGGACGAAAACGTCAAGCTGGACAAGGAAATCGAGGAAATCAAGAAACTGAAGGAGGAAATCCAGGCGCTGCTGTCGCGCAAACAGGTGATCGAAACGCTGCAGGCGGATAGAGCGCAGACCGTATATCTGCTCGAGCAACTGGTGCGCCAAACGCCGGACGGCGTTTACCTGAAATCGATCAGGCAGACCGGAAACAAAGTCAATTTGAGCGGCTACGCGCAGTCCAATGCGCGGGTATCGACCTTGATGCGCAACCTGGAAGCTTCGCCCTATCTGGAGAATCCGGACCTGGTCGAAATCAAGGTGGCCAACGTCAACAGCAAACGGCTGTCTGAATTCAATATGAATGTCAGCATCAAGCGGCAACAGTCCGAAGCCGACGCCGCCAAGGGCGGGGCGGGCAAGGCGGGGGCGGCAAAGGCGGCTGCGGCGGCAGGCGCGCCCAAGGTAGGCGGGGCGATGGCGGCCGAAGTGGCGAAGGCGAGCGCGGAGTCGGCGCGCCGCGCGGATGACGCCGGCGTCAAAAAGTAGGGACGGCCTGATGAACAAGCTGCTCGAGCAATTCAAATACCTCAATCCCAAGGATCCAGGCACCTGGCCGGCCCTGCCGAAGCTGCTCGCGTTGATTGTGACGCTGATCGCGCTGGTCGCAGCGGGCTATGTGGCCGACTGGCAGGGTCAGATGGACGAACTGGTCGCCGGGGCGGCCGAGGAGGCCAAGCTCAAGGACGAATACAAGAGCAAGAAACAGTCGGCGGTGAATCTTGACCTGCATCGCCAGCAGTTGCGCGAAATCGACAGTTCGTTCGGCGCCTTGCTGAAGCAGTTGCCCAACAAATCGCAAATGGACGCGCTGCTGGTGGATATCAACCAGGCCGGTCTGGGCCGGGGGCTGCAATTCGAATTGTTCAAGCCGGCGCCGAAGGAGACCATGAAGGATTTCTACGCCGAACTGCCCGTCAGCGTCCGGGTCACCGGCGGCTATCACGACATGGGACAGTTCGCCAGCGACATCGCGCAACTGTCGCGCATCGTCACGCTCAACGACATTATCATCACGCCGGCCGGCAAGGACGGCAGCGTACTGGCCATGGATACGACGGCGAAGACCTTCCGCTATCTGGACGAGGAAGAAGTGGCGAAACAGCGCAAGGCGGCCGCCGCCGCCAAGAATCCGCCTAAAGCAGCAGCGGCAGCGAAAAAATGAAGAATCTGGCCATTATCACGACCGTGCTGTTTCTCGCCGCGTGCGGCGGCGACGAGCACCAGGACTTGAAGGAAGAGCTCAAGACCCTCACCAAGGATTTGCGCGGCCGCATCGAACCGCTGCCGGTGGTGAAGCCCTATGAGCCGGTGCCGTACAAGGCGTTCGACATGCCCGATCCGTTTGGCGCGGCCAAGATCGAGCTCGCGATCGCCGCCGCTGCGAAGAGCAAGGTCGGCGCCAATGCGCCCGATACCGCGCGCCCGAAAGAGCCGCTGGAGGCGTATCCCTTGGAATCCCTCAAAATGGTGGGCACGATCGCGCAAAAAGGCGTCACCTATGCGCTGGTGCGCGCCGATGCGAGCGTGTATCGGGTAAAGGCGGGCAATTATCTGGGGCAGAATTTTGGCGTCATTACCGGAATCACCGACAGCCAGATCAACCTCAAAGAGTTGGTGCAGGATGCGTCAGGCGATTGGACTGAGCGCAAGATTGCGCTGCAGATACTCGAGGCAGAAGCGGCAAAAGGAAGGTGAGGATCTCTATGGCTAAAATTCTCGGTGTTTTCGGCGTATTCATTGCCTGCGTCTGGGCCAGCCTGGCCCTGGCACAGACGCCACCAAACAGCGTCGAGGCGTTCAACGTGTCCCAGCAAAGCGGCAAGGTCATCGTCAGGTTGACGCTGAAGGAAGCGCTGAAGGCGCAACCCGGAAGTTTCACCGTGGCGAATCCGGCCCGCATCGCGTTCGATCTGCCCAACACCGTGAACGGCCTCGGCCGCAACAGCCAGAACATCGGCGAGGGCGAACTGTTGAGCATGAATATGGTGCAGGCGGGCGAGCGCACGCGCATGGTGCTGAATCTGCGCCGCTCGGTCGCTTACGACACCCAGATCGACGGCAAGAACCTGGTGATCGTTCTCGCCGGCGCGCCGGCGGTCGCTGCGAGCGGCGGCGCCGCTGCGGTGACGCATTTTGTAGAGGCCAGACAGCAGGACACGCATACCGTGCGCGACATCGATTTTCGTCGCGGCAAAGGTGGAGAAGGTCGCATCGTGGTCGATCTTTCCGACAGCTCGACCGGCATAGACATTCGGGCGCAGGGACAGAATCTGGTGATCGATTTCTTCAAGACCTCGCTGCCGGACAAATTGCGCCGGCGCCTGGACGTGACCGATTTCGGCACCGCCGTGCAGTCGATCAACACCTTCGGGCAGGGCGACAATGTGCGCATGGTGATCACGCCCAAGGGGCTGTGGGAGCACAGCGCCTATCAGACCGACACCCAATTCGTGGTCGAGGTGAAGACCGTGGTCCCGGATCCGAACAAATTGACGCAGGGGAGCAAGGCCGGCTACAGCGGCGAAAAGCTGTCGCTGAACTTCCAGAACGTCGAAGTGCGCAGCGTGCTCAACGTGATCGCGGATTTCACCGACCTCAACATCATCACCAGCGACGCAGTCGGCGGCAGCCTGACGCTGCGCCTGAAAGACGTGCCCTGGGACCAGGCGCTGCAGATCATTCTCGACACGCGCGGCCTGGACATGCGCAAGAACGGCAACGTGGTGTGGATTGCGCCCAGGGACGAGCTGGCAACCAAGGAAAAGCTGATGCTGGAATCGCAGCAGCAGATCGGCGAGCTCGAGGCGGTGCGCACGGAGAGCTTCCAGCTCAACTACCAGAAGGCCGTGGATGTGCAGACCCTGCTGAATTCCCCGAATCAAAAGGTGCTGTCCAAACGCGGCAGCGCGGTCGTCGACGGCCGAACCAACACGGTGTTCGTGCAGGATGTGCCTACCCGCCTGGAGGAAGTGCGCAAGCTGATCTCCCAAATCGACGTGCCGGTGCGCCAGGTGATGATAGAGGCGCGCATCGTCGAGGCGAGCGACACCTTCAGCAAGAACCTGGGTGCGAAGCTCGGCTACAACACGATGAAGGACGGCGGGCAGCGCCTGCTCGGCCCGAGCGCGCGCTACAACGTGGGCGGGCAGCTCAGCTCGACCGGGCAGCTGACGCGGAATGACGCCGGCCAGCAACTGGTGACCGGCACGCCCGACATCACCCAGGTGCAGAACGTCAACCTGCCGGCCACCGGCCTCGGCGGCTTCAATCCGGGCGTGATTTCCACGATCCTGTTCAACAAGAACTTCACCCAGTTCATCACCATGGAGCTGACGGCGCTGGAGGCGGACGGCAAGGGCAAGATCATCTCCAGTCCGAGGGTGCTGACCGGGGACAAGGTCGAGGCGCTGATCGAGCAAGGTACCGAGCTGCCGTATCAATCGGCGACTTCGAGTGGCGCGACCAGCGTGTCGTTTCGCAAGGCCAACCTGAGCCTGAAGGTGAAGCCGCAGATCACGCCCGACGGCAATATCATCATGACCCTGGACATCAACAAGGATTCAGTGGGTCAGGTAACGGCGGCGGGCTTCGCCATCGACACCAAGCACGTCAAGACCGAGGTACTGGTCGAGAACGGCGGCACGGTGGTGATCGGCGGCATCTTCAGCCAGGACGAACGCACCACGACCACCAAGGTACCGCTGTTCGGCGACATTCCAGTGCTAGGCAATCTGTTCAAGAACAACAGCAAGCAGGATAACAAGACGGAGCTGTTGGTATTCATCACGCCGCGCATCGTAGACGATCGTCTGACCGTGCGCTGACCGATTTCTTCGCTGCCTACATAAGAGCCGGGCGACTGGCTCTTATTTTTTTGTGCAGCGCGCGCTTCGCTCCTGAGCCGGGGACCGGGCGTTGAGGCGACGGGTGCTGCTAGAATAGCCGCGTGAATTTCTCGAACAATATATTCCTCGTCGGCCTGATGGGGGCGGGCAAAACGACGGTGGGCAAGCAACTCGCCGCCGAACTTGCGAAGACCTTCCACGATACCGACCAGGAGATCGAGCGCCGCACCGGCGTAAGAATCTCGCTCATTTTCGAGATCGAAGGCGAGGCCGGATTCCGCGCGCGCGAAGCGCAGGTCGTGGACCAGCTGACGCAATTGTCCAACGTGGTGGTGGCGACCGGCGGCGGCGCGGTGCTGGATCCGGCGAACCGCGCACATCTCGCCCAGCGCGGCCTGGTCGTCTATCTGCACGGCCAGCCCAAGGATCTGTGGCAGCGCACCCGCTACGACAAGACCAGGCCCCTGTTGCAGACCGCGGATCCCCTGGAAAAGCTGCAAAGCCTTTACAGCCAGCGCGACGCGCTGTACCGTGAAATCGCCGACTTGGTCGTCGATACCGGGCGCCAGCGCGCGCACACCCTACTGCTGCAGCTACTTCCCCAGGTGAGGCAACGATGCAAACTCTCCGCGTAGACGTAGAACTGGGCGAGCGCGCCTACGCCATCCACATCGGCGCGCAGCTGCTGACCCGCGCCGAGCTGATCCTGCCGCAGCTGGATGCGCCCAAGGTCGCCATCGTGACCAACACCACGGTTGCGCCTTTGTATCTGCAGCAGTTTGTGCAAGCCCTGGGCGCCCACGGAGTGGAGGCCATGAGCGTGGTGCTGGAGGACGGCGAGCGCTACAAGGACTGGGTTACGCTCAACCGCATTTACGACGCCTTGCTCGCGCATCGCTGCGACCGCAAGACCACGCTGATCGCGCTCGGTGGCGGGGTGGTCGGCGATCTCACCGGATTTGCCGCTGCCACCTATATGCGCGGCATCGCGTTCATACAGATCCCGACGACGCTGCTCGCCCAGGTGGATTCGTCCATCGGCGGCAAGACCGGCGTCAATCATCCCCTAGGCAAGAACATGATAGGCGCGTTCCACCAGCCGCGCCTGGTGCTGGCCGACACAGAGGTATTGAAAACGCTGCCCGCGCGCGAATTTTCCGCCGGCATGGCGGAAGTCATCAAGCACGGTCTGGTTCGCGACGCGGCATTCTTTTTCTGGCTGGAACAGAACATGGAGAATTTGCTTGCCGGCGATGCGCGAGCCCTGGCCCATGCGGTGCGCCGCTGCTGCGAGATCAAGGCCGCCGTGGTGGCCGAAGACGAGCGCGAGACCGGCGTGCGCGCCCTGCTCAACTTTGGCCACACCTTCGGCCATGGGATCGAGTCCGGCATGGGTTATGGGAACTGGCTGCATGGCGAGGCGGTGGCGGCGGGCATGGTGATGGCCGCGGACCTGTCGCGGCGTCTGGGATTCATCGCCGAGGCCGATGTGGAGCGCATCATTTCGCTGTTGCGGCGCGCGCGTTTGCCCACTGCATCGCCCGAGATCGCCCCGGGACGCCTGCTGGAGCTGATGGGGTCGGACAAGAAGGCGGAGGGCGGCAAGCTGCGCTTCGTCCTGCTGGACGCAATCGGCGCTGCGTCGGTTCGCGGCGACGTACCCGACGCAGCGCTGCAGCAGACCCTGGCCTATTCGCGGGCCGCCTGAGCCTCGCAGGCGGACGCGCAACTGCACCAGTATTGTGCGGCTAAGCGCTTGAACTGACAGCAATCCGCAGGTAAAATCAACGGTTCCGCCGGAAAAAGTCGCAGGCCCGTCTGCGGCCTTCCGCAATCATTTTGCAGCCAGAGGTGCGCGCGTGATCCATCCAATTCAATCCCTTACTCGTCCTGCGGCGCAAGGCTTATACGACCCTGCCAACGAGCATGACGCCTGCGGCGTCGGCTTTGTCGCGAATATCAAGGGTACGCGCAGCCACACCATCATCGAGCAGGGGCTGCTGATTCTGAAGAATCTCGCCCATCGCGGTGCCGTCGGCGCCGACCCTTTGGAGAGCGATGGCGCCGGCATCCTGATCCAGATCCCGGACCGGTTCCTGCGCGAGGAAATGGCGCTGCAGGACGTGCAGCTGCCGCCGGTCGGCCAGTACGGCGTGGGCATGGTGTTTTTGCCGCAGGAACCGGCGTCGCGCTTTGCCTGCGAATACGAGATCGAGCGGGCCATCAAGGATGAAGGGCAGGTGCTGCTCGGCTGGCGCGACGTGCCGCGCGACAACTCCGGGCTGGCGGAATCGGGGAAGAAGATCGAGCCGGTGATCCGCCAGGTATTCATCGGCCGCGGCGGCGACGTGACCGTGACCGATGCGCTGGAGCGCAAGCTCTACATCATCCGCAAGTCCTCGGGCCACGCGATTCAGGCGCTGCGGCTCAAGCACGGTAAGGAGTTCTATGTGCCGTCGATGTCGGCGCGCACACTGGTCTACAAGGGCTTGCTGCTGGCCGACCAGGTAGGCAGGTACTACAAGGACCTGCAGGATCCGCGCCTGGTGTCGGCGCTGGCCTTGGTGCACCAGCGCTTCTCCACCAACACCTTCCCCACCTGGGATCTGGCGCATCCGTTCCGGCTGATCGCCCACAACGGCGAGATCAACACGCTGCGCGGCAACGTCAACTGGATCCGCGCCCGGCAGCAGGCGATCTCCAGCCCCATTCTCGGCGGCGACCTGAACAAAATCTGGCCCTTGATCTACGACGGTCAATCCGACTCGGCCTCGTTCGACAACGCGTTGGAGTTGCTGCTGATGGGGGGCTATTCGCTTGCCCATGCGATGATGATGCTGATCCCGGAAGCCTGGGAGAAGCACACCACCATGGACCCCAATCGGCGCGCATTCTACGAATACCACGCGGCGATGATGGAGCCCTGGGACGGGCCTGCGGCGGTCGCGTTCAGCGACGGCCGGCAGATCGGCGCGACGCTGGACCGCAACGGCCTGCGCCCGGCGCGCTACATCGTCACCGACGACGAGATGGTGATCATGGCTTCGGAGGCCGGCGTGCTGCCGATCCCCGAGGAAAAGATCGTCAAGAAATGGCGCCTGCAGCCGGGCAAGATGTTCCTGATCGACGTGGAGCGCGGGCGCATCATCGACGACAGGGAGCTGAAGGAAACCCTGGCGGCGACGAAACCCTACAGCGAATGGATAGAGCGCATCCGCATCCGCCTCGGCGAAGTGGAAAGCGACCGGCAACCGCCGCAGCGTTCCGCGGTGCCGCTGCTTGACCGCCAGCAGGCATTCGGCTACACGCAGGAGGACGTCAAGTTCCTGATGCTGCCGATGGCCGCCGCGGGGGAAGAGGCAATCGGCTCCATGGGCAACGATTCGCCCCTGGCGGTGCTGTCGGCCAAGAACAAGACCCTGTACCACTATTTCAAGCAGCTGTTCGCCCAGGTGACCAACCCGCCGATCGACCCGATCCGCGAGGACCTGGTGATGAGTCTGGTGAGCTTCATCGGCCCGAAGCCGAATCTCCTGGGCATCGACGAGATCAATCCGCCGATACGGCTTGAAGTCAGCCAGCCGGTGCTGGATTTCTACGAGATGGACAAGATCCGCCACATCGATCGCAACACCGAAGGCAAGTTCAAGTCATTCGAGCTCGACATCACCTATCCGGTGGCCTGGGGCCACGAGGCGATAGAGGCGCGCCTGGCGAGCCTGTGCGCCCAGGCCGAGGACGCGGTTCGCTCCGGTTACAGCATCATCATCGTGTCCGACCGCCGCATGGACCGCGACAACGTGGCGATTCCGGCGCTGCTGGCGCTGTCGGCCGTGCACCAGCATCTGGTCGGCAAGGGCTTGCGCACCAGCGCCGGACTGGTGGTGGAAACCGGATCCGCGCGCGAGGTGCATCATTTCGCATTGCTCGCCGGTTACGGCGCGGAAGCGATTCATCCTTACGTCGCGCTCGAGACCCTGCTCGATATGCACGGCCAGGGCCTGTTGCCCGCCGATATCGACGGCGGCAAGGCGATCAAGAATTTCGTCAAGGCGATCGGCAAGGGCCTGTTGAAAGTGATGTCGAAGATGGGCATCTCCACTTATATGTCCTACACCGGGGCGCAGATCTTCGAAGCGGTCGGCCTGTCGCGCGAGCTGGTGCAGAAATATTTCACCGGCACCGCATCCAATGTCGAGGGCATAGGCTTGTTCGAAGTGGCGGAGGAGGCGATACGCCTGCACCATCAGGCCTTCGGCTCGGATCCGGTGTTGGCGCATGCGCTGGAAGCCGGCGGCGAGTATGCCTTCCGCGTGCGCGGCGAAGACCACATGTGGACGCCCGAGGCGATCGCGAAGCTGCAGCATTCGACCAAGCAGGGAAGCGTGGAGACTTACCGCGAATACGCGCAGCTCATCAATGACCAGTCGCGGCGGCACATGACGTTCCGCGGCCTCTTCGAGTTCAGGTTCGGGCAGCTGCAGCCGGTACCGCTGGCGGAAGTCGAGCCGGCAAAAGAGATCGTCAAACGTTTCGCCACTGGCGCGATGTCCCTGGGTTCGATCTCGACCGAGGCGCACACCACGCTCGCGCTGGCGATGAACCGCATCGGCGGCAAGTCGAACACGGGCGAAGGCGGCGAGGATCCGAATCGCTTCCCGCTGGCGAAAACCGGCGAGACCTTGGCCCTGCGCCTGGGCAAGAAGAACATCGAGCACGACATCGCGCTCCAGGAAGGCGACTCGCTGCGCTCCAAGATCAAGCAGGTGGCCTCGGGCCGCTTCGGCGTCACCGCCGAATACCTGGCGAGCGCCGACCAGATCCAGATCAAGATGGCGCAGGGCGCCAAGCCTGGTGAAGGCGGTCAGCTGCCCGGCCACAAGGTGTCCGAGTACATCGCGCAATTGCGCTTCTCCGTGCCGGGCGTGGGCCTGATCTCGCCGCCGCCGCACCACGACATCTATTCGATCGAGGACCTCGCGCAGCTGATCCACGACCTGAAGAACGCCAACCCGAAGGCGTCGATCAGCGTCAAGCTCGTGTCCGAGAACGGCGTGGGCACGGTGGCCGCGGGCGTAGCCAAGGCCAAGTCCGACCATGTCACCATTTCCGGATACGACGGCGGCACGGGCGCTTCGCCCTGGTCCTCGATCAAGCAGGCGGGCACGCCCTGGGAGCTGGGCTTGGCCGAAACGCAGCAGACGCTGGTGCTGAACCGCTTGCGCGGCCGGATCGCGGTCCAGGTCGACGGTCAGATGAAGACCGGACGCGACGTGGTCATCGGCGCCATGCTCGGCGCCGATGAATTCGGTTTCGCCACCGCGCCGCTGGTGGTGCAGGGCTGCATCATGATGCGCAAGTGCCACCTCAATACCTGTCCCGTGGGCGTGGCCACGCAGGATCCGGTATTGCGCCGCAAATTCCAGGGCAAACCGGAGCATGTGGTCAACTTCTTCTTCTTCGTCGCGGAAGAGGCGCGCGAGATCATGGCGCAATTGGGCGTGCGCAGCATGAACGAACTGATCGGCCGCTCCGACCTGCTCGACATGAAGAAAGGCATAGCGCATTGGAAGGCAAAAGGCCTGGACTTCTCGCGCATTTTCCATCAGCCGCAGATCGGTCCCGAAGTCGCGCGCCACCAGTGCGAGGAGCAGGACCACGGTCTGGCGCAGGCCCTAGACCATCGCCTGATCGAGCTTGCCCAGCCGGCGCTGGAGCAGGGCAAGCAGGTCGCGATCGACATGCCGATACGCAACATCAATCGCACGGTCGGCACCATGCTGTCCTGGGAAGTCGCGCGGCGCTACGGCCACGCCGGTCTGCCGGACGACACCATCCAGGTCAGGTTTGCCGGCACGGCCGGGCAAAGCTTCGGCGCCTTCCTCGCCCGGGGCGTGACGCTGGATCTGGTCGGCGACACCAATGACTACTGCGGCAAGGGGCTGTCCGGCGGGCGCATCGTGGTTCAGCCCTCGCGCAAGTTCGTCAGCGATCCGACGCAGAACATCATCGTCGGCAACACGGTGCTGTATGGCGCGATTGCCGGAGAAGCCTATTTCCGCGGCGTCGCCGGCGAGCGCTTCGCCGTGCGCAATTCGGGCGCGAGCACCGTGGTCGAAGGCACGGGCGATCACGGTTGTGAGTATATGACCGGCGGCACCGTCGTGATCTTGGGGATGACGGGCCGCAATTTCGCCGCGGGCATGTCGGGCGGCATCGCCTACGTACTGGATGAAGACGGGAGCTTCGGCGAGCGTTGCAACACGGCCATGGTGCAGATGGAGCCGGTATTGTCCGAGGCGGAGCAGGAGGCCAAACTGGCGCGCAGCATCTGGCATCTGGGCCAGTCCGACGAGGCGCTGCTCAAGCAGCTGGTGGCGAAGCATGCGAAATACACCGGCAGCGCCCAGGCGAAGAAAGTGCTCGACGGCTGGGCGCAGTACCGCGCGAAGTTCGTCAAGATTTTCCCGCATGAATACAGGCGCGCGCTCGGCGACCTCGCGGCCAAGGGCGGCAAGCTGGCGGCCTGAACACATTGCGCTGCAGGCGGCAGCGGCGCGGGAGGCAATCGTTTCAGGTCTTGCCTTCCCGCTTCCCGCGTGCTCTGCGGTAAAACCAATCTGGACTTTGGATCAATCTCAATGGGCAAGATAACCGGCTTCATGGAGTTTCAGCGGCTGCAGGAGGGGAGCGAGGCCCCGGAAGCGCGCAAGAAACATTACCGCGAGTTCGTGCGGCACCTGTCGGATCAGGATGCGGCCGTGCAGGGGGCGCGCTGCATGGACTGCGGCACGCCGTTTTGCATGAGCGGCTGCCCGGTCAACAACATCATTCCCGACTGGAACGACCTCGTGTACAAGCAGAACTGGCGCCAAGCGCTGGAAACCCTGCATTCGACCAACAACTTTCCCGAATTCACCGGCCGCGTCTGCCCGGCGCCGTGCGAGGCGGCATGCACGCTCAACATCAACAACGACCCGGTGGGCATCAAGTCGATCGAGCACGCGATCATCGACAAGGGCTGGGAAATGGGCTGGGTGCTGCCTCTGCCGCCAGAGCGCAAGACCGGCAAGAAGGTCGCGGTCGTCGGCTCCGGCCCGGCGGGCATGGCCTGCGCGCAGCAGCTGGCGCGCGCCGGACACGACGTCGTGCTGTACGAAAAGAACGACCGCATCGGCGGCTTGTTGCGCTATGGCATTCCCGACTTCAAGCTGGAAAAGCATTTGATCGAGCGGCGCGCGGAGCAGATGCGCGCCGAGGGCGTGGAGTTCCGGCTGAGCCAACCGGTGGGAGGCAAGGCGAAGCATGCGCTGCCCGCGAAGAAGCTGCTGCAGGAATTCGACGCCGTGGTGGTGACGGGCGGCGCAGAGCATCCGCGCGACCTGCCGGTTTCCGGGCGCGAACTCGCAGGCGTGCATTTCGCCATGGAATTTCTGCCGCAGCAGAACCGGGTCGTGGCCGGCGACAAGGTCGCGGACCAGATCCTGGCGAACGGAAAGCATGTGGTCGTCATCGGCGGCGGCGACACGGGCTCGGATTGCGTCGGCACTTCCAACCGCCAGGGCGCGGCATCGGTGACCCAGTTCGAACTGCTGCCGCAGCCGCCGGAGCAGGAGAACAAGCCCATGGTCTGGCCCAACTGGCCGATCAAGCTGCGCACCTCAAGTTCGCACGAAGAAGGCTGCGCGCGCGACTGGTCGGTGGCGACCAAGCGCCTGGAGGGCGAGAACGGCAGGGTGAAGAAACTGGTGGCGGCGCGCGTCGAGTGGAAAGACGGCAAGATGGTCGAGATCGCGGGCAGCGAATTCGAGCTCAAGGCGGATCTGGTGCTGCTCGCGATGGGCTTCCTCGGGCCGGTCCAGCAGGGCCTGATCGATGAACTGGGGCTGGCAAAGGATGCGCGCGGCAACGTCAAGGCTAGCACCGAGGGCGCCGCTTGCTATCAGACATCCAATGCCAAGGTGTTCGCCGCCGGCGACATGCGCCGCGGTCAATCGCTCATCGTCTGGGCGATACGCGAGGGGCGCCAATGCGCCCGCGCGGTGGACGAATTCCTGATGGGAACTTCGGAACTGCCGCGCTAGTTGCGGCGGAATACGCCCCGGGCTTCAGCCCGGGGCGTGATCTTCGGTTTCAGACCGTATCGCCGGCCCGATGCGCCAGGCTACAGGGTATCGGCGCAGGAAGCGTTGACCCCATAGGGGCTGGGACGGCCCGGCGGGTTGACCGTGAGGTCCGTGTAGTCGGTCGCCAGGCCTGGCAGGAAGAAAGTCGCCTGGGTCGGCGGATCGTTGCTGGTGACCGAGGTGCGCGCCTCCAGCGTGACTTCCACCCAGAATGACTGATCCTTCGCATACGTGACCGTGGCGGTTGCGATGCCGCTCGCGTCGGTCTTGGCGGTCGCATTCACGCTCGCCACGGCCCCGGGTAGCAGTGCTGGCGTTTTGCCGGCAGGCCAGGCGACCAAGCCTTCGCCCGCATCGAGTATGCCGTTGAAGTTCAGATCCTCGTTGGGACAGGTGGCGCTGATCGTCTGCACCCATACGTTGTTCACCAGGTCGGGTACGAAGGTGCCCTTGCGGTAGCGGCCCGGCCGCATCGCAAACTGCACCGTGGTGCCAACGCTGGGATTGCCCGCGGCGTCGGTCACCACCGCCACATAGGTCTTCGTGTTGAGTGGTGTCGTGCCCCCGACCCGGTTGTCCGTACCCAGCCGTACCAGCAGGGACTGCCCGGCGACGGTCAGGCTGGTCGTCGCGGTGACCGCTCCCGAGGGGAAGGCGGTAGCGCCGGTGACGCCTTTGACGTCGGTAACGGTGGCGATGATCGTCACCCCGTTCTGCGCGCTGCTGGTGCTGCCTGCGATATAGGTCACCGAGGCACTGCCGGAAACATCGGTTATCCCGCTGGCGGAGGTGAGCCTGCCGCCGCTCGGATCAGTCAGGGTAAAGCTCACGCCTGCATTCTTCACCAGGTTGTTTGCGGCATCCCGCACCTGCACCGTAATCGTCGAACTATTGTTGGTCTGCGATGCGGATCCGGTGGTGACTTGCACCGTGCCGGGAATCGCCTGCAGCGCGGCGCTGCTGGCGGTGGTGGAGACGAAAATCACATCGAGCGTCGCGGCCGGTGTGCCGCCCGGGCCCGAGGCGGTGATGATGGCCGGTCCCGCCGTCGCGGACGACACGGTGACGCTGGCGGTGCCTCCAGCGAGCAGAGCGGAACTGTTGGCGGTGACGGTACCACCGGCAATCGTGCCGCGGCTGGTTGAAAAACTCACGGCCTTGCCGGTCGGCGATGTGACGACGTCAGTCCAGTTGACCGTCACCGTCGGGGTGCTGCCCGCGCCCGCGAGCGGTATTTCCGTGAGCGCCGCCGGGGCGGTGAACGCAAAGGTCGCGCTGCTGATGGTCAGCGCCTGCGTCGCGCTGGCGCCGGCCGCGGTGGCGGTGATCACGTCGTTGCCCGCTTTGCTGGCCGTGACGACGGCGGTGATCTGGCCCGAACTGTTGGTGACGCCGCTGGCGGGGGTCATCGCGATGGTATTCCCGTTTTGCGAGGTGATGACGACGGTCACGCCCTGCAGCGCCGCGCCGGCTGAATCCTTGACGCTGAACGTGAGCGTGGTGTTGGCGTTGAGCGCGAGGGAACTGTTGCCGCTGATGGTCATCGTCGTCCCGGTCACGTCGACGCTATTGGTCGTGGTGGCGGAATCCGCGGTCACCGTGGCGCTGATCGGAATCGTGCGGTTCGCCTTATTGCTGCCCAAATTGAGCTTGGCGGTGACGACCCCGTTCGCGTCGGATACGCCGCTGGCGCTGATGTTGTTGACGAACGCCGAGCTGTCGGTGCCGGTTGAAAATGTCACTGTCTTGTCTTTGAGCGTCTGCTTGGTCGCGCTCAGCACGATGGCAGTCAGGTCCACTGTGGTCGCGCCGGAGGAAGGCATCTGCGTGCTGCTCGCGAGCAGTTGGATCGTCGCGGCGGTAGGTCCGGTGGTTGCCGTGCTGGGGGTGCCGACCGGCACCGTTGGAATCGCCTGCCCGGAGCCGCAGCCTGCGAGTATGGCCATGGCCGTCGCCAGAACGAGCGAACTCCAGAGCCCTGAAATTTCCCGGCCGAAAATAGCTTGAATCGAACAATTTTTCACGCAAACCTCCCGTTCACACGATGCGCTCAATCATAATATTATGCTGCTCCCACAACGGTACAATATTTTTAATATAAACACAACAAGTTAAACCAGATATTTAATGTTAAATAGATCATAGTTGGCAGATGCCGGCGAGTGCCGCCCGTAGCAGACGCCGCAAGGCTGATGGGGCACTGGCTCATGTGGTTTGCTTCGGGCTTGTGACGCGCTGCAGCAGATCTTAGAAGCCATTTGCGAATTGCCGAAATGGCCTCTGGCTTAGGGGTGCACGAGGGGAGGTATCCCCTCGTTTCGGTTTAAGCCCCTCAGATCACGTGCTTGCGTATGTAGGTCACGCTGACTTCGGCCACGATAACCACCGTGAAAATGGCGAACAGCACCATCGCCACGCGGTCCCATTGGAACAGATTCAGGGCGGTGTCCAGCGCCATGCCGATGCCGCCGGCGCCGACGAGGCCCAACACGGCCGACTCGCGCACATTGATGTCCCAGCGAAACAACACCACCGACCAGAATGCGGGCTCCACCTGCGGCCAGTAGCCCTTGCTGAGCACCGAGACCCAGGGCGCGCCAGCTGCTTGTAGTGCCTCTATCGGGCCGCGGTTGGCTTCCTCCAGGGCCTCGCCTACGAGTTTGCCGACGAAGCCGATGGATCGAAACGCGATCGCCAGCGTGCCCGCGAGCGCGCCCGGACCGAACACGGCGACGAACAGCAGCGCCCACACCAGGGAGTTGACCGAGCGGCTGGACACCAGCAGCAGCTTCGCGAAGTAGTTGAGCGGCTTGCTCGGGGTGACGTTGTTCGCGGCGAGCAGGCCGATCGGCAGTGCCATGATCACCGCCAGGATGGTGCCCAGCGAGGCGATGTGCAGGGTATCCATGAGCGCATCGTGCACGCCCTGCGGATAATGGTAGAAGGCGATCGGCCACATGCGCGTGAGCAGGTCCTGCATCTGCTCCGGCGCGTCGTAGAGGAATTCCGGAATGATCTCCACCGTCCGTGCCGAAACCACGATGGCGATCGCGAGCGCGAGGTAGACGCCAAAGCGCGCCAGGCGCTGCGCCGGCGTGAAGCGGCGCCAGGTCTTGGTTTCCGTCGACTGCAGGACGCTGCTCATCATTCTTGTTCCACCTTGCCGCGCTCGAGGAACACCGCGCGCACCCAGCCGGCCAGCACTTCGCCCACCATGATCATGCCGATGATGCACAGCAGGATGGCGCAGACGAAGTCGTAATCGAAGCGCTGGAACGCCGCGAACAGCGTTCCACCGATGCCGCCGGCGCCGACGATGCCGACCATGGTGGAATTGCGCAGGTTGGAGTCGAGCTGATAGGTGGCGAAGCCGATGAAGCGCGAGAACACCTGCGGCAGCACGCCGTAGGTGATGACGTTCATGAACGGCGCGCCGGTGGCGCGCACCGCTTCCACCTGCTTCAGCGAAATCTCCTCTATCGCTTCGGCGAACAGCTTGCCGATGAAGCCGATCGAGGCCACCACCAGCGCGAGGATGCCGGCCAGCGCGCCGAAGCCCACCGCCTTGACGAACAGGATGGCGACGATCACCGGGTGAAACGAGCGGCACAGGGCGATGCACATGCGCGCCGGCCAGGTCGCCCACACCGGCATCAGATTCCTCGCGGCGAGCAGTCCCAGCGGCAGGGAGACGAGAATGCCCAGAAACGAGGCGAGGATGGCGATCTCCAGACTTTCGGTGAGCCCCTTCAACAGGCTGTCGGGCTGCGCGATATTCGGCGGCAGCATGCGCGCAATGAACTTCGCGCCGTTGTCCAATCCGACGACAAAGCGCGCCCAGGTGATTTCCAGGCGCGAAGCGGCATAGACGATGTAGGCGGCAAGGGCGATCCAGCCGGCGCGCGTCCAGATGCTGGTCTTGAATGGATTGGCCTGCATCTTCAGCGGCGCCCGTCGCGAGCGCTGGTAATCTTGGGCGCGCCCGCGATTCGTGCGCGTATGCAAGTACGCGGCATCAATGCAGCCAATCCTGGCCGCCGTAGATCGTCTTCAGCTGCGCATCCGACAGGCCCGCGGGCGGCCCGTCGTACACCACCCTGCCTTCGGCCATGCCGAGGATGCGGTCGGCAAAACGCTTGGCGAGCTCCACGTCGTGCATATTGATCATGACCGGAATCGCGTGCTGCTTACACAGGTCGCGGATCAGGCTCATGATCTCGACCGAGGTCTTCGGGTCGAGCGAGGAGGTGGGCTCGTCGGCGAGGAGCAGCTTCGGCTCCTGCATCAGCGCGCGCGCGATGCCGACGCGCTGGCGCTGTCCGCCTGAGAGGCTGTCGGCGCGCTGGTTGACGAAGTCGGCCAAACCCACGATCTGCAGCAATTCGAACGCGCGCGCGATGTCGGCAGGCGGATAGTTGCGAAACCAAGCCTGCAGCGGCGCCACATAGCCCAGACGCCCGCAGAGCAGGTTCTCCATGACCGTCAGGCGCTCCACCAGGTTGTATTCCTGGAACACCATGCCGATATGGCGCCGCGCCAGGCGCAGGCCGCGCCGGTCCAGCTTCACCATGTCCTCGCCTTCGAACAGGATTTCGCCCGAAGTCGGCTCGACCAGGCGGTTGATGCAGCGGATCAGCGTCGACTTGCCCGTGCCCGAAGGGCCGATGATGGCGGTGATGCCCTGTTCGTCCAAGTCCAGGCTGATGCCGCGCAGCACCGGTTTTCCGGGGACGTATTCCTTGTTGAGCTGGCGTATGGCGAGTGCGGGCACGATCCGATCCTCTTCTGGTTCAAACATCAATCCCGCGGGGCGGCCGCTTCATCGCGGCGTCCCCGGGGCCGCGCCGGCCTGGCTCCGCTCCAGGTAGGCCGCGATGCGCTCGTTCTGCATTTCCGTGGTGCCGTCGGTGTAATGCGCTACCCGCGCCGCGGCGATGTGGCGCGCGATGGGATGCGCCTGCAGCAGTCCTTCGGCGCCGAACATCTGCATGCATTCCGGCAGGCGCCGCTCGGCCATGCGCGTGGCGAATTTCTTTGCGTGGGCCGCTGCCAGCACCGCGTCTTCCTCTGCTTCCAGCAGGCGCGTCGCGCGGTAGGTGAGCAGCCGCGCCGCGTCCAGGTCGGTGGCGATATCGGCCAGCATCCAGCGCAGTCCCTGCCGCGTGAGCAGCGGCGCACCGAAGCTGCTGCGTTCGCGCGTGCGCGCCAGCGCGAGCTGCAGGGCTTCTTCGACCATGCCGCAGCACATCGCGGCGACATAGATGCGCGCGCCGGTGATGCTGGTGAGCGCGGTCTTGAATGCCGCGCCCGGCGCATAGAACAAAGCGTCGTCCGCGGCGAAATAATTGCTCAGCCTGAAGCCGGCGGCCCCGAGCGCATGCGCACCGGACATGGCGTAGGCCGGTCCGCGCTCGAAACCTGCCTGCGCGGCATCGACGACGAAGGCGGCGATGCCCTTGCTGCCGGCGGCGGGATCGGTCTGCGCATAGACCACGACGACATCGACCGCCGCCCCGTTGGTCAGCCAGGCCTTTTCGCCGTTGAGCCGCCAGCCGCCGGCGACGCGTTCCGCGCGAGTGCGGATGGCCCCGAAGTCGCTGCCGGCCGCGGGCTCGGTCAGCGCCACCGCGCCGATCAGCTCGCCGCGCAGCAGGCCCGGCAGATAGCGCGCGCGCTGGTCCTCGCTGCCGTCGCGCGCCAGGCGCGCGGCCGCGTTGTGGGTATTGACCAGGGCGAAGGCGAACCCGAAATCGTCGCGCGCGATCTCCTCGACGATGCGCAGCTTGGCGCGAAAGCGCAGGTCCAGACCGCCCAGCGCCGCCGGAATCTGGATACGCGTCAGGCCCAGCCCGGCGGCGGCGCGCATCGTTTCGCGCGGATAGGCGCGTTCGCATTCCCAGCGCGCCGCGTTCGGGGCGACCTCGCGCCGCGAGAACTCGCGCGCCAGCTCGAGCAGGCGCGACTCTTCGGGGTCTAGCGGAAGTTCTTCGGCGAGCAGCATGCGCGCTATTTCCTCGCTGCGGCTTCGGCGCGCGCTTTTTCGCGCTCGAACGCCGCGCGCGTGTAGGCCTGGCCGCTCGCTTGCGCGACCCGGCGGATCAGTTCCCAGTCCTGCTTGTAGTCTATCGGCAGCCAGCGGTCCGCGCCCTGGAAGCCTTTGACCATCTCGGGCGGGTACTTGAAGGCGTAGGTGCAGTCGCGAATCTTCTTCTGCAGCGCGGGCGCGAGATCGTGCGCCATCGACAGTCCCCCGGGAGGGAAATTGCGGCTTTTCCAGATGATGCGGAAATCGTCCAGCTTCACCAGGCCGCGGTCGGCCATGCGCAGCAGGATGTCGTGCGCAATCGGCGCGGCGTCGAAATCGCCGCTGGCGACACCCGAGACCGAATGCTCGTGCTTGCCCGAGAACATCACTTTGTAATCCTTGTCCGGGGTGAGGCCCTCGGACGGGAACAGCGTGCGCGGCGCGAGGTTGCCCGAATTCGACGAGGGCGTGGTGTGCGCCACGCGCTTAGCTCTAAGGTCAGCGAGCTTCTGGTAAGGGCTGTCCTTCTTCACGATCATCCACAGCTGGTAGCCCTGCGCTCCGTTCGCGTCGCCGCGGATGCCGAACGGGATCGCGCCGGCGACGTTGACCGCGAACGCCGTGTCGCCCGAGGACATGGTGCCGAGGTGCATGCGGCCCGAACGCATCGCCTCGATCGCCGCCGCGCTCGAATACACGTCATAGAAGCGCACGCGGCGCCCGCTGCACTGCGCCAGATACTCTACGAACGGCCGCATCAACTCCTTGAACACCGCCGGATCGTCCAGCGGCGAGTTGGTGAAAAACAGCGTGTCCGGATCCTTCTGCCGCGCCGCTTCCTTCGGCGTGTCAGCGAGCAGGTCGCCGTCCTCGTCGCAATACGGCGTGTCCAGGTCGCCGCGCTGCCGGCATGCGTCCGCGGCGCTGGCGGGGAGCGCGAGCAGCGCGGCGCACAGCCCCAGCAGCAGAGCTTTCACCCGCAGCGACCCGTCCGCCAGCGCATGCCGCAGGCCTAGGACTTCTTCGCCTTGGCCTCGGCGGCCTTCTTGCGCGCCTCTTCCTCGCGCTTGGTTTCCTTCTCGTAGGCGGTGCGGTTGAAGGCTTCGCCCGAACCTTCCGCGACTTTGCGCACCACCGCCCAGTCCTTCAGGTAGGTGATGGGGAAGAAGCGATCGGCGCCGTCGAAGGCCTTCTTCATCTCGTCGTTGAAGCGAAAGTCGTAGAAGCACTTCAGCATCTTGTCGCGGAACACGGGCTCCAAGTCATGCGCATAGGAGAAGGACGAGGTGGGAAATTTTTCGCTGCGGTAGATCACGCGGAAATTTTCTTCCTTGATCTGGCCGCGCACGGCCATGCGATGGAACACGTCGGATGCGACCGCAGCCGCATCGTAGTCGCCGGAATTCACGCCCAGCACCGACTGGTCGTGCTTGCCGGAGAACAGGATCTTGTAGTCCTTGTCCGGGGTGAGGCCTTCCGGCGGGAACAGCGCGAGCGGCGCCATGTGGCCGGAATTCGAGGACGGCGAGGTGTGCGCCAGCTTCTTGCCCTTGAGATCGGACAGCTTCTGGTACGGGCTGTCCTTTTTCACGATGACGATCAGGTTATAACCCTGGAACTCCTTCTCGTAGCCCTTGACCGCGAACGGTATGGCGCCGGCGATGTTGACGGCGAAGGCGGTCGGTCCGGTGGAGAATCCGCCCACATGCAGGCGGCCCGAGCGCATGGCCTCGATTTCGGCGGCATTCGACTGCACCTGGTAGAACACGACTTTCTTTCCGGTGCACTGCGCCAAGTGGTCGGTGAACGGCTTGAACGCTTTTTCATAGACGGCCGGATCTTCCACCGGGGTGTAGGTGAATACCAGGGTGCCGGGCGTCTTGAGCTTCTTCGGGTCCTTGGGCGTGTCCGCGACCAGATCCTTGTTCTCGTCGCAGTAGTTCAGGTCGAGGTCGCCGTGGTTCTTGCACGCGTCCTGCGCGAGGGCGGGGAGGGCGAACAACACCGCCAGCAGGCCGGCCAGGGCGATTTTCAGTTTGCTCATGTAGTCTCCTTTTCTTCTGTTTGTGGGTTTAGCGTTTCTTCCGCGCCGCCTCTTCCTGTGCCCGCTCCTTGTCGAAGCCGGTGCGGTTGAACGGGGTGCCGGAGTCCTCGGCGACTTTGCGCACCAGCGCCCAATCGTCCTTGTAGCTGATCGGCAGAAAGCGGTCGTCGCCGAGAAATTCCTTCTTCATCTCGGCGCCGAAGCGGAAATCGAAAAAGCACTGCTTCAACTTCTCGGCCAATTGCGGCTCGAGGTCGTGCGTGTGAGCGAAGGCCGAAGTCGGAAACCGGCCACTGCGGTAGATGATGCGCAGATCGCCTTCCTTGATGACGCCGCGCAGGAGAAAGCGCTCGTACACGTCCGAGGTGATCGGCGCCGCGTCGTAATCGCCGTTGATCACCCCCATCAGCGACTGATCGTGCTTGCCGGAATACAGCACCTTGTAGTCCTTGTCCGGCGTGAGACCTTCGGCCGGAAACAGCGCGCGCGGCGCCATGTTCCCCGAATTCGACGAAGGCGAGGTGTGCGCGACCTTTCTGCCCTTCAGATCGGACAGCTTCTGGAACGGCGCGTCCTTCTTGACGACCACCACTTGCGTATAGGTGCGCGGGCCGGTCTCGTTGCCTTTGATCGCGAACGGCACCGCGCCGGCGAGATTGACGGCGAATCCGGTCTGGCCGCTGGCAAAGCCGGCGACATGCAGCCGTCCGGCGCGCATCGCTTCGATCTGCGCCGCGTTCGACTGCACGGTGAAATAGACCACCTTCTTGCCGGTGCAGCGCGCAAGATGCTCCTGAAACGGCTTGAACAGATTCTGGTACACGGCCGGATCCTCGATCGGCGTGTAGGCGAATACCAGGGTGCCGGGATTCTTCAGCCTGTTCGCGTCCCGCGGCGCATCGGCCACCAGATCGTGGTTCTCGTCGCAATAAATCTGATCGAGTTCGCCGCGGTTCTTGCAGTTTTCCTGGGCGAGCGCCGCGCCGGAACCGGCAAGCGCGACGGCAAGCGCGAGCAAGCACAAGGCCTTGGCAGTTTGCATGGACTTCCCCCCGATTATTTTTTTGCTGTTACGGCGGCGTAAAGCAGAGCGTCAATATATACCGCGGGAACGCCCACTACAAGTCGGAGCGGCCTAGCTGCATGGTATGATTCACGCGCAGGCAACAGCCGGAATTCCATGAACTCATGAACGTCGTCATCCTTGCAGCCGGCCTGGGCAAACGCATGCATTCGGATCTGCCCAAGGTGCTGCACCCGCTGGCGGGCAGGCCTTTGCTCGCGCACGTGATCGCCGCGGCGCGCAAACTCGAGCCCGGCGTCATCTGCATCGTCTATGGCCACGGCGGCGAACGCGTGCGCGAGACCATCGGGGAGGCCGACCTGATCTGGGCCAGGCAGGAACCGCAGCTCGGCACCGGTCATGCGCTCGCGCAGGCGCTGCCGCACCTCGATACCAAAGTCCCCACGCTGGTGCTCTACGGCGATGTACCGCTTACCCGGACCGAGACGCTCGCCGCGCTGTGCCAGGCGGCGGGCAAGGGCATGGCGCTGCTCACGGTGGAACTGGAGGATCCGCACGGCTATGGCCGCATCGTCCGCAGCCGCGGCGCGGTGCGGCGCATCGTCGAGGAAAAGGATGCGACCCGGGCCGAGCGCGCGCTGCGCGAAATCAACACCGGCATCATGGTGCTGCCGACCGCGCGGCTGAAGAAATGGCTCGCAGGATTGCAGAACCATAACGCGCAGAAGGAGTATTACCTCACCGACGTGGTCGCAGCCGCGGTGGCGGACAAGGTGCCGGTCAAGTCCGCGGCGCCGCTCGCGCTTTGGGAGACGCTGGGCGTCAACAGCAAAGTGCAGCTGGCGGAGCTCGAGCGCATCTATCAGCGGCAGACTGCCGCGGACCTGATGCGCGACGGCGTCACGCTGGCGGATCCGGCGCGCATCGACGTGCGCGGCAGCCTCGTCTGCGGGCGCGACGTGGCCATCGACGTCAATTGCGTGTTCGAGGGCGAGAACCTGCTCGGCGCGGGCGTCAGCATCGGCGCGAATTGCGTGCTGCGCAACGTCAAGGTCGCCGCGGGCACGCGCATCGAGCCATTCTGTCATCTGGAGCAGGCGGACATCGGCGCGCGCTGCCGCATCGGACCCTACGCGCGGCTGCGCCCGGGCACGACGCTGGCCGAGGAGGTGCACATCGGCAATTTCGTCGAAGTGAAGGCGAGCCAGATCGCGGCGCGCTCCAAGGCGAATCATCTGGCCTATGTAGGCGATACCACCGTGGGGCGCGACGTCAACATCGGCGCCGGCACCATCACCTGCAATTACGACGGCGCTAACAAGCACCGCACCGTCATCGAGGACGAGGTGCACATCGGCTCCGACACGCAATTGGTGGCGCCGGTGCGCGTGGGCAAGGGCGCGACCCTGGGCGCGGGCACCACGCTCACCCGGGATGCCCCCGCGGGCGCGCTGACCATCTCGCGCGCGAAGCAGCTCACGATCGCCGGCTGGAAGCGGCCGGTGAAAATCAAATAGGCGGCTGTTGCAGAATTGCCGCAGCAGCCTCTGAGGTAGCGGAGCATGCGGGGAGCGGATCCCGCATTTCCACCTGAACCATAGGGAGTATCAATCGATGTGCGGCATAGTCGGAGCGGTGGCACAACGCGACATCGTCCCGGTGTTGATCGAGGGCTTGCGCCGCCTTGAATACCGCGGCTACGATTCCTGCGGCGTTGCGGTCTATGCCGCCGCCGGCGGCGGACAGCTGCGCCGCGCGCGCACCGTGTCGCGCGTGGCCGACCTCGATGCGCAGGTGCGCGAGTCCGGGCTCACCGGCACGACCGGCATCTGCCACACGCGCTGGGCCACCCACGGCGCGCCGGTGACGGCCAATGCCCACCCGATTTTCAGCCGCGACGAAATCGCGGTGGTGCACAACGGCATCATCGAGAACTACGAGGAGCTGCGCACGCGCCTGAAGGCGCAGGGCTACGCGTTCGATTCTCAAACCGACACCGAAGTCATCGCGCACCTGATCCACAGCCAGTATTCGGGCGACCTGTTCGCGGCGGTGCAGCGCGCGGCAGCGCAGTTGCAGGGCGCCTATGCGATTGCCGTCATTTGCAGGGCCGAGCCGCAGCGCGTGGTCGGCGCGCGCCAGGGCAACCCGCTGGTGCTGGGCGTAGGCGTGAAGGCAAGCGCGGGCGAGACTTTCCTCGCGTCCGATGCCATGGCCCTCGCAGGGACGACCGACCAGATCATTTATCTCGAAGACGGCGACGTCGCCGACGTCGGGCTTGGCCGCTACGCCATCGTCGACCGCAGCGGCAAAGCGGTAACGCGCGAGCTGCGCACGGTCAGCGCCTATGCCGGCGCAGTCGAGCTCGGGCCCTACCGGCACTTCATGCAGAAGGAGATCTTCGAGCAGCCGCAGGCCATCGCCGACACGCTGGAGGGCGTCGCCGGCATCGGCTCCGACATCTTCGGCGAAGCCGCGAAAGACATATTCGCCGCAGTCGATGCGGTGCACATCTACGCCTGCGGCACCAGCTATTATTCCGGCCTCACCGCGAAGTTCTGGCTCGAGGACATCGCGGGCCTGCCGACCGAGGTGGAGGTCGCGAGCGAATATCGCTACCGCGTCAGCGTGCCCAACCCGCGGGCGCTGGTGGTGGTGATCTCGCAATCGGGCGAGACCGCCGACACCCTGGCCGCGCTGAAGCACGCGCAGTCCTTGGGCCATGCGCATACCCTGGCGATCTGCAACGTCGCCTCCAGCGCCATGGTGCGCCTGACGGCGCTGAAGTACCTGACCCGCGCCGGTGTCGAAATCGGCGTCGCCTCGACCAAGGCCTTCACCACGCAGCTCACCGCACTGTTCCTGCTCGCGCTCGCGCTCGCCAAGTCGCGCGGACGCCTGGGGATCGAGGATGAGGCGCGCCATCTGAAGAATCTGCGCCACCTGCCGACCGCGCTTGCGAGCGTGCTCGCGCTGGAGCCGCAGATCATCGCCTGGGCGGAGCAGTTCGCGCAGCGCGAACACGCGCTGTTCCTCGGGCGCGGCCTGCACTACCCGATCGCACTGGAAGGCGCGCTCAAGCTGAAGGAAATCTCCTATATCCATGCTGAGGCCTATCCGGCCGGCGAACTCAAGCACGGGCCGCTGGCGCTGGTGACCAAGGAGATGCCTGTGGTCACGGTCGCGCCGAACGACGCGCTGCTGGAAAAGCTCAAGTCGAACATGCAGGAAGTGCGCGCGCGCGGCGGCGAGCTGTACGTTTTCGCCGATGCCGACAGCCATATCGCGTCCTCGGAAGGCGTGCACGTGGTGCGGCTGCCGGAGCATTACGGCGCGCTGTCGCCGATCCTGCACGTCGTGCCGCTGCAGCTGCTCGCCTACCACACGGCGCTCGCGCGCGGCACGGACGTCGACAAACCGCGCAATCTCGCTAAGTCCGTCACGGTTGAGTAAAGAGGCGGCGCCGGGCGCGCGCTCGGTACTCAAGGACGTCTTCGGCTACGCCGCGTTCCGCGGACCGCAGGAGGAGATCGTCCGCCACGTGGCTTCGGGCGGCGACTGCCTGGTGCTGATGCCGACCGGCGGCGGCAAGTCCCTGTGCTACCAGATTCCGGCGCTGCTGCGCCCCGGGACCGGCATCGTCGTCTCGCCGCTGATCGCGCTGATGC
>Ga0334722_10001566_pt1 | contig 28212 bp, 31 predicted proteins | sample C3_bottom_MG_FD_207210 | JGI IMG/M metagenome (GOLD analysis project Ga0334722, IMG submission 207210) | Sediment microbial communities from Yellowstone Lake, YNP, Wyoming, USA - C3_bottom | ecosystem: Environmental > Aquatic > Freshwater > Lake > Sediment | place: USA: Wyoming | collected... | reverse complement strand
TTCGGACACCAGAACCTCAGGCGAGGACGTGGTGAAGGTAGAAACACAGGAAGCAGCTAAAGACGAACTCACCGCTACTGTCACGGTAGCGGGAGTGCTCGTCCCCAAGGACTCTGTAAACATACAGTCGAAGATAGCCGGAAAAATATCCGAAATAAAGGCAAATGTAGGTGACAGGGTAAAATCGGGAGATGTGCTTATAGAGCTTGAAAAATCCGACATTGAAGCCCAATACGATAAGGCAAGGCCTACCTAAAATCAATCCAGGACAGTGAGGTTCAAGCCAAAATACAGCTGGATATTGCGCAGAAAAACTACGAAAGGGCAAAAGCCCTTCTGGATGAAGGGGCAATGTCCCAGAGCCAGTTTGAAGACGTAAAGCTCAAATACGATATGGCAAAAGCACAGTACGATTCCCTTACGGGCTCGGGACTGGAACAGGCAGTCGCCAGCCTCAAATCCATCGAACTGCAGCTGGAGGCAACCGAAATAAAGAGCCCCATTAGCGGTATCGTGGCAACCAAAAATATAAACCCCGGAGAAATGGTATCCCCGGGCATAAGCCTTATGACGGTGGTCAATCAGGATACCCTGAAATTGCAGACCACCGTTCCGCAGGATGTAGTCCCGTACCTGAAAACGGGTCAGAAGGTCTCGGTAACGGTGGACGCGATACCGGATAGGATTTTTGAAGGATCCATCACAAGTATAGGACCGGTAGCAACCGTCTCCGGACAATACTTCCCGATAGAAATCAGCATTGAAAATAAGGACGGTATATTAAAGGGTGGAATGACCGCCAAGGCCGAATTTACCATAACAAAAGCCGAGGCACTGCTGATACCCGAATCCGCCGTTATATATGAAGGAGGAAAAGCTTTTGTATACGTCGTCGAAGATAGCCGCGCCAAAAAAAGAGAAGTGGTCCTCGGGATTAAAGGAGACGGAAAAATCTCGGTCTTGGACGGCCTGAAACCCGGCGAAAAGGTAATAACCTCCAATGTTAGTGCCCTTCAGGATGGTATGACGGTAAATACAAAATGAGATAGGTCATAAAACCTATCTCATTTTTTTATTTAATAGGAACCTGTAGAGCTCATACTTGTTCCGGAAGTTGGACTCGTTGAAGAAACGGAACTGCTAATTCCGACCACGCCGAGGTCAGAAGAATACTCGAATTGAAGTTTTGAGAGGTTGAAATCGTAGAGGGATTTTACGTACTGATTTTCAGCCTGCATTAAGAGGTTTTGGGCGTTCATTAGCTCTATGACCGATGCGAGCCCCGCATCGTATCTGAGCTGGGTAAGTCTCAAATTCTCCTTCGCCCTGTCGAGGTTTTTGCTCATGGCTGTATAATTTGCTTCGGCATTCTTCAGGTTCAGATAGGCCGTCCTCACAGAAAGCTCTACGTTCTGCTCGGCATCCTTCACCTTGATATTGGACTGCTCCAGATTATACAGGGCTTTCTGATAGACGTATGTATTTTCGGTATAATACCTCTTGGTTATGTCGAATTCAAGCTGTTTTATCCTTTGGTCTTCTTTTGCCTGGAAAAGGTCAAACCTGTTCTTCAGGGCATTATTTATCTTATCGTCAAGGTTTATATCCCCCAGAGGCTCGTAGGTAAAGCTGGATGTCAGGTTTATCTTTGTCGTAAGCGGAAGGCCCATTATCTTATTAAAATTCATTACCGCTATTTCGTAGGCATTCTGGGCTGACCTCAATTTTGCCTCGGTATCAGAAAGCTGGTATTCGGCGGTCAATAAATCGTTCTTGGTAGCCATACCCAGCTTGACCCTTTTATCCACTATCTCGTAATTCTTCTTGGCAATTTCGTAGGATTGATTCATTACGTCCACATAGCCCTTGGCTTCCAGGACTTTGTAATATATATCTTCAACGCTGTATTTTATGGAGGCTATGGTATAATCCTTCGCCCTCACCGCCTGATCGTAAAAGCTCTTCATCTGTTCGGGATAAAAATATTTTGCCTTTGCGAGGTCAAGGGTATCAACCATATCCTCTTTAATGCTTGATGCCTGAGAAGACATCTCCTCCCATTGAACCCTTGCTGCGTCTATCTGCTTCTGGGCTAAAGCGATGGTCGAATTGTTTGAAAGGGCATAATCGATGGCTTCTTTTAAAGTAAAGGATTTGACATCGGATTGCGTATCCGCAGATGCGGTAAAGGATAAAATACATAATAGCGAAATCACAAGTATAGCCAAAAACTTCTTTGCCACAAAAACACCTCCTCTATGGAAAGTATAAAACAAGATAAGCCGACTGTCAATATGAAGTAAGTGCTCACTCATAAACATGGCAAAATAAAAGCACCCGCGAAATCGCGGGTGCTTGGAGTAGGCTGTGGTTACTTGGTTATTATTTGTAGCTATGAACAACTATTAATACAACTCTATCAGAAGCATTATCTACATACAAGTCTATTTTAGCTGTTTCTGTTAAGCTATCTACGGATACTACTTTAACATCAGATGTCTTAGTAGCATCGATTACCACAACATTATTGTCAAGTACATAAGAAGTATTGCCTATCTTTATAATATTATCATCTAAACTATCTAGACTACCTGAAGAAAGGGTTAAATTTGTTGTTTCAGTATAGTCTTTATCATTACCAAAGACTTGTATATCAATTACTTTACCATCTTTGTCAAGTTTGAATTGATATACCTTATCTGCTACGATATTTGCAACATTATCACTAGTACTATAATTTAATTTAGATTGATATACTTTTTGTACACCGTTTTCGATAACTGTGTATTCTATATACTTATCACCATTTTCTAATGTAACCTTAGATGTTGAATCAACGTATACAAGTGGCATATTGTCTTGTGTTATTGTAGCATCTTTAACGAAAACGTATTGTAATTTTTTGCCTGTACCATCTAATGTATAGGACACAGAATTTGTCGGTATATCGGTTGCATTTATGATCGAGATTTCTTTATTTGTTGTATCAATATTGAATACTACTGTATCAGAAGTTACTTGATAAACTTTGCCAGTTGCATTCGTCATCCTAATTGTAGAATTATCAGATACATTATTATCATATACAGTATCTGTTGTTGCACTACTGCTAATCACTTCAAGAGAATCAATCTTACCATCTTTATTTAAAGTGTATTTGATTATATCATAGTTATTTGTATTAAATGGATTAAGTTTAGCTAATTCATTATGGTCAACATCGTCATAAACTACTTCATATACTGCTTCCGTTCCATCTGTTTTAGCAAGTTTAATCTTATTATTATCGTTTATTCCGGTACCAAAGCTACCAACATCAAGAACCAATGCATAGTTGTCGGTTGTTGTTGTTTCTGTTACATCCCATTTTACTATTTTCCCATCTTTATCTAATGTTGCAGTTCCTTCGTCACCTGCACTTATGTCGATAGAACTACTAAATCTATCGTACTCTTTTCCGTTTATAGTAAATGTATTATCATCAGTTACCTTTGTAACCTTACCAGTTACGGTATTTCTTACTACGTAAATAACAGGATCACTGTTACCAATTGTCATATAATAGATTACATCGCCCTTCTTAATATCTGTAGCCTTATTAACTGCACCAAATACCTTATAGTAATTGCCGTCGCTATCTTTTACTTCTAATGCAGAAACTCCATCTATATATGTGGTAGTCGATTTAACATCGTTCTTTACTATATAATAGTCACTTGCTATAGCAGCTTTATCCACTACTATATAATCATAGTATTTATCATTGTCATTATTAATCAATGTTACTACAGCATTTTGACCAATTACTTGATAAACAGGTTTCGAAGCAGATTTACCAGCAACAGTAGCATTAAGAGTTGTTTTGACACCATTTATAACAACAGTTGCATCAGCTTTTATATTAGCTGTTAAACTTAAATTATCATCTGTAAGTTTATAAACACTACCAGTTACATCCCATGTAGCTTCGTCTGTTAAAGTATATGTCTTAACATCTGTTGTGTCAACCTTGTCAACTGCTATTATTTCGTCATCATTGTTTACGAATACCTCAACTTTTTTACCAAGATATGCATTGAGGTCAATAGCTGTATCAACTGTAGCTGGATTTCCTTTATCATCTAATACAGAAACTGTTCCAGCATCTACAGATGAATCAACATCTGCTGTAGCTAATATTGTATAGGTCTTTTCTGTAGCAAGTTTTGTTAATAATATTTTGTCGGGCTGTTCATTTCCATTTGTATCGTATTTTACCATTTCTGTCTTCAATGTGTTGTAAACCAATACTGCGATGTCGCCGCGAACTGCACCGTTGTTCGGAGCCATTGTTACGCCGCTTGTTACACCCAATGAAGCTGCTTTAACTATGAAGTTTGTCGGCCAATTTCCTGCCAATTTATCATCCTTGTAGCCCAATGCTCTTAATAACATTGTAACTGCTTCTGCGTATGTAACTGTGTTTTCGGGCTTGAAGGTTCCATCGGGATAACCCTTAAGGATTCCTAAGTTTACTGCTACGTTGATGTAGCCGGATGCCCAGTGGTCAGCCTTTACGTCGCTGAATATTGTGTTAGCCTTTACTGCGTCTGCTGCATCCTTTAATCCCATAGCAACTACAACCAATTTAGCCATTTCGGCTCTTGTTACGATATTGCCCGGCTTATAAGTCCCATCTGGATAACCATTTACTACACCGAGCTTAATTAGGTTGTCAACTGCTGCTTCGTATTTTGTGCCTGTTACGTCGCTTGGAGCTGCTGCAAAGCCGGTTGCCATTGTACCAAGCACGAGAGCAAGCACAAGAAGCATAACCAGTGCTTTCTTGAAGCTCTTCATTAAATATACCTCCTTTTAATTTTTTATTATATTTTTTGTCTTGGAAGGAAGGGCATGCCCTCCTTCCAAAATCTTACCGCCATCATCATACTCTCCCCCTCGCTAACCTGATTTTATTATACTCACGGGGTAGGTATACTGTCAATATTTGTTACATATCTGTAACAATACTGTAATTTATGTTACAGTTTGAAATCTTAATTTGACCCCTACACTATTTTATTGATATTAGCAGACCATAAATTTTATTATTACAAATTTGTTACAAAAAAATATTTACCTTTAATGTAAATTTGGTTTCACAAGTTAAAAGTTTGCAATTTTATCTTATATAAACTACGTCGCTTCCAAATGATTTTTTCTATACTTCTAAAAAAATTCCTACCTTTCGGTAGGAATTTATATTCGACGTGGAGTAAAATTTTCCTTCTTATTTTTTAGAATTTTTATAATTGAGGGCGGCTTTTACGAAGTCCCTAAATAATGGATGGGGCCTTGTGGGCCTTGATTTGAATTCGGGGTGGAACTGGACTCCCACAAACCACGGATGGTCCCTCAGCTCTATCATTTCGACGAGCTTTCTATCGGGTGAGATTCCGGATATAACGAGCCCCTTCTGGGTCAGTATATCGGTAAAATTATTGTTGAATTCGTACCTGTGACGGTGCCTCTCGTAAACGAGGTCTTCCTTATAGGCTTCCCTCGCCCTGGTTCCTTCTACGATTTTGCAAGGAAACCTTCCGAGTCTCATGGTGCCGCCGAGTTCGGATATGTTCTTCTGCTCCGGCATTATGTCTATAACAGGATATGAAGTCTTGGGATTGAATTCGGTGCTGTGGGCATCCTTTAGGTTTGCGACGTTCCTTGCAAATTCTATGACGGCACACTGCATACCGAGGCAGAGGCCGAGGAAGGGTATCTTATTTTCCCTCGCATATTTTATGGCAGAAATCTTTCCTTCTATACCCCTGTCGCCGAAACCGCCCGGAACAAGTATCCCATCCGCATCCTTTAAAATCTCGTGAACGTTATCCTCGTTTACTTCTTCGGAATTAATCCATCTTACCTTTACTTCGGTCTCGTTAAATATACCGCCGTGGTTGATGGCTTCGATTACGCTTATATATGCATCCTTTAAGGATACGTACTTGCCTACGAGGGCGATTGTAACATTATGCTTTGGATTCTTAACCCTTCTTACGAGCTCCTCCCACTCGGTCATATCGGCTTCGCCGCAGGCAATATGGAGCTTCCTGCATATTATTTCATCGAGGCCTTCCTTCTTGAGTATAAGGGGAACCTCGTATATGTTGTCCGCATCCATGTTCTGTATTACCGCATCCGGCGTCACGTTGCAGAAGAGGGCAATCTTCTCCTTTATATCTTTAGATAAGGGTTTTTCGGTCCTGCATACTATTATATCAGGCTGAATACCTATGGACCGGAGTTCCTTTACGCTGTGCTGGGTCGGCTTCGTCTTCAGTTCCCCGATTCTCGAAAGGTGCGGAATAAGGGTTACGTGGATATATACTACATTTTCCCTTCCCTTTTCTATCCCTATCTGCCTTATGGCTTCCAAAAAGGGAAGGCTCTCTATGTCACCTACCGTCCCGCCTATCTCGGTTATGACTACGTCAACCGAGTCCTCATTCGCTACCCTGTACACGCATTCCTTTATCTCGTTGGTTATATGCGGTATCACCTGAACGGTGGCGCCGAGGTAATCGCCGCGCCTCTCCTTGGATATAACCGACCAGTAAATCTTACCCGCAGTGAAATTGCTGTTTTTGGTTAGGTTTACGTCTATAAACCTTTCGTAATGCCCGAGGTCAAGGTCGGTCTCGCTTCCGTCCTCTGTCACAAAAACCTCTCCGTGCTGGTACGGGCTCATGGTCCCCGGGTCCACGTTTATATAAGGGTCGAACTTCTGGATAGCTACATTAAGGCCCCTTCCCTTCAAAAGCCTTCCGATGGACGCAGCCGTAATTCCTTTTCCGAGGGACGATACGACTCCACCCGTTACAAAGATGTATTTGGTATTTGACATCCTTTCTCCTCCTTCTTCTCCGATTTTCCGCAATATAAAAGAGTCTCTAAAAAAGAGACTCCTACCCCTCTGCTTTTAATAAAGCAAATAGCGATTTTTACTTTTCGACTTATTATTGCACGACAGCATAAAAATCCTCCGCATCAAAATTAATACTTGAATATTATAATATATTTTCTTATCGGTGTAAAGGTAAAAAAATTACTTTGACTAACAGTTGTACCGCGAAATTGACACTAATTATTAACACGTAAAATTATATTCAACTTATCTTTATTTTAATCATATTTATATTAGTGATTCAAGATTTTTATTTTTAAGGAGGAAATTTTATATGAATATAATTAAAATCGTTGATACAACAAAAAAATTCTTTTATGAACTCTTCAAGAAGGAAGTTAATGTTATAACAGTTTTGCCTGTAAATGAGGGATATAGGGTTAATGTTGAAATGATAGAAGAAGACGAATACATGAGATCGAAAGGAAGAAAGGATTTAATTGGGATTTACGAGGTAATGCTTAATTCAAAACTTGATGTTATTTCGTTTGAAAGAATACTTCTCAAAGAAAGGGGTTCTTTAGAAAACCCAAATGTTCCAAAAATATGAGGAATAAGGAGTGGTAAGTATGTACGAAAATAACATATTTATATCTGATCAAATAGAATCTAAGATAGTAGTCACCGATCATATCAAAGATATCATAGAGAGGGCAAAGGATTACATTAATCTGGATATGCCGTACATTTTAGAGGTCCTTCGGGAACAGGCAAAACGACTATTGCGATTCATCTTGCAAAAATGTTAGGAAGACCATTTGAAATTATATTCGGCAGCTTCGATTTTAATATGGAAGATTTACTCGGCGGACAGTACGGGATAAAAAAGAAAACGGTAATAGACAATTACATAAGATCAGTAATAAAAACCGAAGAAGAAATAGAAAAAACATGGATTGACGGTAGAATCTTAAATGCCTGCATTAACGGATATACGCTCATATATGACGAATTTACAAGAACAAAACCAGAAATCAATAACCTTCTCCTATCAATATTAGAAGAAAAAATCATTGAGGTTCCATTTGAAAGAAAAGGCGGAAATATTATTAAGGTTCATCCCGATTTTTCTATTATTTTTACAAGCAATCCGGAAGAATACGTTGGCGTATATAAGACACAGGATGCCTTAGTGGATAGAATGATTACCATAGATTTGGACTATTTGGATAGAGATACAGAAATAAAAATCACCATGGCGCACTCGGATATTTCGGAAAAGGATGCAGAATTTATTGTTGACCTCATCAAAAAAATAAGGGAAGTATTGGGCACAAGTTTTATGCCATCCGTAAGATACTGCATAAAAATTGCAAAAGTTTTGAAATCAAAAAACATCGGAATCGGAGATGATTATAACTATGTAAGAAGCATTCTGGAAGAAATTTTAAAACCTGTTAATACGGATGAAAAGACATATAAATATGATAGGAAGATGATACGTCAGATAATTTTAGACAGACTTGATAATTATTACAAACAGAAGTAAATGAGGTGATTTTATGACCGATAAAGAAAATAAAGACCTGAACATCAATTTCGGAGATTTAATAAAAGGTCTGGGAAGATTTATCGACATTATATCCGACATGGTAAATAGCGGTATTACCGAAAAAGAATTAAAAGGCGAAATCAAAGACCCCAATATAAAAAACCTGCACGGGGCTTACGGTATAAATATAAGGATAGGAGCGGACCATAAAGTATTAAACGATAAATTCTTTTCAAAAAATCCTCCTGCTAACAAAAAAATTATGGAACCGAATGTGGAAATATTGGAGGAAGAGAATCAAACATTAATAATGGTTGATCTGCCCGGTGTAGAGGAAGATAACATACATTATACAATTGAAAATGATTCCATATTCATCAACGCACAATCGGAAAATGTAATATATAAAAAGAAATTGACATTCAAATATAAGCTAACAGGATGCAGCATATCCACAAATTTCAATAATAACGTTTTTTTGATAATCATTAATAAAGCAATTAATAGCGGAGATGATTCACATGAAGGAAAGTGATATCAAATTTATTGTATCCGAATCCTATCAGAAAGACATGGATAAACCTATTGCACGTATTGATATTAATATAATGAGAAAAATGGGATTAATGATCGGAGACATCATAGAAATTACGGGTAAGAAAAGTGCATTAGCTAAACTCATGCCTCTGGATAAAGATGACGCGGGAAAAGAGATTATTAGAATAAATAAACTTATAAGACGAGAAGCGGAAGTAGACATAAATGAAGAAGTAACTATAAAAAACACCAACGCAAAACAGGCACTTAAAGTCTACCTTAAAGCCATAAGAGGATATATTTTAGAAAATTTAGAGAAATATAAGGAAAATCTATTGGGATATCCTTTGAAAGCAGGCCAAAAAATAAGTTTAAAATCTTCGAATAATGAAGTAGAAGAATTTATTGTAACGGATACTATACCAAATGGTGTTGTTGTCATAAATAATAGCACTATAGTAAGCATCTCCAACTTTACTAAAACAAAAGAAAAAAAGGGCGTTTCCTTTGACGATATAGGAGGACTTCATAAAGAATTACTAAAAATACGTGAAATGGTAGAATTGCCGATTCTATATCCACAGATTTTTGATAAACTCGGCATCGATCCGCCAAAAGGTGTCCTATTATACGGTCCTCCGGGAACGGGTAAAACACTAATTGCCAGGGCAATAGCAAACGAAGTGGATGCTAATTTTTATCATATAAACGGTCCCGAAATCATTAGAAAATTTTACGGCGAAAGCGAAGCCAAATTAAGGGAGATATTTGAAGAAGCGAGCAAAAATGCACCAAGCATTATTTTCATTGATGAAATTGATGCCATAGCACAAAAAAGAGAAGAAACTCACGGAGAAGTAGAAAAAAGAGTTGTAGCCCAACTTCTCACATTAATGGACGGCTTAAAATCAAGGGATAAGGTAATTGTTATAGCTGCCACAAACATTCCAAATACTTTAGACCCCGCTCTGAGAAGGCCCGGAAGGTTTGATAGAGAGATAGAAATTGGAATACCGGATGTAAACGGAAGATACGACATCCTAAGAATCCATACAAGAGGAATGCCCCTCAAAGTTGATGTAGACCTCAAAAGACTCGCAGAAATAACCCACGGCTTTGTTGGAGCCGATCTTGAGGCTCTATGTAAGGAATCGGCAATGCTTACCTTAAGAAAATATCTTGCTAATAAAGACCTACGAAATTTACCTTCGAATTTAGACGACATTGCTATATCCATGGAGGATTTCTACGAGGCTTTAAAAGAAATAGAGCCATCGGCTATAAGAGAAGTATATGTTGAAGTACCCGATGTTTCATGGGATGACATAGGCGGCCTTCACGATGTAAAACAGGAACTAATCCAAACAATAGAATGGCCCTTTAAATACAAAGAACTTTTTACTCTCGCAAAATGTACTCCCCCTAAAGGAATAATTCTTTACGGCCCACCGGGAACAGGCAAAACCTTGCTTGCAAAAGCTGCCGCATCTCAGAGCGAGGCAAATTTCATATCCGTAAAAGGCCCTGCGATTCTCTCCAAATGGGTGGGGGAATCGGAAAAACATATAAGGGAAATATTTAAAAAAGCAAAGCAGGCGTCACCATGTATCATATTCTTCGATGAAATCGATGCACTTTTACCGGTAAGAGGAAGTGACAACTACTCCGATGTGTCAGAAAGAATTATAGGTCAGATGCTTACCGAAATAGATGGAATTGAAGAGCTTCACGGGGTCATCATAATAGGGGCTACAAACCGTATCGATATGATTGATCCCGCGGTATTAAGACCCGGAAGATTTGACCTGATATTAGAGCTTAAAAAACCCAATTATGAAGAAAGATTGGAAATGTTTAAAATCCACACAAGGGGTAAGCCCCTGTGCAAAGATGTTGACTTATCAAAATATGCCATGATAACCGACGGAATGGTTGGTGCAGACATAAGTTTTATATGTCAGCGCGCTTCGATGTTTGCAATAAAAGAATTTATCCAATCTAACGAAAAAGATTTAAATAGTTTCAATATAAATAATAGACATTTTGAAATGGCCATGAAAAGTTTCGATGAGGTGAGAAAAAATGAGCGGAAGTAGTAAGGGAAAATTTGTATACTGTTTCATAGATGAAGGTAACTTCAGGGACTTCGGTATTAGAGGAATTAAAAATGATAGCAACGTATATACGATAAACTATAGGGATATTGCTGCAGTTGTAAGCGACGAACCTCTGGAAACCTATATCCCCTACGAGCAAGACATTGAAACTTTCCAAAAGGTTATAGAAAGAGTAATGTCGGAATACACGGTAATTCCCGTCACCTTCGGTACAGTAGCCAAAAACGAGAAGGATATACTCGACTTCCTTGAAGGAAATTATGATGCGATAAAAGAACTCATAGTAAATTTTAAAGGAAAAATTGAGATGGGACTAAGGGTTTTCTGGAATGAAAGCGGATTTTTGGAAGATGTGGAGACCGATGAAATTAAAAGAATGAAAACTGAATTGGTGGAAAAAGAACCAACACAGATGGAACTCTTGTCTCTTGGAGAAAAAGTCCAATCGGTTGCAAACATGATGAGAAATATATATAAAGCAGAAATTTTCGATAAATTACTAAAAATAGCAAAAGATGGCTGCCTAAACGATGTTACAAACCCAAAGATGATTCTCAATGCGGCATTTCTTATCGAAAAAAATGATAAAGAACAATTTGATGAGGCTGTATGCAATATATACGAAAAATATTCACATAAAATGATCTTTAAATATTCCGGACCCTGGCCTCCGTACAATTTCGTCAAGGGTATTAATTTTAATATGTAGGTGAAAGTATGATTTTCAAAGCTCTTTTATGGATAGTTGAAACCATATATAAAGCTGCAGAAGACGAGCTATATAACGTAGAAAACATACAGAAAAAATTTATAGAACTTAGGACTATGTACGAACTTGGAGAAATAGGTGACGAAGATTACAATACAGCAAAAAAAATATTAATGGAGCGGCTGGAAAAAGCAATCGAAAGAAAAAAAGAATTGGATAATAATGACGGTCTGGGGGATTAACTATGTCCGGAAATTCTATAATGGAAGAAGATATCACCCTCTTGGAACTTCTCGACAGGCTTCTCGATAAAGGTATAGTTATTGCTGGAGATTTAATTATATCGGTTGCAAATATAGATCTGTTATACGTAGGATTAAGGCTCGTATTAGGATCCGTCGAAACAATAACCAAAAGTATGCGGGGTGAAGAAAATAATGGGTGAAAAAATCTATTTATATTGCATTGTAGATTGTAAAAATGGAACCGTTAAGGCCGGTGTAAATAATACCAATTTAATAAATATAGTATATGATGATGTCATGGTTGTCGGAGAAATGCTACCCAAAGATAGATTGGAAGTCAACCTTGAAAATTTAAAGAAGCATGAGCAGATTGTAGAAATGTATATGCAGGATAATATTCTACCTATTCGATTTAATACCTTTGTAGATAATATTGAAACCGCAAAGAGATATATAAAAGAAAATTACAGCAATATAATCGCAAACTTAAATAACGTAAGTAATAAAACAGAGATGGGTTTAAAGGTATTCTGGGACTTGGAAAAAGTAAAGAGAGATATCAAATTAGAAAACAATAAAATAGATGATGCGGGCATTTCTGAAGGCAAAAAGTATATTTACAAAATGATGGAAAGATATTTGATAGAAAAAGAATTAAAAAATGAGGCAAATAAAATAGCATCATTTTTTCGTGAAAACCTAAAAGAGTGCATATGCAATTTTAAAGAGAAGCTTCTTTTTACCGAAACAATGCCGTTAAACGCGGCTTATTTGATTGAAAAAGACAATATAGGAGTGTACAGAAGCATTATAGAAAATCTAAAAAAAGAAAGAGAAGATTTATATATTATAAGTACCGGCCCATGGCCACCCTATAACTTTGTTGATATAAGCTTAGGGGGTGAAATATAAATGACGGATGATTTTACAGATATAAAAAACGAAATTAATAAATTAAATAGTTCGTGGGCTCAAAGAGTAAATGCGGATAGGGAAAACGTCGAAAAAGGCCTTGCCAAATTGGTTCTCACTCTAATAGAACTCATAAGACGTCTACTCGAAAAACAGGCCATAAGAAGAATAGAAAATAATTCGCTTACGGATGAGCAGATAGAGGAATTGGGAAATACATTCATAAAATTGGAAGAGAGAATACAGGAACTAAAAGAAGTCTTCGGACTTGAAGACGAGGAACTAAATTTAAATCTTGGACCACTCGGTAACTTAATGTAATCATAGAGTAAGGGGGAACAAATATGGGTACCGGACCCTCGAGTTCATCTTCACTCGGTGAAATTCTTGAAAAGATTTTAGATAAAGGTGTTGTCATTGCGGGTGACATAAGCGTATCCCTTGCAGATGTAGAACTTTTAACCATCAAAATACGTTTATTAGTGGCTTCAATAGATAAAGCTAAGGAAATAGGTATTGACTGGTGGGAAAGCGATCCCTTATTATCATCAAAAGCTAAAAAAGAGCAGGAAGATAAACTTAAAGAAGAAAATAAGAAACTTTTGGAAAGACTCGAAAGGCTTGAAGCTCAAATCAACCAATAAAAGAGGTGATTTTTTTGGATGGTTTGGGAATTTACTTATATGGAGTCATTGAAAAATCAAATCACGGTTTCAATATAAAAGGTATTGATGGTATTAACAATGTATATGATATAACTTATCATGATATTGCTGCAATTGTAAGCAATGTAAATTTAGACGAATTCGGAGAAGATACTTTACGGGAAAAGTCCGAAGACATTGAATGGCTGAAAAAATACGCTCAGATACACATGGATATAATTAAAGAAATTATGAGCTACGGAACCTTCATACCATTCAAATTTTGCACCATTTTTTTAAGCAGAGATAATATAATCAATTTTTTGGGAACCAATTACGAAACATTAAAAAGTGAACTTGCGAGACTTAACGGAAAAGAAGAATGGTCTTTAAAAGTCTACTGCGATATTAAAAAATTTATTGAAAATCAGATGAAAGAAGAAATCAAAAAAATGGAGGAATCTGCAGCGAAAAAATCCAAAGGTGCAGCATACTTTATGAAAAAAAAGCTGGAGTCGGATATTGAGAATATAGCAAAAGATAAAATATATTCTTATATGGATCAAATATATAACGAAATAATTAAGCAAGCAGTAGATGGTTTAAAAAATAAGCTTCTCGCCAGAGAATTAACACAAAAAAAAGAGCCCATGTTTTTAAATGCTTCGTATCTTATAAACAAGGAGAATGTAAATAATTTTATAAATTTAATAGAAAATTTAAAAAAAGAATATTCTCAAAAAAATATATTAATCGAATATTCCGGACCATGGCCATTATTTAGTTTCGTAAATCTTACATTAAAATAATTTCCTTAAAATAATTTCCTCAAGCCCTCCGAATGTAACATTTAATTTTAAAAAACATATTATGTAAGTAAGTAAACATAAACTATCGAATAAGGGGGAAATATTACGGCGGTTATCAAATCAATCGAATCATCCAGCCTGGCAGAGGTACTCGATAGAGTACTCGATAAAGGTATAGTAATTGACCTTTGGGCAAGAATTTCACTGGTAGGTATTGAACTCTTAGCAATTGACGCAAGAATTGTAATTGCAAGTGTAGAGACATTCCTTACCTATGCTAATGCAATTGGTTTGCTTCCCAAACCGCTTCCAAATGCAGCGTAATGCAAAGTTAGATATAAAGGAGGCCGCCGTATTAAACGACGCCTCCTTTATTTACATAGCCTTTTTGGGGTTTCTTTATTACATGGCTTTTAAAACCTCTACGGCTTTTTGAAGCTGTATATCCGAAATTTTAGAAAGCTCCTGATTTAATGCGCTCAAAGTATCGAAGTCCAAAATGCCGGTTTTGTTCAGACCGTGCTTTGACTGAAAATCCTTCACGGCATTTGATGTAATCCTGCCGTAAATGCCGTCCGCCTTTATTTTATAGCCAAGAACACTCAAAGCCTTCTGAACTTCCAGGACTTCCTTCCCCTTGGACCAGAGCTTCAGTGGATTGGATATGGTAATGGGAGTAAAGGCCTGCTCGTCCACCCAGATATCGGGATTTATCCCTACACCGTCTATATACCTTCCGTTCCTGGTCTTGTATTTCGCGATGGTGAGCTTTATGGCGCCGCCGTCATTCAACGGAACAAGGGTCTGCACCGTCCCCTTTCCGAAGGTTTTTGTCCCTACCAAAAGTCCTACCTTAGAATCCTGAACGGCTCCTGCAAATATTTCGGATGCGCTGGCGCTTCCGCCGTTTACAAGGACCACGAGCTTATACTTTGGGTTTTTGAGATCCGAGGTATAAACATCCGACGGCATATTCTTGTACTCTATGGTAACGATGGGACCTTCGGGAATGAAATGCTTAGCCACATCCACAACTTCCTGCAAAAGGCCTCCCGGATTATTCCTCAAATCTATTATTAATTTTGAAACATTGTTCTGGTCGAAGTAAGCCAAAGCCTTAGTCAAATCCTCATCGGTGCTTTCGTTGAACTCCGAAATCCTTATATAGCCGAGGTTTCCTTCCAAAATCTTGTAGGAAACAGAGCTTATCTTTATAACTTCCCTTACCAGCTCGAAATTGAGTATGTCCTTTGAACCTTCGCGGATTATGCCTACCTTGACCTTTGTCCCCACTTCGCCTCTCAGAAGGGATGCGACCTTATCAACATCCCAATCGGTAACATCGGTATCATTTACCTTTATTATTTTGTCACCTGGCTTTATGCCGGCTCTGAAAGCAGGGGAACCTTCGATGGGAGCAACCACCGTTATATAGTTGCCTCTTTTTTCAACCACCATCCCTACGCCGCTGTATGTACCCGAAGTGGTATTTAAAAAGGCCTCAAGTTCTTCCTTGGTAAAATAGGTGCTGTGGGGGTCCAGGACCTCCATCATGCCCTTTATAGCACCGTTTATGAGCTGGTCGTCGGTTACGTTATCAGGATAGTTGTACTCTATGAATTCCATTATCTGTTTTAAGTAGTTGAGCTTATCGTCGAGGGTCGTACCCTCTGCAAAGGCGGTTGAAATCAAGATGTTCAAAATAAGGATTACGCTAACTATAAGTGCGGTAACTTTGAACCTCCTGAGCATTTTATCTCCTCCCTCGTATTCGGCACTATTTAACGATTAAGTCTGACAATAATCTCGTAAGGATATTATACCAAAAACAAGAACCCGAAGGAATCGGGTTCTTACATAAAAATCAGCAGTCAAGCTTCATCCATTTAACCTTTAGGCTGTTTAGAGCTTTTAAATCATTTTCGAAAGCCTTGACGTCTTCTTCGGTCCCGACAAGCTGCATTATTATAAGACCCTGGTTGGAGCATTTATCGCCTGCTTCATGGAGGCCGAGCCTCATCTTGATTATGCAGCCGTGCTTTGTTAGAACTTCCTGAAATTTAGGCGCTTCCTCAATTCTGTTATCAAGGGTAACCGCCATTACAAAGCAGTCCACTAATATCTCCTCCCATCGTATTCATAGTTCATGACAACGATGGTTCTGTCGTCGGGAAGCTGTTCCTTTTCTATATCCATAAACTGAGCACCGAGCTTAACCCCTTCGCCCATTATTTCGAGGAACCTGTCCACGCCTTCTATGGGGAAGTTTATGGCTTTGGTCTTGAAGTGCATCGGGATAACCATCTTGGGATTGAGCTTCTCCACAATTTCCGCCGCTTCTTCCGGACCTATTGTATAGTTACCCCCTACAGGAATTAAAAGTATATCCACGTCGCCGATTTTCTTTACCTGTTCATCGGTAAGCACGTGACCTAAGTCTCCGAGATGGCATATTTTTATGCCGTCGACGTTGTATGTAAATGCTACGTTTTTGCCCCTTTTCTTACCTCCTTCGGAATCGTGGAAGGTCTCTACTCCGTTTATTTCTATGCCCTTTATCACATGCCTTCCGGGCTCGGTCACCTTTACAAAATCGCCCTTTACATTTTTGAAGGCATTGTGGTCGAAATGGTCGTGGCTTGATGTTACTATATCCGCTTCAACGTGAGGAACTTCGTAGCCAACAGTTTCGTCAAAGGGGTCGGTTAAGATTTTGGTGCCGTCCTTTGAGGTAATCTCAAAGCAGGCATGTCCGTACCATTTTATCTTCATAACATCCCTCCTTTATTCCTTTTCTATTTATTATACCAAATATTTCATATAAAATACATAATCCCCTGTCCTATTTACATTTTTTCGGGAGCGCTTATTTTCATGAGGTCCAGCACATTTTTAATTACAATCCTTACGCAGTCCACGAGGACAAGCCTTGCCATCATGAGATTTCTGTCTTCATTTTTGACCCTACAGCTGTTGTAGAAGGTGTGGAATAAGGACGCAAGGTCCAGGACATATCTTGTTATCCTGTGGGGTTCGTACTTCTTGGCTGCCTGGATTATTTCGTCGGGATATTCCGAAAGCTTTCTAATGAGGTCAAGCTCCTCTTCTTCTTTTAAAACCGAAAGGTCTATATCCCCAATTTCTTTAAGTTCAACGCCTTCCATCGCCAGATTCCTTAAAATGCTACATATTCTCGCGTGGGCATACTGGACGTAGAATACGGGATTTTCGTTGGATTCCTGGACAGCGAGGTCGAGGTCGAAATCGAGATGGCTGTCATAGGACCTGAGATTAAAGAAGAACCTCGCCGCATCGGTCCCGACTTCGTCTATCAGGTCCCTGAGAGTAATGACCTTGCCGGTCCTCTTGGACATCCTCACCACTTCACCGTTTCTAAAAAGCCTTACCAACTGCATAAGGATTACCTGAAGCCTTTCCGGATCTATTCCCAAAGCCTTCATGGCACCCTTCAGCCTCGGGACGTGCCCGTGGTGGTCGGCACCCCAGATGTCTATTACAATGTCAAATCCCCTCTTTTCGAACTTGTTTCTGTGGTAGGCAATGTCCGAAGCAAAATAGGTGGGAATTCCGTTGCTCCTTACCAATACCTCGTCCTTTTCGACGCCGAATTCGGTGGCCTTGAACCAAAGGGCTCCGTCCTTTTCGTAGGTGTACCCGCTCTTCTTCAGTAATTCAATGGTTTCGTAGATTTCCCCGCTTTCGTAGAGGGACCTCTCGGAAAACCATACGTCGTATTCTATGTTATACGCCTTTAAATCGTCCTTCAGTTTCTGAATATTTTTTTGCAGGACATATTCGGTAAAAATCTTCTGCCTTTCGGAAGGGGGATAATCTAAATACTTATCGCCGTCCTTCTCCACAAATTCCTTGGCGTATTCTATTATGTCCTCGCCGTGGTATCCGCCTTCGGGAATCTCGGAAGGTATCCCCAGGAGTTCGAGGTATCTTGCTTCGAGGGATTGCCCCAGTTTCTCGACCTGATTTCCGGCATCGTTTATATAGAACTCTCTCTCGACCTCATAACCTGCCGCAGAAAGAAGGCTTGCCAGGACATCTCCCAGAGCACCGCCCCTCGCATTCCCTATGTGCATGGGCCCCGTGGGATTGGCGCTTACGAATTCTACCTGAATTTTTACGCCCTTTCCGATATCGGATTTTCCGTAATCCTCCTTTTCCCTTTCTATTATCTTTAAGAGGTCATAGAGCCATTCCCTTTTTAAACGGAAATTTATATAACCCGGCCCCGCGATTTCAACGCTCTCTATATAGGTTCCGGATATGTCCATGTTTTTCACTATGGTCTCGGCAATAAGCCTCGGGTTTTTTTTGAGCTTCTTGGTCAAAACCATGGCAACCGTTGTAGCATAGTCTCCGTGAACTTTTTCCTTGGGCTTTTCAAGGGCAATTTCCGGAATCTCGTCTATATCCATTTCGCCCAATTCTTTAGATTTTATTATAGCCTTTTTAACGCTCTCTGCTATCTGTTCCCTAATCTTTTGTGCTAAATTTTCCATCCTCCGGCCTCCTTCACCGATATATGAATCTGGTTCTGGCTCAAAAACTCCCCTTCCATATCCAGCCTGTAGTTTATATAAAGCTCACCGCCGTTATCGGTAAGGTTTACATTTATCTCCTTGGAGGTGACGTCCATCTCAAAGTCACCGAAGGGAGTAGCGTAATTACTCCTGTGCTTTTTATTTTCCTCGAAAATAAACCTCACGTTGTTCTTCCCGAACCTTATAAGCGTGACCTTGTCCTTTGAGACCTTAAGCGTGGTGGTGGTTCCCTCCAAACCCGTGATCTCGGATTCGTCGTAGGTTATATAATAGAAGTTTCCCTTTTTATAGAAAGTGCCTTCGGTTATGAGCTCTATTGTGTTTTTTTGATTGTCCGCATCTTCCTGTATGCCCTTTACCCTTATAAGCGCTCTTTTGTTCATCTAATTTAACCTCCATAGGACAAAAATTAATACCTCTCTATATCTATATGTTCTATGTGGTCCAGTTTCTTTTTGAGGAAGTTTTCGCCGATCTGGGCGAATTTCTCGGGATTGTCGCTTACGTAATAGCGGTATTCGGGCAGGTTCTGCGATGCCGCATCGAGCCCCAATTCGGAAAGGGCTACTTTTGTGGACCTTGCGGTCTCATAAGCGGGATTTACCAGCACCACCTTTTCACCCATGACCTTCCGGAGGGTATTCACCAAAAGAGGGTAGTGGGTGCAACCCATGACCAAGGTATCTATATCTTCTTCCTTTAAGGTAGCAAGATATTCCTTCGCCACAAGATAGGCTACTTCGGTATCCGCCCATCCTTCCTCAACTATTGGAACGAAAAGGGGACATGCCTTATTTAAAATCTTCACATCGCTTCTTATCCTTTTGATCGCCTTCTCGTAGGCACCGCTGGATATGGTCCTCTCGGTCCCTATCACTCCGATCCTGCCGTTTTTGGTAACTTTTACGGCGGTCTCTGCGCCCGGAAGTATTACGCCTATTATTGGAATATCGAAGGCTTCCTGAACTTCCTCGAGGCAGGACGACGACGAGGTATTGCAGGCTATAACGACCGCCTTTACGCCTTTGCTCATCAGAAACCTTATGTTCTGAAAGGAGAACTTGGTTACCGTCTCCTTCGACTTGGTACCGTAAGGAACCCTTGCGGTATCTCCAAAGTAAACTATGCTTTCGTTGGGAAGCTGCTCCATGAGCTCCTTCACAACCGTAAGACCCCCAACGCCGGAATCAAAAACTCCAATGGGCCTGTTATCCATTTTTTCACTCCTCTTAAACTATTTTTTGATGAAATAAAGCCTTCCGCCCTCTATATATGAATCTATCTCTTCCCTTTCGGACAAATAGCTTAAAAAGGAAGAAACCGAAGCCAGATTCAGAAAATACTGACTCAGATTCATCTCCATATTAAATACCGATGAAAGATGTGAAAGCACATCCTCCCTGGTATGGGGCTCCTTAAGATAGCCCTTTATAAGCTCAAGCACTTCCAAAAGAGCATCCCTGTTTTTGTAAAGCACCGCCTTTACATCCTCCAATAAACTCCCATGCCCCGGAACATAAAAATTATAATCGGTTTTCTCCAAACTTTCAATGGTACTTAAGGTATTCTTTAAATCGTAAAGGTATATAAGCTTATATTTTTCGATGGTACTTTGGTCAAAAAAGGCATCTGCCGAAAACAATACCCCGTCTTCGGTCAAAACCCCTATCTGATTGGGACTATGCCCCTTAAGCGAGATTATCTCCACACTGCAAAAGCCGAGCTCCAGCTTTCCGGGAAGAATGGCCCTGTCAAGGCTGCATTCCTTGGCCATAAGAAACTTGTTTCTCAAACCCGGAAGAGGACTTGCTCCGTATAAATAAAAAGGCTCAAATTCCGGAAACTGCATTACGTCTTCCTCCACCCGCGGAGCTAAAAATTTTACATTCGGCTTCTTCTTTTTTATAAAAAAGTTCCCGCCGAAATGGTCGGCGTGCGAATGGGTATTTATTACGTACAGAAGTTCAACGCCTTCGCTTTCAAGGTCTCTTAATACCTTTTTCGCATAGGACTCATCGCTTCCGGAGTCAATGGCCAAAGCAAAACCGTCCCTGATGTAAAGCCCTATGTTTACGGCTCCGGGTATATAATAGGTGTTCCCCGATATCCTTATCATCTGTTATTACACCCCTATTCTATGAGCATCTCCTCTTTTAAACTTATTTTAATTCTAACTTTTAATTCAATTTTATTCAATATTTTTATAAGTTATTTCTCAAAAATTAGCCCTTGTTCTTGCAGGATTCGCAGGGTAAATCATCACGGTTTTTGCCGTTATAAAAGGTACAGGGATTGACGTGTATATTAATATCCTTAATATTTTTAAAAAATCTGAGAAGGCCCGCCCTTACCTTCTCGGCTATCTCGTGCCCGAGATAAACCGAAAGGTTTTTATCAACGCAGATCTCGGCGTCGGCATAAATAAGATAGCCGTGCTTCCTGGTTTTTAGGTCCAGAAGCTCGAGGACCCCTTCCTGGGATTTTATAAATTCAGATATAGAATTTACCGTTTCGGCATCCGCCGAGGTGTCCATAAGCTCCTTAACCGACTTTATATAGAGCTCCACGCCTATCTTTATAATAAAAAATGAAACAAAAATGCCCGCTATGGGGTCAAGCACCGGAAAGCCGAACCTTGCTCCGAAAACACCTATTAAAGTTGCAATGGAAGAAAATCCATCAGACCTGTGGTGCCATGCATTGGCAGAAAGGGCTGTGCTGTCCAGCTTTTTGGCATAATACATGGTATACCAGAACATCCATTCCTTTACCAGTATCGTAACCACCGGAGCGGCAAGGGCAATGGTCTCCGGAGGCGTAATATTCCCCGTTAAAATCTTCTTAAGGCCGGTCCAGCCTATCAAAATGCCCGAAAGAACCAAAATTATGGAAAGAAGCTTTGCAAATACCGATTCGGCCTTCTCGTGACCGTAAGGATGATCGAGGTCGGCAGGCTTTACCGAAATTCTAAAACCCAGCATTATTCCGAAGGTTGAAAAAATGTCCGCTGCAGACTCCATGGCATCGGCGATAACCGCCGTGCTATTTCCTATTATGCCCAAAACCGCCTTAAAAATTGTCAGGATTATGTTTATTACAATTGTAACCAATGAAATGAAATTGCCTTTTTTAAGCCTTTCGTTAACATCCACATCCACTACCTCCCAATAAAAAAAATAAAAAACCTTTTTATAATTATAATATTTATTATTTCAAATGAAAATAGTTTTTCTGCAAAAAATTTTGTGTTTTTGAGATTTCATGCGAATTACAAATATTTATCAATTGATAATAATATTTATTAGCAATACTATATATTAATGGAAAATACTTTACGGATTAGATATAATAAAAAAAGGAGGATGATTTTTATGGAATTTTTAAATATAAATAGAAAATCGATTTATACTTATAGGGATTATTTGCAGTGGCCCAAAGAACAGAGGTATGAGATTATAGAAGGAATCCCATATTTATTAGCGCCCTCGCCTTCAATAAAACATCAAAGAATACTGGGAGAACTATTCATGAGATTTAAACAATATTTCAAAGACACCTGCGAAGTTCTCTGCACACCATGTGATGTGCTTCTTCCCGAATCCAATGAATGCATAGACGAAATAAAAACAGTGGTTCAACCCGATATATATGTTGTCTGCGATAAGTCGAAATTAAAAGAAAACTTCTGCCTTGGAAGTCCGGATTTAATTGTAGAAATAACTTCGCCATCTTCACCCTCTATTGATTATGTCAAAAAATTGAATTTATACGAAAAACACATGGTAAAAGAATACTGGATAGTAGATATAAAATACAATAGAATTTCTATCTATAATTTGCAGGAAAATAATGAATACGGCTCACCCGCTATTTACGATAAAAACAATCCAATAATAAAATCCGAGATATTTGAAAATTTGACTATAAGTCTTGATGAGGTTTTTGAATAAAAAAGCCGGGGAAACCCCGGCTTTTATCTCGGTATTCCTTTGTTTTCTGCCATGGCTTTTTCGGCCTTTTCAATGGCAAGTCTTACCAAATTACCACAATTTCTTGAAGATACGCTACCCCATCCTTCGTTTTTTACTGTGTCGTAAACTCCCAATTCCTTGGCAAGTTCCATTTTGAATTGATCTGACATGACGCCTCTTCTTCTTGCCATCTTTATTCCCCCTTTCCACGGTTTAATAAACCGCCTCTAATATTATTTTTGCCGAAAAAGCTATGCGATTATTACGTCAATATAAACCTTACATGGTTAATTCTCCATTTTCGGTTGGTATAACCTTTAAAATCTTCTCTTCTTTTCCTGTTAAGGCATTTACGTATATATAGAAGGTATCGTCTCCAAATTTTCCTTTTATTTCATATGTTAAAATTTCCTTTAAAGATTCTGTAGGTATTATCGCGAGCTTAACCGTCTCTATATTTATGGTATCCCTTGCAACGCTCATAGCTTCTTCCTTGGTAATTTTGGGCTTGGGAATGCTCCTTGAGGTATGGTTCATAAAATAGCCCTGTGCCTCAAAGCCGACAATTTCCCCATTGTCGAGGGCAACCTGCACCTTTATAAGGTCGGGATATACCACAACGCCATCCTGATAATAGGCAAAGTTTATCAGCATATAACCGTCATATTTTAGCTTATAGGTTGTCACCATATCTTTAAAACCTTTCCTGTCAAGAAAATCCTGTGCAATTTTCACGGCCTTTTCTTCATCCACCGTAACATTGCCTATACTCCTTCTATTCAGCATCCATATAACATGTCCACCTTTTTTGGAAACATGCATAAAAATCGGAGCATCCGAGCCGCTCTTTTTAATTTCAAAGCCGAAACCGGGTATCTTACCATCTATATTGGAATATTTGGTTATACTCGTAATTCCATCCCTACCAAGAAAATCCGCCACAATATTTTTGGCCTGGTCTTCGGAAACGTCATTCCCGATAAGTCCTTTGGGCTCAGCCCTGTCGAGATGTGCCGAGAAGGGACCATCGTATATAAGGGTCGGATAATTGGTCATCTGCTTTTCTATGTTTTCAAGCTTTAAGTCCAGAAGATTCTGGGAAACCTGTTCCAGCTTATACCTTTCGGTCCTCCTAACCGATCCAAAAAAAAGCGTCTTTTTGGCTACCTCATCGTGCAGGGACTGGAGCTGTTCGGCAAGATATGCCACAAGGTTATGGAGCTCGGTCAGGTTATTGAGCTCTTCCTGGGTCAGGGGCTTTTCTTCCAAATTCCTTTTGGATAATGCGTAACTGTAATCCCCAACCTGTGTCAGAAATTTCGCAGTATTGTTTATGGCTCCCTGCGGAAGCGGAAGCTGGGTTAGATTTGCTTCGGCCACATAGGCTTCCCTCCAGATATTTGAAAGAAGAAGACCGCTCTGGGAAGGCATGTTGGATACCAGGACCTTAGCCATGTCGTTTTCTATGCTGCCCACATGGTCTATAAGTTCGTAAAGAGACCTCTGGTACTGTCCTTCCAGATACCTTTCCGCTTTTACCTTGTCTATATACTGTTTTACGCCCCAAAAGGCGGTTACTCCCCATATGAGTATAAAAACAACATAAAGTACCTTCCTCCGTCTCACGTCCTTACCACTCCTATCTTGCAAAAATGTGCTTTCCTATCTTGGTTATAATAGGCCTTGACCAAATCCAGCGGCTGCTTGTTTTTGCCGGATTATAATAGTATATGGCACCTCCTGTAGGATCCCAACCGTTTATGGCATCCCTTGCCGCCTTTATGGATTCCGCATCCGGAGTAAGCCATATTTGTCCATCATCAACGGCATCAAAGGCACCCGGCTGAAAGATAACAGCTGCTATGGTCTTGGGAAAGGAAGGATGCCTTACCCTGTTCATCACGACGGCTCCTACCGCAACCTTTCCTATATACGGCTCGCCTCTTGCCTCACCGTGAATAAGCCTTGCCAGTAAGTAAACATCGTCCCTCGGGGAAACGCCTCCACGCGAAGCCTTATATCTTCCCGAAACCACCCTTCTATCAGCCACCGGTAAGCCAAGGGCCGCTTTGGTAGCAGGACCTACCACTCCGTCTGCCCTTAAACCATTTTTTCTTTGAAAAAGTTTTACGGCACTAAAAGTTCTTGCTCCGTAAACTCCATCAACTACTCCTTTATAATATCCCCAATTTTTCAATCTCCTCTGGACCTGAGCGACATCATTTCCTCTTGTTCCCCAGTATAGGTTTCTTGCAAGGACAAAACCTTCAGAAGTAATAAAATATATAAAACACAAAAATAATATAATCAAAGCGGGAATTAACTTCTTACTCCTAAGCACCCTTTCAACCTCCTTAATTCAAGTAGCTTGTATTTTTATTTTTTGTTTATAAAGTCGCAATTATACAATATTGTAGTATAATTAGATATGGAGGTGATTTTATGAAAGTCCTCCTTCTTTCGATAGCAGCCGGCGGAGGCCACTTGAGGGCGGCAGAATCTCTGAAAAACTATATATTAAAAACCCAGGAAGACTCACGTGTCGAAATAGTCGACGCTTTAAAATATATAAATCCCCTGGTGGATAAACTGGTGGTCGGAAGCTATATAAAAACCATAAAGACCCTTCCGAAAATTTACGAAAAACTTTACGACTTTGCCGAATATGAGGAAACGCTTACCGACTTCAGCTACATGGCCAACAGGATACTCTCTTATAAGCTGTTGGACCTGATTGAAGAATTTAAGCCCGATATAATAGGCTGTACCCATCCCTTCCCGCTCGAAATGGTCACAATACTCAAAACCATTAAAAAAATAAACATACCCGTTGTGGCGATTTTAACCGATTATTCGGTGCATAACTTCTGGCTGCAGAATAACACCGACGCATTCATAGTGGCCAACGAAGATATAAAAAACGAAATGATTGAAAGGGGAATTCCGGAGAAAAAAGTATATCCCTTCGGAATTCCTGTTGACATAAGGTTTACCGAGGTTTTAGATAAGGAAAAAATAAGAAAGGATTTAAAGCTTAAAAATAAGACCACCTTCCTTATAATGGGAGGAAGTCTCGGTATAGGCCAGATAGAAAAAATTTTTATGACGCTTATGGCAAGCTCCTTAGACATTCAAATAATCGCCGTATGCGGAAAAAATGAAAAACTCAAAAGAAGCCTGGAAAGGTTTGTGACAAGAACCCATAAACCCATATCCATCTACGGATATACCGATCTGGTGCCCGAATTCATGACGGTATCCGATTTCATAATAACCAAACCCGGCGGACTGACCGTAGCGGAATCGCTTGTAAAGAAACTTCCTATAATAATCTTCTCGCCAATACCGGGGCAGGAGGAAAGAAATGCTTCATACCTTCTAAATATGGGCCTTGCCGTTCGGCTGTATCCAAAAGAGCTAAACGAATCCTTTTTTACTAATTTGATAAATAATCCCATAAGAATTGAACAGATGAAAAAGATGTCGGAGGTAAAGGCAAAGCCCTATGCCGTTAGAGATATTACCGAGCTCATGAAGAACATGATCAATTAAAAATTTTAAAAAGTGCCCAAAAATTTGCTGTTTGACAATTTTTGGGCACTTTTGTACCTATTAAAACCCTTAAAATTCAATAACCCAATTGGAACAAATTTTGCTTTACAAATTCTGTACCAAATTAAAAATTGAGGAGGAATGCCATGATTTTCAAATTAAAAACCCATGAAGAAGTTGCAGAACTTATTAAGGATGGTATGACCATAATGATAGGAGGATTTCTGGGCGTCGGAACCCCTGAGGGCCTTATTGACCTGATATTAGAAAAGGGTGTAAAAGACCTGACGGTAATTGCCAACGACACCGCCTTCCCGGACAAGGGTGTAGGAAAACTTGTACTAAACAAAAGGGTTAAAAAGGTTATAGTCTCCCATATAGGCACGAACCCCGAAACCGGAAGGCAGATGAATGCCGGAGAATTAGAAGTAGAACTGGTTCCGCAGGGAACCCTTGCGGAAAGGATAAGGGCATACGGTGCGGGACTCGGCGGAATTCTTACACCTACGGGAGTCGGAACAATTGTTGAGGAAGGCAAAGAAAAGATAGAAATAAACGGAAAAACCTATCTTTTGGAACATCCTTTAAAAGCCGACATAGCCTTGGTAAGAGGATATAAGGTGGACAAGATGGGCAACACCATCTATAGAAAATCCGCGAGAAACTTCAACCCCATAATGGCGACAGCTGCGGAAAAGGTAATAGTGGAAGCCGACGAAATCGTTGAAATCGGAGAACTCGACCCCGATATCATCGTAACACCTGGCATATTCGTTGACTTCATAGTAAAAAGGAGGGAAAAATAATGGACGCAAGAGAAATCATAGCAAGAAGGGTAGCTAAGGAACTAAAGGACGGCTATGTGGTAAATTTGGGCATAGGACTTCCTACAATGGTAGCAAACTTCATCCCGGAGGGAATCAAGGTCATACTGCATTCGGAAAACGGCTTCGTCGGAATGGGAAGAACCGCTGAAAGCCACGAAGTAGACCCGGACCTTACCAATGCCGGCGGACAGCCCGTAACCGTAATAGACGGTGCGTGCTTTTTTGACAGCGCAACATCCTTTTTAATAATAAGGGGAGGTCACATCGATGTCACCGTCCTGGGAGCCCTGGAAGTCGACCAGGAAGGAAATCTTGCAAACTGGATAATCCCCGGCAAAATGGTCCCCGGTATGGGAGGAGCCATGGACCTTGTGGTAGGCGCAAAAAAGGTAATAGTTGCTATGGAGCATACCGCCAAAGGAAAGCCTAAAATCCTGAAAAAATGCACCCTTCCACTTACTGCCGCAAAAGAAGTTGACATGATAGTAACCGAAAAGGGAGTCTTCGAAGTAACAAAGGAAGGACTGGTGCTTACCGAAATTGCGGAAGGCGTAAGCATGGAAGAAATAAGGGCAACCACCGAAGCCGACTTTACGGTATCCGAGAATTTAAAATTAATGGAAATATAATTATGTCAATATAAATTTTTATAATAAAAACAGCGAGGTAACTTATAATTTTCTCGTGTTTATTAGTAAAAAAGACAAAGTTTTTTAAAAGTTCATATTATAAACAGGCGAGCGACTTACTAATTTTTTCGTTACTGTTTATTAGCGAAGCAATAGTAGCAAAATCTTAAAATTTTGCTTTCGGAGCGAAGCGACTTAGCAAAATTTTTGATTTTGCCTATTGCGAGCTTAGAAACAGTCGAAAA
>Ga0334722_10001565_pt1 | contig 28217 bp, 26 predicted proteins | sample C3_bottom_MG_FD_207210 | JGI IMG/M metagenome (GOLD analysis project Ga0334722, IMG submission 207210) | Sediment microbial communities from Yellowstone Lake, YNP, Wyoming, USA - C3_bottom | ecosystem: Environmental > Aquatic > Freshwater > Lake > Sediment | place: USA: Wyoming | collected... | reverse complement strand
AAAAGTGCTGACATTACCCCGGCAGAGCTTGCGGAACTTATTGCCAATGGGGGCGACCTGGAAGAGGATATCCAGAAGCTGATCAAAGCTAGACAATTGCAGACCCAGCTTAGCGGAATCAGCTTCAGCGCAAGGGAAGCCGAGTTGATCGGGAAATCGTTCCATGGGATCACCATGTTCATCGATCACGTAGTGGTTCCATTGCTCGAAAAGCGTGATGATTATTATGGCGTTTGGCTATTGCACAGAAACCGCGCTAGTCCTTGGGGATCTGTAGCCGGAATATTCGGGAACCAAACTGACAAGCAGGATGAAAACCTGGTACCTGCCAGAGAAATACTCAGCCACATGGTCGCTGAAGTTCAGTTGCATGACCCGGACAACAATATAACCCCTCTAATTATAGAGGCTCTGTCCCGAATCCTGCCGCCACAGGCCTGCGAGGAATTTTCCAACACCCTTAGGGAGATCCTGTCTGCCTGAGGCAGTGATGGGAGAAGAGCTTGCCATAATTTCAACAAGGGGACAGTCGCCATGAATGTCATCAAATTGCCATGGTCCATCTCTTTTGCCTGTAGGGATTGCGGCCATAGATATTCCGCCAAAGCCCAGTGCCTGATCTATTGTCCAAAGTGCGGCAGCTCCAGAGTGGCAAGATCATGACCTGGCGGTCGTCACTTGCTGTATAATTGCTAATAATGCTTACCAGCGCTGTCAGACGGGAAAGGCCTGCTGGGTATAATCCAGCAGGCCTTTGTTTTTTAGGTATCAGCACCGTGAAGATTCCTAAGATTCCTAATACACTATTCAGGAGGGCATTCAGGAAATGCGTCTGCCGACTGAATATTTTTCTGAGTATCATTCTCAGGAAGGTAATACTTAGTCCCTTTTTTAGCGCCTCTTAGCACCAGCAGTCCCTTACTCCAAAGACTTTTAAAGGCTTCTGTTACACTTGAAGGGGGGTAACCCTCTGTGCCATCATGGGCAGCAGAGGGCTTTTTAAACAGTCCCGCCACAACAAACTTTACGTTAGGGGCTTTGGCATATTTCATTATTACAGTTTGAAGAGGAGGAAGACCTTTAAGAGGAATTTCTTCGGCTGACCGAACATCTTTGACATGCTCTAATTGCCCACCATCGACGTCAGTGATAATTCTCTTTATTGTATTGTTTTCGTCACGATATTCGACGAGAAATGGTTCACATGCCTCTCCGTAAATGTGCCGGGCTGATGTAATATTGAATATTATTTTTGTTTGGCGACGAGGACATTCTGCTGGCCTTACCAGCGACAATACAAGATTAGCATCGTGAGTTATTTTCCCAGTACCACGGAATTCTCCTCTTTTATTCAAGTGATGAAGCAAGAAAACAGAAATCCCTCGGGATTTAAGAGACAAAAACCAATTAGACACTGACTCCCAGGATTTATCGCTTTTTTCAGCCCCACGGGGAAGGAGCCTACCTAGGTTGTCGAACACAATGAATTTTGCACCTTTAATATGCTCTTCAATCCACGCCTGGTCATTGGTGTCTGAGATATTGAGATTATTCCGATGACTTTGAACATCCATGAATCTAAAGTTTTGGTTTATTTTATCCAGATCCTTATAGCTACCACTCAACTTATATATTAAATCTTTCGCTTCTTCGGGGGACATTTCTGCGTCAATGTACAAGGTTTGGTATTGTTTAATGGCGAAAAGGCGTTGATCAAATGATTCTCCACTTGCAAGCATTAGAGAAATATCCATTGCCATAATGGTTTTTCCGACCTTTTCTTCTGCCATCATTAAGATAAATTCGCCGCTTCTGAAAAGAGGCTCTACCATAAAAGGCTTACGAGACCCAACCTGACCAAAATCTTCGTAGGTAAGCGTACATGATTTATTGGCTTTCTTTTGGGGCTCCAAATCTATTTTATGTTCTAATTCTACGTAATCGTAAAACTCTGAAACTGTCATATAGTCTTTTATGGTAACGCCACCTTTACGAAGAACTACTTTACGACTATGTTCATATTCAGACGCAAAATATATTTTTAACGATACTCCTTTTTCACTTAATTTTTTAATTAATAAATCTCCAATCCTAAATGAATCAGAACAATCTTCATCAAATACATACTTAACAATTCTACCTTTCAAAAACGACCAATCTATTTTAATACAAATAGACATGTCACCAGACCATGTATCTATTATCTTATCTGACTTATATCTATATGCCCTTTCTATATTGTCGTGTATATGCACCTCACGATTATCTTTAACCTGTAATTTGTAACGATTAAACACCATGTCTTCTTCACATGGTGGAGATATATACTTCCATGACCTTATTCCATTATCATGATTTTGTTGCAATGTGACAAACAACCTTACAATTTCACCACAAAAACAACTTTCCTGCAAATAGAACGAAACGCCACCATTGTCATTAATGAATGGATAATTATGTATAAACGTACCAACGAAAGGTTTGAATAACAAATTATTGTAATTTACAGGATATGCATTCGAATATCTAACAAACTCAAATCCATCAAATCTGTTTATCTGGGTAACATTTTTATTTAATATTTTTATATTTAAACATTTTGCAACAAACACAAATGTATCTATTGCTGAACCAGAAATAACATATTGAACAAGAGAAAATATATCAATACCTTTATCAAGAGAATTTCCAGCCCTCCAATATCCTTTACGATGTAATGACAGATTAGAATCTTTTATGCAATAAACAAAATACGAGTCACATACAAATGGTCCAATTTCCTTATAGTCAGTTAGTAATTTTTCAAGAATAGTTTTTTCTGATTTTTGAGATAAACTAAAAACAGTCATAAAAGATTTAAGCAAATCTTGAACAGTGTGGTCTTGATACAATTCAACGATGTCATAAAAACAATTTTTGAGATCAAAACTCTTAGGTTTGCCAAGGACAACCAATCCATTATTATCTGATCCAGACAAAACCTTATCCCTCCCCCTTTTCCATGCCATCCAGAAGCGCCATGATTTCAGAAGTTTTCCATGCGGTAGTACGTTCAGATAGCGAGACTGGCTTCGGATAACGACCAGATTTTACACCTGCCCACCATGTAGATTTTGAGACGGGGATGATTGCCTTAATGCCTTTCTTGGGATTCCCTATGATCTGCTCTAAGCGGAGATAGCCAGATTCGGAAACGGCCTGCCTATTGGATACTGGCTCGGCATCAGCTTTACCCGGTGAAAGAGGCTCAACAACCTTTTCGATGACGGCTAAGTTTGATTTTTGGCTAATTTTACTCGGCGGCTTTACGCTGTCTGGCGTTACGACTTTGATGGTAGATTTTTCTGCTTTTGCTTCGGAATGATGTCCAGTTTTCTCTATTAGGTCGCGCAAGGAGCTTGAGAGAACTATGTACTGTTTATCTTTCGGCAAGCAGGGCGCTGGACGCCATAAGTTTGATAAGCTCAGATCTCCGGTACTCTCTTGGAGTTGAAACACTTGCCCTTCTTTCTCTACATAAGCGCCAATCGACAGGCCATATCTTTCCGGGGGACATTCGTTATTTTTATGAATTTCATAACTAACATCCGAAACTTCCCCTCCTCTCATGGGTAAACCACAAATCCCCCAAATATAGGTAACACCATCAAGAGACTTTATTTTCTTATCCGACCCTGGGAAATCGATCTCCCATTCTTCAGCATGGCCAACCCAATTTTCACCCGTAAACTTGTAAGGTTTGACTGGTATTTTCTTTCCCATATCGATTTCTATAGACAGCTTCAATTTCAGTCTATCATCGAGCGCAAACCGGAACACATCGGCCTCAGTTATTTCGTTGCCATAGAAACCTGACAGGAACCTAGCCGCTTCAGCCACGGGCCAAATCTTTTTCAGATCGAGGACTTTTTTATCGCCAACCTTTCCCTCTAAAACCATCGCTCCACCTCCCCGGATTTTGCCCATAATAACATCACACAGGCAAGCCGCCATGGGATTTTCTGGAGAACATCCGATCGATCTTCGCGAACGGCCAAAGCTCCCGACTTAATCGGGAACATCATGAATTATGCAGCCAAGGTCTTCCTTCTCAGAAAAAGGGGCTCACCCAGCCGATCTAATAGGGATAATCTCAGCGCCTACCTTGAGCTTGTCGAGATAATCAGCCCAATCCTGCATCATCTTCTTTCGTTCAGGTAGGTGCGCCGTGCGGTTATAAGCTCGCCCCAGCGGATCACGTACCGTGTGAGCAAGCTGGTGCTCAATGAAATCAGGGCGGAATCCTAAGACCTCATCCAAGATCGTGCGAGCCACTGCTCGCCAGCCATGCCCTGTTATCTCCTGACTGGTGTCGATGCCCATGCGTTTTAGCGCCCCATTGATTGCCATGTCACTCATGGGTCGATTATTACTCCGCTGGGAAGGGAAGGCGTAGGGAGCATGGCCTGTAACAAGATAAAGCTCCTTAAGAATCTCTACAACCTGGGTGGCAAGAGGAACGATGTGCGGGGTCTGTGTCTTCGTGACCAGATACGCCCATTCACCCTTTTCCAGGTCAACATCCTTCCACTGCATCGTGCGTAGTTCCCCGGGCCGACAAAAAAGCCGGGGAAGCAATTTAAGGGCACAGACGACGACAAACGAGCCGGAATAACTATCCACCATTCTCAGCAAAGGCCCTACCTTAGTGGGATCGGTAACAGCTGCCCTATGTTTGGTTTTGAAGGCTGGGAGCGCACCCTTAAGGTCTCCAGTAGGGTCACGATCACACCGACCAGTGGCCACACCATATCGCATGACTTGGCCGATCACTGTGCGTAAGCGGTGGGCAGTATGGAGCACCCCGCGACTTTCTGCGCGGCGTAATACCATCAGTATATCCGGGGCCTTAATCTCGGCAATTTGCTGTTTGCCAAGATAAGGGAAGACATCACGTTTGAGGTATGTAAGGATACGTTCGCCGGAGTCTGCCTGCCACTGATCAAGGAATCGCTTGTGCCATTCCAAGGCGATATTCTCGAAGTTCTCACCACCTTCCATTTGCTGAGCGGCGTCTCGTCGCTTCCCGGCTTCACTCAAAGCTCTTGGCGCAGTGCCTTGGGCAACTTGCTCCTTTGCCTTTGCGAGTATAGCTCGCGCTTCCTTCAGTCCAATCTCTGGATACTGACCAATGGCGATGGTCTTGCGCTTTCCTTCAAATTTACAATCCCAGCGAAAGAATTTCTTACCACTCGGCATTACGAGCAAATAAAGACCGGCATCAGATAGCTTATAGGGCTTGGCTGATGGCTTGGCATTTCGGACAGCGACATCTGTAAGATGTGCCATGATGACACCCCCTCTCCTTTGACTTACAGCGATTACCACAAACCCTTACAGTTAAAGAGAATTGAGCCTTGAACACGATGCTCACCAAACAGCAATGCGACAAAGCCATGCCCTGAAGAACCTTGCAGTGCTAAGCAAGAACAGCGACTGTACGGTATTAAACACGGTAAAAACACGGTATCAAAATCGCCCGAGCGGTTGATACCGTGTTTGATACCGTGTTTTATGTCTGGATGTCAACGATTTAGTCTGGACTAAGCTGGACGCTAAAAACAGAAAAGCCCCGATTTTACGGGGCTTTTCTGGATGCTCTTGGATTGTATCGGATAGTCAATGGCGGAAGTGCATGGGAATCGAACCCACCTACCAGGCTGTTAACCCGGTACACCGGATTTGAAGTCCGGGAGAGCCACCAGTGCCCTTACCACTTCCTCCGCCACCGCCATGATAATGAGAGCCCCTGGGCGTGACAACCCTTTTCTGGCATCATTCCCAAAGAAATTGCTTTACACCTGATTCCCATTGAAATAAAAAGCACATGCATCTTAGTATCTCGCATAATAGTCGGGGTTTCAGGCAAGGCCACCTTGCCTGATTCCAATTGTGCATCCCACGTTAACTGCTCAGGAGTGGTCGCTTTATGGAATGTGAGCGTCTGATCAAGCTCATCAAAAACTGGTACGGTCAGGTTCAGGGCGAGGCCATGGCCCCGGCCCGGATGGTTGATTTCATGCACAACCATCTCGATTCCTGTCCAGTCTGCATGGCCGACCCGGTCGTCGATGCGGAGGTCAAGAAAATCGTGGAGATCATTCTCCCAGCCAAGCCCCCCAAGGTCGTGCGCCAGGAGGAGGAAGTCAGTGGTGACCTCGATCCATTCGAAGAAGCCGACGAAGCCAGCGAGGGTGTTGATGACGATGAAGAGGGCGAAAGCGACGACGAGACCGCCGATGGTCTCGACGAAGAAGAACTTGAAGACTCGGATGATGACGACTTTTAGCACCAGCACCTACCCTCAGTTGTTTTGATGACGCCGAAGCCTTCCCCAAACGCCCCCTCCGGGGCGTTTGGTTTTCCCGCCCCATAACTCTGTGCCTCCCACCTTTTTATTGACCGGACAAACTAGTTCGTTGGATAACCAGTAAATATTGATTAATATCGACCGCGATATCCCCAGCGATCAGTTGCCGTTTGACAAGGACAGCTCATGCCCACCGCAGATTTCCTCAAAACCAACCTGGTAAGATTATTCGACTCCGGGAAAACTGAAGGAATCCTGCGCCTGCTGGTAACCCTGGCGCTGATCCTGCTGGTTGCCCGCACCGGCGCCGATCTCACCTGGCAATTTACCACCCCGCTCCTGAGTAAGGGCCGCACCGCCGCGACCGGCTCTATTCCCGGGCAAATTTCCCCCGCCCGCCCGCAACCCCCCAGCCAAACCGCTCCGGCCGAGGAAATTGCCCTTTTCGGTATGGCCGCCGGGATTTTGCCGCCAGCCGGAGCCTCGTCAGCAGAGGCAGCCCCAACCAGCAATCTCAATCTTGTTCTCAAAGGTATTGTTGCCGTTCAGCCCATGCGTAGGGCCTTGGCCGTCATCGCAGAGCGGGGCGGCGCCACCGAGCAGCTTTACGGTCAAGGCGAAGCACTACCCGGCAACGCCGTCATCCGCGAAATCCACGCCGACAAGGTTATCATCAGCCGCGCCGGTGTTCTGGAAACCCTATTCCTGGAAGGGCTACTTAGCCAGACGACCAATCGGAGCGCTGCTCCGGCACCCCCCCGAACCGCCTCCGCCCGGGACAATATCAGGCCCCGCGGCGACGGAACCAATTGGCAGATAAATCAGGATTACTGGCAGGGAAAACTGGCCGACGTTCCCGGACTGGCGCGAGAAGTAGGCGTTGAGGTCTACAAGGAAAACAACCAACAGAAGGGCTACCGCCTGGTTTCCGGTCAAAACAGCACGTTGTTGACTGACCTGGGTCTGCAAGCCGGGGACATTCTCTTGAGCGTCAACGGGTTGGCCATGAACAGCGTCCAAGAAGGACTAACCGCCTATCAACAGATCAAAGCCGGCGGCCAGATCAGCATCGAAATCAATCGCAACGGTCATCGCGAGACCCGATCCTACAATGTCGGCGGTTGAATAATCAATTTACCCGGCTAACAAGGAGTCTCTGCTGGATTGCCTGGATGTGCCGATAATTCTATCCGGTAGGAGCAGGCATGGCTAAAATTGCCTGGACCACAATAATTAATTCCCATCCGGAAAGTAGTATGTGAGGGAATCACGGGAAATTCGTCATTGCGAGGAGGGGCGTAGCCCCGACGCGGCAATCTCATGATGGTGTTACGATTTCTATGACCACACTGGGATTGTGGGTGCCAGACTCCCAAGAGATTGCTTCGTCGTTGCACTCCTCGCAATGACGCGAAGGAAGCCATGCACGTACCGGAGTGAGTTTTTGTTCCGAAAAAGACCGTTTCCGGATGGAAACTAATTAAGAGAGACAATTGCATGAATATTCGTAAATGCATCTCCACCCTGTTCCTGGCCCTGTTTCTAGGATTCATCCTCCTACCGGCGCCCCAGCTGCGCGCTGCCGAGAAGGACAAAGAACCGGCCCGGGTCACCATTAATTTTCAGGATGTCGATATCGCCGTGGTGGCCGCCAGCATTGCCAAGATCACCGGCCGCACCTTCATTGTCGATCCCCGGGTCAAGGGCAAGGTCACCATTTTCTCCTCCCGCGATGTCCCCGAGAAAGATGTCTATCCGATCTTCCTGGCCATTCTCCAAGTCCACGACTTCACTGCCGTTGAGGATGGCCAGGTAACCAAGATCATCCCGCTGGAACAGGCCAAGCACGACTCCTGGGGCGCCCTGACCACCACCGACTCCGAGGTTCCCGCCGACAGCATGGTGACCACCCTGATCGCCCTGCAACACGTGGCCGCCGACAAAATGGTCGCCGTCCTGCGGCCGCTGTTGCCGCCCAAGAGCTACCTGGCCTCCCAGCCGGACAGCAATATGCTGATTATCTCGGATCGGGCTGGCAATATCGCCCGCCTCCAGCAGATAATCAGCCAACTCGACCAGGATCGCAGCGGGGAAATTGAGGCGATCAAACTGCAATATGCCGCCGCCAGCGACGTGGTCAAGGTGATCACCGGCTTAAACGGCCAGCCCGCCAAACCCCCGGGTGACAGCAACGGTTTGAGACTCATCGCCGACGAGCGCACCAACAGCATCATCATCAGCGGCGGGGCCGGCGAGCGGTTGCAGGCCAAAGCCCTGATCGCCCACCTGGACACCGCCATCGAAGTCGAAGGCGACACCCAGGTGGTCTTTCTCAAATATGCCAAGGCCAAGGATCTCACCCCCATTCTGACCAAGGTGGAACCGGCCAAGGCCGCCAGCCCCGGCCAGGCCGCCGTCCCTGCCAGCGGTGCCAAAGGGCTCGACTTCAGCATCCAGGCCGACGAGGCCACCAATGCCCTGGTCATCACCGCCCCGACCGCCACCATGAAATCCCTCCAGTCGGTGATTCGCAAGCTGGATATCCGCCGCCCCCAGGTGCAGATCGAGGCGGTAATCGCCGAAATAGTTGCCGGCAATGGCGCCGAACTGGGCGTCCAGTGGCGGGCCACCGATGTCAGTAACCCTAACGACCATGGGCTGCTCGGCGGCACCAACTTTGCGGGCAGCGCCAATCCCGGCATCAACGCCCTGAGCGCCAGCCTGGGCTCTTTCGCCACCCTTTCCGGCTTCAATCTCGGCTATTTGAAGGGTACCACCAGCATCCTCGGCTCCCAGGTCTTGAACCTCGGCGCCCTGGTGAGCGCCCTGGCCAGCGACGGTAACTCCAACATCCTCTCCACCCCTTCCCTGGTCACCATGGACAACCAGGAGGCGGAAATCGTCGTCGGCCAGAATGTGCCCTTCGCCACCGGCAGCTACACCTCTTCCACCACCAGCAGCAACAACAACCCCTTCACCACTTACGAGCGCAAGGATGTCGGCCTGAAGCTGAAGGTCACCCCCCAGATCAACGAGGGCGACACCATCCGCTTGGACATCCTTCAAGAGGTCTCCAACCTCACCGCCTCCGGCACCACCGACGTGGTGGGGCTGCAAACCACCTCCACCCGTTCCATCAAGACCAACGTCATGGTGGATGACGGCCATATCTTGGTGCTGGGCGGGCTGATCAGCGACGACATCCAGGAGTCGGTCCAGAAGGTGCCGCTGCTGGGTGACATCCCCTACCTGGGCTGGCTGTTCAGTTACACCAAATCCAGCCACAACAAACGCAACCTGATGGTCTTCCTGCGCCCTACCATCCTCCGCGACGAGGCCCAGGGCAGCCGGATCACCTTCGATAAGTATGATTACATGCGCCGCCTCCAGCAGGAACAGGGTCGCGACGGCGTGGCCCTGCTGCCCCAGGTAGTTCCCCCGGTGCTACCGGCCATGGAAGCCAACCACTGAGGTCGCCGAAGCCATGCCCATGGAAGAACCCGCCACCGGCGGCCTCACCGTCACCCGCTCGCGCCTGCCCTACACCTTCGTCCGGCGGCACGGCGTCTTTCTCGCCGAACGCTCGGGAGAAGAAATTCGGGCCGTCTGCCGCCCCGGCCTCGCCCCCCGCATCCTGGCCGAGGTGCGCCGCTATGCCGATTATCCGCTGTTGCTGGAAGAGGTCTCGCCGGAACGTTTCGAGGAACTGGCCCGGAAATTTTATGAAACTGGGGTCGGCGACAGTATCCAGATCGCCGATGACCTGAGCGACCACCTCGACCTCCAGGCCCTGGCCCAGCAACTGCCGATCACCGCCGATCTGATGGAGAGCCAGGACGGCGCCCCCATCATCCGCCTGATCAACGGCCTCTTAACCGAGGCAGTGCGGGAGAACGCCTCGGATATCCATATCGAATCCTTCGAAAACCGGATGGTGGTGCGCTTCCGGGTCGATGGTCAGTTGCGCGAGGTGCTTCAGCCCAATCGCGGCCTGGCGGCCCTGATCATCTCCCGGGTCAAGGTCATGGCCGATCTCGACATTGCCGAAAAACGTCTGCCCCAGGATGGGCGCTTTTCGGTGCGGGTGGCGGGTCGGCCCGTCGATGTCCGGGTTTCGACTATCCCCTCCGCCGCCGGCGAGCGGGTGGTGTTGCGTCTGCTCGATAAGCAGGCCGGGCGGCTCGACCTGGAGCAACTGGGCATGGCCCAGGAGATGCAGGATCGCCTGGACCGGTTGATCCGTCGCCCCAATGGCATTATCCTGGTCACCGGCCCCACCGGTAGCGGCAAGACCACCACCTTGTACGCCGCCATCTCCCGCTTGAACGAGTCCAGCCGCAACATCATGACCGTCGAGGATCCCATCGAATATTACCTGGACGGCATCGGCCAGACCCAGGTCAACCCCAAGGTGGAGATGACCTTCGCCCGGGGCTTACGCGCCATCCTCCGCCAGGATCCCGATGTGGTGATGATCGGCGAGATCCGCGACAAGGAGACCGCCGAGATTGCCGTCCAGGCCAGCCTCACCGGCCACCTGGTCTTCTCCACCCTGCATACCAACAACGCCGTCGGCGCCGTCACCCGGCTCCGCGATATGGGCATTGAGCCCTTCCTCCTGGCCTCCACCCTGAGCGGCGTCCTGGCCCAGCGGCTGGTGCGTCTGCTCTGCAAGCAATGCCGGGCGCCGCACCAGGCCACCGCCTCCGAGTGCCGGATCCTGGGCCAACCCGCCGACCAGCCGCCCACCATCTACCGGGCCGTGGGCTGCCCGGCCTGCAACCTCCGCGGCTACTCGGGCCGGAAAGGACTCTTCGAATTCGTCGAAATCACCGACGCCCTGCGCGGCATGGTCCACGATCAGTCCGGCGAACAGGCCATGGAAGAATACGCCCGCCACCGCAGCCCCAGCCTGCGGGCCGACGGCCTCGCCAATGTGCTGAGCGGGGCGACCACCCTGGAAGAGGTGCTCCGCGCCACCCAGGAAGATCTTGGGGCCGAGGAGATCATCATCTAGTGGGCGCCTACGAATATTCCGCCGTTGATGCCAAGGGGCGCAAGAAAAGCGGCGTCCTGGCCGGTGACACCGCCCGCCAGGTGCGCCAGCTTCTGCGCGACCAGGGGCTCATGCCAATTGCAGTGGAGGAGGTCGGCGGCCAGGAGCAAGGGGGCCGCTCCGGCGGTTTTTTCCGTCGCCGCCTCTCGGTGGGCATGCCGGCCCTGGTTCTCTTCACCCGGCAGCTGGCCACCATGGTCCGCTCCGGCTCCGCCCTGGACAAGGGCTTGCAGGTGGTGGCCAATCAGACGGAACAGGCCACCATGAAGAAGGTGACGGCGGCGCTGCGCTCCCGGGTCCAGGAGGGCCAGTCCCTGGCTGCGGCCCTGGGCGACTTTCCCGCCATCTTCCCCGATTTTTTCCGGGCCACCGTCGCCGCCGGGGAAAGTTCCGGCAGCCTCGACCAGGTTCTGGAACGGTTGGCCGATTACGTTGAATTCAAGCAGCAACTGCAACACAAGGTGATCCTGGCCCTGGCCTATCCGGTGCTGCTCACCACTGTCGCGTTGCTGGTGGTGATCGGCCTCTTGGGCTACGTGGTGCCCCAGGTGGTCACGGTTTTCCGCAATCTCCATCAGCAACTGCCGCTCCTTACCCGGCTGTTGATTATGACCAGCGACATAGTTCGCCAATATGGCCTGATAATCCTGGGCCTCACCATCGGTGCCGTCATAATTTTCCGGATCGTCCTGGCCCGGCCCGGGGCGCGCTACCAGTTGCACCGCTTTCTCCTGACCCTGCCGCTCCTGGGCAAGTTTCTCCAGGGGCTGGAAGTGGCCCGCTTTGCCCGCACCTTCTCGATCCTGGTCTCCAGCGGGGTGCCGGCCTTGAACGGCATGAACATCGCCGCCGAGGTCATGACCAATCTGGCCCTGCGCCAGGCGGTGAGTAGCGCCGCCCAGAAGGTCCGGGAGGGTGAGTCCATCAGCCAGGCCCTGGCCCGCACCCGATCATTTCCGCCCTTGGTCATCCACCTCATCGCCAGCGGCGAGGCGGGCAGCGATCTGGCCCGGATGCTCGATCAGGCCGCCACCAGCCAGGAACAGGAAATCACCATGAAAACCGGCCTGGCCACGGCGATCTTCGAGCCCCTCCTGATTCTCGCCATGGGCGGCCTGGTCCTGCTGATCGTCTTGGCCGTGTTGCTGCCGGTCTTTGAATTGAACCAGCTGGTTCACTAGGTTAAGCATGAAGCGGCGCGCCGGGCGGGGCTTCACCCTGCTGGAGATACTGGTGGCCCTGGCGATTATGAGCATCGTCGTCCTGGGCTTCCTGCGGGGCAACTCGACGATGATCGCCAACGCCGATTATCTGCGCGACAAAACCCTGGCCAGCCTGGTGGCGGCCAACCGCGCCGCCGAACTCCGCCTGGCCGGGCAATGGCTGAGCGAGAGCGGTAGCGAAGGCACCGACCTGATGGCTGACCGGCGCTGGCGCTGGCGGGCCATCGGCAAGGTCTCGCCAGATCCGGATATGCAGATCGTCACCATCGAGGTGCGGCAAGGCGATAGCCCCGCCACCGCCAGCGCCCTGGCCAGCTTGACCATGTTCCTGGGCCAGACCGCCGGAGCCAAGCCATGAGCGGCTCATATAGCGATGATCAGTGTTGTCCGGTTGAGGAAATGCACCATTCGTATTTCCCTCACCCCAACCCTCTCCCGGAGGGCGAGGGAGCTTTTCATACTTCCCTCGCCCAGCGGAGGAGGCTGTCCGCGCGGCATTTACATGGAGCCAAGGGTTTTACTCTGCTGGAACTATTGGTGGCCCTGGCGATTTTTGCCCTCATCGCCGCCGCCATTTACAACAGCCTGGCCATGATGATTACCACCTCGACCCGTCTCGACGAGGCCGGAAAATCCTTACGGGAACTGCAAAACACCATGCGGATCATGGGCCGGGATTTGACCCAGGTGATCGATCGCCCGATACGCGGCGGCTACGATGAGGAGCTGCCAGCCCTGCGCTGGCCGGGACATGATAACCAATTGGAGATGACCAGCGCTGGCCGGAGCAACCCGTTGCGCCAGTCGCGCTGTAGCTTGCAGCGGGTGGCCTTCCGGGTAAAAGATGGCCGCTTGGAACGGTTGGTCTGGCCGGTCCTGGACCAGGCCCAGGATAGCACCCCCTTCGTCCAACCCCTGATGAGCGGGGTCAGCAGTCTGGAAGTTTCCTTCCAGACCGGCCAGGGACAAATCTCTCCCGACTGGCCACCCGCCATCCCGCCGCCGGGCAGCACCGCCCTGCCCCGGGCGGTGCGGGTAGTCATGGAAGTTAAAGGCTGGGGCCGCCTGGAACGCCTCTTCCTCCTGCCAGGGGGGGCCTGAGCATGCGCATCGGAACCGGGCAAAATGGCGTAGCGCTGCTGACGGTGTTATTGGTCACCGCCTTGATGACCGTGCTGGTGCTCTCCATGTCCTGGCAGCGCCAGCTGGAGATGCGGCGCACCGCCAACCTGGCGGAAGGCGATCAGGCACAGCTCTTGGCCCTGGGGTTGGAGGATTGGGCGAGCAAGGTTCTGCACCGCGACCGCAGCCAGAACGATCGCGACCATTTGGAGGAGATCTGGGCGCAAGGGCTACCACCAACCCCCGTCGAGCAGGGGCTGGTTTCCGGCCGAATCAGCGATCTGCAAGGTCGGCTCAACCTTAACAACCTGGTGAGTAATGACGCGGCGATGGCCACGCTGGCCGAAAAGCGGCTGGGACTGCTGCTGGAGAGCTGCGGCGGGTCATCCTCCGAGGTTGCCGCCATTGCCGACTGGCTTGACAAGGACGGAGAAATGCGCCCTAATGGGGCCGAAGATCGGGTGTACCTGGTCAGGCAACCGCCCTATCGGACGGGAAACCGGCCCATGGCCAATCCCAGCGAGCTGCTGCTGGTGGCCGGAATCACCCCGGAGATATACGCTTGCCTGGCAGGGGCAATTACCACCCTGCCGGCGACGACGCTGCTCAATATCAATACCGCCGCACCTCTGGCCCTGAGCAGCATCTCCGACAAACTGACCCTGGCCGCCGCCGAGCAGCTGGTCAAGGAGCGACCGCCCCAGGGCTATAAGGATTTGGCCGCTTTTCTGGCCACCCCGGCCCTGGCGGGAACCGGTCTAAAAGCAGACGGACTGGCCTTGGCCAGCAGCTATTTTCTGGTTGAGGGTCAGGCGACTTTCGGACAAGCCGAAACCAGACTATACTCGGTGCTGCACCGCAGCGATACCGGAGCCATTAACATTATCAGCCGCAGCATCGGCACTTACTAGAATTGCAGGCAATGGCCAAACAACTATTTATCTATCTCGGCCCCACCGCTCCGGCAGAAGTTAGCTGGGCCACCACCAGTGCCACGGGCAAACTGCGGCTCGGCAGCAGTCGGCTGGATCAGGTTCCCCGTTCCCCGGGCGAGCGGCTGGTGGTGCTGGTTCCCGGCGCCGAGGTTCTGGTCACCGAGGTGGCGCTCCCCGGCGGCAGTAAGCGCTTGCTCCGGCAGAGCCTGCCCTTTCTTCTGGAAGAAGATCTGGCCGGCGAGGTTGAGGATCTTCATTTCGCCAGTGGCCCCGGCAGCTCGGCCGGTAAAGCGGCGGTGGCGGCGGTCGACCGCGCCCGGATGACGCACTGGCTAACCATGCTGGCCGAGGCAGGATTACATCCGACGGTGCTGACCCCAACCACCCTGGCGGTGCCGGTCAGCCCCGGACGCTGGACCCTGCTCCTCACCGAGGAAGGATTCCTGGCCCGCCTGGGCGACTGGCGAGTCTTCGCCGGTGAAATTGCCAATCTTGAGCACTACCTGCGGGCCGAGACTTCGTTGGCAGTCGAGGCAGAAATCACCACCGAGGTGGAGGTAATAAACTGCACGGACCAGGACTTTGCCCTCGGCTTGGACTGGTTGCAGCTCGCCCCACCCCGGCCCGGGCAATTTCTGGCGGTTCTGGCCGAGGGCTATGGCACTAGACCATACCTCAATCTCCGGCAAGGGGATTTTGCCGGTAGCGCCCGCTGGCGAGAGACCTTCCGGCGCTGGCGCTTGCCGCTCATCGCCGCCGCAGCCCTGCTTCTGCTGCTGGGGGTAGATGCCAGCCTCGACCACATGCGCCTCACCAGCGAAGCAAACCGGCTGAACCAGGAGATCTCCGCCACCTTCCTGCAGGCCTTTCCCGGCAGCCACCGGGTGGTCAAGGCCCGCGCCCAGATGGAACAGAAGCTCAAGGAGCTCCGGGGCGGCAACCAGCAAAACCTCTTTTTCGCCCTGTACGACAAGATGGCCCCGCTGCTCGCCGCCACCGGCAATCCCGGCCTGGAGTTCTTGCGTTTTAATAACAGCCGCCTGGAACTTGACCTCAACCTGGCCAGCCTGGAGGTCTTGGAAAAACTTAAAAACGACCTGACCAAAGCCGGGATAGCGGCGGAAATCCGCACTGCCGAAAATTCCGGCGGTAAAGTCCGGGCGCGCCTTTCCCTGGAGATCAAAAAATGATCGCGCACTGGTGGGAAAATCTGCTGTCCCGGGAAAAAATGGCCTTTGGCGCCGGGGCTCTGGCCTTGGGGCTGTTGCTGATCTATCTGCTGGTCCAGCCGCTGCTGAGCAAACGAACCCGGCTCCGGGACGAGGTCAACAGTCGGCGGGCGGAACTGACCTGGATGCGCGAGGCTGCCAGGGAGATTGAACAGTCCGCCCCCGCCGCCCCCCAGGGCGTCGCCACCGCCCCGCCGCTGCAGATCATCGACCAGGCCGCCCGGGAAAACCATTTGAGCGCCCAGCTCAAGCGCTTGGAACCGGGGAGCAATGGGGAGATTAAGGTCTGGCTGAATAACGCCGCCCATGTGGATCTGATCCGCTGGCTGCGCCAGCTCAGCGCCACCGGGCGCCTGGCCATCACCAATCTGAACATCGAAAAAGGCTCCGCCTCCGGCTTGGTCAATGCCCAGTTAACCCTCACCAGCAGCAGCTATACTCCATGAAGCGCTGGAAGGGCTGGCTGACCCTGACCATCGGCTTATACCTGTTTTTCCTGCTCTGGACCATCCCGGCCGGATTTTGCTGGGCCTGGTTGGCCTCCCGGCCGGAGAGCCAGATGGCTCGCGTGACCATGCTCGATCTGCATGGCCCCTGGTCGGCCGGCAATTGCGCCATGGTCAAGGTGGGGCCGCTGCAGCTCCATGATCTGACCTGGCGCATCCGCCCCCTGGCCCTGCTCCGCGGCCGCCTGGAATTTGCCTTAACCGGCGCCCTACCCGACTCGGGGCAAATGGCCGCCACGGTTAGCCTGGGCCGCCGGGATCTGGAGCTGCGCGATTTGCAATTACAGGGGCCTGCCGCCAGCCTTGGGCGCACCTGGCTACCGGGTATCCCTCTGACCGGAACCTTAGCGGGCAAGGATCTGCGGCTGATTCTGGTCGGAGGATTACCGGTGGCAGCCTCCGGGCAACTGAACTGGCAGGGTGCCGGGGTGGAACTCACTTCGCCGGTGCCTATGGGCGATTTGGCTTTGCAGATGCAGAGCGACACCGGCGGCATCACCGCCAACCTCAAGGATAGTAACGGCCCCTTGCGCATCGAGATCCAGACCCGGCTCAAAGCGGACGGCGCCTACGAGATCACCGGCGAGGTGGCCCCCCGGGGCGCCATCCCGCCCGAGTTGACCAATATGATCGGCCTGCTGGGCCCCAGAACTCCCGACGGGCGTATCCGACTGAGTCGCAGCGGGCAGCTGACGCCTTTTTATTAGGTCCATAGTTAGCGTGATGAATTCTGTTTTGTAGGAGCGGGCCATGCCCGCGATCAGGCGACAATCGCGGGCATGGCCCGCTCCTACACAATCTTGTGGCTGGAAATTGTTTAAGCCAAATAATTATTCACCACCGAAATGAGGAAGAATGTTGCAGACATCAAAATTATCCCTGCGAAAAACAGCTGCCAGTCAAAATGGTTTCACCCTGATCGAAATTATGGTGGTGGTGGTGATCTTAAGCATCCTGGCCGCCATCATCGTGCCCCGGATCATGGATCGACCCGATCAGGCCCGATTGGTCAAGGCGCGGCAGGACATCCGGGTCATCGAAAGCGCCATGAAACTTTACCGGCTGGACAACCACTTTTACCCCTCCACCGAACAGGGCATTGAGGCGTTGGTCAGCAAACCAAGCAGCGCCCCGGAACCGCATAACTGGAAGGACGGCGGCTATCTGGAACGGTTGCCCAAGGATCCCTGGGATGGCGACTATCTCTACCTCAATCCCGGCGTGCACGGCGATATCGACATCTTCTCGCAAGGCGCCGACGGCCAGGAGGGCGGCGAGGGCATCAATGGCGATATCGGCAACTGGCAGGGAGAATAACCCGACCGCCCCCGTCATCTACAAAGGGATGTGGGTCTATAAAAGCACCGTCACCTCAATGAAGCTGGCTAAGCAGGTAAGCGAGCGGATGGCGAGACTCCGAAAAGTTCGATATGCAAGGCGCAGTGCGCTATTACGAATGAGGCCATACATTTGGTATGCCGAATGAGTAAAAGCGTACTGCAACGCGGTAGATCGGACTTTTGGCGACGCCAGCAAGGCTTCACTCTTTTGGAGGTGCTGGTGGTACTGGTAATCATTGGGGTGGTGATCGGCTTCGCAGTCCTCTCCGTCGATACCCGCCCCGAGGAGCTGCGCCGCGAAGGCAACCGGATCGCCTCATTGCTGGAGCTGACTTCCGAGGAGGCGGTGATGAACGGCCGGGAATACCGGCTGGTTTTGCACCGCCACGCCTACTCTTTCGAGCTGCTCCAAGACAACAAGTGGCGGAAGAGTGAGGATGAACTGCTCCGAGCCCGACAGCTACCCGACGGCATGGCCCTGGAGCTGCGCCTGGAGGACCAACCCCAGCAACTGAGTGATGCCGAAGCCCCCGCGCCAACCGAACCGGTGGCCCTGTTCCTGCTCTCCAGCGGGGAGATTTCTCCCTTCGAGCTGACCGTAACCGACGCGGGTACTGGCAAAATCACCGTCAGCAGTGATGGCAACACCATCACCACCGAGCCCGGCAGCTGAACCCCGCCGCACCGCCCTGCCGATTTCCGACCCCGCTTGCACATTATCTCGGGGACAGCCCCGCCTAATTGTGGTAAAAACACGCGCTAGACCGGGTTGTAGCGGCAAAGCCGAGTGCACAAAATGGGTGACTTATGTGCTTTCTGCGGCCAGTTCTTTTAGGGTTTCATCGGGCCTGAGTAATTACCAAAAAAGAGGCACTCCTATGCGCAAAGGCATAATCCTGGCAGGCGGCTCCGGCACGCGGCTCTACCCGCTGACCCGCTCGGTCAGCAAGCAGCTGATGCCAGTGTACGACAAGCCGATGATCTATTATCCCCTGGCCACCCTGATGCTGGCGGGGATCAGGGAGATTCTCATCATCACCACTCCCGGTGACCAGGAGGCCTTCCGTAATCTGCTGGGTGACGGCAGCGCCTGGGGCCTGGAGCTGACCTACGCCGCCCAGCCCAACCCGGAGGGGCTGGCCCAGGCCTTCTTGATCGGCGAAAAGTTCATCGGCAACGATCCCGTCGCCTTGATTCTGGGTGACAATATCTTTTACGGCGAAGGGCTGCCGCGGCGGCTGCAAGAGATCTCGGCCCAGAGCCAAGGTGCCACCATCTTTGGCTACCGGGTTAAAGACCCGGAGCGTTACGGGGTGGTCTCCTTCGACGCCAGCGGCCGCGCCACTGAGATTGAGGAAAAACCCCGGCAGCCCCGCTCCAACTTCGCCGTTACCGGTCTCTATTTCTACGACAACCAGGTGGTGGACATCGCCAGAGAAGTCCGCCCCTCGGAACGCGGCGAGCTGGAGATTACCGACGTGAACCGGGCTTACCTTCAGCGCGGCGAACTACAGGTGGTCGCCCTGGGCCGCGGCACCGCCTGGCTCGACACCGGCACCCACGAAGCCCTGCTCGACGCCGCCATCTTCATCAAGGTCATGGCCGATCGCCAGGGGCTGAAGATCGCCTGCCCGGAAGAGATCGCCTTCCGGATGGGTTATATCGACGCCGAGCAGTTGCGCGCCCAGGCCAACATCTACAAGAAAAATGACTACGGACAATATCTCTTACAAGTTGCCGAGGGCAAAATCTGGTCATGAAATTCATCCCCACCGCCATCCCCGACGTCATCCTCATCGAGCCGCAAATCTTCGGCGACTCCCGCGGTTTCTTCATGGAAACCTGGCAGTCCAATAAATTTGCCGAGGCCGGTATCGACCTGCCCTTCGTCCAGGACAACCACAGCCGTTCCCGCAAAGGCACCCTGCGCGGCCTCCACTACCAGATTCAGCAGCCGCAAGGCAAGCTGGTCCGGGTGCTGGCCGGAGAAATTTACGATGTGGCGGTTGACCTGCGGCGCTCTTCGCCCACCTTCGGGCGCTGGCTGGGGGTTACACTCTCGGCGGAAAACCAGGCGATGCTCTGGATACCGCCGGGCTTCGGCCACGGTTTTTACGTGCTGAGCGAAAGCGCCGACTTTTTCTATAAATGCACCGATTATTACGCCCCTGAACATGCCCTGGCCATCCGCTGGGACGATCCCGAGCTGCAAATCACCTGGCCTTTGCTGGATGGCGCCACACCCCTGCTCTCCGCCACCGACGCCAAGGGGGCAGCCTTCAAGGACGCCGAGGTCTACCCATGAAAGTATTGATCACCGGGGCGTTAGGCCAGACCGGACAGGAGTTGTACCGCACCGCCCCAGCAGGTACTGAGCTGATCTGTCTCGACCGCCAAACCCTGGACATCACCGACGCTGCGGCGGTATTGCAAAGCTGCCGCGCCGCAAGGCCGGAGCTGATCATCAACGCCGCCGCCTATACCGCCGTCGACAAGGCCGAAACCGAGCGCAACCAAGCCTTTGCGGTTAACGCCACCGGGGCCGGTAACCTGGCCGCCGCCGCCGCCGCAGTCGGCGCCCGCTTCCTGCACATCTCCACCGATTTTGTCTTTGACGGCGCCAAATCCTCACCCTACCAGCCCGAGGATCGGACTAATCCCTTGAGCGTGTACGGGGCCAGCAAATTGGCCGGGGAAGAGCTGGCCCTGGCCGCCAACAGCAACAGCCTGATCGTGCGCACCGGCTGGCTCTACGGTGCCCACGGGCAAAATTTCGTCAAGACCATCCTCCGCCTACTGGGGGAACGGGAGCAGCTGACCGTGGTTGCCGATCAGGTCGGCACCCCCACCTGGACCGGCTCCCTGGCCCAGGCCCTTTGGGCGGCGGCGGTTAAGCCGGAACTGCGCGGCATCTACCATTGGAGCGACGCCGGGGTGGCCAGCTGGTATGATTTCGCTGTCGCCATCCAGGAGGAGGCGCTGCCCTTGGGCCTGCTGAGCCGCGCTATTCCCATTGCCCCGATAAACACCGCAGCCTATCCAACCCCGGCCCGGCGCCCAGCCTACAGCGTCCTGGACAAGAGCGCCGCCTGGCGCGATTTCGCCATTGCTGGCCAACACTGGCGGTTCGCTCTGCGCCGGATGCTCAAGGAGTTAACTGACCATGCCTAGATTATTGATCACCGGCGGCGCTGGCTTCATTGGCGCCAATTTTGTCCACTACTGGAGCCGCCACCATCCCGGCGACCGACTGGTGGTGCTGGATGCCCTGACCTATGCCGGCAACCTCGCCAGCCTGGCGCCAGTCCAGGAACTTCCTACCTTCCGCTTTGTCCACGGCGATATCTGCAACCAGGAGCTGGTGGATGAACTGCTGGCCCAAGAGCAGATTGACACCGTGGTCCATTTCGCCGCCGAGTCGCACGTGGACCGCTCGATCACCGGCCCGGACGAGTTTGTCCGGACCAACGTCATCGGCACCCACACCTTGCTCAAAGCCGCCCGCCAGGCTTGGCTGGGAGCGAAGCGCCCGGCTGGCCCGGTGCTGTTTCATCACGTCTCCACCGACGAGGTTTACGGCTCGCTGGAGCCAAACGATCCGCCCTTCCGCGAGAGCACACCCTACGCGCCCAACTCGCCCTATTCGGCCAGCAAGGCGGCCTCCGATCATCTGGTCCGCGCTTACCATCACACTTACGGTCTACCGGTAACCACCAGCAACTGCTCCAACAACTATGGCCCCTACCAGTTCCCGGAAAAGCTCATCCCGCTGATGCTGATCAACGCCCTGGCCGGAAAACCCTTGCCCATCTACGGCGACGGCGGCAACATCCGCGACTGGCTGCATGTGGAGGATCATTGCCGGGGTATCGAACTGGTGATGGGCAAGGGGCGGCGCGGGGAGACTTACAATATCGGCGGCAATCACGAGATGAAGAACCTGGACCTGGTCAACCTGATCTGCCAGGCCCTCGACCAGCGCTTCGCCCAGGAACCCGCCCTGGCTGAGCGCTATCCCGCCTGTCCAGCGGCCAGCGGCAAGCCCTGCCGGGAACTGCTCACCTTCATCACCGACCGGCAGGGTCATGATCGGCGCTATGCCATTGATGCCACCAAGTCCAAGTCTGAACTTGAATATATTCCTGGACATGCCCTTGGCGCGGGCATAGACCTGACCATTGACTGGTACCTGGCCAATGAGAGTTGGTGGCGACCACTACTGGATGGCAGCTATGCCCAGTGGATTACCAGCAATTACGGGAACCGCGCCGGCAGCTGATTTCAGAGGGGTGCCGGCTGTGGCAATTAAAAAGGACAACCCAGAGCGACTCTTTAGCGTAGAGTAAAGGCCGATGAGAAAATCCTGATCACCACAATGCCGGTGAACAACAGGTAGAGGAGCAACGACCACAACGCCAGCCGCCGCTGCACCGGCGGGATGATCGCCAGCAGACTTGGCACCCGCCGGAACGGCTGTAGTACCCCCACTCCCAAACCGCAGACCCCTCCCCCCAGCATGGCCAGATACAGCGGATAGCCGATGAAATTGTAGCCCCGCTGCAGGATGCAGAAGGGGCAGTGATGGGTAGGTATCTCGTAGAAATAGAGCGAGATAAAGGAAATCAGCGCCACCACCATCACCAACAAGGTAATCCCACTCAGGAGCGAAAAAATCGGGCCACCCCGGCCGCTCAGATAGTAAAAGCCCCCCGTCCCCAGACACAGCCCCATGGCCACCGCAAAGGTCACCACCGCCGGGACCAGAGGCATTGCCGCAAGATCGGCGACTACCCCCTGGCCCTTGGCGCCGAAAAGACTGCCACAACAGGAAGTGATCACGTCCGGCTTCAGGCCCAGAAAGAACTCGCCTTGCAGCACCACCTCGACCAGCACCAGCGGCGCGATGACCAGCAGCAGCAAATATTTCTTCCGGATCAGCGGATAATCGTAGGCGCGATTGTCGACATGGTTGATGATCAGCCAGAGGCCGGCCAGCAGGAAATTCACCAGCTTGAGAATCAAGGTTGGGTAGCCAAAGCCGTTGATGTTCAAGACCCCGGCGGCGCACATCGCCCCCACAAACCTGGCGTGCAGGTCATCGACGGTGTGGATAAAGAGAAAGATCGAGGCAGCCTGAAAGGCCATAACCAGGGCGAGCAGGGTAGCAACCAGATAGGTGCTGCGCTCCAAAGCCAACTGGCGATCGCTGCCGCTGGTTCGATCCCAGCCCCGGAGAATCCGCCCGGCAAAGAAAGCGGCATAGAGCATCATCCCCCCAATCAGCAGAGAGGAAAGCAGCAGGGAAATAACCGCCGGGCTAGTGATCATGGGCAGGAAAGGCTGAAGACTGAAGGCTTACCACAACGACAAGAGGCCGCGAATCTGTCATTGCGAGCATAGCGAAGCAATCCCCAGCCTGACAAAACCGCAATAGATTGCCGCGTCGCTTCGCTCCTCGCAATGACGTCGTTAAAGCTGTCCCGCGTTCAACAAGACCACAGACCCGAGTCATTAGGCCGCTCCTCCCTGATGCAGTTCACTTCTACGGTTCTGCGGTTCAATATTCTGCGGTTCTGCGGTTTGTTTTTTCATGATTCGGCGGTTCCTTCCCCCTCAATCCGCCCATCCCGCATGGTAATCACCCGATCCACCACCGCTGCTTCGTAAACCAGGGGGTCGTGGCTGGCGATGATGGCGGTCTTGCCCTCCGCCTTCAGGCGAGCGATAAACCCCATGAACTCCCGGGAGAGATGGCTATCGAGATGGGCCGTGGGTTCGTCGGCGATGATCACTGCCGGATCGTTCATCAGCGCCCGGGCGATGGCCACCCGCTGCGCCTCACCCCCGGAAAGCCACTCCACTTTGGCAGAGGACTTGCGGGCCAGGTCGAAAATTCCCAACAGATGCTGCGCCCGTTCTAACAGAACTGCATGCTCAGTGCCAATGGGATAGGCCGGGAGCATGATATTTTCCAGAACGCTGATCCCCTTGAGCAGATGAAACTGTTGAAAAATGAAGCCGAAGTGCCGCCGCCGCACCTCGGTAAGGAACCGTTCCGGCAGACCGGTGACCTCGATACCACCTTCGGGATCATCGGGCAGCCCAGGCAAGTGCAAGCCAGCAATCCTGATCCGTCCCGAGGTTGGCCGATCCATGCAGCCTAAGATACTTAAGAGCGTGGTCTTGCCGGAACCGCTGGCCCCCTTGAGCACGGTGACCAGGCCCGGCTGAACACTCAGGGAAATTCCCTCCAGGGCCGTGTATTCATTGGCCTGGCCGCTATTGAAGACCTTGCTGATCTGCTTGAGTTCAATCATGCTAACTCCGCATCACTGCCGCCGGATCGACGGTGGCGGCCCGCCAGGAGGGCACAATGGTGGCGACGGTGTAGGGCACAACCGCCAGAAAGAACAGAGCAAAGAGCTGCGCCGGATCAACGAAGGGAGTAAAACCAAAATCGGGGTACAGAACCGACCAACCCTTCATGGCCGGAGCCAGCAGCGCCGCCCCGGTAAAGAAGACATGGAGATAAGCCAGAATGCTGCCCAGCAGAAAGGCGGAAAGGGAAACCACCAGCCCCTCCCAGAATTTCAGCAAGATCACATCGGAGGTCTCCCAACCGATGGCCTTAAGAATGCCGATCTCGCGCTTTTCTTCCCCGCTCAGCCCCGAGGCCTTTTCCCAAGCGAAGATGGCAAAGGCCAGGAGCGAGGTGGCAAGAATGAAGATCAGCACCCCACCCCGCCAGTCGAAAACCGCCTCATAGGTCCGGGCCATTTCCTCACGACTGATGGGCCTGGTATCGGGCAGGATGGCAACGACCTTGGCGGCGATGGTCGCCAGTTCGTTGGGGTTGCGAACGGCAAGGGCAATATCGGTGAAGTATCCCGGCGGCTGGCCAAATAAATTGGCAAAATCAGCGGCGGAAATGAGGATCAGATCGGCGGAGACCAGTTCGGATTCGGCCGCCAACAGTTGCTTGATCTCGAAAAGATGCTGGCCACCATCGGCGCCCCGCAAGGTCATCAAGTCGCCCACCGCAAGTTGCCTGGCCCGGGCCACCCCCTGACCGATACTGATCCGACCCGGCTCGGGCGGAGCGACCTCTGGAACAATCAAGGTGTAATTGGCGCCGATTACCTGGTCGTAATAATAGCCCCACAACCGGCCATGCGCCGACCCCACGCCCCTAATCTCCCGGATCTTCTCCAGATAAGCGGCGGGAATCAACTCATGGCGCCCCGCGAGGAGTTTCTGCACCACCATCTCCGGGGCACCATTCAGCAACTGCGAGGCTTCCCGCTTCACCGCCTGGGTGAAGAACATCACCGAGCCCAGAAAAAAGACCACAACGGTATAGACCAAGAGGAGAGCAAAATTGCGCCCCATTCTCCGGCGCAATGCCGCCAAGGTGAAATCAAGGATATGAAGCTGTCGCTGCAGGCCTTTGCCCATCAATGTTTCCCTTTATCTGCGATGCGGCTGTGTAGCTAGCGAACCGACCGGAAAATGATCCAAGGCCAGGGGATGATCCTGAAATGGCGCGTGGAAATCAGCCTGGGAGGGGTTGCGGGTGTAGCGCGCTTCGGTGAAGAGACAGAGATCCGTGAGGCCCAGGTTCCCAACCATGGCAAGGTTCCGGGACAGCGGCAGGGCATCAGCCAAGCGGCGGGAATGAGCATGCACTGCCAGCAGCAGCACAACCAGGCCACAGCCACCGATAAAGGCAATAAACACTCCAGATTTTCTGATTGAGCTTGGCGGCATATTGGTTGTCTCCGCACCAAAAAAAAAGGCCCGATTTCTCGGACCTTTCTGGATACTACCGGACATCTCCGGATTATGTGATGGTGGCGATGCAGGGACTTGAACCCCGGACACTACGGATATGAGCCGTATGCTCTAACCAACTGAGCTACATCGCCTTTGGCTTCGAGAAAGCGTCTATATGGTAAATTTTGTGCACAATGTCAATAAAAAAGGGCCTCACTGGAGGCCCTTTTAGTGTAACTGGTTGAGCGAAGGGTTACATCATGCCGCCCATGCCACCCATGCCGCCCATCCCACCAGGAGGCATACCGCCGCCCATACCGCCCTTGTCATCGCTGGGCTTCTCGGCAATCATGCACTCGGTGGTCAAGAGCAGACCAGCAACGCTGGCCGCATTCTGCAGAGCGAAACGGGTAACCTTGGCGGGATCGATAACGCCAGCCTTAAGCAGATCCTCGTACTTCTCGGTGCCAGCATTAAAGCCCATGGCGCCCTTGAGGGTCTTGACGTGATCAACAACCACAGAACCTTCTAAACCGGCATTGTTGGCAATCTGCCGTATCGGCTCTTCCAGGGCGCGAGCGACAATCCGCTTGCCCAGAGCCATCTCACCCTCAAGCTGCAGAGCGTCCAGGGCCTTAAGGCAACGCAGGTAAGCGACACCGCCGCCGGGAACCACGCCTTCTTCCACCGCAGCGCGGGTGGCGTTCAGGGCGTCTTCAACGCGGGCCTTCTTCTCCTTCATTTCCATCTCGGTAGCTGCGCCGACATTGATCACGGCCACGCCACCGATCAACTTGGCGAGACGCTCCTGGAGCTTCTCACGATCGTAATCGGAGGTGGTGTCGTCAATCTGGACGCGCATCTGGCTGACCCGGGCGGCGAGCTTCTTCTTGTCGCCGGCGCCATCAACGATGGTGGTGTTATCCTTGTTGATCACGATCCGCTTGGCGGTACCGAGATCAGCCAGGGTGACGTTCTCCAGCTTGATGCCCAGATCCTCGGTGATGACCTGGCCACCAGTGAGGACCGCAATATCCTCCAGCATGGCCTTGCGACGGTCGCCAAAGCCGGGGGCCTTGACGGCGGCCACGTTCAGGATGCCGCGCAGCTTGTTGACCACCAGGGTAGCCAGGGCCTCGCCATCGACATCCTCGGCGATGATGACCAGCGGCCGGCCCATCTTGGCGATCTGCTCCAGGATCGGCAGCATATCCTTCATGTTGCTGATCTTCTTCTCGTTGATCAGGATGTAAGGCTCTTCAATGTTGGCCTCCATCTTCTCAGCATCGGTGACGAAGTAGGGAGAGAGGTAGCCGCGATCGAACTGCATGCCTTCCACCACGTCGAGGGTGGTGTCCATGCTCTTGGCTTCCTCAACGGTGATAACTCCTTCCTTACCGACTTTACCCATGGCCTCGGCGATGATATTGCCGATGGTCTCGTCGTTGTTGGCTGAGATGGTGCCAACCTGAGCGATTTCTTTCTGCTCCTTGGTCGGCTTGGCGATCTTGCGGAGTTCAGCAACGACAGCCTCGACGCACTTGTCGATCCCGCGTTTGATGTCCATGGGGTTGTTACCAGCGGCCACCAACTTGGCGCCTTCGGTGTAGATGGCCTGCGCCAAAACAGTGGCGGTGGTGGTGCCGTCGCCAGCCACATCACTGGTCTTAGAGGCAACCTCCTTGACCATCTGGGCGCCCATGTTTTCGAACTTGTCGGCCAGCTCGATTTCCTTGGCGACACTGACGCCGTCCTTGGTGATGGTGGGGGCACCGTAAGACTTGTCCAACAGCACGTTGCGGCCCTTGGGGCCGAGGGTAACCTTGACGGCATCGGCCAGGGTATTTACACCCTTGAGGATAGACTCGCGGGCCTTGACTCCGTATTTAAACTCTTTTGCTGCCATAACTTTTTTCTCCTTAAAGTTATTTGAATATCAAGTTATCCAAGCGGCGGGGTGCTGCCAACCCACCGTCAGAAATTATTTCTCCACCACGCCGAGGATGTCGTCTTCGCGCATGATCAGGAAGTCATTCCCGTCCAGCTTGACTTCGGTTCCGCCATACTTGCTGAACAACACCCGGTCACCTTTCTTCAGATCAGGCGCCACTCTCTTACCTTTATCATCAAGCTTACCGGGACCAACTGCGACCACTTCACCCTCGGCCGGCTTTTCCTTGGCGCTATCGGGAATGATAATGCCCCCTTTGGTCTTCTCAACTTCAGCAAGCCGCTTCACCAGAATCCGGTCATTTAACGGACGAATCTTCATTCCAAACCTCCCAAATTTTACCTTGTTTGATGTTAATTTATGGTCTTGCCCGAAGTCGGGCGTCGCACACGGTTGCTGGCCATCATGCGCACAAGCGCAATTCCGGCACAACCAAAAAAAACAAATCCCGTCACAACCGCCACCCGCAATGAGGCGACAATCAAAACAGGACTTGAAACTCGAGAACTAAACGAAACCGTGCGAGACTATAGGAGCGGGGACTGCAAAAATCAAGTAAACCCCGAAAAAAAAATCGTCGTGGAAATCAGCCGATCTTGACCCGCCAGCCAAAAGGATCCGGCCCGGCACCATATTGGATACCCTGTAGCTCTTCATATAGACGCTGAGCCATGGGCCCAGTTTTCCCGCCATTGATGGGATATTCCCGATCCTGGTAGCTTAAAGCTCCGAC
>Ga0334722_10001563_pt1 | contig 28236 bp, 21 predicted proteins | sample C3_bottom_MG_FD_207210 | JGI IMG/M metagenome (GOLD analysis project Ga0334722, IMG submission 207210) | Sediment microbial communities from Yellowstone Lake, YNP, Wyoming, USA - C3_bottom | ecosystem: Environmental > Aquatic > Freshwater > Lake > Sediment | place: USA: Wyoming | collected... | reverse complement strand
ATGCCCGCTGCACTTCCATGGCGCTGGTAATCAGCGACTCGATCGGATCAGTGACGTTGTGGGATTGATCCAGCATGTAACAGGGATCAAAACCTGACACGCCCTCGAGTGCCGCATCCACGAGTTCGTTGAACACCAGAAACAACTGGAACGGCTTGAGCGATCCCGCGTCAAGATCGTCGTCTCCGTACTGGCTGTCGTTGAAGTGAAAACCGCCGAGCTTGCCGAACTGGATCAGGCGGGCCACGATCATCTCGATGTTGACGTTTGGGGCGTGATGGCCGAAATCCACGAGCGAGAATGCCCGATCGCCCAGCTCGCGTGCGCAGTGGTAGCTGACGCCCCAGTCGTTCAGCACCGTCGAGTAGAACGCCGGCTCGTAGAGTTTGTGCTCGATGAAGAGCCGCCAGCCAGGCGGCAGGGCGCCGTAGATCGGCCGCAGGCTGGACAAGTACCGATCGAGTGCATGACGCACGTGTTGCTGGCCCGGGAAGTTTCCGCCGTCGCCGATCCAGATGGAATGCGCCCGGGCGCCGAGCTTCACACCCAGCTCCATGCAGTGCAGGTTGTGCGTTACCGCCTGCTCGCGCACGGCCGGGTCCGTGTGTGAGAGGCTCCCGAACTTGTAGGAGTGCGCCTGTCCTGGCTGGTCCTCGAACGTGTTCGAGTTCGTCGTGCCGAGCGTCAGTCCCCGCTGGGCCGCGAACAACCGGAGCGCGGCGGGATCGTCTGGCTCATCCCACGGAATATGCAGCGAGATGTCCGGCGTGATGCGAACCAGGCGGTTGATGACCTCACAATCTTCGACCTTCTCGAAGACCGTGCGGGGCTCCCCGGATCCCGGGAAGCGCGCAAAGCGCGTCCCTCCGGTCGCCACACCCCACGACGGCACACCGACACGAAAACTCGATGCACGCGCCTGAACCGCCGCGAGGTCGATCCCCCGGCGCGCGAGTTGCCGGCTGAGATGTTCGACATCCTCGGCGAGGGCGTCGCCACCTTGTCGCCAGTCGTCCTCGATCAGCGTCTCCCACTCGATCGCCATCGTGCGCACCTCATCGTTGGTCAGTCATCGCCAGGCAGCCCGACCCGCACTGTGCGGCGATCGGCCAGACGGTCGCAAGGCGAACCGGGAGCCGCGCGCGCGGTTCACATGCCGTAACGTGTATCGCGGCCGCCGACCGACCGAGACGCCGGGCAGGAGTGCCGGAACGGACGCGAATCGTCGCTGAGGTGCGATCGACGGTGCACGTGACAGTCCCCGTGACAGTCCCCGTGAGTTGTGCTATACAAAACACCGATGCCAGGCACCGATTCCTCGGAAGACGGCCCGCTCGCGCGAGATCGCTACCTGGTCAAGTCGGTTGTGCATGCCTCCGAGGTGCTCCAGACCTTTCGGCATATGGGCGAGGCGCTCAGGCTTCGCGACGTGATGGACCGCACCGGATTCGGCAAGGGCATGTGCTTCCGGTTGCTCCACACGCTCCACCATTGCGGCTTCCTCGACCGTGTCGACGGCAACCGCTATCGCCTCACGTCGGAAGTCCGTCGCCGGCGGCGTTATCGCATTGGCTATGCCGCGCAGGGACAGGATGCCTCGTTTCCGCGCGAGGTCCAGACGGGGCTGGTCGCAGCAGCCGAGCGCGAACGCGTGGAACTGGTCATCGTCGATAATCGATACCAGCCGAAGATCGCGCTGCGCAACGCGGAGTTCCTGGTTCGCGAGGGCGTCAACCTCGTCATCGAATTCCAGACCGACGAGGCCGTCGCGCCGGCGATCGCCTCGATCTACCTCGAGGCGAACATCCCACTGATCGCCATCGATATTCCCCATCCGGGAGCCACGTACTTCGGCGCCGACAACTACTCAGCCGGACTGCTCGCGGGCCGTACGCTCGCCAGGTGGGCCCGCCAGCACTGGAACGGCAGCGTCGACGAGATTCTGCTCGTTGAAATTGCCCGGGCGGGCTCGCTGCCACACGCCCGCATCAAAGGCGTGCTCGAGGGGATCCACGACACGTTGCGAGAGGCCAGAGAGACCCCCGTCGTGACGATTGACGGGGATGGCCAGTTCAAGACGTCGCTCGACCGGGTGCGCCGTCACCTGCGTCAGACCCGGGCGCGGAGGATTCTGGTTGGCGCCGCCAACGACCCGAGCGCCCTCGGCGCGGCGCGCGCCTTTCAGGAAGCCGGCCGGGCCGAGACGTGCGCGGTGGTCGGCCAGAACGCCGAACCGGATGCGCGCGCGGAATTACGCCAGGCTCGAACTCCGTTGGTGGCCTCGGTGGGCTACTTCCCCGAGCAGTACGGCGATGGGCTCATCAAGCTTGCGCTCGACATTCTGACTCACAAGCCCGCGCCTCCTGCCGTGTTCGTGCACCACCACGTGATTACCAGGGAGAACGTCGATCGCTTCTATCCCAACGACACGTTGATGGGTGTCGGGACGTACGCGGGCTTCTGACGATCCGGTTTTGCGCTCGTAAACACGTTCGAACCGAGCCAGACCACTTGCTCGCGAGGGCCCGAGGCACCGACGCTGCTCGTGCACGACTGCCACACGTCGCGGGAACTGGAGGAACCGTGATCACCATCCACCGCTTCATCAGTCGCACCGTCGTCGTAGTCGTCGCGATGGCGGCGTTCGCGGTGGCCGTCCCGTCCACCCGATCGGACGACACGGGTGCGGCCCCGCCGCCGCAGCCCGCCGCACGATCCGAGGCGCAGTCGCTGGCAGACGTCGAACGCGCGTTTCGCACGCCTCCACCCGACGCACGGATCATGATGCGATGGTGGTGGTTCGGCCCGACCATCACCAAGGACAGACTCGATCGCGAGATGCGCCTGATGAAGGAGGGCGGGATCGGCGGGTTCGAGATCCAACCGGTGTACCCGGTGGTGCTCGATGATCCGAGTCGTGGCCTGGTGACGCACCCATTTCTCTCCGACGCATTCATTGACCATCTTCGGTTTGTCGCCAACCGCGCCCGGGAACTCGGGTTGCGAGTGGACGTGACGATTGGTAGCGGCTGGCCCTACGGCGGTCCGCAGATTGGCATCACCCAGGCCGCCGGTAAACTGAGAATCGAGCACGTGACGGCTCCGGCCGGTTCAGATCGAGTCCCCGTCCCCGACGTCCGCACGGGCGAGCGCCTGATGGCGTCGTTTCTCGCCCCGTCGGTTGCACCGGTATCGGCCGACGGGTTCCTGGAGGTCCACGCGATCACCGACGGCGTGCTGCGGCTTCCGAACACGGCGACCGACGTGCGGGAGGTCGTGTTCTTCATCAGCAGCCGCACCGGCATGACGGTCAAACGTCCGGCGGTCGGCGCCGAGGGCTTCGTGCTCGATCATTACGACCGCGCGGCGCTCGATCACTACCTGCAGACGGTGGGCGACCGTCTGCTGTCGGCCTTCGATAAGACGCCTCCCTACGCGGTGTTCTGCGACAGCCTCGAGGTGTACGACTCGGATTGGACCGATCGCTTCCTCACTGAGTTCCAGACGCGCCGCGGCTACGACCTCCGCCCGCTCTTACCTACGCTGGCACTCGATTCAGGGCCTGCCACCGCGGCGGTCCGACACGATTGGGGCCAGACCCTCACCGAACTGCTGAACGAACGCTTTCTCGCCCCGATGCAGGCGTGGGCCCGTCAGCACAACACGCAGTTCCGCCTCCAGGGGTATGGCGTGCCGCCGGCGACGATCTCGAGTAATGCCGGCGTTGATCTTCCGGAAGGCGAGGGCTCGCAGTGGAAGACGCTTCGGGCGTCGAGATGGGCCGCGTCGATCGGTCATCTCTACGACCGGCCGGTCATCTCTTCGGAAACGTGGACGTGGCTGCACTCGCCCGTCTTTCGCGCCACGCCCCTCGATGCGAAGGCCGAGGCCGATCTGCACTTTCTCCAAGGCATCAACCAGCTCGTCGGTCACGGCTGGCCCTACACCGCCGACAACGTGGCCGCTCCTGGTTGGCGATTCTACGCAGCAGGCGTCTTCGACGACCAGAACCCGTGGTGGATCGTGATGCCCGACCTCGCGCGGTACCTGCAGCGTCTGAGCTTTGTGCTGCGCCAGGGATCCCCGGTCAACGACGTCGCGGTCTATCTGCCGAACGACGATGCCTGGGCCCATTTCGTGCCGGGAAAGATCGGCAGCATGATCGACGCGCTGGCTCAGCGCATCGGTCCTGATATCGTCGCGACCGTCCTCGACGCTGGATTCAACCTCGACTTCGTCGACGATGGCGCGCTCGCGGAGGGGGCGCGGGTCGAGCAGGGGAGACTGGCCATCGGGCGGAGCCGGTATCGCACCGTGATTCTTCCCGGCGTGGAGCGCATCCCGGCGAAGACGCTTCGCGCGCTCGAGTCATTTGCCCGAGCTGGCGTCATCGTGATGGCCACGCGCCGGACGCCCGATAAGGCGCCGGGGTACCTGGCCACGGTGAGCGACCACGCCGCTATTGGCGCTGCGGCCACCCGGCTCTTCCGCACCGCGTCGAACACCGGCGTGTTCGTCGAGCGCGAAGCGGATCTGGCCGCGGCGTTGACCTCTCGCGTGCGTGCCGACATGGCCGTGACGGCGGCTGCCGCCGACATCGGCGCCGTCCACAGGCGGCTCGACGCGGCCGACATCTACTTCGTCGCCAACACGTCGAATCTGCGTCGATCGTTCGACGCGACCTTCCGGGTCTCGGCGTCGACGGCGCAGTTGTGGAATCCGCTGACGGGGAACGTCACGCCGGTTCCGGTCCGCAGTCCCGCAGGTCGGGAAGGCGCGACGATCGGCCTCGACCTCGCGCCGTACGAATCGACTGTCGTCGTGTTCCCGACGGCGGCGTCGGCGCCGAAGCGTGTCGGGGGATCTCGTGTCGGGGTCACGCCCCAGCCGATGAACATCAGTTCGGGATGGCGCGTAAGAATCGGGCCAGCCGGAACACAGATGGAATGGAACACCTTGCGTTCGTGGATTGACGATGAGGCCACGCGGTTCTTCTCTGGGATCGCGGTCTACGAGAAGCAGATTGACCTGCCCGCGGCCATGCTTCGGGGCAGCCAGTCCGTCATGCTGGATTTCGGCGAGCCTCGACCCATCGAGCCCGGTGGACCGCGAGCGCGCGTTCAGGCATGGATCGATGCTCCGGTGCGCGACGCCGCCGTGGTCACGATCAACGGTCAGCGCGCCGGATCCGTCTGGTGTCCGCCATACACCCTTGACGTGACGACGCTGCTGCGGCCAGGCAGCAACGTCATCCGGGTTGAGGTGGCGAATCTCGCGATCAATGCGATGGCCGGCCGGGCGCTGCCCGACTACAAGCTGCTCAACCTGCGTTACGGTACGCGCTTCGAACCGCAGGACATGGACGCCGTGCAACCGGTTCGCGCGGGGCTGTTCGGCCCGATCCGCCTTGTGGTGATGCCGGCCGCGCGCCCAGCCACGCCGACACGATAACCCGCGCCCTTCACTCCGGTACAGCGGACGCAACCGCGACAGTGCACACGTTCGGGACCCGAGAGGACATGACGCATGGCTGACGACATCAGAACCCCGCAGGCCGAGCCGGTCGACGAATACGAACGCGAACCCGTGCCGCAGCGTGCGTGGCTCGGCTTCTCCAGCTTCGTCGGTCAGTACGCCGGCGAACACACAGCCGGCACGGAGTTGATGATCGGCCCGCTCTTCATCGCGTCGGGCGTGAGCGCGATCGACGTGGTCGGCGGCCTCTTCGTCGGCAATCTGCTCGCTGTCCTGAGTTGGGTGTTCCTGACAGCGCCCATCGCCGTACGCGCGCGTCTGACACTCTACTTCCAGCTCGAGAAGATCTGCGGCCGCAAACTCGTGACGGTCTACAACCTGGCCAACGGCGTGATGTTCTGCTTCCTGGCTGGCGCGATGGTCACGGTGAACGCGACGGCCGCCGGTGTCTGGTTGCACATCGCGATGCCGGGCCTGAACGACACGTACCCGAACAGCGCTGGATGGGTGGCCACCGTGCTCGTCATGGGCGTGCTGATGACGGTGGTGGCGGCGTACGGCTACAAGGTGGTGGCGCGCATCGCGAACATCGCCGCGCCCTGGATGGTGCTGGTGTTCATCGCCTACGGCATCATCGGCGCGCGGCAGCTCGGCATCGATTCGGTGAGCACGTTCTGGCCGAAGGCACAGGAGCTCATCTGGACCGGCGGCCTGCCTCTTGCCGGGCGGGCGAAGTTCACCTTCTGGCATGTCATGTTCTTCGCCTGGTTCTGCAACATGGCGATGCACATCGGCATGGCCGACCTCAGCGTGTTCCGGTACGCGCGCAAGTCGTGGTATGCGGTGGGCAGTGCCGCGGGCATGTATCTCGGCCATTTCGTCGCCTGGCTCGCGGCCTCCATCCTCTATGCGCAGCAGCTCCATGCCACACCCGGGAACACCGATGTACTGCCCGGGCCCCTGGCGTACAACGCGGCCGGTATCGCCGGGGTGCTGTGCGTGATCGTGGCGGGTTGGACCACGGCCAATCCCACCATCTATCGTGCGGGCCTCGCGTTCCAGGCCATCTCGCCTTCGTCCTCGCGTTACCGCGTGACGCTCTTCACGGGCGGGGTCGCCACGCTCGCCGGCATGTTCCCCGCGATTGCCATGAAGCTGCTGGACTTCGTGGCGCTCTATGGCCTCGTCCTGATGCCGATGGGCGCGGTGGTGTTCGTGGACTTCTGGCTGGCGAAGCGCTGTGGCTTCCGGTCGAACTACGCGGACGTCAGCGGTACGGACGTCAATTGGGCGGCGGGCCTGGCCTGGGTGCTGACGCTGGGCGGATGTCTCGCTGTGGTCAACATGGGCGGCAGTCAGATCTACTTCGTTGGTCTCCCCGGTTGGTTTGCTGCGGCCGCGCTCTACATCGTCTTGAGCCGACTGCTGCAGCGAAAGGCGGTGCAGCTGTGAAGACCGCGGCACGATTGCTCTCTCTCGTGGCCCTTGCGGGCACGATTCTCCCGCCCGTGTTGTTCTTCACGGGCCACATGGATCTCGATGCCACGAAGCTCTGGATGCTCGTGGCCACCATCGTGTGGTTCGCCGCCACCCCCGTTTGGATGGACCGGTAGGCCCTGCGCCGGCTATCGATCCACGTCCAGCCGCGCGGCGAGTGCCTTGCGAGACGAATCCGTGTGGACCACGAGCACGCGTTGGGACGTGTCGTACCACCATCCGGCGTCAGTGGGCCCGGCCGAAGGGCGCCGATCCACTTTGGTCACGGCGGTCCCGTCTATCCTGACCGCGCGGGGCTCCCGGTCGAGATGAACCCGGAACTCGTACGCCCGTGGTGACACGCGAAACGGCCCGGTCGGCGCCTGCACCTGAACCGACAGGCTGCCAGGCCGCAAGTCACTGGTCACCGCAGATCGAGCGAAGACTCGCTTCTGATAGTCGAGACTCATCCCATCGTCTTCGAAGAGCCGGATGGATGACCGGCCTGAGGGGTAGACGTCCAAGGTCAGGGGATCAACCGGCTTCTCTCCAACGTAGTTCATCGCCGGCTGCATCGGGATGATCGCTCCGCCTCTCACAAAGATCGGCATCACGTCTGGCGGCGCGGCGTACTCGATCGTGCGATCACCCTCGTGGCGCTCGCCGGTCCAGTAGTCTAACCACTCCCCCGGCGGCAGAAACACTTTCCGTCCCATCGCCCCAGCTTGCGTGATCGGTGCGACAAGCAGCGCATCACCGAACATGAACTGGTCGTCCAGATCGTACACCCGCCGATCGGCAGGGTAGTCGAGCACAAGCGGGCGCATCATCGGAATGCCGGTCTCGTAGGTGTCGAACGCCGCCGAATAGATGTAGGGCAGCAGCCGGTGGCGGAGCAGCGCGTAGCGGCGGAACGTGAAGAGCGCCTTGTCGCCGTAGCGCCAGGGTTCTTTGTAGTGCGGGTGCTCCATGCCGAGAAAATGTGCGACGGGATTGAAGAAGCCGAACGGCGTCCACCTGAGATAGAGCTCTTCGGTGGCCACCTCCTCGAACCCGCCGGCGTTGTGCCCCCATGCGCCGATGCCGGAGAGCGCGATACTCAGCCCGCCCCGCACGACAGGCGCGAAGAACGTCCATCGGCTGGGCCAATCGCCTGCCCAGATGTAGGGATAGCGCTGCACGCCCGCGTATCCCTCGCGGGTCAGGTTGAACCCGCGGCGCTGCAGCTCGTCCTGGAATCCTTCGTACGCCGCTTTCGCGTAGACCACGGGGAACAGGTTGTGAAGGTCATCACCAGGATACACACTCCCTTCGTCGGTCTTCAGGAACGTCGCGCCCTGACGCACCTTCGGCATCACCGCATTGCGCCACCACCACTGCACAGCCGCCGGCGCGAAGAAGTTCACGATGTTCTTCGCAGGCGTGTCGGCGATGACGCCCGCGGCGAGGGCATCGCTGAGCAGTGAGGTCGAATCACCATTGTCCAGTCGCGGCCGGACGTGGAGGCCGTTCAGCGCGACATGTCGACTGTCCAGCGTCTTGAACATCGCGCCCGGCTCAGGGAAACCGGGTTCGCGCCATTCGAAGCTGGTGGCATTGCGCCCGCCGAGCTTTCCGAACTTTCGCCAGGTCGAGTCGAGGTGAAGCACGTCGATCGGAATGCCCTCATCTCGAAAGCGCTGAACCAGCCCGACAACGTACGTCTGACCGGCGTCCTCTTCGTGCCCCCACGTGCCGCCGCTGTAGGTGCCGAAATTGACCCCGTAGGCAGGTGTTGGCAGCAGCGGCGTGCGGCCCGTCAAGTCGGTATAGGCGGCCAGGACTGTCCGAAACTCAGGACCCAGGAAGAAGTAGTAGTCGAGTTCGTCCTCGACGGCGCTGAGTTGATACGACGTCGGCGCGCGCTCTCCCATGTCCCAGGTTGTGGCCCGCGCCGTGTGGAAGAAAATGCCGTAGCCACCCGTGCTCATGAAGAACGGCACCGGGCAGTAGTTGGCGGCGTCGATGCGGTACGCGCCGAGGTCGTGATTGGGATCCTGGCCGCGGCCGACGTTGAGCACGACGGAATGTCCGCGCCAGTTGAAGCGGTCCATCCGCTCACCGAATCCGAAGAACTGCTCACTCGGAGACAGGCGCATGCGGGCGCGCAGCATGCCCGCCTCAGCGGCAATGCCGCCTCCCGCACCGGCATCGTCGCCTGTCACGATTCGACCAGTGGTCGTGTCGACGAACTCGAGCCGGAACGGCGACTTGTGGACGCGCACCGTCAGCCGGCTGCTGGAGATGTCGACGCTGCTGCCAGTGTCGCGCAGGCGCAGAACGATGGCTGGCCAGGAGTGTCGCACCACCATGATGTGCTCGTCCGCGCGAAAGGCGCCGTCGAATCGGGCGCGTACCCGCACCACGGCCGGCGTGCAGAACTCGAGCCGCACGACGGCGCGCTCGGTACGCAGCACCACGACGTTGCCAACGCGTTCGGGCTTCGCCGTCAGGTTGCCCGGCACCTGACTTTGGGCCCAGACGCCGGGTGTCCCCGCGAGCATCCACGCTCCCAGCACCACGATTGCGGCCACGATCCTGGTCATGCCACGCCCTCCCTCCGACCTCCGCGCCGTCCGTTGGTTGATCCTGCACCGTGAGTCCGGCACGACTCAAGACCGGCGAGGAAGCCTCGCGTCGTTCACCAATGTGGAATCTACTCGACCACGGTCTCGCGGGAACATCGTGCGCTCCTCGCCCCCGGCCAACGCGATTCATCCATGTGCGACAGGCTACACGAGTTCGCCCCGGTCCTTGAGACGTTCCGGATGGCAAAACCCCGCGGGGCGCGTTTGGCGTCGACGGCATACGCGCTGGTTTGCGCTACGGTGTCACGGTCATCTGCGACAAGGGTGACATCGGCGCGAGATCGGCGACTTCGCCTTGCGGGGAGCTGTTCAACATGATTCGAAAGGCATTTCGGATGACGGTGAACGCCGGAGCCGAGCGTGAGTACGAACGGCGTCACACTCCGGTCTGGCGAGAACTGGAGGCGACGTTGCTCGACCATGGGGTGAACACGTACTCCATTTTCCTTGATCCCGATTCGCACGATTTGTTCGCGTACGTCGAGGTGGAGAGCGACGAACTGTGGGCCCAGGTCGCAGCGACCGATGTGTGCCGGCGGTGGTGGCGACACATGCGCGAGCTGATGCCCACCAACGCGGACGACAGCCCGGTGTCGCAGGATCTCCGCGAGGTGTTTCACATCGAGTGCTCGAAACATTCACGATCGAGAAACGCAGAAGTCGGCTCCGTGAGGCGGACTTCCGCGTGACCTCCCGCTCTGCAGTGGATTCGCGCGGTTATGCTACGATCTGGCCTCGGGTCGGCGCTTCGAGCGCGAGCGGCCGCCGTTCCCCCGGCATGGCGCCGCGCGATGTCCTTCGACACCACGCCTCCTCATTCATCATCTCCCAGTGGAACAGACGACCATGACGCATCTCCACGACCTCTGGAACGACCGTGATGCTGGCCCGGAAAGCGACGAACTCGGACGGCTTCGCTACCGGTCGAATCTGCTCGGCGCCGACCAGCGCATCACCAACTACGGCGGCGGCAACACGAGCGGCAAGTTCGACGCGCCTGATCCTGGCACCGGCGCGCCTGTTCGTGTCCTGGCGGTCAAGGGCAGCGGCGGTGATCTCGGCACGATTGGCAATAGCGGCTTCGCGGTGCTGGAACTCGCCCGGCTCCATCAGCTCCGCGCGATCTACCGTGGCGAAGCACACGAGGACGAGATGGTGGCGCACTACCCGCGCTTCAGCCTCGGCAACTCCGGCGTGGCGCCCTCGATCGACACGCCGCTGCACGCCTTCTTGCCGTTTGATCACGTCGACCATCTCCACCCTGACTGGGCCATCGCCCTGGCGGCCAGTGCCAACGGGAAAGCCAGGCTGGACGAGTTCAATCGCCGCTTCAACCGCCGACTGGTGTGGGTGCCTTGGCAGCGTCCCGGTTTCGAACTGGCGTTGATGCTGGCTCGTGCGGTGGAGGAGCAGCCAGGCTGCGAAGGCATCGTGCTGGCCAGCCACGGGTTGTTCACCTGGGGGGCGACCTCTCGCGCATGCTATCTGAGCACGCTGTCAGTCGTCGATGACCTCGGCACGTTCGTGCTCGATTACCAGCAACGGATCCCATTGTTCGGCGGCGCGCGGCACGTGGCGCGACTGGATCGGCACGATCTGGCCATGGCGATCCTGCCGTTCCTGCGTGGCCGCATGGCCACCCTGCGTCCAGCCATCGGCGTCTTCGACGACTCGGACGAATCGCTCGGATTCGTCAATGCGCAGGATGCCGGGGCGCTCGCAGAGGTTGGCACGAGCTGTCCCGATCACTTCGTGCGGACACGGATCAAACCGCTCTATGTTGAATGGGATCCGGCGACGGGCACGCTCGACTCGCTGCGCGATGCCATCACGCGTGGCGCCGATCGGTATCGGCAGGAGTACACCGCCTACTACGAGTCGTTTGCGATTCCGGGTTCGCCCCGGCTGCGCGATCCGAATCCTTCGGTCGTACTCGTGCCTGGAGTCGGGTTGTTCGCGTTTGGCGCCAATAGCCGCGAGGCACGTTTTACGGCCGAGTTCTACCGCAACGCCATCCGCGTGATGGCCGGAGCGACGGCGCTCGGCGGCGGACGCACCGCGCCGGGCCCGCTCTCGCAGCCGAGGAGTCCCGACCGCGCTCCCGGCTTCACCGCCGTCAACAATTACGTCGCGCTGCCTGGCCGCGAAGCGTTCAACATCGAGTACTGGGCGCTGGAGGAGGCCAAGCTGCAGCGGATGCCGCCGCCAAAGGAATTCAGCCGGCGGATCTTCCTCATCATTGGTGGCGCGGGTGGCATTGGGCGGGAGGTGGCGTTGAAGGCCGCTGCGCTCGGCGCGCACCTCATGGTCGCCGACCTCAACGGCGCGGCGGCAGCTGAGACCGCCGCACTGGCGGAACGCCTGTCGAGCCCCGACGCCGTCGCGTGGTGCGCCGTAGACATCACCAGCCGCGAGAGCATCCGCTCCGTGATTCTGGAGACCGTTCGCCGCTTCGGGGGACTAGACGTTCTGGTCAATACGGCGGCCGTCTTTCCATCACCGGATCTCGCCGGTCGGATTACCGACGAGACGTGGCACTTGACGCTGGCCCTGAATGTCACCGCCAATTATGTGCTGGCCGACGAGGCGGCGACCGTGCTCGACGCGCAGCAGATCCCGGCAGCCATCGTGCTGACAAGTTCGGCCAATGCGGTCGTCCCGAAACGCGGGAGCGAAGCGTACGACGTCTCCAAGAGTGCCGTCAGCCACCTGGTGCGGGAGCTGGCGATTCGTTTCGCGCCTGCCGTTCGCGTCAATGGGATTGCTCCGGCCACCGTTGTGAGTGGCTCGACGATGTTCCCCCGCGACCGAGTGCGATCGTCGCTGACGAAGTACGGGATCGCCTGGGGCGAAGAGGAAAGCACCGATCAGTTGCGTGCCAGGCTCTCGGGATTCTACGCGAGCCGGACGTTGCTCAAGCAGCCGATCGGGCCAGAGGACTGCGCCGAGGCCATTCTCTGGCTGGCAGGCGCGCGGAGCGGACGCACGACGGGTCATATCATTCCGGTAGACGGCGGATTGCCCGAGGCATTCCTGCGGTAGCTGGTGAGGTGGACCTTGGCAGACGGACACCCGAGGCTGGAGGGGGATCCGCTTCACGTCGCGATCGACCTCGGAGCAGGCAGCGGCCGGGCGTTCGTCGGCGGCGTGGGCTCCGCCGGTCTGCGACTGACCGAGGTCCATCGCTTTCACTACTCCCCACGGCGGGTCGACGGGCACCTTCGTTGGGATATCGACGCCCTGACTGCCGGAGTGCAGGAGGGGCTCGGACGCGCGCGCACCGTCGCTGAAGGCCTGCGTGCCCCGATCGTGTCGATTGGTGTCGACTCCTGGGCCGTCGATTACGCCCTGCTCGATGTCGACGGCCATCTCGTCGAGGATCCGATCTGCTATCGCGACGAGCGAACCGCCGATGCGATCGACGCCGTGCTCGCTTCGGTGCCGCGCGACGAGATGTACGCCCGCACCGGGATCCAGTTTCAGCCGTTCAACACCCTCTACCAGCTCTGGGCCCACGTGCGCGATGGCCTCTCGGACCGGGCCGCGCACCTGCTGCTGATGCCGGATTTCTGTCACCACCTGCTCTGTGGCTCGCTCCTGTCGGAACGAACCAACGCGTCCACGACTCAGTTGCTCGACGTCCGGACGGGCCGATGGGACGAACAGTTGTTCGACCGGCTGCACTTGCCGCGCCATCTGATGCCGGACATCGTCGCCGCAGGCACGACCCTGGGTACGTTGCGGCCCGAACTCAGTGGCGGACGGGGCGGGCCGCCCGTCGTGGTCGTCGCGCCCGCCACGCACGACACGGCCAGCGCCGTTGCGGGCACGCCGCTCGCCCCGGGCTGGGCCTTCATCTCGTCGGGAACATGGTCACTCGTTGGGATCGAGCGCACCGAGCCGTTGCTGTCGGAGGCAGCCGCGCGCGCCAACCTCACGAACGAATCAGGTGTGTTCGGCAGTGTCCGTCTACTGGCAAACGTGATGGGACTCTGGCTGCTCGAGTCGTGCCTGCGCGAGTGGCACCAAGAAGGCCGGGGCCAGGACCTGGCGTCGCTATTGAAAGCCGTGGCTCGGGTGCCGGAGTCGGCTGGCGTTGTGTTTCCCGACGACGGGCGTTTCTTCGCACCGACCAGCATGACGAGAGCGCTGCGCGCCTCACTCACCGATTCAGGCCAGGCCGAAACCGACGATCCTGTGCGGCTCACGAAACTCATCCTGGATTCGCTGGCGCTGCGATACGCGTCCGTCGTGGATCGAATCGAGCAGCTGACTGGTCACGCGATCGAAGGCCTTCACGTCGTTGGCGGTGGATCGCAGAATGACTACCTGAACCAGGCCACCGCAAACGCCAGCGGCCGGCCCGTGCTGGCGGGCCCGGTGGAAGCGACCGCGACCGGAAACCTCATCGTGCAGGCCATTGCCACCGGTGAACTGGCGTCGCTCGACGAAGCCCGGCGTCTCCTGAGCGGTACGCTCACGCTGCGTCGCTTCGAGCCGCGCGATCGCGGGCGCTGGATTGAGCCCTCCAGGCGCTACCGCGACCTCGAAGCCCGGCGGTAGCGCTATTCCGTCCCGGTCAATCACGGACGGCGAAGGATCCGCCACTATCAGGGACCTCTCGAGGTAGGTGCGGGACAGCGCGTCCGATCACTCCGACGTGGGCCGGACCACCAGGTCGTAATGACGCGTCTCGACCACGACGCCGTCGACGAAGCTTCCTGGCGAGTACTGGTTCGGGTCGATCTCTGTGAAATACACGCAGGAATCAATGTCGGGCGCCTGGCTGGCCAGTCTGCCCCTGAGAACAAGCCCGTGATCGGGAGCCGGACCGTCCACCAGGACCCTCACGTGCTGGCCGACGCGGCTCCGCTGAGACTTGTGGACCAGGCGCTTCTGGAGCGACATGAGCGCGTTGCGTCGCGCGGTCTTGACGCGGGCAGGCACGTCGTCGGTCAAGGCGAACGCCGTCGTGCCTTCTTCATGGGAGTACGTGAAGACGCCGAGGTGGTCGAACTGGACGTCGGCGACAAACGCCTTCAACTCCTCGAACTCGTCGGGCGTCTCGCCCGGGAATCCCACAATCAGAGTGGTACGAAGGGCGACGTCGGGGATCCGGGTGCGGATGCGGTCGAGCAGTCGCCGGTACGACGAGCCGGATCCGGGCCGCTTCATCCGCTTCAACACGCTGCCAGCGGCATGTTGCAGTGGCAGATCGACGTAACGGCATACCTTCTCGCAATCGGCCATCGCGTCGAGCACGTCGTTGCGAATCGTGGTGGGGTAGAGGTAGAGGAGGCGAATCCACTCAATGCCCTCGATCCCGTTCAACTCGCGAAGCAGCCTCGCCAGCGCCCCTCGCTCGCCCCGGTCAACGCCGAAAAACGTCGTGTCCTGGGAGATGAGGATGAGCTCCCGCACGCCTCGCGCCGCGAGCCGGCGTGCCTCGGTCACGATCGACTCGACCGGCCGGCTCCGATAGGCCCCACGCAGCGTCGGGATGATGCAGAACGAGCACGTGTAGTCGCACCCTTCCGCCACCTTCACGTACGCATAGTGGCTGGGCGTCACCAGCGTGCGGGGCGTGTCGGCGTCGTAGAGGTAGTCGGGAGTCGGGATTCCCGCCTTCGCCAAACGGCCTGCCGGCCGGCTACGGCGGGGCAAGCGGGGTTCGGGATTCGGGATTCGGGATTCGCTGGAGGCCGGGGCTTCCGCCTTCGCGAACGCTTCGGCGGACCGCCGTAGCCTTGGCGGAGGCTGGTCAGCCCCGGCGTACGAGGAGCTCCGGTAGAGCGTCACCGGCACGGCCGGTGGCCGAGTCGTCTTGGTGGACGTCACCGCGCGCACGATATCCGGGACCTCGCCGGTTCCGAGCACCGCATCGATTTCGCCGATTTGCTCCGGCAGCTCGTCCCGGTAGCGCTGGGCCAGACACCCTGTGACGATCAGCCGCTGGCACCGCCCCGTCCGCTTCAGCTCGGCCATCTCCAGAATCGCGTCAACCGATTCCTGTTTGGCCGAATCAATGAACGCGCACGTGTTGACGACCAGTACATCGGCGCTTCCGGCATCCGCGACGACGTGATGGCCCGCCTGCTCGACGAGGCCGATCATCACCTCGGAATCGACGAGGTTTTTCGGGCAGCCGAGGGAGACAAAACCTATCCTCATCTATCGCTCTTCGGGGTTCGGGAATCGGGGTTCGGGAATCGGGTTTGACTCCCCGAATCCCTAATCCCGACTCCCGAATCCCGCCTCATTACGGGTACATCCGATAAATCATCCGCGCGTAGGGAATGGCTTCGCGCAGGTGGTCGAGCCCGCAGATCCACGTGACCACCCGTTCGATGCCCATCCCGAATCCACCGTGAGGCACCGAGCCGAAGCGCCGCAGGTCGAGATACCACTGAAACGCCTCGGGCGGCAGTTTGTGGTCGTGGATTCGTTTGAGCAGCAGGTCGTAGTCCGCGATGCGCTGGCTGCCGCCGATGATCTCCCCGTAGCCTTCGGGCGCCAGTACGTCACAGCACAAGGCCACATCCGGGCGCTCTGGGTCCGGTTCCATGTAGAACGCCTTTATCGCAGAAGGGTAGCGGTGCACGGCCACGGGCCGATCGAAACTGTTGGCCAGAACCGTCTCGTCCGGCGCTCCGAAATCGCCTCCCCACTCGAATGGCTGGCCCTTCTCGTTCAGCATCTTGACCGCTTCGTCGTAGCTGATGCGCGGGAAGGGCTTGGTGACCTTCTCGAGTTTTGAAATGTCCCGTTCGAGCTTGGCCAACTCGAGCTTTCGGCGGTCGAGCACGCGGCCGACCACGTAGACCACCAGATCTTCAGCCAGCTCGATTACATCGTCGAGCTTGGCGAACGCCACTTCGGGTTCGACCATCCAGAACTCGGTGAGGTGCCGCCGCGTCTTCGACTTCTCGGCGCGGAACGTCGGGCCGAAGCAATACACGCGGCCCAGCGCCATCGCGTTGGCTTCGTTGTACAACTGGCCGCTCTGTGTGAGGTACGCAGTGGCATCGTCAAAGTACGGCACCGAGAAGAGCGTCGTCGTGCCTTCACAGGCCGCAGGCGTGAAGATCGGCGTGTCGGCCAGGATAAAGCCGCGGTCGTCGAAAAAGCTCCGCACGGCCGCAATGACTTCCGCGCGCACGCGCAGAATGGCGTGCTGCCGTTCGGCGCGGATCCAGAGATGGCGCCGGTCCATCAGGAAGTCGACGCCGTGTTCCTTTGGCGTCACCGGATAATCGACTGACGTGCCAACGACTTCAAGCGAAGCCACGTCCAGCTCATAGCCACCTGGCGCCCGTTTGTCGGCGCGGACCTTGCCCGAAACGATGAGCGACGTCTCCTGGGTCAGGTGGTCAGCGGCCAGGAATGTCTCTTCGTCCACCGACGCCTTCGACATCACGCCCTGGATGAAGCCGCTCCCGTCGCGAACCGTGAGGAAGTGGATCTTCCCGCTCGATCGGCGGTTGTGCAGCCAGCCGCGGATGACGACCTGCTGACCTTCGTGGCGGGCGATGTCCTCGATGTACGCAACGGTACCTTCGTGCTTCATTTCGGGCTCCCTGGGAGTGAATCTCTTATTGTAGCGGATTCGAGCGCCTGGACGGGCCGAAGCTACCTGGCGTGGGGCGGTTAGACGGCCGCCCGGCGCGGGACGAATCCGGCGGCAGGACGCACGGCGGAATTGGCCTCTGCAGAATCGGATCCCGCGAGCCACATCTCGAGCACGCTGGTGAGCGACCCGTTTGCGCGAGACAACCGCCGGCGCTGTTGAACCAGAAAAGAGAGGCGGACTGGAGAGCGCTGCTCGAGATGCTCGAGGAAGCCCGGGCTATAGCGCGCGGCAGAGGACGCCGCCGCGTCCAGGATGGTCAGGCGCAGACTGCGCCGGATCATCGCACGCAGGCTTTCGGCCGACGGCGACGGAAAGCAATCCAGCCGATCGATCACAGCCGATCCAATCGCCAGCGCGCGCGCGGTAGGATTATCGAGGCGCTCTCTGACCGGTACCGACGAGAACACCGTCTGCTGGCCGTTCCTGATGTCGTCGGTGACGTCTTCGAGGTCGTCGCGCAATTGGAGAAAGACCCCAAGGCCGTACGTGCACTCAGCCTGCGCTGGTGTCAGATCACCAGCGGCCAGATAACCGTCTGCGAGCACGGACGATCCGCCCTTCTCGATGCCGATCTCGACAATCTCGCCCGCGTGCAGCCCGCCGCTGTCGTTGAGCAGTCCCACGCTACGCTGCTGAGCCGCATGAATCGCTAGCAGGCTATCGAAGACGCGCGGGCGCTCGGATCGCTGATGTTCGCCCTCGATCATCTCGACCAGCTGAAAGATGCGACGTTCGTGCGGGTTGGCCGGTGCGACGCTTGCGCCACAGAGCTTCCGTGCCAGCCGGTCGCCGAAGGCCACTTTGGATTCGACGCTCCGGGTCCTGTTGTCCAGGTAGTTGTCCGTGTAGGGATAGAGGAGGCTGTACGCCGTGCTCGATGGTGTCGGCTGGACCGGAACGCCGAGTAATTGCTGCAGACAATGGAAGGTGATGGCGTTTCGCGCCGCCTGAAAGATGTCGGTGGGCTTGATGGCCCGATCGAAATCCCGGGCCAGAACAGGAAACGCCCGCAACGCCCGCGCGAAATCATCGGCGAGCGGCCCCCGCAGCAACTGGGAGTCCCAGCCGAGGCTCGAACAGACGAAATCGCTGAACGAGGCGAGGACTCGCTTCTGAACCTCGGCTTCGCGCGTCCTGTCTGCACGCATGGCTTTGAGATCGGCGATCGCGGAGTCGACCAATCCGCGCAGGCGATGCTCGTGGCGTGCCTGCTCCGGGCGCGAGTAGGTCGTGCCGGCGAACTCACCCGACGGGTCCGCGTTGTTCCAGACTTCGACGAAGGTGTTGCGCAGGTCGCGGGTGAACGGCATTACCTGTTCATACGAGTGCGAAGGGGATTCGGGTTCCGCGTTCTTTCTGACAGTACCGGCACGCGTCCCGGATTCTGCCACAATGTGCGAAGATCGCTTGACGTCTACGGTCTGGGAATCCCTCGGCATCGAGTCCATTGGCGTTGGAGATGACATGCGCCTGAAGTCCGCATCTTCCTGGCTGATCGCCGCACTCCTCATAACCGGCATCGCAAGCGCGACGACGGTGGCGTTGACGATTGACGAGATGGGCCGCGCGCACAGCCAGGTGCCGGCGAGTGCTCCGCCCCCGGCGCCGCCGAAAGACGAGGGCGGATCGCTGGCTGCGGACGTCTCGAAAGAGATCGAGAAGCTCCGCGGATGGCGCTTCAAGCAGCCGGTCAAGACGGATACGGTCACGCCTGGTGAGGTGCGCCGGTTCGTGGAGCGGCAGATCGACAAGAGCTTGCCTGCCGGAAAACTCGAGATCGTCCAGGCCTTCCTGCGGACCATCGGCCTGATACCCCCCGCGGCGAACCTGAAGGACCTCCAACTGGCCCTGCTCGAGAGTCAGGTGGCCGGCTTCTACGACCCGGATACCAAATCGATGCGGCTCGTTTCGCGCGGGACGATGCCTCCCTTTGTCGAACGGATGCTCCTGGCGCACGAACTCACGCACGCGCTCGACGACCAGTACGCAAATCTCAAGGCCTTTGCGGGGAACGGCACGCACTTGTCCGAGGACGTCTCGCTTGCGCGGGGATCTGTGACCGAAGGATCGGCAACTGCGCTGATGTTCCAGTACATGGTTCGCGCACAGATGTCTGGCCAGGCTGATCTGAAGAGCTTGAGGGAGTACGCCGAACAGGAGAAGGAGCGCAGCCAGATTTTCGAGCATTCACCGAAGTATTTCCTGTCGATGGTGGGCACCTACATTTGTGGCACGCAGTTTCTCGCCAGGTCACCGCTGTTTGCGCTGATGCTGGCGCCGGACAATCAGCAGGTCGGCAAGAACTTTCTGGCGGCAATCAACGACCCTCCTCTCTCGACCGAACAGATCCTCCACCCGGACAAGTACTGGGTGACCGACAAGCGTGACGACCCCGTGATCATCGACGATGTGGCCGCCACAACGTGGCTCGAACGCGATGGCCGCATGGTCGTGCATCGCGACACCGTCGGCGAGATGCTGACCACCATCCTGACCACGCCTTCGAATGTTCCAGTGAATCTCGCTACGCCTGAAGCGTCAGTCTGGAGCAACGCCTCGGCCTCGGGCTGGGGCGGTGATCGGTTCTATCTGCTGGCAGCTGGCGGAACTGCCGCCGCGGCCGGAAAGGCCCTGTCCGATCTCAAGGGTGTGTGGGTGACGACGTGGGACACGACCGCCGACCGCGACGAGTTCGTCGCCGCCGTACCTCTCGGTTCGTTTGGCCCGCGGGCCGCGGTGCAACTGGTGGATGCGGCAACCGCGATTGTCTACTTCGGTTTCGACGAATCAGAGCGCGCGGTGCTCACGAAGCGATACACGGAGAAGCCGGTGCCAATGAAGAAGGGGACCGAGCGCCGCTGAACCCCGCCGTGGTGTCCAGCGGCCCGATGATGGCCGCTTTACTTCACCCGCTCCCCGGGCATGTCCCGCCCGTTCTGATGGAGAACGAGGCGTATCACGCGGAGGTTGGCATCGCGTAAGAACGTGATCTGCGCGTTGACGACCTTGAGGAAGAACTCGGTTTCCGATTCCGCGTAGATCGGCAGCTTCGATTGGCCTGTTGCCTGAATGAAGAGCTGATCAGCCTCGCGCGTGACCGCGATGAAGAACGCCGGAGCCAGTTGGTACTCGCCGACGCAGGCATCGAGCACTTTCGGATCCAGCTTGACCTCGGTCCGAGCTCGAGCCGGCGGTTCGGGCTTGGCAATCGGCAGGCGGGCGTCGATCAAATGAAAGGCGATGTCGTCGACGCTGAGTGCCGAGTTGTGCAGGATGACGACACCGGTCTTCGTCTTTGGATCGAAGCCGATGAACGAACGATACCCGCCAGTGCCGCCGTTGTGCCAGACGATGTCGCGGTCGAATGCGCGGCGGATCTGCCAGCCGAGGCCGATGCTTCCATCAGGAGTGGTGGGGCTGTGCCGGGCGACGTGGGTGTCATGCAGGAGCGACGGAACGCCCGCGTTGTCGGCATCGAGGTTGGCCTGCAGGAAACGCAGCATGTCGTCGAGCGTAGAACGAAGCGCGCCGGCCCCGGCCAGCGTCGGCAGGTCCCAGTTGGCCACCGGCCCTCCCGCGTTGTCATGACCCGGCGCCAGGCGCGATCGTAGGGCCGGCGGCAGCGCGATCGCCGTTTCGCGCATCTGCAACGGCCGCAGAATCCTGGCGGACACCAGTTTCTCGTAGCTCGTGCCAGCCCGAAGGCTCAACGCATGGCCCAGCAGTCCCATGCCGAGGTTCGAGTACTCGAATTGCGAGCCGATATCGCGAGTCAGTTCGCAGTGCGACAGGAAGTCGTACATCTCTGTGACTGAGTAGTCCGCGTAGGGGTTTGCCGCGTCCTTCGGCTTCAGATTGGACGGGAGCCGCGGAAGCCCCGAGGTGTGCGTGGCCAGATCGACAAGTGTGATCAGCCGTCCGCCGCGCGTCGGGATTGTTACGGCTGACGGCAGATACTTGGCCACCGGGTCGTCGAGACGCACCTCGCCTTTGCGAACCATGTCCATCAGCACGGCGGTCGTGAACACCTTTGTGGCTGAGCCGATCTCGAAGACCGTGTGGCTGTCGAGCGCCGGGACACCGTTCGGACCCGCTTTTCCGGCGGCGATAGTTCGACGACCGCCTGGCTCGATGAGGCCGACGATGATGGCTGTGTCCGTATTGGGGACGAGACGATCGTTCAGCCATGCCTGAACCTCGGTGTCGGTCGGGCGTGCCTGGCCAGCCCATTGTGCCTGATGAACGCCCGGCCAGCCGAGCACGAACGCAAACACCGCCAGACTGACCGTCCACCCCTTGGCGCCGCGCGTAATCATGAAGCCTCCATAATCAGAAAGTGAAGCGATGCGGATTTTACTGTTCCTCGTGGCGGAGTTCCTCGAGGATCGAGGCCAGTTCTCGCCGGACGGGCACGAGCTTGTGCCTCACTGTGCTGATATTCAGCCGGTAGACAACGACAGCGAACACCAACGTCGCAACCAGGTAGATCAGGCTCGCCCGATTCGGTCCGCTCAGCCCCACGAAGAACAGGTTGACGCCGATAATCACCGGGCCGAGGTACCACCACGCGACGGATCGAAGTAACGCAATCTGCCGGTCGAGAGCCGCCGCCTGGCCGGCACAGAAGTCCGCAACTGATACGTCGGCCCGACGAGTGATGTCCTTTCTGCTGCTGGACCGGAGCCTGAAGATGATGAGCGCCAGGCCGGCGGTGATCAGTGCCGCACCGCTCTTCACCAGCGCGCCTCGAAGCACGAAGAACAGGCAGCCGAAGAGCACGATGCCTGCCAGCGCGCTACCCGTTTCGACGCCGTCGCGCCAGAGGATCGTCCGGTTGAGCGTCTCGAGTCGACGCTCGATCGACGTCACGATGTCTGCGGCGGCCCTGTCTACGGACGGCTCGATCTCCTGTGATTGCCAGGCCGACTTGAATCGATCCAACTCCATGTCGTCTCCTTCGCTCAATTCCGGATCGTGGCTTCAGCCAGAGAAGTAGCGCGCCTGGAAGGCGTTCTTGATCCGATTGATCCGGACGCCGACGTTGCTCTCGGACATGCCGAGGATCTCTCCCATCTCGCGATAGCTCACGTCGTCCAGATACAACGTGAACACCGCGCGATCGATCTCTCCGAGAGAGCCGATGAACCCCCGCAGCAGTTCGAGCTCGGAGACAGGCCCGGACGCTGCCACAACTTCGTGACGCCCGGCGACTCCCTCATCAGTCAGGTTCACCTGGCGAGGCCGCACGGCGGCCCGGCGCCTGTGCGTGAGCGCCGTATTCAGGGCAATTCTGTAGACCCACGTCTCTACAGACGCGCGCTCCTGGAATGCGTCGAGGCTCCGCCAGATCTGCAGCAGCATGTCCTGGTAGAGGTCGTGCCATTCGTCGCCGGCGGCATAACTTCGCGCGATGCCCGCCAGGCGGCGTTTATTGGCCTCCAGCAGCCGCTCGAATCGTGATTCCTTGTCCGTGTCCCGGTTCATGTGGTCGTCGATTACATTAGTCGCGAGACGGGGCCGAAACTTACAAGGATCGATCGCGAACGCACGAACAGGTCCCTTTAGCGGGGTGACCGGCGACTTCGCCACCTCAGCGGGCAGCCTAGCGCACCGGCAAACGGCTGCGGACGTTCTTCTGCAGGTAGGCTTGGACAGCCGCTGTCTGGCGAAAGTCGTTCGTTTTCAACAGATCCCACCAGCCAGCGATCAGCGAATAGTAGCTGCAATACTGGTTGGTCTTCAGGAACCTCGTGAGGCTTTCTCGGAGGCGTGTCGAGAGGCGACCGCTTACCCGGTCGAACGCGCGGGTGTTATCGGTGCCCTCGAGGTAGAGCAGCAGGAGTCGATCGGTCTGCTCGCGCATGCGGAATCGGTGCGCCGCGGCCGGATGCGTCATCTCAAAGCGGTCCCATCGGACGACCATTTGCCGGAGATCATCCACAGGAATCTCTATTGACGCGTCATCCACGACCCGCAGCCTTGACTCGGCGGCCGTGAACCCGACGGCGTCTTTGTATTCGCCGTCCGGCAACCGCGCCGAAAGGCCGACCAGAAAGTCGGGGTCGTCCCTCAGATACCAGTCGCCCTCGCCGAAGTAGAAGTCGATGCCACAGTCCCGAAACGCAAGCACCTCATCAAGCGCGGCCTGTTGGTCGGCGGGCGTCTGGCGCCGCGTTTCTTCCCTGCTGCGCTCGTACGCGACGAGGGGTCGATCCTTCGTTGCTGACTCAATCCTCGATGATGCGAGCCTCGCGAGGACGTTCTGGGCGGGCTTGTTACCGAAGAAGTCACTGTCGCAAGTCCGAATAACCTCTTCGTAAAACGTGCGGAATCGGTCGAACACGTCTTCGGCGCACGCATCGTCGTTACCGCACCGCTTCTCTCCCTCGATGTACTTCAGCAGTTCCTCGCGCGCGGCGAGAATCGATTCTTTCCTGGCGGTCGGCAGTTTCGCCACGAACGCCTCATAGTCTCTGCCCCATGCCCGCGCTGTCGATACCTTCCGCGACCGCTCGACCAGCGCGCTCAGGTCGCTGATGAACTGAGCGACTGGCTTCCGATCCTCCGGCGCGCTGCTGCCGAGCACCCATGTCACGCGACCATCGCTAACCGGCGCCATCAGGCCGGCTTCGGTCAGCGTGAGCCGGCCAAGGTCCGGAGCCCACGAGAGAAACGCCACGTACTCTTCGCCGGCTCCGAAGGATGAGCGAGTATCCAGAGCATGCCTGCCGTTCCAAAGAAACCGGATCGACCCGGCAGCGATATCGGCGGATGGCGGTGCCTTGACGACGGAGAGCATTCCGGCTCGCATTTCAGTGTAGATGTCACTTCCGCAACGGCGCGATGACGGCCAGGGCTTGGTCTCGAGAGTCTCTTCAATGCGAAGGCGCACGACCGCGTCGACGCGGCTCGCCATTTCGGCCCACCCGCGCCATTCGTAGCTGATCGACTCCGACATCGGGCCGACCCGCAAGGCGAACGGGACCGTGACGTTCGCGTCTGCTGTGACGACGACGTCGCCGTGGACACCGTCGCAGAAACCGGGCACGGTCGCGCGGACCGTGTAGGTGCCGGGCGGGAGATCGGTGAGCCGATAGCATCCCAGGCTGTCAGCGCGCGTCAGGCGTTCGACAGTGGGACTCGTGGCGACAACCCAGCCGGTGGGTATCGGCTTGGCGAGCGTGTCAGTGACACACCCAGAGACTGTGGCAGAGGCGGGAGCGGTGGTCTGGGCGATTGCGCCGCCGCCCGGCGCTTCGGCTCCCGCGAGACCAAGTGCCAACGCGCTTGCGAGCAGCGTCGGCCGTGCGATCGATGAACGCCATGCCATGGTGTGCCCTGCAGACAGGCCCATCATACACAGCCGCCTGGCTCTCCAGTGAGGTCAAATCCGCAGGCGCTCGACACCTGGGTATCTGTCGAATCCTGCATCGAAGCTCATGATCACCGAGATGCGTCGAGTCTCCATGACAGCCAGATGGACCGCATCGCGCGCCGAGAGGTGGGGCTTGCCCAGGACGATACGCTTGGCCCGTTCGACCACGTCTCGATCGATCGGACACACCTCGTCTACGACGCCGAGCAGGGCGTCGAACGCTGGTTGAATGGCGCTTCGCCGATCAATAGCCGTGTAACGGTGGAGAATCTCCTGCAACACTTCGGCGTCGGTGACCAGTCGCGAGCCCGACGAGATCGACTGCTCGAGCAACTGTTGCGCGTCGATCTTATTGGGATGCGGCCCACCCACCAGGTACATCGGGATATTCGAGTCGACGAACACCGTATCAGCCACCGGTGTAGCCCCGTTCGATCTCCATGAGCATCTGTTCGATGTCAGCCGTGGGGAACGCGTGGCGCGCCGCGCTCCGAACGACCTCGAGCTTCTTGCGACTGTCGGATTCCGGTTGCCGCTGACGGACTTCACGCAGCGCCTGCCGTACCCATTCAGCGACGGTCATCCGGCGCGTCTTGGCGAATTGCCGAATCTCCCGCCACTCATCCTCAGGGAGCAGCACCTGCAGCCGTACACTCATATCATGTAGTGTAGACGACTCATCATAATGAGTCAATTTGTGTCATTGCGAGGCGCTCTTCAGGTTGGGCGCCTGTCCGCCGCGCTACCTGAACTCCTCGATGTGCGCCGCGAGCAACTCGCGCAGCCGGGCGAAGCGGGGATATTTGGCAAGGTTGGTGCGTGCGTGACGAAGGGTGCGTGGAATGTACTGGATGTAGACCGCGTTCCGGCGTGTCGCCGTCTGGTAGCCGAACGTGCCGAGGGCCTTCAGATTGCGTTGGAGCGCCATCAGGTCGAATCGTCGTCTGAACTCCGCGACGTCGGCCGGCGACGTCAGCAGTCCGTTCAACGCCAGGAAATACGCGATGAACTGCTGGGCATCTTCCTCGTTGATATCGACGTATGAATCGCGAAGCAGCGAGACGAGATCGTAGGTATCCGGACCCATCCGGGCGTCCTGAAAATCGATAATGAAGAGCTGGTCTCCACGTAGCATCAGATTGCGGCTGTGATAGTCGCGGTGGCAGAGGACCCGCGGCTCGTTGGCGAGCTCGTCCACGATGACCCCGCACTCCTGGCTGATCGCTTCTCGGGCGGCCGTCGGGATCGTGGCGCCCCGGTATCCCATGACGAAGTGCTTGACGAAGAAATCGAATTCCCAGGTCAGCTTCTCGACGTCGAACGCCACCGTGTAGGGAATGTAGCGATTGGACGCCAGTTCTCGACCGCGCTGCTGAATCGCCGCGATGAACTGAATGGCCTGGCGGTAGAGCGCGGCGTGGGCCGCCTCGGCGGCTGCGCCCACGTGAGCCTGGAGTGTGACGTCGCCCAGGTCCTGCTGAACGAGTATGCCGAGGTCGTCGGCGTGTCCCAGAATGGTGGGAATGGGCACGGGGACCTGCGACAGCAGCGATGCGACGTTGACGAACGGCAACGCGTCGTAGGTGAACGGCGCTGCACTCAGCGCGAGCACAAACGATGCGCCCTCCCGGGGAATCACCCGGAAGTACCGCCGATCTGACGCGTCACCGGTCAACGGCAACACACGTGCGCGGGTACTCGCCAGCCCCGCCCGATCCAGGTAGGCGCTGATCTGTTCCGGCAGCGGGACATCCGGGGCACCCTTGAGTGTCGACATATCAGCGCGTCCTCTCTGTGAAAGTCACTCCCAGGCGATGGTCTTTCGGACCCCACCGGTGTCGCGCCGCCAGGACCGCAGGCCGGGCTGGAGCCCGGCGATCCCAGGCTCGCGACCGAATCCCAAATCCCGAATCCCGGAACCCGCTAAGTAGACCCGGCCTACATTCAGACCCGAACAATCACTCCCGGAGTGATTGTTACATGGCACGACTTTCGCGTTGGCACAATCACTCCCGGAGTGATTAATTGCTGGCCGATCTCCGCGTGCCGATCCGCGACACGAGCAGGTCTCCGACGACCTGTTCGCCGGGCTCCGCCGGCCGGCGGTCGCGCGGCCGGACCACCGATTGCTCGAAGCGGGCGCCGCCGGGAATTCGCGCGCCGCTGGCCACGATCGACCAGGCGAGCGTGGCGCCTTGTCCGACCCGCACATCATCCCACACGACACAGTTGCTGATGACGGCGCTATCGGCCACGGTCGTGCCACCGTCGATCAGGGACGGGGCAGATGCCTCAATCCGCGCGATGTCGACACACGTGTCGAGGTAATCAGCCGCCGTGCCGATATCACGAAAGGCCGCATGACTGACAAACGCGCGCACGCAGCCGGGGCATCGGGCCATCAGGTCGCGGTAGATGCCGCTGAAGGATTCAGCCGGCACGTCGGGGTCGAGCGGCGCAAACACGTCGGCATCCACGGCCTGCACCCCGATGGAGTGGAGTCCCGTATTGGCGGGCCCGCGCGGCGTGAACCCGACGAGCTGTCCCTCCCCGTCGACGGTGACGCCGCCGTAGTGGAGCGGATCGGGATTCGGGACGAGGGCGAGCGTCACCTTGGCACCCGATCGCCGGTGGTCGGCCGCGAGCGCAGCGAGGCTGACGTCGGTCAACGTATCGCCGTTGATGATGAAGAACTGATCGGCGCCAATCAGCGGGAGCGCTCGGGCCGGGCCGCCAGCACTGCCGAGGATGGTCGGTTCCCACGAGTAGCGCACCTGCACGCCGAAATCGCGTCCGTCGCCGACCACTGCCGTGATGGTCGATGGCAGGTGATGCAGATTGAGCACCGCCGACCCGACGCCCGATGCCGAGAGCCACCCGAGGATGCGCCCAATCAACGGCACCCCCGCCACGGGCAACGCCGGTTTGGCGCGCAGCAGCGACAGCGGGCGCAGGCGGGTGCCGAGGCCCGCCGTCAGCACGATCGCTGGCCACACGTCCCGGGGTTCTGGAGATTCGTCGTGGGCCGAAGTCATTGCGCGCGGCCCGGGTCGTCAAACACCATGTCCTGGCCCCGGAATCCCAGCGCCTCACGCGTCTTTGCGAAGAGCCGGTAGTACGAATCGAGAAGGTAATCGGCCGGCCCTTTGCCCAACGCGGCGGCCATCGCCGTAATGCCATCGGAGCTGCCTTCGATCTCGACGAAGGTCCCCACCGGTGTTTCGTCCACGGCCACGATGACGCCCTCGGCTGTGAACTCTTCGCGGTACTTTTCGTATCGGAACCAGGCGCGCATCCCGAGCCGCTCGAGGATCTCCCGCAGCACGTCACCGTCGGACGCGGCGGTTTCGAGTTCCTCTCGCAGCTTCATCGGGCCTTGCTGGACCGGCCCCTTGAACGTCAGGATGCTCGTCGGCCCGTCCTGGCGGACGCGCAATACGCAACGCTTCCGGCCCAGCATTCCGTCTTCGGTATCGACCAGGCTGTCGTGCTGCAGTCGCCGGCCGCGAAGCGGCCTGGCCCCCGCGGCCAGAACGGCGGTCCGGGCCTCGTCGGGTGTATCGAATCGGAGTTTGACTTCGCGTTCGAGCATGCGCGCTTTATCTTACCTTCTCGATGTTCTTCCCGAGCACGAGCACGGTATGGCTGCTGCC
>Ga0334722_10001562_pt1 | contig 28243 bp, 33 predicted proteins | sample C3_bottom_MG_FD_207210 | JGI IMG/M metagenome (GOLD analysis project Ga0334722, IMG submission 207210) | Sediment microbial communities from Yellowstone Lake, YNP, Wyoming, USA - C3_bottom | ecosystem: Environmental > Aquatic > Freshwater > Lake > Sediment | place: USA: Wyoming | collected... | reverse complement strand
ACGCGCGGCACCTTGGGCGCGTGCAGGGGGCAGGGGGGTGGTGCCCTCGTCGGCCATCGTTCTCGAGGATAACACGGGGAGGTCCTTCTCCTGCTCATCCTCCACCCTCGAGGTTCACATGCGTCTCCCCTGGAGAAACCCCCACGGCGCCTGGTCCTGGACCACGCTGTGGCTCAACATCGCCTGCCTCGTCACCGTTGTCCGGTACGCCGTGGGCGCCGAAGTCGTCGTCGGCGCCTTGGACTGGAAACCCGGCGAGCTGGACGCGGGCTTAGTCGCGAGCATCCTGACCACGATTGGCGGCCTCTACTGGGGACGCCGGTGGCAGGAAGGTCAGCCGACTGCGGTTCCAGTGGTGCCAGCAGTCCCCGCGCTGGCGGACGCTCCAGCCTGAGGTGGGTGGCCCATGGTCTGAGTGCGGTTTCGGGCCGCCGCGTGAGCTCGGGGAACACCGGCGAACCAATCGGAATGGCGCTTCCGCCAGTGTGGCTTTCCTCGTCGGATGAAGGCCCGGAAGGCCACGTCGGCTTCCTCCTGGTTTGAGTACCAGATCAGGAAACCGCGTGCTTTCACGATCTCCCGAAGCGCCTGTCGAACCCGGTTCGGACGCGGCGAAGATGCATGGACTGCTGCGTAGAGCCTCGTATAGAGGGGATCGCCGACTTCCATGCCGGGGCCGGCGTCGAAGCCCGGCGCATCGAGAATCTGCCAGGCCTGGACGAGCAAGTCTTTGTCGCAGGACGAGCCCAGTGCCTGGCGGGCGAGGGTGAGAGCATGGGCGGCCATCTCAGGTGCCACCCTGGAGGCTGGGACGTTTGACGATAGCCGCCGCGCCGGCGCCCCCGTCGTCAAACCAGCCGACGTTCCCTTGAGCGTCGGTGAGCGGGCCACGCCACGTCAAGGTCTCGTCGTAACCGCCTGGACCGGCCGCGCTGGCGCAAACCAGGCAGTGGGACCAGAGGTCCACTTTGTAGCCGCGGATGAGGATCCTCTGGTCCGCCGTAGGATGGCACTCCGGCGCCCCGCAGTTCGGGCACCAGGGCGTCAACGACAAGCCGTTGAGGGCGTGGGTGTGGCCGGCTACGGCACGGGCGACGGCCGCTTTGGGATCGAAGCGTGGCAGCCCTGCGTGGAGCACAGGAGGAAGATCTCGTTCAGGCATCGTCGACTCCGTTGCTACTCACCGTAGCACATGCTCACGCCGTCGTCAATCCTGGCAAGGCCAACGGAATCAGGAAGGGAATCACGCTCAACACATAGCGCATGCTCTCGGTTCACATCCATGCCCGAGCACTACTCGGAGTCGCCAGGTGGTCGGCGCGAGAGGAGCCCAGGATCGAGCAGGATCTGCGCCCATCGGGCCACGAGGATCGTCGTGCTCCGGACCGGGTCACCCAGGACGTCGAGCCCGGTGGCGTAGCCGCAGTGGATCGCTCGGCGCACGAAGGTCTGGAGTTCCGGCGGAAGCTCTGGGGTGCTCACATCGAGACCTGCAACCTTGCAACGCGCGAGGTCGGCGATGGCCCGGTCGAGCACGGTGCGCTGCGTCTGGCTCGCGATGATCTCGGCATGGGTGGTGAGCCAGGTAGGCGCGTCCTCCCAGATCGTCCCGGTCCAGATCCAGCGGATAGGCTGGTCGAGCCGCCGTAGGCTCTCCAGGACGACCGCCAGCCCGGGGAGATCTGCGGTGACCGCGTGGGCTTCCTGCGACTCCAGACCCAGGTAGAGCACCCCGTTGCGATCCAGTACGCTGGCCGTCGGGTCGAGCGGGTGATGGCCCTGCAGGTTGAGGCCCCGGAGGCAGACCTGGTGCCGATGCACGTCGGCGCGGCTGACGTAGAGCCAGCCCCGGACGTCTCGGATCAGGCCGCCGTCCGTCAGGGCCGGAGGCAGGGCTGGACGACTCCGATTCTCACAGCCCTGGGCCAGGTCATGGGATGCGAACTCGGTCTCGCAGAGTGCGCAGCGCCAGCGGTGGATGGAAACGGGCATGGAGACTTGGGCCCCTACTCGCGAGGACGAGAGGTGGGAACGGGGGCGCTGGCGGTCTGGGCTGGCGGAGCCCCCGAGGTGAGCGCCGCGCGTTCCGCGTCCAGGTCGCGCGTGGTGGCCTCCCCTTCGGTGAAGGCCTTGGACCGGTAGCGCGTCTCGAGCTTGGCGATGTTGGCCTCCATCGTGGCGGGCACGGTATCGCCGCCCATGTAGAGGACATCCTCGACAGCCACGCTCAAGGCGCGCAGTTCGTTCTCGAAGCGCACCGGCTCGAAATCCTTCCCGTAGACGAAGGTGCGCTTGAGTATGTCCTGGAGCTTCCCGGTCTCCACCCCCAACCGACTCAGCGATTCGAGCGCATCGCCAGGGAAGACGGGCCGCGGTCCTTCCGGATGCGTCGGGAGGTGGAGGTCCCCGAAGATCTTGCCGGGCGCCAGCCCCAGCGCATCGCCGGCGAGCGCCAGGTACCAGAACAGGTCGCCCGCCTCCTCCCGCATGGAAGTCGCCTCGAGCGGAGTCTCGTGAACGATCGCGTAGCGGAGAACCTCCAGGAGTTCGCCAGTCTCGGTGCAGATGCCGATGGCGGCATGGAGGAGCCTGGACATGCGCACATCCGGCACTCCCGCCAGGTGTACGAAGGTCGGGGAGTTCTCGGTGCGTAGAGCAAGAAGGCTATACTCGGCGGGGGTCATGGAGAAGCTCTAACATGGGCTACGCGCCGTGGCAATATCCATGTTTTCTGGTCTCTCCCTCTGCGTCCTCTGCGCCCTCTGCGGTGTTCATGGTCTGGGCTCGGATTCGGATCCGGATCAGGATCCGAACTCGGATCACCGCAGAGGACGCAGAGGACGCAGAGGAAGAAGAGAAAAGGACCGTCGGAAGTCATCGAACCCAGAACGGAATCCGTTGCCCCTTCGGCCAGAGTCCACGCGTCACGGCCTCCCGGACGAACGCCTTCGGCTCGGCCCGCGCGCTTTCGACCGGCATCGTCCAGTGCAAAGCCCGTTTCCATTCCCGGAGCTTCTCCCGCCCCAAGACCAGGTGCGCCTCCATCTGTGTCTCGCTCATCACGAGCGACGAGGATCGCAGCGCGGCCACGAGGTCGGGCCCGACGGCGACCTCGCCCGTCGAGCACCTCCCCCGCTCTCCTTTCTGCCGCAGGCGTTCGAGGCACTGGAGCACGGTACCTTCCGCCGTCGAGTATGCCTGGTCGAACGGGGTGACGAGCCACAGCAGTCCCCCTGCGTGCTCGACGTCGTCGACGACGCCGATCGTGCCGAGGCGTCGCTGTCCGCCGCCAGGCGCGACGCTGCGCAAGAGCAGGATCGTCCATCCGACCAGGTCGCTGGATCGGTCATTCGTCCCCATCGTGCTGACATAGAGCCTGGTTCTCGCCAGGGACGGGTATGGGTCCCAGGCCGCGTGGGCGATTTCGAAGAGAAGGCGTTCCACCGTGCCTGTGACCGCGTTCCAGGCGCTCAGCGCCTCCTGGGCGTGCGCCTTGTCCTGGCGCTTCGCCACGACCTGTTCGGGTTCGCCCGGGCGCGACGGGCCGAACGCGATCCCCAGGTCCACACTCGCGCGCAGGCGCCAGGCGTCCAGGTTCTCCTCTCCCGGTCGCGTCAGGCCGGGCCGGATCTCCCGCCAGCGCGCCAGCACGGTGGTCAGTCGCCCCATCGCGGGGGAATCCGGCGCGAGGAGGTCGGCGAGATGCTCCTCGTCGACGATGAGACGTTGCCTCCGGGCATCCATCTCGAGGATGGCGTCGACATCTTCTCCAGTCAAGTCGAGCAGGAACTGGTCGAAGGCTGACTCGTGGACCGTCACGTTTTGGCTCCCGCGGACCTGTACCACCTGGAACGGAGGCCCTTGTACCTCGGCCGTCGCCTTCGGTGCCTCGTCGCGCAGGCTGTAGAGGAGGCTCGTTCCTTGGCGCGCCTTGTGGCCATAGCCGGCGACGCAGTGCTCGAGGACGGCGCCTTCGTAGGCGAGCTGCTCCTCGGTCAGGAGCCGGTCGATGTGCAGGCCCAGGGACGGGATGTCGACGATCCGGACGCCTGGGACGGCGATCGAACCCTGGGGAAGCGTCTGTGCGAACTGGGCGTGCCAGGCGTCCACGGCTGCTCGCACCTCGAAGGCCCGCATCGTGAGGAGGTCGGGGGACACGTCGTTGTACCAGTCGACGAGGTCGGGGACGTGTGCCGATCGTGCGCCGACGAGCAGGGCCAGGTCGACGGCCCGCCCGGCACCGACCTCCCGCGCCACCCAGGGGACGAAGGCCCAGACGATGGGGCCGACGGTATCGCTCTTTGCGAAGACGCGCCCAAGGTCGGGAGCGACGCGTGCCTGGTGGGCGATCACGGGTCCCGCCGCGGCGTGCCGGGGGTCATCCACGGGCTGGACGCGAATCTGGCGGCTCAAGTCTGCGGAGAGGTACTCGGTGAGGAAGGCGTCGTTCCAGGGGTGTTCTTCGAAGTCCAGGCTGGAGAGGACGAAGAGCAGGTTCCACTGATCCACGAGGTTCAGATGGAACTGCACGACGTTCGCCTCGATGCGGCGGCGGAGGCTCCGGTTCTCGAGGATACGTCCGAGGCCGAGCCGGTTGGCCAGCTCGTGCTGTCTTGCCCGGCGCCCTTCTTCGGTATCGGCACCCACGAGTCCAGCCAGCGCGAGCGCCATCCACGACCACATGGCTCCGATCCTATCCCGTCTGCCCTTCCCCTCTTCCTCTGCGCCCTCTGCGTCCTCTGCGGTTTTCAAGGTCCTGGTCCGGAGTCGGAGTCGGATCAGGATTACCGCAGAGGACGCAGAGGACGCAGAGGAAGATAGGAAGAAAGGTAGGAACTACCTACGCCTTCGAGTCTTTCGTGGCAGCCACAAGGACCCATTCCCCCCGTCGCAGCGCAGCGTCGACGAAGACGCGCACCGTCTCCCGCTGCTCGTCGGACCAGGGCGGGGGCTCTGGGGTGCCCGACAGGCTCTTGGTGAGGACCCCACGCCAGAGGCCGGCATCGACGTCCTTCCAGAGGCTGGCGAGGACCTGACCGTCGACATCGAGGCGCAGGAACCCCTTCCCGCCTGGTTTGGACGGATCGGCTTCCCAAGGCCCAGCCAGTCTCAACCCGCGGCTCTGCTGTAGGACCAGCCAGACGGTCCACGGATCGTCCAGGACGCTGGCGGCCACGTCCTTGGCGGTGGCGGGCGTCGGGAGGGCACGGTCGGCGCCTACGTCGATCGTCCAGAGGCGCTTCGTCCGCGCCACTGGAAACGGCGTCGGGAGCAGGATCGGCGCGGGGACGGTCTGCCTGCGAATGCTCCAGAAGCGCGCGAGCCACCGGAACCATGGGGGAAGGTGCACCTATTTCGCCGCGATGGGGACGGCGGCGCGGACGCGGGGCCGGCGGATCACGCGGGGCGACGGTACGGCTGGAGGGATAGGAGGAGCGTCGGCAGCGGGATTTAGATCGGGAGGATGCTCACCCCTCAGGAATCCGGTCTGGTCGATGAGCATCCGCTCGTACTGTCGCACCCGCTCTCGCGACACCCCGATCTCTTCTCCGATCATGGACAATGTCTTCTCCTTCGGACCTCCCAGGATGCCAAGCCTAAGGTTCATCGCCACCTGCGCCCGAAGTGGCAACGTCGTCTCGATGACCTGGCGGACGCGGGCCCACCGGTCGTCGTCGATGACCTGCTCCATCACGTCCGCGACCGGATCGGCGAGGCGGTCGATCTTCCGGTCCTCCGAGTCTCTCGAGATCGGCTCGTCGAGGTCCACCGTCTGCAAGGCCACCGACGCCGTGACCACTTCTTCGAACTCGTGCACGTTCCACCCGATCCTCTCCGCGATCTGCGCATCCGTCACCGACGCCCGCGGGTATAGCGCGCGCATACGACGCAGGGTCGCCACTCGCTCCCGGACTCGCACGGGGATGAAGACCGGCTGGACCGCGGCCTGTATCTCGCGGGTGAGCACGGCGCGGATCCACCAGGTGGCGTAGGTTCCGAATGTGATCTGCCGCTCCGGCTCCCAGCGCATCGCCGCCTTGTGGAGAGCGATCATCGCCCACTGCTCCACGTCCTCGGCTTCCTCTGGATGGGGGCGCACCTTGCGGGCCACCTTGATCCCCAAGCGCCGGTGGCGCTCGGCGACCGCCCAGTAGAGGGCCTGGGCTTGCCGGAGCGCCTTGAGCGCCGGCTTGTCTCCGTGCGCCTCGGCGATGGCCCAGATGGCCTCGAGCCAGGGGGCCCGGGTGCGGCCGTTCCCCCCCGCCGGGGCATGGGCCATCCTCTCTTCGATTTCCGCCTTGGGCAGGCGACGTGAAGCGTGGGCTTCGAAGCGATGCGCCTTCCGGATGTCCACGGCGTCCAGGGCGTAGTGGGCGTGCCCCTGCGAGGTGCGGGTCCACGGGCTCGATCCTAGCGCGCTCATGTCGTCACGCAGCTCAAGGCCCCCCTTATCTCTTCTCGTGACCACCCGCCGCCCCTCCTCTCCATCCTCCTCTTCCTCTGCGTCCTCTGCGGTAAAAGTTCGAGTCCGGATCATGATTACCGCAGAGAACGCAGAGGACGCAGAGGACGATCTGGGATCGGAACGGCGAAGCCTCCGAAAGCTCGGGCCTCGAGGCTTCAAGGCTTGAGGTTCTCTTCACCTCGGAGTCACGGGAGGGTGGAGCTTCTCGACTTCCGTCCAGCACGCGGCAGCGACCGTGGGAAGGTCTCTGTTCGCATCCACCGTCACCACCTTCCACCCGCGACACTCGGCCAGGAAGGACATGACGGTGTCGTAGCGTTGAGCCATGGCCTGGGACTTGAAGTTCTGCTCCATCGCATCCAAGGCCCTTCCCCTTATCTGGAGTCGGCGGGTCGCAGTGGAGGCCTCCACCTGCAGGTAGAGGGTCAGGTCCGGGGTCGGCGGGACGGGCCGGCTCGGATCGGCGCCGTGCAGATCCAGGAGTCGGCCCATGCCCTCGAGACCGAGACCGAAGGCGTTGTAGGCCAGCGTGGAGGGGATGTAGCGGGAACAGACGACGGGGCAACCCGCTTCGAGGGCATCTTCCAGGAGGCGCGCATGGTCGAGACGATCGGCGATGAACAAGAGCCCCATCGGAAGCGCGTCCAGGGCCACCGGCGGCGCGCCGCTTTTGCTCAGCAGGTGCCGGATGAACTTCCCGATCGGGCCCTCCGTGGGCTCGGAGGTGGCCCACGGAGCGGCGTCGACGAGATCGGGGAGATGCGCCGTGATGGACGCGGCGACGGTATCCTTGCCGCAGCCGTCGATGCCTTCCAGGACGATGAACTTGCCGCGTGCCATGGACGACCCCGAGCGTAGAGGAGGCATAACCGACGCCACGGGACGTAGCAACAGGAAGGCCCCAAGCCGCAAGCCTCAAGCCACAAGCTTGAGGAAAGAAAAAGAGCCAAGCCGGATCCGTGGGCGCGGACGCGCCCACGCTCCGAAAGCTTGAGGCTTGTGGCTCTTCTCGTGGCTTTCTCCATGGCTACCCTGCGTGGCGCGGGTTAGTCCGCTCTGGTGCCCATGAGCGTCGAGATCAGGGTCCGTATCGCGTGCGACGAGCCGGGTTGCCAGGAGGTGGTCGCACTGCGGGCGACGACGCGCCAGCGTGCCGTACGATGGGCGAAGGGCAAGGGATGGTGCTTCCACCGTCCAAAGGGGAGTTTCGAGAAGGGGCCGAAGGTGCGTTGCCCGGGCTGCGTCCTGGCCCGGAAGGCGGTAGCGCGCCTCGAGGTGATCTGCGACGCGAAGCTCTCGCCCCGGTGCGACCGCATCGCGGTGTCGGAAGCCAAGACCCTGGCAACGGCACGGAAGCACCTGCGGCAGGACGGCTGGACGTCGTCCCCGAAGCGCAAGGGAGAGGAGACGATCTGGACTTGCCCGGCCTGCCAGCGGGTGGAGCAGGTACCGCGGCCGGAGGCCGGAGAAGCGGCCTCTTCGCGCTCGTCATCGTCGGAACACCTGCACGACCTGGCCGTAGGCCAGTGCTGGGTCTTCGGGGAAACCCACTACACGGTCTGCGGCTTCAACGTGGACACGGTCTTCCTCGTGTCCGAGCAGGAACTGCGAACCTGGAGCATCTCTGGAGTAAAGCTCGAGACCCTTGGGATCCCGACATCGGTGTTCGAGCGTCGCGCGACCCGGGGGGCCAAGGCCCTGGACCTGCCCGAGAGCGCCGTGATCCGGGGAGTCGTGCGTCCGGAGGCCCCCCACGTGGGACCCGTGCCTCCACCCCGGGCGGCGAAGACCGATACGGTCGCCGCAGGGCAGTGCTGGGGCCTCGACGGAGACCGTTGGATCGTCACCAAGGTCCACGGGTTCACGGCTGAGGTATTCCCCTTCGATGACCTGTTCGCCGGCCACGTCCCGATGTTCTACGTGTTCGCAGTCGCGAACCTGCAGGACCATGGAAGACGGTTGTCGTACCTCGACCGGCCGTTGAACGAGCTGGCGGCGTTCTTGAGCCGGGTACAGCCGCAGGGTCCGACGCCCAGGACTGGCCCTCCACCTCCCGCACGGGACAAGCCGACGCCGTCGTCGTGGTGGGAGAGTTTTTTTGGTTTCGGACGTACTTCGTCTCGTTCTCCTCCTTCTACTCCACCTCCTCCTCCTCTCCGCCCCAGTCCGATGCTCCGGCCGATCACCGACGTCCAGGCCGAGAAGATCGACACGCTCCTGAGCATCCGCCGTCTCGCGGCGGATCAGCGGGGGAAACCCGAGGGGCTCAGCGCCGAGGGGCGGGCACGGGACATCATGGAGAAGTACCAGATCACCGAGGCGATGATCCGCTATCGCGAAGCCGAGGTGGACCGGATGAAGAGGGCCAGGTTGTAGCGTTTCCACTTCCCTCTTTCTCTACGTCCTCTGCGGTAAAAATCCGAGTCCGGACCATGATTACCGCAGAGGACGCAAAGGACGCAGAGGAAGAACCGGAATCGGAACGGCGAAGCCTCCGAAGGCTTCAAGGCTCGAGGCTTCAAGGCTTGAGGCTCTCCTTGCTACTCCGCGTGGCATGCATTATATCGAACCGGTAGGTATCAGGGAGCTGTCGTCGTGTCTGCATCGCTCATCCCCACCGTCCTGCGCCTCGCTGACCTGCACTACTACGTGGACCGGGACGAGGACGGTCATGCGATTCAGGGCGCCTATGGCATCGGCTACCCCGTGGCCGAGACCGGAGAGGATGGATCCCGTCGCTACCTGCGGATGGGCCAGGTGAAACGGGTGGCGCGTGGCCAGTGGATCGCGGCGGTGACCCGGAAGAACGGCAAGGACAGCGCCGCCTTTGTCGCGGCGAAGGGCATGCCGAACTGCAACGGGGCGCGGATCTTCGGGTCCCGCGAGAGCGCCGCCGTCATGGTACTCGAGGCCAAGGCCCGGAACAGTGGAGTGCGCGTCGAGCGTTAGCGCCGCACTTCCTTTGCGTACCCTCCTCTTCAACGCCGGCGTCGTCCGCCGCGCCGGAAGCGCCGCACCGTGCGCACGGGGTCGGAGGAACCACGGGCGCCCATCCGGCGACGAAGTCGGGCCTCCGTGGCCGAGGCGCGATCATGGGCCTCGCCGTAGCTCAGACCCTTGGTGCGCATCAGACGTTCCTCGGTGACCTCGTGGAGGATCGTGGGCGCGCGCTCGCGACGGTCGAGACTCTTCTCGATCCAGATCTCGTCGTCGGGCACGTAGCCGTAGCGCGCCGGGTTGCCTCCGGAGACAAAGTCGATGTCGATCCGGTTCCGTACCTCGTTGCCGTCCACGAGCATCACCTTGCGGCCCCCGATCTTCCCGATCTGCTTCTTCCGGATGTGCACGTCCACGCCCGCCGTGCGTGGCCCCTTGGCGTAGGGTCTCCGCCCGACACCAGACGCCCGACGCGGAGTACCAGGGCCGGGGGCGGGATGAGGCACCGTCGGCCAGAGCGGGCTCCCGGCGACGGCCCGCGGGGCGGCAGGCCGGCGTTTCCGTACCGAAACACGTTGGCGACGAGGGAGGACCTTCTTCCTGGGGCGCGGGTGTTTCCCCGGGGAAACACGGCGACCTGGACTCGGACGGCGGCGCCGGGCGGGAGAAGCCTTGGGACGACGGCGAGGCTTGGGGCGTGCCACGACGTAGAGCATACCGCGAGAGAAGCCTCGAGCCACGAGCCTCGAGCCTCAAGCTTCCGGAAGCTTCGCCGTTTCGGGTCCGGTTCTTCCTCTGCGCCCTCTGCGTCCTCTGCGGTAATCCGAATCAGAGATCCGGATTTCTACCGCAGAGGACGCAGAGGGCGCAGAGGAAGAAAGGAATGGGGACAGGAATGGGGGCAGGAATGGCGCGCGATCGGGAGCTTGCTACGGAGCGTGGCGGGAGATAGAGAGTGCCCGAGGCCCCATCCATGAGAATGTCCGAAGCGCGTTCGCTGGCAAAGCGACTGCATGACGAGATCCAGCGAAACGGCCGCATCGCCGTCCGCTACGTGCAGGGCGGCGCGCCGATGGAGGGCTACCTGCTCGAGGCCTTCTACTTCAGCACGCTGGAGATCCGGCCCAAGGGCGTCGAGGGCGACACCTTCATCGTCCACTTCAAGGGAGCACTGTTCGAGGGGCCCATCCAGTGGAAGGGCGCGGAGCTCGCCGAGGTCGACGGCGCCATCCAGGGACTCGACCCGACGGGTACCGGCATCCAGTGGACGCTCCGGTCTTTGAGCCGTGAAATCGGTCTCGATGCCCCGGTCTCCGTCGCCCTCTTCCACATCGACGAGCACGGCCTGTTGGTGGAGACCCACGGCGAGTCCCTCGTACTCCCGGGTGGGAAGGTCGTGCCGGGGGACGGAGACGTGTTCGGGCAGGCCGGCCAGGTGGCCATCCAGGCGGCTCTGCGGCGCACGGTCTTTTGCGGCACCGGCCTGACGTTGACCGGGCTACCTCCCTTGACCCAGATGATCCGGGTCCCCTACCAGGAGCGTCCAGGCGGCCTCGTGCGCCTGCTCGTCGTCTTCCGCGTGCCGGAACTCCCCGATCAGCCCCAGGGCAAGAAGGTGCGGCGCGTGCCGGTGACCGAGTTCGTGGAGAAGGGGGCCTTGCCGACGGTGCACCGGAAGATCGCCGAGGCCTTCGGCCTGATCGAGAAGAGTACGAGCGGCGAGGAAGCCGCCTCGGGAACTCCGTCGGCGTGAAGAGTTGCGGTCCGTAACACATGCGTGTTACAGTCTGGACATGAACTCACCTCTACCCCCGGAGACCGCCATGGCGGAACCCAAGAGTTACCGTTTCCCCGAAGACCTGATCGAGCGCATCGAAGAGCAGGTGGCGCCGAATGGGCCCTACGCTTCTCGTACTGCCTTCTTCGCCGAGGCAGCAGAGGAGAAACTGGACCGGCTCGACAAGGAAGAGGAGGAGCGGCTCCAGGCCCAGCACAGTCTCTCCGCCGGCGTCCTCCCGACCGGATGGGTCCTGCTGCCCTTCCATGAGGTCCTTCCGGGCGCGAGAGGCTCCGCCGAGGTCTCCCTCGAGGTGGAAGCGTCCGGTCGAAGCCCGCGGATGACCTTGGAGACGATCCCGGATGCCCGCGTGTTGCGCTTCGGGAACCTGTACGTGCGCGGTCTTCCGCCAGAGGGCGAGGAGGGCGGGGTGGCCGTCATCGCGCAGATGGCGAAGATCGGTGGGTCGCCGAACCTGTTGCCGGGCGGGAATCACGCCCTGCTCTCGAGCTACGACTTCCTGGACATCCCGAACTTCGCCACGGACGATGTCCTCTCGCGCTCGGGCGTCGATGAACGCTACCTGCGTACGCCAGGACTCATCGCGCAGCCCGTCCTCGTGATGCCGAACTCGGCGACGGTCATCGTGCAGGCGGTGGGCCGGCCTGGAGACAGGGTGAAGTTCGCACTCTTCGCCCTCGCCCAGAACCTCCGGGACGATCGACCCCCGACGGACGCCTGAACGTCGCGAGGCGGAAGGCAGATCCGAACTCGGATCCGGATTCGGATTCGGATTACCGCAGAGGGCGCAGAGGGCGCAGAGGAAGAGCCGAGCCGGAAACGGTGGAGCCTCCGAAAGCTTGAGGCCCGAGGCCCCAAGGCTTGAGGCTCTCCTGTTGCTACTCACCGTAGCCGGGGTTAGCCTGCCCTCGTGGCCGCCCCATCCCCCGTAGAGCCCCTCCTCCCGGATCTGTCCGAGGACCAGGTCGATGCGCGCCGCCGGATCCGCGAGGCCTTGACCCGCGGCGAGCGCGAGCTGGTCTTCACCGGGCCTGCCGGCAGCGGCAAGACCACCCTCTTGAGGGTGCTCATCGCCGACGTGAAGGCGGAGGGCTGGAAGGTGCGCTCGCTGGCCCTGACCGGCAAGGCCGCGGTGAACCTCCACCAGGTGACCGGCGAGGAGGCCGGCACCGTCCACGGTGCGCTCTACCGCCAGGTGCAGGACGGAGAGGATGGACGTCCTCGCTTTTTCGGTCGGCAAGCTCCGTGCGAGGAGAAGACCTTGGTGCTCGTCGACGAGGCGTCCATGATGGACACCCACCTCCACCATGACTTCATGGTCGCGATGCCCAAAGGCTCCGTCGTCCTCTTCATCGGCGACCGGGAGCAGCTCCCGCCGGTCCGGGGCACCTGGGGCTGCGACTTCGCGAACCCCACGGCCGCCCTCACGCAGATCCACCGCCAGGCTCTCGGCAATCCCATCCTCGCGATCTCCGCTCTGGTGCGAGAGGGCGGGAAGCTCCCGCAGGGTGTCGTGGGAGAGGCCTACCTGCGCCGGCGAGGGAGCCTGGAGGAGGTCGTCGAGGCGGCGGCGATGCGACGACGGGTGGGGGCCGACGTGGCGATCCTCACCCAGACGAACGAGATCCGAGAGCGGCTGAACCGGTTCATGCGCCGGGCGTTGGGTCATGCGGACCAGGGGGCCCTCACCGCCGGGGATCGGGTCCTGGTGCGGCGCAACAACAAGATCGTGGGGCGGATGAATGGCGAGGTCCTCACAGTCGAGCGGGTGGTGCCCTGGTTGGAGACCCGAGAGGGGCAGCGCGCCGCGGACGACGACCAGGTCACCGCGCTCGAGGCGAAAGCCCTCTGGGTCCGGACCGTCGAAGGCGCGCGCTTCTACACCGCGCCGGACCTCATCGGTGCCGAGGGCAACGTGCACTGGAAGACCGTACACGGACAATGCCGTGGTACATGGGAATCTCTTTGGTTGAACCTCGATTATGGAGAAGCCCTGACGGTCCATGCCGGCCAGGGCTCGGGCTTCGACGAGGTCTTCTTCGTCATCGACGGGATGACGCGGTACCTGGCGGGGCTCAACCCGGTGCAGGCGCGGCGACTGGTCTACACCGCGGTGACACGGGCGAAGAAGAGGCTCGAGGTATGGGACCTCGGTTGAGGAAGAGCCGCCAGCCTCCAGCCGCCAGCCTTCAGAGGCTTCGCCGTTCCGATTCCAGTTCTTCCTCTGCGCCCTCTGCGTCCTCTGCGGTAAAAATCCGAGTCCGGACCATGATCACCGCAGAGACGCAGAGGACGCAGAGGAAGAGCGGAAGAAGAGGATGAAACCATGCTGGTAGATCGGCGGTACCTTCCCGAGGCCTGGATGATCTTCTGCCTCGTGTTCTTCACCGGCATGGGATGGGTGTGCATCGTCATGCAGGCACGAATCGCGGCGACGGCGGTCGCCGAAGCCTCCACCGTGGGTACCTGGATCGAGATTCCGGCGCCCGAAGATTACGTGGCGCTCTACACCTGCTGGGAGCGCCTCGACGAGGCGCGCCGTGAGGTCGTCGGTGTGGTCTGTCTCCCGGTGGGGGACTAAAGCGTGACCGCCGCCCCGTCGGGCACCTACGTCGACCTGGGACTCGATCACTGGGAGCGCGCGGCCTCGGGGAAGTTCGACAAGATCGGCTGTGCCCTGGCCGACGGCCACTATTCCCGTCGCACGCCCGGCTCTCCGCAGTTCATGCCGCCCGGCCAGACCCTCGTGCTGATCTCCAAGGACCGCTTGGCGGTCTGGGGGTGGTGGCGGCCGGATCCGCGCAGCGGCATCAAGGCCATGAACGGACTGGATGGCTGGACCTGCTCGATCTTCCGCAACACCGGTCCGGTCCTCTCCAGCGCCCTGGTCCTGGATGCCGAGCGCGCCATCCGGCAGATGGGCTGGGGCTGCGGACCGGACGGATTCCTGAGCTACGTGTGGTGCGCGAAGGTTCGCTCGTCGAACCCAGGGTATTGCTACCAGCAGGCAGGCTGGCGCAAGATCGGCTGGTCCGCGGACAAGCGGAAGCGCCTGTTGCAGAAACCGTTCGCCCTGGCGGGGATCCCGCCTCAGGAGGCCCCGTGAACCTCGCCTTCTCCCTCTTGGCTTTCACCGGCGCGTGCGCTCCGTACGAGGGCGACGTGGGCGCTCCCGAGAAGCACCCTCGAGACCAAGGGGATGCCGACACCGACGGCGACGCGGACGGGGACGCGGACAGCGATGCCGATGGCGACGCAGACAGCGACGGAGACACAGACACCGACACCGCCGAGACCGGCGACACCAGCCCAGGGCCGGATCCCCGCACCACCGACGACGACGGCGACGGCCTCTCCGAAGTCGACGGGGACTGCGACGACGCGGACCCCGCCTGGACGACGACCTGTCCCTGGGTCTCGGTGAGCGCCGGCTACCGGCACGCCTGCGGCCTGCGCTACGACGGCGCACTCCAGTGCTGGGGAGACAACGCCTACGGCCAGGCTCGCCTCCCGGCCGGCACCACCGGCCTCGACATCCATGCCGGCCTCGAGCACACCTGCTGGCTCGACGGGACCGGTACGGCCTCCTGCATCGGGGGCGACGTCGACGGCGATACCGCCTTGACCGCGGGCCCCGGCGAGGTCGACGTGGATGTCGGCTCCTACGCGAGCTGCGCCGTGGACGGTGCCGGCATGGCGACCTGCGTGGGCATCGGGGGACTCACGACCGTGGACATGCCGCCGCGGGTGGCCTGGGCCCGCCTCGCGGTGGGGCATGGGCACGCCTGCGGAATCGACACGGCCGGGGGACTCTGGTGCTGGCCCTCGTCGAGCAACGGCGCCTACCACGTGCCGACGACGTCGACCTGGGCTCTCGTGGCCTGCGGCGTCGACACGAGCTTCGGCATCGACACCTCGGGGTTCCTCAGTGCCTGGGGCACTGCGACCCTGACGGGCGCCTTGTCTCGCTATCCCACCTCGGGCACCTGGGCTAGCGTGGACGCGGACCAGGTGCATGGGTGCGCGGTCTCCACGATCGGGACGATGTCCTGCTGGGGGGACAACGACGATGGGGAGACGACGGCACCCGCGGGGACCTACACCCAAGTCGCCACCGGCTATGCGTATTCCTGCGCGCTCACGACGGGAAGACAGGTGGTGTGCTGGGGGCGGAACGACCGCGGCCAGACGAACGTCCCCCCGTGAGAAGCCTTCAACCTCCAACTTCTTCGCGGAGCAGAATCGTGGCGCTTACTGTCGATCCCACCAGCGGCCGGAGTCGTAGCCCTTGCGCAGGTAGCCTCCGTGCGCGACGGTGTAGCCGTCGCGCCCACACCCGAGGGCCGGACTCTTGCACCCGCTCCCGCCCCGCCGCAGCGCGTCCGTGTCGGCCTGGACGAAGGCGGGGCTGGAGCCCGGGCGGAGGTCCAGGAACTCCATCGGATCCGGCGGCATGTTCGAGGGCGTGACGGGAGAGCCGAGATCGCCGGCGTAGCGGGGCATGGGGAGTCCTCCGCCGTAGTATAGCCCGATCCGGCTGCCGCGGATCGTCTGGAGGCTCCCTGGCTTCCTGGCTGGAGGTTACTTTCTTGTTGCCACCCTGGGTAGCAACGGTTACGTGCTGCACGAGCGCTCCGGGGTCCCATGTTCAACATCGACATGCTGTGTGGTGCAGGCGGTGTGAGCGAAGGTATCCAGTGGGCCTTCGGGCGTTCTCCCGACATCGCGATCGACCACAAGCCCAACGCCGTGGTACCCCATGTGGTCCGCGCACTGGCCCGGGCCCAGTTCCCCGAGTCTAGTCCCTTGAAGGAGCTTGACTCAGAGTCGCCAAAACCTACACCCAAGTGAACCTGAAGGCCCCGTGAACGTCCTCTCCCACCGAATCGCCCTCGACCCCACACCCCAGCAGCGTATTGCGCTCGCGAAGGCCGCCGGGTGTGCACGAAAGGCGTGGAACTGGGGCCTCGGAGAGTGGAGACAGCAGTACGCCGCAGGGGGAAAGCCAAGCGGTCCTGCGCTGAGGAAACAGTGGAACGCAGTCAAGCACGCCCTCTACCCCTGGATGAAGGAGAGCCCGAAAGACGCCAACATCGAGCCGCTCTTCGACCTGGAAAAGGCGTTCAAGTCGTTCTTCACGGGGAAGGCGAAGTACCCAAGGTTCAAGGCCAAGGGGAAGGACAGACCGGCATTCGGCGTCAGCAACGACAAGTTCCGGACGGACGGGAAGCGGGTACGCTTGCCCGTGATCGGCTGGGTGAAGATGCGTGAAGCCCTGCGGTTCGAGGGGAAGGTCCTCTCGGGGCGCGTGACGTTCCAGGGGGGTCGCTGGTTCCTGTCCGTCGCCGTCGAGGCGGCCCATCTCCGGGCGGCCGCCACGGCGGGTACGGTTGGGCTCGACCTCGGGGTGGAGACATTGGCCGTCCTCTCGGACGGCGTCGTCATCGAGAACTCCCGGGCCCTGCGATCGGAGACGAAGCGGTTGCACCGTGCACAGTTGTCGATCGCGAGGAAGAGGAGGGCCCGAGACAAGGCGCTCGGACCCGCGAAAAAGGGGGAGCGGCGTCCCGTAGGGAAGAACCTGCAGAAGGCATGCAGGAAGGCAGCCCGCGTCCACGCTCGCGTCCATGCTGTCCGCTCTGACGCGATCCACAAGGCCACGACGAAGATCGCATCCAGCTACTCTACGGTCGTGGTCGAGGACTTGAACGTCGAGGGCATGACCCGGCGCGCCAAAGGGCCAGGAAGAGCGGCAAAGGCGGCCCTGAATCGTGCCATCCTCGATGCCGGGTTCGGCGAGTTCCGTCGACAGCTGACGTACAAGCTCCCCCTCCATGGTGGGACGCTCCTTGTCGCGCCTCGATTCTTCGCTTCCTCGAAGACCTGCTCCCGTTGCGGAGCGGTTCGGAAGCATCTGTCCTTGAAGTAGCGCACGTTCACGTGCGACTCGTGCGGCTACGTCGTCCATCGTGACTTGAACGCGGCCATCAACCTACGCACCGCCGGCTTGGCGGGAAGAGCGCGCAGACACGGCGTGAGTCCAGAACCGGGTACGCCCGGGGCGGCAATCGTGGAAAGGCTGGGAAACCAGCAGGAAGCGCGAAATGACCGGGGCGGACTCACGTCTGCTCACGTGTCGTGAAGCAGGTCGCATGAAGGCATCGGAAGTACGAGAGAAGCTCCTGGCCTGGACGAAACTCCCGGAGGAGGAGCGGCAGCGCCTGCAGGCCGATGGGAGGGCTCAGCTCTGCCGGCTCCCTGTCGGTGCCTGGGCGACCTACACGCCTCGGTACGTCGATGGAGGCCGCTGGATCGTGGAGGTCCTCGCCGGCGTCGATGGTCCCACGGATGGGGTGCGGATTCGCCCGTGGTCCATCGCATCGCAGCAGCGCTGTCCCGACCAGGAGGCCGATCCCTACCAGGAAGTCGTACTCGCCGATCCGCCCAACTGGGCCGTGCCATCCGGGCGCGAGACGGAAGGAGCGGTGCCTATCGGAGCGCCCCCTGCGGCGGCGACGACGCCCCCGCCCCCCATCGACATCCTGGACGCCTTCTCCATGGCCGCAGAGGCCTGGACCGAGCAAAGGGCCTGGACGCTCGTGCTGGGCCGGGTGCTGCAGCACTGGCGGCGCATGACCGTGGGGCTTCCGAGCCAAGAAGCCTGGGCGGAGGCCGTCGGCATTTCCCAGTCCACCCTCTCGCGCATCGAGTCCGGCCACGTCTGCCCGGGTGTCTTCGACATGCGGCGAATGATGACCCTCTGGGACTCGTCGCTCCAGGAGGTCTACGACGCGATCGACCAGGTCGCCGCCGAGGTGGACGGCTTGACGAAGACCTGGGGTCGCAACGTGCCTCCGGAGAAGTGGTGGGTCCGCCTCGGCTACGCCGTCTCTGCCGGACCAGATGGCCCCACACAGCTCGTCGATGGCGCTCTCCTCGCGGCCTTCGGGCCGGGGCGATCACGCACGTCCTCGGTCGCGGGATGATCGAGGTCATAGCGGGGCCGACGCTTTGTGGCCCAGCGGGCGCCTTCGGAGCGCTGCAGAGCCTGAGGCCGGCGTACACCACGTCGGCGGGGAAGGCCTACGTCGGCGACGCCCTAGATGTGCTCGCGCGCCTGCCCTCGAGCTCCGTCGACCTCATCGTCACCTCCCCACCCTACGCACTGAACAAGAAGAAAGCCTATGGCAACGAGGACGCCAGCACCTGGATCTCCTGGTTCCATCCATTTTTGGTGGAGATGTACCGGGTGCTCACGGATACCGGCACGCTGGCGCTCAACGTCGGCGGGGCCTGGAAGCGGGGAGCCCCGGTCCGAAGCCTGGTCCATCTCGAGGTGGCGCTGGACGCGACCCGCAACGTCGGGTTCCACCTGGCCCAGGAGTTCTTCCTCTACAATCCCGCCACGATCCCCGGTCCGACCGAGTGGGTCAACGTGCGGCGCTGCCGGGTGAAGTGCGCGGTGGACCCGGTGTACGCGCTGACGAAGACCACGAGCCCGGACTGGGACAACCGCCGGGTACTCAAGCCCTACACCGCAGCCATGCGCAAGATGATGGAGACGGGCGTACCGATCGGCAACTCGCCCAGCGGGCACACCAAGCGCGATGGCTGGGCGCGCGACAACGGCGGGGCCATCCCGGACAATCTCTTGTCCTTGAGCAATACGGAGTCGATGTCCACATGGGTGAAGGCGTGCAAGACGGCGAACCTGCCGGTGCACCCGGCTCGGTTTCCGAGAGGGCTTCCGGAGTTCTTCGTCAAGCTCTGCACGGTAGAAGGGGGTCTGGTGCTCGACCCGTTCGCGGGGTCCAACACGACGGGATGGGTGGCCGAGGGCCTGAGCCGCCGCTGGATTTCCGTGGAAATGGATGCGGATTACGTCCGGGGATCAGCGCTTCGATTTTCCGAGGCAGAGAGGGCCCCATGAAGAAGAGCCGCCGCATGACCATCACCTTGGATCCCCTTGCAACGGCCATCGTAGAGAACCTGCAGGCCAAGAGCCAGAACATCTCGGCGTGGATCGGATATGCGATCTGCCTGGCACACGCCAAGGGTCTCGACACGGTCGATCAGGTTGCGAGCGCGGTCTCCGACGAGATGCACGGAAGGTCGAGACCTTGCTCGAGGCCGTGAATCTCAGCCGTGGCCGGCTTCTTCCTTGGCAGAACGCGGTACGAACCGCTCTACGCACCAGGTTGCTGGCAAGAACGGTACCCAGTCCGGCTCGATCACCATAACTCGGAACGACCGTCAAGAAAAAAGAACAAACCCCTTGCGCCTGGCTACCCACCGTGGCACATTGTCCATGCCGGACGGATCGCACGTCCTCTGAACCGGCATCCAGGAGCCATGAACGACCCCGCGCTCGACCGCATCCTCCCCTCCGCCACCGACCCCTACCCCCGCGAGGCCCTCCTCGAGGACGACACCGGCGAGATCTACATCGCGCTGGAAGGGCCGGACGCGGCGCGCGTGGAGGTGGACGGAGTGGCGCTCTACACGTGGCGGCGGCCGGAGGGCGCGGGGCCGTTCGCGGCGCCGTTTGACCTCGATCTCGTCGATCAAGCGGATGCCGCGCTCGATCGACCCTCCCTCCGCGTCGTCGTGGTTGGGCTCCTGAACCAGGCCCGGCCGGAGCTCAAACCGCGGGCCTGTCCCTTCGCCCAGGGGCGGGTGGCCCGAGATTTCCTCGTGCTTCCCCTCTGCGCCCTCCGGCCGAGCCAGAGGCGGGCCCCGGCCCTGGCAGCTTCTCTCGAAGCAGGAGAGTAGTGGTGGACGTCAACACCCGTTCCTCGCTACGCAACTCACTCCAGGAGCCCCTCATGCCCTCGAAGAGCCGATCTCGCACTTCCGAGCCCCGCCCGGGCTACCCCGTCTCGATCGCCTGGGATGCGATGTCTCCCGCGACGCGAACGACACTCCCCACGCTGCCGGCCGAGACCCCGTGGCTCCTGCACGGAGGGGCTTTCGTCTTCGACGGTTTGCGCACGAAGTGCGGGACCGTCTGCGGCTACGACGAGACGAACCACCCGCTGGTGGCGTGGCGGACGCTTCTGGGCTGGGACCGGCCCGTTCCGGTCCCCGCCAACTTTCTCTTCGTCGACATGAGCGAAGCCTCCAACCGCGACATGGTCTGCCGGTGGGTGCAGACCACCAAGAGTGACCTCCTCTACCGGAAAGCGTGCCGGCTCCGGGACGACGCCGAGGGGCTCACCGCCTTCGCCCACGGCTTGATCACAGGCTCCGATTCCACGTCCACGAACAAGCAACACCAGCGCGAAGCGCTGGACGGAGATTCCGATGGCTGAGATCCCTACCGACCCCACCCGCCCGACCTACGATCCGTTCATGGATCGCCAGGCTGGATGGGAATCCACGAACTACTGCCTGAACGCCAGCCGTCGGGACGGGCTCCTGGTCTTCCCGAGCGCCGAGGACGACGAAACTCCGCTGCACTTCGTCGCCTGCATGACCTACCCGGACGCCAAGGCTTCGGGCTGTGGCCACCCCGGCTCGTCAATCAAGCTCGAGGCCACCAGTTTGCGAAAAGCCCTGCACGAGACAGGGCGTCGCTGGCCCTTCCGGGAGGCTGGCGCCAAGGTGCGCCAAGAGGCCCTGCGCCTGCAAGAAGAGATCCACAACCAGCGGAGCGCTCTGGACACCGACGAGGCGACGTGCCGTCGGCGCGCCACCGAAATCGTAGATCTCGAAGCGCGTCTCGCGCGGATGCAGAAGCCGTCCACCGAAGCGGATGTGCCGGTGGCGGCACCTCGGCGCGCCGCCGTGGTCGCCGCGCGCCAGGCACTCCTCGAGGAACTCCACCGGCGCGGCGGCTTCGGTGGCATCCTCGACCAGCTTGGAGACGATCGCGAAACCCTCGCCGACCTGGAGCAAGCCTTCGAACGCATCCTGGACGCGGGCTTCCCCTCGACGCCGGAGTAGACAGACGCCATGCCCATCCAATGGAAAAAAGACGACCTGGTGATGCGCCTGCGCGTCCGAGAACTGGTGACCGAGCGCGGCATCGGCAAGGACCGCGGCATCACCGTGACCCACCGATCCGAGGCCTGTGGGCCCCCGATGCGGATCACCTCCGAGGGGGTCTACCGGCCCGAGGGGCTCTGCGCACGGGTGGACCTGAGCGACGGGGGGTGGGCCCAGCCCCATCGCATCGTGGCGGTGCAGTCGATCACCATCGACACTTCCCAGCAGTGGGGAGAAGGAGAACCACCGAAAGTCGTCGATCTACCGTCGCAAGATACAGATGCGGACGACCCCGAACCGCTATGATCCTATTCATGTTCCCACCATGCCCCAAGAGGACGAACACCCCGTGAGCCTCCCCCACCTGGCGATGCTCATCGCCGTGGGCGTTCCCCTCGCCTGGGCTGTCTACTGCGCCGTCGCGTTCGAGTTCGCCGAGATGTGGCTTCACGTGGTCGGTCCGGGGATCTCCGCGCTGGCGGCGCTGGGGCTCTGCCATGGCTTTGGGCCGTGGACGTCCGTGGCGCTGGCCGTGCCTGCCGCGGGCTTCTCCTTCCTGGAGGGATCCCTGTGGCTCGGTGGCGCCTGGTTCGTCACCCACGCGAAGCTCACGCGCCTCGAGCGACTGGGCGTGGCCGCCATCGGGCTGGCCATGGGTCTCGCTTCGATGGCGTCCTTGTACCTCGCCTTCGGGCAGGCTCCATGAGAAAAGATCCATGACGGTTCCCGACGACTTCCCCTGGGAAGAACAAGCCCCGGAGCGTCCGGACCTCGTCCGGCAGCGCTTGATCTCAGTGACGGGGCGTCTTCCCGAAGTGGAAGACAGCACCGTCCGCCTGGTCCCTGGACAAGTTCTCGTCCTACGTGGACGCCCACGGCGAGCCAGGATCGTAGGCCTCTGGTACGACACCCTTGGCCGGGACGAGAGCGCCGTAGACCGCCACCTGGTGCCGACGATCTCCTTCTACGGAATCTCCGGAGGCTGTCCGTCGCTTCTACCCGGGTTCAATCCGATGCCGCTCCGGAACTGGGCGCGGCTTTGCGAGACCGGCATCCACAACGCGCTCCGCGTCCACCCGCTCCTGATCGAACCCGGGTACCTCGAGGCGCATGTCAAGCTACCCGATGTAGCGCCCGAGCCGGTGTCATTTTCTCTCTGGGCACTGTTGCGATGAACTGAAAAGAAGGCCGCTTCGACTCATGTTCTTCTCTGCGCCCTCTGCGCCCTCTGCGGTTTTCATGATCCGGGTCCAGATTCGGATCTGGATTACCGCAGAGGGCGCAGACGAATCCTGGGATTCGCCACAAAGCGCCTGAAAGCTGGATGGTTCTTCAGGCTTCGGCGCCGAATCGATCCTCGGGAATCGCCTCGAGCCGCGCCTCGTTCCGCAGGCCCCACCGTCGCTCCATCTCGTCCCGGGAGAATCGCTGGCCCTCGATCACCTTCTGTTCCGCGATCTCCTTCGTGTAGATCGCGATCGACGCCTGACCGCCCTGGTGGGCCTGCAACATGATGCGCCGGGCGTCGACCTGGGACTTGCGGAATACCTGGCGCAGCATCTCGTCGATGACCATGCCGTCCATCCGGGTGTCGTCGTAGAGGACGACCCGGTACATCTTCGGCTTCTCGGTCTTCGGCTCGCGCTCGAGCACGGTCGTCGGGATCGTAAAGCGGCCCGGTCCTGGCGCCTTCTCCGTGCCCAGCGCGCGGGGAGAAGGGCAGAGGCCGAGCCGGGCCGTGAGATCCAGCCGCCGCTGGAGGGTGGCGCGGCGCTCGAGGTCGCTCACGAGCGGGGTGGCGGCGAGGACGAAGAGGGGCCACATCGTGGACGAGCATAGCTCGTCGAGTCGCTCGCGGGTCGTCGGTGGTTCTTCTTCCGCTTCTTCCTTTGCGCCCTCTGCGTCCTCTGCGGCAATCCGGATCCGAATCCGGGCTCGGATCATGAAAACCGCAGAGGACGCAGAGGGCGCAGAGGGGAGGCCGGAAGAGGAGGGCCGACCTTCTTACGCACCCATTGCTTCCCCCTGCAAGCATGGTCGATGGAGCTTCAAGCGGATATTCTGCCGTCGTTCCTGGAGTCGTCATGTTCGGTGGTCATCGCTACCTGGATCAACTCACCGTCGCCGACCTGGCCACGCTGCGTGGCGAGCGCTGGGGCAACATCACTCCCTACATCGTCACCCCGATCGTGGGCCCCTACACGAGCATCCAGGCGGCCATCGACGCGGCCCAAGCCGACGGGCACGAAGACACGGCGAACCCGGCGCTGGTGTGGGTCCGTCCAGGGGTCTACGTGGGCGACGTGGCGCTACGCCGCGGCATCTACGTACTCGGCGACGCGACGGCGCCGTACTCGGTCCGTGTCGTCGGCACCGTGACGGTGGATTTAAGCGCCGGGCCTCCCGGGGACCCCGCGTTGACGACCGCCACGTCCCTGATCGGCGTTTCCATCCTCCCGACCGGCGCGTTCGACGCCTTCGTCTTCACGGGCGTCAACACACAGTTCTGCTCGCTGGCCTTCTCGGCGATCAGCTGTGTGGGCGGAGGGCGCGCGCTCGTGCTGACGAATCCCGCCCTGGGTTCGCAGCTCGCCACCTTGAACCTCGCCCTGGAGGCGGGAACCCCTGTTGTACCCGTGGTGGACATCCTGGCCGGGCAACTGCTCGCCGCGGAACAGGTCTGGAACCCCATCGGGGGCGGGGCGGGACTCATCCTCCACGTCGGCGCCGGTGGGGGCCTGATCGCCAACGAGATCCTCATCGCCGGCAATGTCGTCGTCGACGTGGGGTCCGGTTCCGTCGGCTTCACCGAGGTCCTCGTGAACGGTGGGAACATCACGAACAACGGGACGCTCTTCGTACGCGATGCGACGATCATCGGCGCCCCGCTCGCGCCCGCGATCCTTGGAGCGGCCTCGACCATCCTCCTCGGACCCATCGGTTTCGCCTTCGGGAGTTCCGGGTTCGCCACTCCACCGACCCGCGTACCCGGGGACGGGCCCCTGTGGTTCTACGTGGACGCGACCGCGCCCGGGACCTGGGGTGGACCGGGTGTGCCGGCAGACATCCAGGAGGCGATCAACCGGCTGGCGACGGCGGTGAGTGGGCTTTTGGGTGGGGCCATTCCGTGAGGGAGCCGGGGAGCCGGGAAGGCTTCTGCCTCACGCCGGCCAGTCGAGGAGCGTGTAGGTGAAGGCCGTACCGTAGGTCTGGGCGGAGAGGCGGCAGAGGTTCATGAAGTTCAGGAAATCGTGCGGATCGGAGAGCACTTGGCACCCCGCCGACCACTTGTTCACGACGGTGGAGGCGTGGCTGTCGCTCGCATGGTGGATCTCGATGTTGAACATCCCGGTCTGCACGACGCCCTTCGTCGGGTCGGCCACGTCGTCGTGATCGTCGTCCCGCCGCACCGGCAACGGCGTCTTCTGCACGAGGCATTCGTAGGCGCCCTTGTGCTTGCCGAAGGTGAAGGCGCCCCGATGTTGTCCGGCCATCAGGATGGCCGTCCCGTCCACCTTGGAGGGGTTCTGGAGCCAGTAGGTGCCTGGCTTCGTCGTCGCTGGGAAGGCGTCGATGCGGAGGTCGTTGGTGGAGGCGTAGTAGACCGCGCAGATCAAGTCGCAGAAGGCGTTCGGCGTGCCGGGAGTGGCGCGTAGGCCCACCAGGTTCAGGTTGTGGAGGCCATTGCGGAAGACCGTGTAGCCGGCGGCGGCCATGCGGTTGAGGACGGCGTCGGCGGCGGGGACGTTCATGGGAGGAAGGTAGCATGAAGAGGGCCCCGGAGCGTCCGAGCCCCTTGAGCCTTCGGATACTCCGCGTTCGCGGCTCCAGGAAGCGCTCATCGTCCAGTCTTCCTCTGCGTCCTCTGCGTCTCTGCGGTTCTCATCATTCGGATCCGAACCCCGATCCGGATCACCGCAGAGGACGCAGAGGACGCGGAGGAAGAGCATGAACCGGAACCGCGGACGCGGAGCGTCCGAAGGCTCAGGGGCCCCGGAGTCCTCTCCATGCTACCTTGCCCCCCGCACTCCCGAGGCCCCATGTCCAACGGCGGACACGTCTACGTCGATGAGCTCACCGTCGCCGCCGAGGTCGATTTCGTCGAGATTCCAGCCGACCCGGCCGCCCAGGTCAATCGGGGTCGGGTCTACACCAAGGATGTCCTCGGGGTCACGCAGCTCTTCTACATCGCGAGCGACGGTACGGTCACCCAGATCACGCCGCTGACCAGCGCCGGGCCCTGGGACACCGACGCGACCACGATCTACGAGGACGACCCGACCAAGGGCGTCGGCATCGGCACCACCGTTCTTCTGCCGCCACCGCTGGACAGGAAACTGACCGTCCGCACCACCGGTATCCGCGAGGGCATCGAAACCCAGCACCTGGTGGTGGGAGAGAACGCGTGGACCGTCTTCAACGCCGGCGAGGTCGCGCCTCGGGTTCAGATCACGTCCAATGGCGTCTACGGCACCGGTTCGGGCGCAGCGCCCATCGACACGACGCTCTCCCGCGTCGCGCCCGGCGAGTGGGACATGAACGGTTCCCTGTCCGTTCGTGGGGCAGGGATCGGGATCGGCACCGCAGCCGTCATCGGACCGGGGGTCATCCGGATCAACGCCGCGCTGGCCCCGAGCGTGATCTACCTCAACAACTTCATGCTCGACGCCTTCGGGGCCTCTGAACCATTCGCGCGCAGCATCGTCACCGACAAGGCGGTGCTCTTCGGCACGGGCGTCGTGGCAGAAGACACGTCCCTCGCCCGCACGGGCGTCGGAGAGCTCACGCTCACGGACCTGTTCGGCGGCAACCCGACCCTCCTGCCGGGGGGAGGGTTCAACTTCGGCAATCTCGGGACCAGCACGGCGCAGTGGAACAGCGTGGCCGCGACCAACGTGCAACTCTTCGGCGCCGCCGCCGACGTGAACCCGCGCTACCTGGTCACGAATACGGGCGGTTTCCAGGCGGGGGCCGGCGGCGCCTCCGGCATCGACACCCAGATGCTCCGCAACGTGGCGGGCCGTTGGGACATGGTCGTGGACGATGCGACGACCAACGCGAACGTCGATCTGCTCGCGTTGCAGCACACGACCTCGGGCGTCGCGGCGGGGAACATCGCTGCCGGCTTGCTTTTTCTGTCCGAGGACAATGCCGGTGTGGTCGGCATCTCGGCCGCGCGCATCTCCGGCGTGCTCACGAGCACCATCGCGGGTGCCGTGGACGGAGCCCTCGACTTCTGGACGCGGCAGGCTGGCGGGGCACTGACGCAACGCTGGCGCGTGGCGACCGCGGGCGGGCTGATCCCATTCGCGGACAACAGCTACAACGTCGGTACCGCATCGCTGCGCGTGTCGGCTTTCAACGGCGTCCTGCTCCGCACGTTCGGTGCCCTCGGCGACGCGAACCCGAACGCCCAGGTCGGCGCGAAGGCGCTACAGCTGGGCGAGGGCGGCGCGACCGCCCTCGATTGGGCTCTGACCCACAACGCCGCGGGCAACCGCGCCGACCTTGGGGCCAACGACGAGATGGGGGCCAATGGAACTGGCTTCTTCAGTGTCCGCAACGCGGTCGGCAATGCCAATCCCACGGCGAAGCTACTTGACGCCAGCCTTCTTCTGGGTGCAACCTCCGCGGAAGCGCTCAACGTACGCCTCCTCGCACTCGCGGGCTCGATCCTTCAGATCGACAACGGCGCCGCCGGGGCATTGACCGTCCGAGGAGGCGCGGACAACAACCTCACGCTGGGGACCGCGACGATCCGCCTCGCGGATGTGGCCGCGGTCCAACTGCGCGTATTCACCGCTGCGGCCGACGCGAACGCCTCCGCTTCCCTCTCCAGTAAGACGGTGAATCTCGGTGAAGGCGGCGCCGTCGCGCTCGATTGGGCGCTCACTCACAACGCCGCAGGCAACCGCGCGGATCTTGGAGCAGACGATGAACTCAGTGCCAACGGGACCGGGTTCTTCTCCTACCGCGCCGCGGTCGGTGACGCGAATCCAACCTGCCGGCTCAACAACGCAGGTCTGTTCCTCGGTCTCAACAGCGCCGACAACCTGTCCTGGTCCATGTCCGTGTTCGCCACGAACCGCGTCGACATGGGGAGTGGCGATGAGTTCAACGCGATCGGCGCCGGGTTCTTGAACGTCCGATTCGCCGCAGTCGATGCCAATCCGACGTTCCAAGCCTCGTCGGGCGCAGTGAAGCTCGGGCTCAACTCGGCCGACAATCTCTCCTGGCAACTCACGGTCGCCGCAGCAACGAATCGCGCCGACATGGGCGCCAACGACGAGCTGGGCGCGAACGGGACAGGGTTCTTCTCGGTCCGGAACGCGGTCGGCAACGCCAACCCCACGGCAAAGATCGGCGACAACAACATCCAAGTAGGGACGAACTCCGCAGACAACCTTTCATGCTTGCTCAAGGCCCAGGCTGCCAACACCTGGGAGACCGGCTCCGGGGATGCCTTCTACGCTGTCAACGCGATCCTGGGCCGACGTGGCGCGAGTGGCGATGTCAACGCCACGGCGCAGTTCACGGGTAGTCAGATGGACCTTGGCGCCGGCGGGGCCACGGCGGTCGACTCCACGATCCTGCGGCAGGCAGCCAATGTCTTCGAGACGGGATCTGGGGATGCCTTCTACGCCGTCAACGCGATCTTGGGTCGCCGGAATGCGAGCGGCGACGTCAACGCGACGGCGCAGTTCACCGGCAGCCAGATGGACCTCGGCGCCGGCGGAGCCACGGCGGTCGATTCCACGATCCTTCGACAGGCCGCCAACGTCTTCGAGACGGGCTCTGGAGATGCCTTCTTCGCCGTCAATGCAGTCATCGGCCGGAAGACGGCGAGCGGGGACGCGAACGCCGTTGCGCTCTTCGGCATCGGGAACGTCCTCTTGGGTGCGGGCGGCGCGACCGCCCCCGACGTGCGTATTGCACGGACAAGCCCACAGACGCTGACCATCGACGACAACAACGCGGGGGCTGCCGACATCAACGTCGTCCCGGTGGCCGACGGCAACGGGAACATTGGCACGGCAGCGAAACGGTGGAAACTT